>Ga0075428_100003963_pt1 | contig 16245 bp, 12 predicted proteins | sample RhiMetdeltSRZDD2_FD_75291 | JGI IMG/M metagenome (GOLD analysis project Ga0075428, IMG submission 75291) | Populus rhizosphere microbial communities from Tennessee, USA - Rhizosphere MetaG P. deltoides SRZDD2 | ecosystem: Host-associated > Plants > Roots > Rhizosphere > Soil | place: USA... | reverse complement strand
GTGTCCGAACTCGACAAACACATTGTCGGACAGGACGCCGCCAAGCGTGCCGTCGCGATTGCGATGCGCAACCGGTGGCGGCGCCAGCAGGTGCCGGAGCCGCTGCGACAGGAGATCACGCCGAAGAACATCCTGCTGATCGGCCCGACCGGCGTCGGCAAGACCGAGATCGCGCGGCGTCTCGCCACGCTCGCGCGCGCGCCGTTCCTGAAGGTCGAGGCGACGAAATACAGCGAAGTCGGCTACCACGGCCGCGACGTCGAGTCGATGGTGCGCGACCTCGTCGACGCGGCGGTCGCGCTCGTGCGCGCCGAGAAGGTCAAGGAGGTCGACCAGCGCGCCGCGGCGGCGGCCGAAGAGCGCATCTGGCAGGCCCTCGCCGACGAGACGGGCCTCGCCGAATACCAGGACCCGCCGGCCGGCGGGCCAGGCCTCGTCGAAGGCGGCATCTGGCGCCCGCGGCCAACGAACCTGCCCGCGCACACGCCGCACGAGCTCGACGAACGCGAGCAGGCGCGCGTGCGGCTGCGCGACGAGCTGCGGCACCACCGCATCGAGAACCGCCTGGTCGACGTCGAAGTGCGCGATTCGCGCACGCCGACACTCAGTGTCATGGGTCCGGCCGGCAACGAGACGATGGGCATCGATGCGCAGGCGCTGCAGGAGCTGTGGGGCCGCACGCCCGGCAACAAGACCAAGCTGCGCAAGCTGACGATCGGCGAAGCGCGCAAGATCATGCACGAGGAAGAGGCCGACAAGCTGCTCGACCAGGATGCCATCGTGCAGGAAGCGCTCGATCGCGCGCAGAACGACGGCATCATCTTCGTCGACGAGATCGACAAGATCGTGAGCTCGGGCCACAGCGACGGCCCCGACGTGTCGCGCGAGGGTGTGCAACGCGACCTGCTGTCCGTCGTCGAAGGCTGTGCGGTCTACACGCGCTACGGCCACGTGCGCACCGACCACGTGCTGTTCCTCGCGGCCGGCGCGTTCCACTTCCACAAGCCGAGCGAACTGATCCCCGAGCTGCAGGGCCGCTTCCCGGTGCGCGTCGCGCTGCAGTCGCTGACGGAGGCCGACTTCGTACGCATCCTTTCCGAACCGAAGAACTCCTTGACGCGCCAGTATGTCGCGCTGTTCAAGACCGAGAACGTCGACCTGTCGTTCACGCAGAGTGGCCTCGAGCGGCTCGCCGCGCTGGCCTACCGCGCCAACAAGTCGACGCAGGACATAGGCGCGCGCCGGCTCATGACGATCCTCGAGAAGTGCCTCGAGGACCTGTCCTTCGATGCGAGCGAACGCTCGGGCCAGAAGATCGTCGTCGACAAGAAGCTCGTCGACGATCGCCTCGGCGAGACCGGTGACGACGCCGACTTGATCCCCTATCGCCTCTGATCCTATCGCAGGCCCTTCGCGCCGGTGCCAGATTCCGAGGAACCGAGAGCAGTCCGGCTCGAATCACCGCCGCTTCGCGAACGCGCGTGACCGTGTGAACCCAGAGTTGACCAACAACATCGTGTTCGCCGCCCGGCAGGGTGACGAAGCCGCTAGCCGGACGATCGTCGAGGCGCTGCACCGGCCGGTGATTGCGACGATCTTCCGCTTCCTGGGCACGGGGTATCGCCGCGAAGTCGAGGATCTCGCGCAGGAGGTGTTCCTGAAGGTGTTTCGTGCGCTCGACAAGTTCGACCCCTCGCGCGCGAAGTTCACGACCTGGGTCTACACGTTCGTTCGCAACCACTGCATCGACGTGTTGAAGCGGCGCCGCGTGCCGACGACGAGCCTCACGACCAAGCCCGACGCGCCGCCGCGCGATTTCGCCGACCGGCGCGAGTTGCTTCCTGCGCAGGAAGCCGAGAACCAGGAACTGGGCCGTAGGATCGGCGAGGCGCTTGCCACGCTCGGCGAAGACCAGCGCATGGTGTTCATCTTGCGCGAGTACGAGAGCCTCGACTACCGTGAGATCGCGGAGATCACGGGCGTGAACGAGGGCACCGTCAAGTCGCGCCTGTCCCGCGCCAAGGAATCGCTGCGCCAGCAACTGGCGCCCTACCTCAAGGCAGGAGCGTGACCATGGGCCCCCTCCAAGACGATCAGTACGAGGGTGAGCACTTCGACGGGCACGGCTTCCCGAGCGAAGCCGAGTGGTTGCAGCTGGGCGGTCCAGGCCCCGGCAGTACGGCCGAACTCGAGGTTTCGAACGACTTCGTCGACCGCACGCTGCGCGCGCTCCGCAGTCGCGCCGCAGGTGACCACGCGGGCGAGTCTCCGGGCGATGCCAGCGCCGAGGCGGGCACCGGACTGCCAGCCAAGCTGCTGCGCGCGTATGCCGCCCCCGAGCCCACGATCAATTTCGTCACGCGCACGTTGACCGCTCTGCGCGCGGATCGCCTCGCACATTGGCGCGAACTGCTCGCGCGCTATGTCGCCCCCGAGCCCTCGCCCGAGTTCGTCGCCCGCACGCTGTCGGCGCTCACGGCCGGCCGCCGGCCCGGGGAAGCGGGCCGCGGGCGATACAGCAATGCGGGCGGGAGCGTCCGAGCATGGCTGCCCCGCGCGTGGCCGCTGCTCGCGATCGCTGCGGCCACATTGTTGTGGTTGCTGCCGTGGAACCCACCGATGGCCCCGCTCGAGCTGCGCGTCTCCCGGCAAGAACCGGCGGCGTTCGCGCGCAGCTATGCAGCGACGCCGCTTCCCGCCGTGCTGGCAACGCTGAACCAGGCCGCCGACCCCGGCGCGCTGAACGACGGCGGCGCCGATGGTGTATGGTTGCTGCTCGGGAGCAAGCAATGAACGCCGTGGCTCTTTGCGGATCGAGCCTCCGACACGTGGTCTTCGCAGCCCTGTCGTGGTTGGGACTCGTGTCCGTCGCGACTCCGCTCGGCGCGCAGACGAGCAGCAAGCCCGACACGCCGAAGCCTGCCTCGGCCGAGTCCATTGCAGCGCTGCTCTCGCAGCTCGACGCCTGCTTCCAGCGCGGCGACGTCGCCGGCTACCTCGCGATGTTCGAGCCGGACCACCCGGGCGCGCATGCGATGCTGCAGCGCAATCTCGAACGCCTGTTCCCGGCCTCGCCGCCACTGGCTCGCACCTCGACGCTGGTTGCCGAACCGCGCGTCATCGGCCCGCGCACCGTGGTGCGCGTGCGTCACGAGGTCCGCGTGACCAACGCCGACGCGAAGGGCTTCACCTCCTACCGCGAGGACGCGATGCTCGTGCTGCGCACGGACCGCGGCGACAAGCCGGTGCCGACCTGCAGCATCGAGATGCCACTGCAAGCGGAGTGTGTGCCCAACGAACACTTCCGCTGTCCTCCCTGCAATTTCGAGGTCGGCGGCGTTCCGGGCTGGCTCTGCGTGCCGATGCGCAGCGACCGCGCGCAAGCGCTCGAAGCGGCGAGTTTCTATCTGATCGGAACCGATCTCGCGTGTGACGTCTCGGTGCAGATCGATCCGCTGTCGCCCCCGGCTCTCGACGTCGCCAGGCAACTCGGTGCGGCCTTGCAAGGTCTCGACCCGAGCGCCAAGCCCGGCCTGCCCGAACCGTGGCTGCCCGCGGCCCACGCGAAGGACAAGCCGAAGGGCCTCTGCGGCGCGAGGCTCGAGATCGATCTGCCGCGGGACTTCGCCGGCGACGGCGGTTGCGCGGTGTTCCACGTGGTGGCGTTCGGCGGCCTGCAGCATCTGCTGCTCGTGCGCGGCAGCAGGAGGTCGCTGCGCGAGCACGCCGCCTCGGTGCAGGCGCTGCTCGACTCCTACCGGCTGCTCGAGGTGAACGCCGACGTCGCCGCGGCCAGCGCGCGGTCCCTCTCCCACCACACGGGCGGATCGTTCCGCGGCAACGCCTACCACAATTCGCTCTACGGCGTCGAAATGGAGGGCCCCGAGGGGTGGCAGGCACAGCAACGGGCCGGCGGCACCGCGTTCCGCGCGGCGTGGACGAGTCCAAACGGCAGCCGCCTCTGGATCACCGGCTACGCCGTACCCCCGGGCATGAACCGATGGTGCCGGAAGACCGCGGACCGGTGGTTCCAGAAGCTGTGTGAGAACGCCGGTCTCGTGCCCTGCGCGGACGCGCAGGACTGGACCGACGTGCTCGAGTCTGGTGGGCCGATGCGCTCGGTGGCCTGTAGGCCGCAGAGCCCCGAGAAGGCCGGCTCGCACCAGCGCCTGGCACGCCTGCTCGTGTGCGACGACCTGCTCGTGATCGCCGACGGTTGCATCGCGAACGACGCCGACGCAGCAGCCGTGGAGGCGGCGCTGGGCTCGCTGCGGCGCAGGTAGCCTGTCATCGCCGGACGCGTCGCAGCAGCGCGTCCGCGAGTGTTCCGGCCGCCGCGGGACTGTGGCGAAAGAACAACGAAGGCTCGACGAGTTCGAGCTCGGTCAACACGCACGAGCCGTCGTCGGCCCAGAGGAAGTCGGTGCGCCCGTAGAGCAACGGCTTGCCGTCGGCGCCCGGACACGGTCCCGCACACGAGCGGATGACCTCCATCGTGGTCGAGGCCAGCGACCGCTCGGCTGCGGTGGGCCGGTAGGGTTCGTCGCGCGCGCCGAAGTCGTCCTGCACACGATAGTCACCCGCGACGGGGATCTTGCGCACGCAGTGCGTGATCACGCCGTCGACGAAGATCGCCGACCACTCGCCGCGCACCATCACGCTCGCGAGGAACGGCTGCAGCATCAGGTCTTCGCGCGGCAGCAGGCGGTCGACGTGCGCCTGTGCTTTCTCGATCCCGGCTGCCGTCGCCGGAAAGCGCAGCGTCTCGCGGGCCGTGGCTCCGACACACGGCTTCAGGAATGCCTCGCGCCAACCGCTCGCGCCGACGAGGCCGGCGAGATCGACGGCACGGCCGCGCGGGAACCACACGGTCGGCGCAAGCGGCACGCCGGCCGCGGCGAGGTCGCGCAGGTAGTGTTTGTGTGTGTTCCACGCCACGACGCGGGCCGGGTTGTGCAGGCGCGTGACGGCCGCAACGCGTTCGCTCCAGGCAAGGAAGGCCGGCCGCTTGTCCTGGTAGTCCCACGTCGAACGGATCAGCACGGCGTCGAAGCGGCGCCAATCGATGGCAGGGTCGTCCCAGACCGGCTGCTCGAACGCGACGCCGCGCGAAGCGAGCTCCCGGTGCAGGTGTCGGTCGTCGACCTCCCAGGTGGGCAGGTCGGAACGCGTAGCGAGCGCAAGCAGCACGCTCGCAGGATGCCGGGCCGTAGCCGGCGGAGCAACCGCATCAGCCGGCACTCTGCGCCGCATGGCGGGGCGCGGGCCGCCCCCCAGTGGCGGAGCCGATTCCGTTTCGTAGACTGCCGCCCCGTGAAGATCCCCGATGGCATGAAGGTCCTGTTCCAGGGCAAGGCGGACTACCTGCGCGAGATCGCCGAGCAATTGACGAACGATGGCATCAAGGTCGTCACGGGGCCGATCCCGGGCGGCTGGGAGCCTCGCGCCTGGCTCGCGGTCGCGAGCGCCGACGCCCAACGCGCGCTGGCTGTGCACCAGCGGCATCTCGACGAGATGGTCACGCGCGAGGGCCTGCCGCTGCGCAACGAGGGTTGCGACTTCGATGCCGAAGAGACGCAATGTCCGGCCTGCCTGACCACGTTCAAGACCGCCGGTGTGACGCGTTGTCCCGACTGCGGTCTGAACTTCAACCCAGGGCCCTGACGTGCAGCAGAGCGCGCTACTGCTGCCATGGCTGCTCGTCGCCTCACTGGCAGCACAGGGCCTGCCTTGGGACGTGCCGCACCGGGGCGCGCACGTCTACGAACGCACGACCGATGAGTTCGAAGTCTCGCCGCCGCCTTCGCGCCTGCGTCCCCAGTGGGTCATCGAACGCGAGCCGGCTGAGCCGCACGAATGGCGCTACTTCACGTGCCCGCGCGATGGCGTGCCGCAGGGTTTCGAGCAGCCGGCATTTGCCGATGCCAACTGGCAGCTCGGCTGCGGTGAGTTCGGCAACGACGCCGGGAAAGACAAGAACCAGCGCACGCTGTGGCGCAGCGACGATCTCTGCTTGCGCACCAGGCTCGACCTCGGCGCGAAGAAGCCGCGCGCGCTCTGGTTCGCCATCGACCACGACGACGGGATACGCATCTGGCTCAACGGGGCGCTCGTCGTCGCCGACGACGGCTACGGCCGCAACCGCCACTACGCCGTCATGGGCAGCCAGCTCGACGCCTGGCGGAATGGGATGAACACGCTCGCCGTGCGGTGTTCGCAGATAAGGGGCCCACAGTATCTCGACCTGGCCGTGGCCATGTTCGACACGCTGCCGGCCGGGATCCGCACGGCCGACGACCTCGTGCAGCAGCTGCGCGAGGAGCAGGAGAACGCCAACAAGGCGCGCCGCGAACTGTTCGGCGCCTACCGCGCGCCGCCGCTGCTGCTGCAAGGCGACCTGGACGGGCTCGGCCAACGCGTGCGCATCGCACCGGCCGATCTCCGCGACCTCGGCTGGTGGATGGCCATGGACCTCAGCTACCCGGCGCTCGGTGGCCTCATCCAGGCCGACGCGGGCCGGTTGTTGCGCCTCGGCGACCTTCTGGTCAAAGGGCGCGCGTCGGCAATCGAACCCGACGGCTGGCAGACGCTCGAACTGACCGTCGCCAACACGGTCGAGCCAGCCCAGCGCGAGGACACCAAACGGCACGTCGATCGCTTCGTGCGCCCCCACGTCTGGTATGGCTTCGACGGCAAGCTGAAGGTCCAGCGGCGTCTGTCGATCAAGAACGGCAAGACGCGCGTCGAGGAGTTCAAGACCGACCTGCGCGGCCGCATCGTTCGCGGCAAGGACTGGAAGGAGACCGTGGCCCAGCTCGTGCAGCGCGAGACGTGGCGCTACGCGAGGTCGCACGACAACCAGGACATCGCGTTCCGCGAGATGGTCGCGAACAGCCTGCAGCGCGGCGAGGCACGCCTGCGCAAGCAGTTGAGCAATCTCGGTGACGATCTGCTGAAAAGGGAGAAGGAGGACGGCGATCGCAGCTACCACAGCGGGCGCCTGGCCCTGGGTCTGCTCGCGCTGATCAAGGGCAGCACGAGCAAGGACGACGACGTCGTGCAGAAGGGTCTCGAGGAGCTGCGCCAGCGCACGCTGATCGACTCCTACTCGCTCGGCAACGCGCTCATGTGCTTCGAAGCGCTCTACGCGCCGGCCAACGAGATCGGCAATCTCACGGCGGGCGCCATCGATCGGCCGCGCCGGCGCGAGCCGAACGCAGCCGACAAGGCTCTGATGCAGAAGTGGACCGAGCGGTTGCTGACGAACGCGGACACCAGGGTCGATCCGCAGTCCGTGCTGCGTTTCCACTACATCGGCGGCGCGGACTTCGACAATTCGACGAACCAGTATGGCGTGCTCGGGCTCTACTCGGCGCACCTGTGTGGCATCGACGTCGGGCCGACGGTGTGGGAAGCCGCCGCCAACCACCTGCTCGCGAGCCAGGGTTCGCAGGGTGGCAAGCTCGAGCTGAACCTCGTCGACTACCGCACGCATGCACAGCGTCGTGTGGATCCAGAAGCCAGCCTTGCCACACGCAAATCGGTCGCGCTGAACGCCGCGAACGGCTGGACCTACAAGGAACCGAAGGACGACGGCGAACAGGCTCCCGTGTGGGGCAGCATGACGTGCGCCGGCATCACGGGGCTCGCCATCTGCCAGGCCGCGCTGCAGGACTACCCGCTCGTGAAGCGCCACAAGCTCACGGCCGACATGGTCCGCGCGCGCAACGACGGCTTCGCCTGGCTCGCGCGCTTCATGACGCAGCGCTGCCACCCGGGCGCCATCGAGCGCCAGCACCGTTTCTTCTACTACTACCTCTACAGCCTCGAGCGCGCGGCGCTACTGTCCGGCGTGGCCCTGATCCAGGATCGCGACTGGTACTTCGAGGGCGCGATGGTGCTCGTGCTCGCCCAGCTCGCGGACGGCAGCTGGCCGGCGGAGCTCCAAGTCGACAACGACAACGACGAGATCGCGCGCAACGCGATGGCGATCCTGTTCCTGAAGCAGAGCACCTTGCCGGTCTTGACGGGGAAATGAGGGCAACGTGTCGGGACGCTGCAGGCGGGCTGCTGCTCGTGCTCACGAGCTGTCAGAGTCCTCCGCAACCGTCGCCGTGGCACGAGTTGTTCGACGGCAGCTCGCTCGGCCAGTTCGTCTCCACGGACTTCGGCGGGCAAGGTGAGGTCACCGTGCACGACGGCCGCCTGCAACTCGGCATCGGCAACCCGCTGACCGGCGTGACGTGGACCGGCCCGCTCCCGCCGGCCGAGTACGAACTCGAAGTCACGGCGCACCGCGTACTCGGCAGCGACTTCTTCTGCGGTCTCACCTTCCCGGTCGGCGACTCGCATCTGACTCTGGTGCTCGGCGGTTGGGGCGGCAGTGTCTGTGGTTTGTCGAGCCTGAACGGACTCGACGCGGCGCACAACGACACGCGCAAGACCCGATACTTCGCGCCGGGACGCGACTACACGGCCAGCGTGCGCGTGACCCGCGAACGGGTCGCCGTGACGCTCGATGGCGAGGCCTTTGTCGACGTGGTGCTGGCTGAACGCGTGTGTAGTCTGCGCCCCGAAGTGTTGCTGTCGCGCCCGCTTGGGCTCGCGAGCTTCGCGACCGAGGCCGCGGTGCGCAGCTGTCGCTGGCGCGCCCTGCCGCGCTGAGCATGGCCGGCCAGCGCTCGCGGCTCGGGTCGAATGCGTTCGGCCGCTCACCGCGGGTTGGCCCCCGGGTTTACCAGCACCAAGCTGGCTGCGCGAGACCCGACGTTGCGAAACTGCGACGCGATCGCGCGTACGAGCCTGTGCTACACTCGCCAGCTGCCCCTCCACAGAACGTCCATGCGCACGCTTCTCCTTTCCACGTTCGCTTCTCTCGCCGCAGTCCAAGGCCTCATGGCGCAAGCCAACGTGGTCGTCGGTCTCGACGGTTATCTCTACGACATCGCTTCGCCGCGCTACTGGGGTCGCCGCGGTGCCGCCTACCCGGGCGGTGAGATCGGCTTCTCCGCCGCGAACTACATGTGCAATCCGGGCACGGTCAACATCCCATGGCAGGCCGCGATGCAGCCGAATCACCCGAAGTTCAGCTTCATGCTCACGCGGGTGTCGGACGGCCGCATGGTACAGATCTCCGACTGGTCCTACGTCAAACACGCGTTCACGTCGATCAACGGCAGCCAGGGGCCGTGCCTGCCCTGCCAGAATCCGGGCACCGGCAGCGTGATGGGGATCGGCTGCTACGACGTGTATGGCAACGGCAACAACGGCGACCGCTACTACCTCGGCCCTCCCGAGGAGCTCAATCCGTGGCTCGGCACGTGGAACCCGATCGGCTCCTACTTCGACCGCGGGGATCCCATGGTCGCCCCGCCGGCCAACGGCGATGGCCTCCGGTCGCTGACATCCACGCAGACCGGCGCGTTCGATGCGGTGAAGAACCGCGTCACGGTCAAGGAGAGTGACCTCGGCATTGCCGGCGCCACCTACTTCTACCAGATCCATCTGATCCACCAGGGCGAAGCGCTCGTCAAGCGGAACAACAACCTGCGCTCGCGCGGGCTGTCGCTGACTTGGAGCGGCACGACCTGGACCGTCGCCAACGTCGGCGCTTCGTTCAATGGCTCGGTGCTGCAGCAGTGGGCCGGTTCCACCTACACCTCGGCCGCGAACGGCACCGACGACGGCCAGTTCGGCATCGCGGTCAAGGTGACGGGACCCGTGAGTGGCTTCTACCACTACGAGTACGCGGTGCAGAACATCGACAACTACCGCGGCGGCGCCGCATTCCGCCTGCCGATCTGCGCGGGCGCTCGCGTGCAGAGCATCGGGGTCCGCGACATCGACCAGAACCCGCTGAACAACTGGACGAGCTCGGTGACGAGCACCGAGATCGCGTTCCTCGCTGCCGCCGGCAACGCACACCGCTGGAATCAGCTGTTCAACTTCTGGTTCGACTGCGACGTCGCTCCGGCACCGGGCAACGCCTCGATCGATCAGGCCGACCCGGGCCCTGGCGCGTTGACGTTCGCGGTCCCGACGCAGGCGCCGCTGTTCCAGGCGACCGTCCACCTCGGTGGTGGCTGCGGCACGCCTGCCGCCGAGATCTTCGCGAACGGCCTCCCGACGGCCGGCAACAGCGCGTTCGCGATCGGCCTCGCGACGGATCCGTCGACGCCCGTGCTGTTCTGCTTCAGTTCGCTGAGCACGCCGCAGCCGCTCGGCTCGGGCTGCACGTTGCTGCTCGACACCGCCGACATGAGCTCCGTCGCGTTCGTCGTCGCGGACGGCAGCGGCCTCGGTTCGCTCCCGATCCCCGTGCCCGCGGGGCTGGGTCCCACGGACCTCTTCTTCCAGGCCGGGACGTTCATTCCGAACCCGCCGATACTCGGTCTCATCGGACTGACGAACGGCCTCAAGGTCCGCTTCGCGAGCCTCGGCTGTAACTGAGCGGCTCGCCCAAGAGGCGACCCGCTCAGATCATCCCTGCCGCGCCGCAACGCGGGGAAATAACAACGGCGAAACACGCAGCCAGCCCCGCTGCGGCGCGCACGAGGTCTGTTCGGCCGAGCGCTCACTTCGGCGCGCACGAGGTCTGTTCACCTCGGCCGAGCGCTCACTTCGGCGCGCACGAGGTCTGTTCGCCTCGGCCGAGCGCTCACTTCGGCGCGTGAGGTTGCTCGCTTCTGCGAGTGCTCACTGCAGCGTGAAGATCACGTGGACCGACGTCTCCTTGGGGCCGAGCATGCCCTTGGGGAGAGTCCACTCGACGTCGACCTCCTTTCCGGATCCGAGCGGCTGCAACGGCACGAACGCGACGCAACCGTCCGCTGCGTCGGCGTCCCCCTCTGCGCCTTCGTAGACGACGAGGACTCCTTCGGCACCCTGGTGGCCGACGTAGACGCGGCAACCCACGTGCGACAGCTCGAGTGCCTTCATCGCGCGACCGAAGTGCAGGGTCAGCGGCATGCCCACCTCGTCGTTCGCCTGCTTGCCCTTCTCGGCGAGCGCTGCCGCGGCGCGAGGTCCGAGCCCCGCGACGACCGCCGTGCCGGCGACGCCGGTCTGCTTGTCGCGTGGCCAATACAACGGCGCACCCGCCTTCGTCGCTTGCGCCGGGAACGCGAGGTCGAGCACCCAGTTCGCCGCCACGAGTGGCGCGCCGCACAGGTCGCGCCCCGGATCGAGCAACACGTCGCGCAGCGCCGGTTGCATCATCCACTCGGCGACCGCCGCGGCTGGATCCGGTCGTCTCGACCAGAACACGCTGCGGCCGACGGCAGGTGGCAGCGCCGGCAGCGGCACGGCGACCTTTGGTTTCTTGAGGTTCTCGGCCTCGGCTTTGGCCAGTAACTCGCCGTACTTGACGACCGCGTCGACCTCCCCACCCGTTGCGACGCAGAACCCGACGGGACCTCGCTGCGCAGCGGTCCGCGCGTCGTTGACGGCGTCGACGAGCGAACGGGCCCGCACACGCTGCGGGCGGTCCGGGGTCTTCTCGTCCGGGATCGGATCGGTCTCCATGGCCTTGCGCAGCGAGGCACCCCGCGCCCAATACTCGCGCCACTCGAGGTCGAGCGTCGGCAGGTCGACCTTCGTGCGCTTCTTGAACTCGGCCTCGACCTCGGGCGGCGTGTGGATCTCCTTGGTCTGACTGCTGTCGAGCTCGACCAACAGCTCGGGTCGGGTGAGCATCAGGTAGTCGCAGACGGCCCAGGCCTTGACGCGCTGTTCGATGCTGAACCTAGCCGCCGAGATCAGCACGAGCTGGCTCATGCGCGTGTCGCTCTTCGCCCACGCCGTTTCTTCGGCGATCTGCTGCCAAACCGCGAGGTCGGGCAGCAGCGGTCGCTGCGTCCACTGCGCGACCGTTTTTTCGTGCTGCTGTTCGAGCAGGTAGGTCAGCGTGCGGCGGAACAGCAGGCAGCAGCTCACGTGCCCGAACCCTTCCCACATTCCTTCTGTTGTCACGCCGAGCGCGTCCTGTGCGACACCGCGCACCGCCGTGTCGCGCGCCGCCGCCTCCCCGAGATCTGCCCTGTGGAAGCGCCAGGTGGCATTGCCATACTCGATGAAGGCCTGGGCGACGTCCTTCTTCAGGAACGCCAACCTCTCGGCGTCGAACTGCGAGGCACAGAGATCGAGCACCGCCGCGTAGGCGTCCGCATTGTGCACGTAGATGTAGCCCTGCAGCTGCTTCGGCTGGAACGGCTGGCCGCTCGAAACGCCGAACAGCGTGCGGCAGAGCAGCAGCGAACGCTCCGCGTCCTGCGCGATGGTCTGCAGCAGCGTCGGCGGCAGCGTGCCCCAGACCTCGAAGTGCTCGCTGCGCGCCCCTTCGTGCACGAGCTTCGCGGCTTCGAGCAGGCCATGCTTGCGGCCTTCGATCATCTTCACTTCGAACTGCTTGCGGTTGAGCCAGTCGACGGCCCCGCGGATCGCACGCGCGCGACGCAACAGGCCGAGCTCGGCCGGGTTGCCCGCAAAGCCCTCGAAATGCCCCACGGCCAGCGCTGCCGATGCGGCTTTGTCGCCGGGCTGGAAACGCAGCACGCGCTCCCAATGATGTCGTGCCTTCGCCTGATTGCCGGCGGCGGTCCAGGCTTCCGCGAGGGCGCGGTGTTCGGCCAGCAGCGCCTTGCAGAGGCTGGCCAGGTCCTGATCGACCTTGCGCAGCGCCTTGGCGTCACCCTTGAGGTTCTTGTCGAGCACGAGCCTGGCGTTGTCCTTGCGCCACGATGCGCCGACGCGGACGAAGCCGCACTTGTCGCGCGCCTGCTCGTCGTGTTCGGAATACTCGAGGAAGATCTCGCGCCGCAGTTCGAGCGCCCGCTGGTGCTGCTTCTGCGCCGCGAACGCGTCGGCAACCGCGTGCAGCCCGTTCACGGCTTTCTCGGTCAGCTTTGCCTCGCGATCGACGAGCAGCTTGGGATCCTGGGCGGCGAGCGCAGGAAGCAACGTCAGCAACACGAACCATCCGGCGGAACAGCGCATCGCTAGATCCATACACCTCTCACGCCGTTTGGCGAGAGGCGAGATCAGAACGAGCCTGAACCGCCGCGGATCCTTGCCCGGTCCGGCACGCGCGCTACCCCATTGCGGCGCGCAGCGGGCGCAGCGTCGGGCGGCCCGAGGCCGGGTCGCGCGCGATTTCGTAGCGCGGCACCTTCGCGTCGATCTCGCGGGACCATCTCTCGATGCCACCCGTCATCGACCGGACGTTCGCGAAGCCATGGCCGGCGAGATACGAAGCGGCGTCGAGGCTGCGCACGCCCGTGTGGCAGTACATCACGATCGGCGTCTCCTTCGGCCACGTCATGACCTGCTGCGCCAGCGCTTCGTCGACCAACGTGGCGCCGGGCAGCTTGGCGATGGCCCACTCCTCGGGCGTGCGCACGTCGAGCAGGCGCGGCGCCTTGTTGCCGCGCATCGCGGCGGCGACCTCGGCGGGCGAGATCTGCAGGCGGCGGTCGGTCTCGTTGGCGCTGTGCAAGAAGGTGAGCACTTCGTCGACGTCGGTGATGTCGTGGCGCCGTACGACGTCCTCGAGGATGTCGCTCGGTTGGTAGCCGCAGCTGTTGCAGCCGCCGATGTGGTAGCGGGCGAACAGCGCCCGCTGCGCGCTGGGGAACGCCTGCAGGACTTCCTGCATGGTGCTTCGTTTGGTGATGGTGGGTGCAGTGTCCATGACAGTTATGCGTAGTCGCGAGGCCGGGGAGAGCGCAAGGTGGTCCCCCCACAAAGAGACTGGGGCGAGTGCGAATCCCGCGCCCAACTGCTGCGGCGGCCTGCGTTGCGCGCGCAAAGACGCCCGAGCCACGACCGGCGCGACGGACGTAGAATCCGCGCCCCGCCAACGGAGTCCACCATGATCCAGCATCTGTGCCTGCTCGCGTTCGTCCTCGCGTCGTTGCCGTCGTTCACCCCTGCCCAGGACGTGGTCGCGCTGCACAGCGTGACGATCCTCGCGAACAACGACGTCACCGTCGTCTACTCGAAGAATTTCGCGACCTGCGCCCACATGCGGTTCAGCAACAGCACCTGCACGCTGCAGGGCGCGCTGACGCACATCAACAACGTGTTCTGCACGCAGGGCAGCATGGTTTCGGTCACACTGCCACCGTCCCAGTTCGTCGCAGGCTTCGGCCCCGGCATCCCGGTCTATCTCGTGCACGGCAACAACCCGAACGTGTTCAGTGCGTGCGTCACGGTCGGTTGCGACGGCACGTATGGCAGCGGCTGCGCGGGGATCGCCGGCGCGCCGGTGCTCGACGCAAACAGCGACTGCCCGCCCGCCGGCAGCAATCTCGACCTCACGGTCGGCAACGGCCCGCCGGGCTCGATCGCGGTGCTCGGGTTCGCGCTCGGCCAGACGAGCTTCCCGGTGTTCGGTTGCACGCTGCTGATCGCGCCGATCGTGGCGACCGCGGGCGTGCCGCTCGACGGCACCGGCGCCGGCACGGTCACGCTGCCGTTGCCTGCAGGCAGCGGTGGCTTCGTCTTCACGACGCAGGCCTACGTGCTCGACGGCTCAGGCCCGCAGGGGTTCTCGGCCACGGCCGGGCTGTTGATCCGCGTGCTGTAGCGGCGGTCGTCTCCCGCGAGCACCGCGGGCCAGTTTCGTGCGGTTCCAATCGAGCGACGCAGTAGAGCGGCGCAGGCGGGCGCCGTGCTACCGTGCGTGCCCTGGCGCCTGCAGCCGCTCGCGAAAGCGAGCGCGCCGCAGCTGCTCTGGGCCCCGAACCCGACAGATGAAGACCATCCTCCGCGCGTGTTTCGTCCTCGTCCTGTTGCTCGTGGCCACGCTGTTGCCCTTCGCGCCGGGCCGGCACGACGTGCTCGCGCTCGCGCTGTCCACGGTGGCCCAGGGGCTCGGCTATGCCGGATTGCTGCTCGTGCCGTTCGGTGTCCTCTGGTTCGTGCACGGCCTGCGCAATCGCCAGGATCGCACGGCCGCCGATCGCATCCGCCGTCGTTATGCGCTGATCACGATCGGCCTCGCGACGTTGCTCGGGTTGGCCGGCGCCGTGGTCGGCGCTGCGCAAGCCGGTTACTCGCTCGGGGTGGCGCTGGCCGCCGCAGTGCTCGTGACCGCGCGCAACGCAGTGACTCGTTCGCTGGTGCGCACGCAGATGGACATCGGCCCGGATTCCCTGACGCCGCTCTGCTGGCTCATCGCACCGCCGCTGCTGCTGTTCGCGCAGTGGAAGATCGCGCCGGAGGCCACGGCCTATGCACGCGACCGCGCGATCGCGAATGCGGCGCCGCTGATCGCGGACATCGAACGTTACCGCGCGTCCCACGCGCGCTATCCGCTCACGCTGCACTCGCTGTGGGAGGACTACGGCACGTCGGTGATCGGCATCCCGCGCTACCTCTACGAACCGCAGGGAGACTCCTACAACCTGTTCTTCGAAGCGCCGGCGTTCGAGTTCGGCGCGCGCGTGATCGTCGTGTGGAACCCGCGCGACGAGCAGGTCGCGACGAGCCACAACCGCGACCTGCTGGAGTTCACGGGCGCCGATCTGGAGCAGCGGCGCGGCTACATCACCGCGCACGCTGCGGCACAGCCGCATTGGAAGTGGTTCGTGTTCGACTGAAGCTAGTCCGGTAGCAACGCGCCGTAACCAAAATGCCCGCGCTGCGACGTCACGGGGCATGCTCGCTTCGCGGCGATTTGCCCAGCGCGAGTAGAAGATCGTGACAACGTTGGCGGCTGGACGAACTGCGTGGGCCCGGCTAGCTTCGTCGGGGTCCTCGCCATGGGCACGCTCCCGTTCATGGTGCCCTGTTACCCCTCCTGCATTCTCATGAAGATCCTCGCTACCGCGGGTCTCGTGCTCTGCGCCGTTGCAACCGCACAGTCCCCGCTCAACGTCTTCCCCGCGACTCCCGTGAACTACTACGGCTGGAACACCCCTCCGCCGATTTCCACGACGTTGCTCAACATCAATGTGCTGCAGCAGATCACGCTGCAGGCGATCCAGACGCCGGTGCAGTCACCGGTCGGCCAGGTGGGCTCGCTCCAGATCTGGCTCACGAACCCGGGCATCACGACCTACGTCGGCAGCGAAGCCAACCCGGCCAACTGGTCGCTCGCGGCGTCGGGCCCGATCATCGGGCTCGGCACGACCGGCACGCTCGCTCAGGTCACGGCCACCTCGTGCCAGTCGATCTCGGGTGGCGGCCTCGTGCTCAATCCGGGCGCGCGAGGCATGCTGATCCGCTACGTCGGCATCGCGCCGG
>Ga0075428_100003960_pt1 | contig 16250 bp, 16 predicted proteins | sample RhiMetdeltSRZDD2_FD_75291 | JGI IMG/M metagenome (GOLD analysis project Ga0075428, IMG submission 75291) | Populus rhizosphere microbial communities from Tennessee, USA - Rhizosphere MetaG P. deltoides SRZDD2 | ecosystem: Host-associated > Plants > Roots > Rhizosphere > Soil | place: USA... | reverse complement strand
GCCACCGGTTGGTCGAAACTCGCCGAGATCACCGTGGACTGAGCGACGGTATGAGGCAGAATCGCGCAAGTGACGCCGCCGCAACGCCCCGGGCACCCTGATTGGCGCGGTAGGGCCACTCCACCGCCCGGCCCGGCGGCCCGTCGGCCGCCGCCTCCCGGACGCCCGGAGCCGCCGACTGAACACATTCGCGGCCCCTACCGACCCGCAGACGCAGGGGCCACCCGCAGGATCGCTCGCCCGCAGTCACCTGCGGATTTGTCGCCGACCCAACAGATTTGGCGGACGCCGCCGCCACCACCGCCACCATCGCCTCCCGAGAAGCGGCGCCGCGCCCGCGGTCTCAATTGGCAAACGATCGCGCTGGTCGTCGTCATCGTGGTCGCACTTGTGGTGGGCGGACTGGCCGGCGCCGAGCTGTACGCCCGGCACCGTGCCGACAGCGTTCTGACCGAGGTCGCCGAATGCGTCGTCCAGGACGGTGTCTCCATCTCGTTCGGGGTGAATCCGCCCTTCCTGTGGCAGCACATCACCGGCCGCTACACGAACATCTCGGTTACCACCGCCGGAAACCAGGTTCAAAGCGCCAAGGGAATGACGGCCCAGGTGACCGTCAAAGACGTGCGGCTGCAGGATTCCTCGGACTCCAAGGGCACCATCGGTTCGCTCAACGCGACGCTCAGCTGGAAGTCTGCGGGCATCAAGGACACCGTGGCCGCCAACCTTCCGGGGGTGGGGAATCTGGTGACGGGCGTGAGCACTGACGCTGCCGCGGGCACCATCATCCTGGACGCCACCGGCAGCAGTGTTACCGCCAAGCCCGTCGTGACCGACGGCGACCTGAACCTCGAGGTCGTCGACGTCAACGGCCTCCTGCCGAAGGACGTCGTGCAGACGGGGCTGGACGGCCTCACCAAGAAGCTGAACGACAACTATCCGCTCGGAATCCACGCCGACAGCGTCAAAGTGACCGACACCGGAGTCGTCGGAACATTCTCCAGCCAGAACGCCTCGATCCCGAAAGAGGACGCCAACCCCTGCTTCGCCCGCCTCTGAGCGCCAATTAACCGGGGACGACGGCGATTTCGTTGCCCAGCTGATACCCCCGCGCCAGCGGCAGCTCGTCGCCGCTCCAGAACACGCCGGGATCAAACCAGTTGAAGTGCTTCTCCGTCGAAAGCAAGCCCATCTCCTCGTAGGTGACGGCGACGGTCTCCGCGCAATACGCCGTCTCCAACCCGACTTGTAGCTTCTCCTTCTTGCGGCGCTGGGTAGCCTCACGAACCCTGGTGTGCACGAACGGAATTCCCCGCGTGAAGTCGGCGACCGCCACGCGGCCGCGGAACCACCGCCCGGTGAGCCGGGCCGTGGTCGGAAACGGCGTGCCGTCCATCCGTGCAACGACCTTGAGCGCGCGGTCCTCTTGCTCGCGGGTGGCGAACGGCGTGAGTTGACGCAGCCAGCAGCGCTGATGGTAGTTGGTCATCCACCTCTCGATAGCCTGCCGCGCGTCGTGCAGCTGCACGCCGCGGTGATGGCCGCCCGTCCACATGTCGGTCAGTTTGTCGCCCAGCTCGGCGTGCCAGATCAGCGGCGGAAGGTCCTCGATCGCGATCGTCATCCCGACGTGGTTGACCGGGGCATTGCTCATCGTTTGGATCGCCCGGTCGGGGCCGGAGGTGCCGCGAAACAGCCAGATATCGCCGGTCCTGGTCTCGTCCAGCGCCCGCTCAAGCGAGACCGTGCTTTCTTTCACCCCCGCAGGCTAAGGCAGACTCGTCGCATGCGTGGCATATGGAAGTGGGTTGGACTGGCCGGTGTCGCCGGTGTGGTGGCGGGCGGCGTGCTGGTCGCGCGCGACCAACGTAAGCGCAACTCATACACGCCAGAGGACATCCGCGCCCGCCTTCACCAGCGGGTGGCCAAGGCCGGCGACACGGCGACCTAAGTGGCCACGGCGTAGAGCCGGTGCGAGCCGCTAAAGCCCTTCAATTGGACGTCACGGCCGTCATCGAAGGCGATGTCGTGATCGCTGACGGCGTCGCGCACCACCTCACTGACGAGAATCTCGCCGCCGTCGGCCTGTCCGGCCACCCGGGCCGCCATCGCGACGTTGCGGCCGAACAGGTCGTCGCCGCGACGCACCGACTTGCCCATGTGGATGCCGATGCGGACCCGAATCCCGTTGGGCCGCCGGTGAAGTGACTGTTGCAGGTCGATGCTGCACAGTACCGCCTGCTCGGGCTGTGCGAAGGCGATCATGAAGCCGTCGCCCTGGCTCTTCACCACATGGCCGGAGTGCCTCTTGACGTGCCTGCGGACCAGCTTGTCGTGGCTGCTGATCAGCCTGACCCACGCCCGGTCGCCGATGCGCTCGTTGAGCGCCGTCGACTCCTCGATGTCGGAGAACACGATCGCCACCTTGCCGCTCGGCGCCAGCCGCGCCAGGTCCGGTCGCTCCACCTCAGCCCAGTCGGCGAGATCTTCGATCGACGACCGGACCGCCGCGCCCAGGCCGTCCTTGCGGAGGATGTTGGCGGTCTGCCAGACCTGCTTGACGGCCTCCCTGCTGCCGGAGAGCAGCATGTTTCTGGTGTCGACCCGGCGCCGCAATTCATTGAGTTCATGCTTCTGACGTGTGTAGATCACCCAAACCACGACGAGTGCTACTGCTTCCGCCGCGGCGATCCCCGCGAGCACATATGCCGCAATCTGCGCTCCGATCACCGCTCAAGTATTGGATGCTGATCCCGTGGAGTCCCAGGCGCCCTACTACGAGAGCCGCTACATCCGCGCCAACCACCCCGAAGAACCGCAGGCGCTATGGCTGCGGGAAACCCTGTTGCTACCCACGGCGGGCGATCCGGTGGCCGACGTCTGGGTGATGGTGTTCGATCCCGATGGCGCGGGCAACCGGGCCCTTAAGGAGCCCTACCCGATCGATGCCGCTGCATACGAGTACGAGAATTGGACGGCGCGCATCGGCGCGACATCGATCGACGACCGATCCGCGCACGGCGTCGTGACCGGCGGAAACCGTTCGGCCCGTTGGGATCTGCGGATCACTCCTGGATCCGAGGATGCGGTCAAGCTCCTCACCGACCGCGCATACAGGGCGCGCATCCCGACGGCCAAGACAACGGTGCGCCATCCGCTGGCCCAGTTCGACGGGGCGGTGGAGCTCGACGAGACGCGGCTGGTGCTCGACGGCTGGACCGGCAGCGTCAACCACAACTGGGGCACGCGGCACACACCGGCTTACGCGTTCGGCCAGGTGTGCGGATTCGACGACGCGCCCGACTCAAGTCTGGAGATCGTGACCGCGCGGGCCGCTGTCGGACCACTGTTGACGCCCGCAGCCACGCTGTTTGTGTTCCGCCACGCCGGCCAGGAGTTCGCGGTCCGCTCGATCCTCGGCAGCCTGCAGACGCATGGCAAGTACAAGCCGTTCTCGTGGGCGTTCGGCGGGCGGGTGGGGGACCAAATGATTGAGGGCGAGATCATCACCCAGCCGGCCGACGTCATCGGGCTGACCTACACGGACACCGACGGCGGCACGAAGTTCTGCTACAACTCGGCGATCGCGACGTGCCGAGTTCAGGTGGCGGGCAAGGCTTTCGAACGCGGCGAGCTGGTGGCCACCCGCCGCGCGATGCTCGAGATCCTCACCGACAAGCAACATGACGAGGTGCCGCTGCTGGCCTAACTGCTTGCGCCGCAACGTAAAGCAACCCCGCCAGCGCCGCCGATCCGACCGTGCTCACGTCGACCCCGCCTGCGATGTCAGCGAGCGGCCCGACGTAGAGCGTTGTGTTGACCGCCAGCAGTCCAAACACCGCGCCGACTGTCCACGCCGCGACGGCAGGCACGTTCCAGCCGCCGGTGAACCAGTACCGGCCGCCGTGCCGGCCCTGTGCGAACGCCTGGAGATCCGTCGGGTCATAGACTTTCGTGCGCAGCGCGCCGATCGCCAGGATGGCGACCCACGGCGTAATGACGGCGTTCAGCGCGACCGTCATCGCGGTGACCGAATCGACCGCGTCGAAGACGAACACACCCAGATACAGTAGTGCGATCGCGACCGCGGCGGTGACGATCGTGGTCTGTGTCCGTTTCAACCGCGGCGCAAGGCCTTCCAGATCCAGGCCACTGGCGTAGACGCACAGCACGCCCTGGCTCAGCCCGCCCAGCAGTGAGATGACCACGATCGGCAGCACATACCAACCCGGGGCGGCCGCCACCAGATCGTCGAGGTACGAATCGGTCGGGGTCGTGAACGTCATCGCAGTGAACGCACCGAAGAGGCTGGGCAGCAGGACGCCGACGAACATGCCGACGCCCAATGCGCTGCAGATGCGCCGATTGCTGAAGCGCCGCGCGGAGATTCGGCGGGTGTAGTCACCGATTGTCGGCCCGTAGGAGATTGGCGCCGCCGCGAATAGCACGGCCGACAACGCCCACGTCTGCCAGAAGCCGCCGAGCATGTACTCGCCGGTCGACGCGTTGGGATCGAAGCCGCCCGCGAACGCGAACACGCCGAGGATCATCAGCGCGCCGACGACGGGCACCACCACCTTCTGCATCGCGACGATGGTCGCGTGGCCGTACAGCGCGACGGTCACCATCAGCGCCGCAACCGCGGCGTACGCGACGGCGTGCACCACATCGTTCTCGGGCGTGCCGAGCAGTCGATGCCCGGCCGCGACGATCGCGTCACCGCTTGTCCACACCGTGACCGCGGCGAAGCCGAACGCGATGAGCAGTGCGATGCCCGAACCGATGAACCGGCCGCGGATGCCGAAGAACGCGCCGCTGGACACCGTCATGTTCGTGCCCGTGCGTGGGCCGATGATCGCGGTGGGCAAGACGGCCAGGGTGCCGACCGCGATGCCGACGGCCATCGAGGTGACCGTCTGCCAGAAGCTCAGCCCGAACAGGATCGCGAACGCACCGAACACGACGTTCGTCCACGTGAGATTCGCGCCGAGGAAAACCGCGCCGAGGTTGCGCGGCCGCGAGTCTCGGGCGTCTTCGGGGAGGTACTCGACGCCGGCGTCCTCGACGGCACCGATGCGGTCGGCGGTGAAGGTGGTCTCTGGGCGAGGCAGGGTCGCGGTCATGGCGGATCCTTGTTGATGGATAGATCAATAGTGTTGATGTAGTGTTCAATAAGGATCGGCATTCGTCAATAGGAGGACCGAAATTGACCGTCGAGGCGCGTGACGCGAAGCGGAAGCTCCCAGCCGAGCGGCACGGCGAACTGCTGGCCAAGGCCGTCGAGATCTCCGCCAAGGAGGGGTTGTCCGCAGTCACGCTGCGCCGCGTCGCCGCCGACCTCGGTGTAACGCCCGGCCTGGTCAGCCACTATTTCTCGTCGGCCGAACAGCTGATCACCGCCGCGTTTCAGTCGGCGGCCGTGGCCGACCTCGATGAGGCCCGTGCGCGGGTCGACACTGCGCGGACCGCAGTGGCCAAGATGGATGCGCTGATGGACTACGTGCTCGACGACTCCAGCGACGACGCGAGCGCGCTCTGGCTGGAGGCGTGGAGCCTGGGTCGGCGCAACGCACCGCTGGCGGCCGAGGCCAAGGAGCTGACGGATGAGTGGTTGGCCTGTATCGCTGGCATCGTGCGGGCGGGCGTCGCCGAGGGAGCGTTCCACGTGGCTGACGTCGACGTGGCGGCGCGCCGGCTGTTGACGATGATCGACGGGCTCGGCGCGCAGAAGGTCGTGCGTGCGGTGCCCACCGATGAGGCCAAGCACATCGCCCAGTCGTACTTCGCGTCGGAGCTCCGCGTGGCAGGGTCGACGTCATGACCGCGCAGCCCGGGTTTCCGGATCTCGACGGTGTCGAGCACCGGTACGTCGACCTGCCCGGGCTGCGGATGCATGTCGCCGAGGCAGGCAGTGGTGAGCCCCTGCTGTTGTTGCATGGGTTTCCGCAGCACTGGTGGGGGTGGTACAAGGTGCTGCCGGCGTTGGCGCAGCACTATCGGGTGATCGCGCCGGATCTGCGAGGCGCGGGCTGGACCGATGCGCCCGCTTCCGGTTACACGCCGGAGCAATTGGTCGCCGACGTGGTCGCGCTGCTCGACGCGCTGGAACTCGACCGCGTACGACTGATGGCGCACGACTGGGGCGCGCTGGTCGGTTTCCTGCTCTGTCTGTACCACCCGGAGCGCGTGGAACGTTATGTGTCGCTGGCGATTCCGCACCCGTTCGTGAAGTTCAGCCCGCGCCTGTTGGCGGCGGTGCCGAGGCTGTGGTTTCAGAACGCGATCGCGACGCCAGGGTTGGGGCCGTATCTGTTGGGCAAGGGGCGACAGCCGATGGCGACGTACCTGCTCGACCATTACACGTCCGATCGCAGCGCGTTCACGCCGCGCGACCGCGAACTATTTGTGGCGCCGTTCCGCGATCCCGCTCGCGCGCATGCGGGTTCGGCGCTGTATCGCCACTTCATCGTGCCGCTCGTCCCGCGGATCATGTCCGGCCATTACCGGAAGATGCGCCTGACCACACCGACGCTCATTCTGTACGGCCGCGAGGACCCCAATATGAACACCACGATCCTCGACGGCCACCAAGGCTATGCCGACGACTTGACGCTCGAAGAGGTCGACGGCGCTTCGCATTTCATCGCCGACGAGAAGCCTGGTGTGGTGATCGAGCGGGCGTTGGAGTTCTTCGCCTAGACGCCAGTCGTCGACCCTGGCCGCACGATCATCAGGACTGTGACCACCACCCACAGCAAGTTGAAGACGCCCGTTGTCATGGCCAGCCGGGTGACGGTCTTACCCGCCATGACCGAACGCTGATCTGGCAGGATGAACGCGACGAGCACGATCGCGGCCACGGCTGTCAGCGCGATCGATACCAGCATCCAAGCTTGTGTCAACACACCCATCGAAACCGCCGTCGCGATGCCTAGCAGCGGAACCGCCACGCCGACGACGGCGTACGTCTGGCAGATGCGGTACAGCACGTTGGCGACGGGGCCGCCCTCGCGCGCGTAGCGGGGAAACATGCTCGCCGCGACGGCAATTGGGCCGACGGCGAGGATGGCGACGATGACATGGGCGCTGAGCAGAACGGCGGACATCGCACTACACGCTAGGGCAGGCCTCGAAGTCTGAACCTCTCGCATTTGGACACGTTTCGCAGGAATCTGGCCAGACTGACGCGCGAGCAGACGCAAAATCGCACGAAACTGCGCCGACTTGTGTGATTTTGCGTCTGCTCGCGCTAGAAACCCTCGGTCAGCACCCGGTCCAACGTGTCGACGTAGAAGTCGGCCGACTCGATGTCAATGCACAACGGCGGCTTGGTCTTCAGGATGTTCATGTGGTCACCGGTCGGCTGGATGATCACCCCGAGCTCGAGCATGCGGTCGCAGATCGCCGACGTCTCTTCCGGCGCTGGTTCCAACGTCTCCGGGTCGCGGATCATCTCGACGCCCAAGTACAGCCCGATACCGTGCACCGTGCCGATGATCGGGTGTTTGTCCTGCAACGCCTGCAGCCGCTCCTTCAGATGCGCGCCGACGCGCTTCGCGTTTTCCTGCAGCCGTTCGTCGCGCAACACGTCGAGGACGGTCATCCCGATCGCACACGACAGCGGACTGCCGCCCGTCGATGAGAAGAAATAGCCCTGCGAGCGGAATCCGTCGGCGACAGCGCGGCTGGTAATCACCGCGCCCAAGGGATACCCGTTACCGGTCGACTTCGCGATCGATACGATGTCAGGCACCGCGTCCTGCTGCATGAAACCCCAGAACCATTCGCCGAGACGGCCATATCCGACCTGCACCTCGTCGGAGATCGCCAGCCCGCCGAACCCCCGCACCGCCGTATACACCTGCTGTAGGTAGCCTTCCGGCAGCGCCATGCCCCCCGCATTGCCGTACACGCTTTCGCAGATGAACGCCGCGGGCGGTCGGCCGTCAGCCACCAGCCGCGAGATCTGCTGCACTGCTTCGCCCCCGTACTTGACCGCCTCGGCGCCACGGTACTTGCCGCGGAAACTGTTCGGCGATTCAACCGCGTGCACCCAATCCGGGCGGGTGGCAAGCGCATTGGGGTTATCGGCTGTCGATGTGGACACCGCATCCGTGCCGTATGTCCAGCCGTGATACGCCTCCCGTACTGCGACGACATCACGCCGACCCGTCGCGGCCGTCGCGAGCCGAATCGCCAGATCGCTTGCCTCCGAGCCGGAGTTGACCAGAAAGACGGTGTCCAGCGGATCAGGCAGCAGCGCCGCCAGTCGCTCGCTGAACTCGACCACCGCCGCGTAGTTGAACCGCGAATTCGTGTTCAGCTTGCGCAGCTGCCTGGCTGCGGTGTCGGCGATCCGCGGATGGGCGTGGCCAAGCACGGTCACGTTGTTGACCATGTCGAGATACGTGCGGCCGGCGGTCGACATCAAGTAATGCCGGCGCCCTCGCTCGATCTGCGGTGGCTTGCGATAGTAAAACTCTTGTACGGGAGCAAAACTCGCATCCCGCCGCGACAACAGATCGTCTGCAGACACAGCCTCCGCCGCAGGCAGCCCCAGCAGCGGTCGCGGATCGCGGGTGTGCGCCAGCCAGCCCGGCGCGAGCTCGGACGGGACAAACCGAGGTGCCGGCGGCGCCCCGACCGGCCGAACGCCCACCTCCACCCACGCGCCGGCGGGCGCATCGGCAAGCGGGTCGCCCGCTCGCACGCTGCCCGACGTCATGTCCACACCGGTCAATGTCAGCTCGTAGTCGGCTCCTCGCAGCGTCGACCCGTGGATCTCACCGTCCCACGGCGCCACGAGCCCTACAGAAGACGCCGGCCAGATGCTGATGCCGGTCGCGACGACGTCCGGGCTGTCCTGGCTGAGCTTGCGGGTCCGGCTCAGCCGTGGCTGACCGTACTGCGTGACGACGAGCCCGGCGCCGTTTTGCACTGCCGCCCTGGCTAATTCGTCCTCGACGCCCGCCCTCAGTGATCCGTCCGCCTCGAATGCGAAGTCGTAAACGTCCGACGTCGTGGCCAAGTCGAGTGTCACCACCGACGATGGGTCCACGTCGATGAGGGTGCCCGGTACAGGCTCCGGCTGTGTGGCCGGTCCGAGGTCGGCCCGAATCGCCGCGGTCATCACATCAATCGGCACCGAGGTCGCCTGTTCGAACATGCGCCACTCGCCGCCGGATTGATCGGTCAAATAGGGGTTGTCCGGGTCGAGGGTGGCCTGCTGCGCGCCACTGACGATGAGTACCGCGGTGCGCAGCACCAGCAGCGGCCACAACGCGTCCACCTCTGCCGGGGACAGCGGTCGGATCGCGTGAAACGCCCGCACCGCAGGCAGGATCGAGATCGGTTCGCTACCAGGGTGGCCCAGCACCGACGACGCCGTGATCGCCAATTCGGATACCGCCCAGCTGTCGGACAGGTCGCCGAAGTCGATGACGCCGTCGGGGACAGAGCCCCCGGCCGATGGTGAGACCACGACGTTCGCGTCGGTGAGATCCAGATGCACGGCCTGCCGCGGCAGCGCATCGGCGAGTGGCGTGATTCGTCCCCAGGCGTCGCGCGCCGCCGCCTCCAGACGCGCGCGATGCAGCGGGTCGGCCACATACGAAATCAGTTCCGCCACTACGGCGGTGCCGTACCGCAGATCCCATTGCAGCACCCGATCAAGGCCGGGATGACGGAAACCCTCCAGCGCCCGGCTGACCCGGGCGGCCACCTCTCCCAGTCCCGCGATCGCGGTTGGCGACAGGTAACCCCGTTCAATCAGCGTGCCGCCGGACAAGAAGCGCAGCAGCCGAACATAGGCGGTGCCATCCACCAATCCGGCGATGGCCGTGCACTTTTCGCCTGCAAGGTTCGGCAGTGGCACCGCCATGCGCAGCGTCGGCTCGGCCTCAGCGATACGGTCCGCCGCCACGTCCTGCGCCTCGATCTCCGTTGCATTGAACGCGGGATTGGCGATCTTCAACACCCCGACGATTTCGCCGTCGGCACCAGTGACAACGAAATTCTTGTCCTGGTTGCTGCCCAGCGACGTCGCGCGGGCCTGCAGCCCGTAGTGCGTGGCCAGAATTTCCTCGGCCTGTTCCTCACTGACTTGAGGCGCCGGCAGCTCCGGTGCCTCAAGGAAATTGAAGCCGACGGTCACCGGCTGACGAATTGGACGACGGCTTCGGAGAACGCGTCGTTGTCGTCGCCCGCAGCGGTGTGTCCCGCATCGGACAGCTCGACGAACTCGGCGTGTGGCACCTTCTTGAGGAAGTCCTTCACGCCCTCGGGGCTGACCACATCGGACAGCTTGCCCCGAATCAGCAGGATCGGGATCTTCAGATCGATCGCCGCGCGTTCGAGCTTCTCCTCGCGCACGAACGCATCGTCGGATGGCGCCGTCAGAAACTTCGGATCCCAATGCCAGTACCACCGGCCGTCACGTCGGCGCAGGTTCTTCTTCAGGCCCTCCGGGCTGCGCGGCTTGGTCCGGTGCGGCAGATACTCGGCGACCGCGTCTGCGGCCTGTTCCAGCGTCTCGAAGCCATGGACATGGCTGAACATGAAGTCGCGAATCCGGGCGCTGCCGTCCTTCTCGTACCGCGGCACCACGTCGACGAGCACAAGTTTGGTGACCTTCTCCGGGCCCGCGGCGTCGGCGGCGAGGATGCCGGTCATACCGCCCATGCTCGCGCCGATCAAGATCACCGGCCGCCCGATCTGCTCCAGCACAGCCAGCGTGTCGGCGCACAGTGCATCGACCGTGTAGGTGGCATCGGCGGAGCGGTCGCTGTCGCCGTGGCCGCGGCTGTCCAGCGCGATGACGTGGAAACCCTCGTCGGCCAGGATCTGGCCGGTGTTCTTCCAGGAAAAGCGGTTCTGCCCCCCGCCGTGGAGGAGAAGGACGGACGGCCCAGTGGCGGCTGTGGAGTTCCATTCGTCGGCAACCAGGACGAGGTCCTCGGACCCGCGAAACGTAACGGTCTGCGGTTCGCTGCGGGTAGTGCTCATCGACGTCCTCTCGGCCGGCCCCGAACCCAGACGTTACCCAGAGGACAATTTGCGCCCATCTTCGGCCCGGCTGGTGCGACGCATCCCTAGAATTTGCGATCGTGCAGGCAGAATCCGCTAGCGACGCCGACCGCGGCTGCATCATCGACGCCGCCTACGGCTGCCTGTCGGAGCCGCACAGCGGTCCGATTCCGGTTGCCGCGATCCTGCAACGGGCCGGGGTGTCGACTCGGGCCTTCTACCGTCACTTCGAGTCCAAGGATGAGTTGTTCTTGGCGATGCTGCGGCAGGAAAGCGACGTGCTCGCAGGTCGGCTCGACCGCATCGTCGACGAAGCGGGCACTCCCGTCGACCAGCTGAAGGCATGGATCAGCCAGATGTTCGGCTGGATGCACGACGCAGAGATGCGCATGCACCTGACGGTGATCGACTCCGATGAGGTGCGGGCCGCCAAGGGCTATCGGGAGACCCGCGAGCGCCTGCACGCCGATCGCGAGCGCTCGCTGATCGAGATCCTTCGGCGCGGCCGGGACGACGGCTCGTTTCCGCAGGCCGACCCGGACCACGACGCGGTCGCCATCAGCGCCGTCATCAGCCGCGAGATGGCCGACCAGAGGCCGGGGGATGAGCAGCGGCTGCGCCGGTCATTGGCCTGGGTCCTGGAGTTCGCGCTGCGTGCGCTCGGTGCAGAAGGTGCAAGCGCCGACAAGCGATGAATCACGGGCGCCTGGCCGGTCTAACACGGGAGAGCCGACTTGAAGGAGTAGCGATGCCGTCGATCACCCCATGCCTCTGGTTCGACAACAACCTCGAGGAAGCCGCGCAGTTCTACACGTCGATCTTTCCGAACTCGACGATCGAGAAGTTCGAGCGCTACACCGACGCAGGGCCGGGCACGCCCGGCGATGTCGTGTGGGGCGCGTTCGTGCTCGACGGCACCCGGTTCATGGGCATCAACGGCGGACCAGCGTTTCAGTTCAGCGAGGCGGTGTCGTTCATGGTCGAGTGCAAGAACCAGGACGAGGTCGACTACTACTGGGAACGGCTTGTCGACGGGGGCGAAGAGTCGCAATGCGGCTGGCTCACGGACCGATTCGGGGTGAGCTGGCAGGTGACCCCGACCCGGCTGCTCGAGCTGGAAAGTGACCCCGACCCGGCCCGTGCAACTGCGGCGACCAAGGCGATGCACGGGATGCGCAAGATCGTGATTGCCGAGCTGGAGGACGCCGTCCGCGACGCGTAGTAGTAGCTCACCCCGGGGTGGGGTGTCCGATCCGAGCACAAGTTAATGGGCATTCCGCCCGTTATGGAATGCGATACTGGAAGCGCGGCGTTTGCTGCGACGGTTCGCTGGCGCCCATCGTAGGGCATGCATTGACAGTGATGCGATCGGTTATCCGGCAGCAAAAGTGGCGGTCGTCACCACAGTGGGACTTGTGTTGCCCGGCCAGAAATCGGTGATGTACGGTTCTGCGGCGGCCACTCGTGTAACACTCACAACTTGCGCGTACGGGTTGTTCATCGGAGGGATCGGCAGCCTATGGCGGTGAGGAGAACGCGAGGGAGGGCCCGGTAATGGTCGCTTCCAACCTCGTTGCGAAGCCGGTACGCGGTGTCGGCGGCTTCTATGCAATGGCGCTCGATACCTTCGTGGCGATGGTCAAGCCGCCGTTTGCGTGGCGCGAATTCATTTCGCAGTCTTGGTTTGTCGCGCGAGTTTCGATCGTGCCGACGTTGATGCTGACGATTCCGTACACCGTCTTGCTGACGTTCACGTTCAACATCCTGTTGACCGAGTTCGGCGCAGCAGACTTCTCCGGTACGGGCGCGGCCTTAGGCACCGTGCGACAGATCGGCCCGATCGTCACCGTGTTGGTGGTGGCCGGCGCGGGGGCCACTGCGATGTGCGCCGACCTGGGCGCGCGCACTATCCGCGAAGAGCTTGACGCGCTGCGGGTGATGGGCGTCAATCCCATTCAGGCGCTTGTGGTTCCGCGGGTGTTGGCCGCCACGCTGGTGTCGCTGGCGCTGGCGGCGACGGTCATTCTCGTCGGTCTCGCTGGGGCGTATCTGTTCTGCGTCTACATCCAGCATGTGTCGCCCGGTGCCTTCGCGGCGGGCTTGACGCTGATAGTCGGCGCCGCAGACGTCACGATCGCGCTGTTGAAGGCGGCATTGTTCGGACTCTCCGCAGGCATGATCGCCTGCTACAAGGGCATTTCCGTTGGCGGCGGTCCTGCGGGTGTCGGAAACGCGGTCAACGAAACCGTGGTGTTCACGTTCATGGCATTATTCGCGATCAACGTGGTAGCGACCGCCGTCGCCGTGAAGGTGACGATGTGACGATCGCGCGGCCCCACTCCCAGTTCCCGTGGCTGAAAGCCCGATTCCGCAGCGTGGCCGACCCCTGGAACCGGCTCGGCCGACAAACAAAGTTCTACGGCAGGACAGTCCGCTCGATTCACTACGCCTTCACGCATTACCGGGTCGAACTGATCCGGCTGATCGCCCAGATGGGCCTCGGCGCGGGCGCGCTCATCATCATCGGCGGAACGGTCGCGATCGTCGGCTTCTTGACCGTCACCACGGGCGCACTGGTTGCCGTTCAGGGCTACACCGACTTCTCCGAAATCGGTGTCGAAGCCCTGACCGGATTCGCCTCGGCATTCTTCAACGTCCGCCTGATCGCACCCGCAACGACCGCGGTCGCGCTGTCCGCGACGATCGGGGCGGGTGCCACCGCCCAACTCGGTGCCATGCGCATCAACGAGGAGATCGACGCGCTCGAGGTGATGGGAATCCGGTCGGTCGCCTACTTGGCTTCCACGCGGGTCGTCGCGGGTCTGTTGGTCGTCATTCCGCTGTATTGCGTTGGCGTGATCGCGGCGTTCTGGGCGGCGAAGTTCGGCACCACCGTCCTCTACGGTCAGTCAACCGGCGTGTACGACCACTACTTCCGAACGTTTTTGAACCCCACCGACCTGATGTGGTCCTTCTTCCAATGCATCGTGCTCGCGGCGGTGATCATGCTGGTGCATACCTATTACGGGTACACCGCGCGCGGTGGGCCGGCCGGCGTCGGCGAGGCGGTCGGGCGTGCGGTGCGTACCTCGCTGATTCTCGCCGCGTTCGTTCTCGTAATGATGTCGCTGGCCGTCTATGGCCAGTCCGGAAACTTCAACCTGGCCGGGTAGCAGATGGACAGCGACGACAGCGGCCTTCACCCGGGGTGGTACACGCTCATCCTGGTCGTCGTCTTTGCTGTCCTGATCTGGTTGAGCTACGCGCTATTTGCGGGCACCTTGAAGGACGACATGCCGGTTACGTTGACATCGGACCGAGCGGGCTTGGTGATGGAAACCAACGCGAAGGTGAAGCTGCGCGGCGTCCAGGTGGGGCGGGTCTCCGGCATTACCGGTGGGAAAGAACCCGTCGTCCTGAAGCTCGAAATCGACAGGGACCAAATCAAGTACATCCCGGCGAACGTCGAAGCGCAGATCCGCGCCACGACGGTGTTCGGGGCCAAGTTCGTCGATCTGGTGTATCCGGATGATCCGAGCCCGCAGCGGCTGGCGGAGAATCAGGTACTGAAGTCGCGCAACGTCAGCACCGAGGTCAACACGGTGTTCCAGAACGTGGTCTCCGTGCTGAATCAGATCGACACGGCCAAGCTGAACAGCACGCTGGCCGCGCTCGCCGAAGGCGTTCGCGGACAAGGGGAGAAGATCGGCCAGGCGACCACAGACGCCAACCAGGTCCTGCTGCAACTCAATCCGCGTAGCGACACGATTCGGGCCGACTGGCAGGCGCTCAAGGGCTTCAACGACGCGTATAGCGGTGCGGCGCAAGACATTCTGACCGTCTTGAATGCGGCGAGCACGACCAGTCAGACCGTCACCAGTCACACCAAACAGCTGGATGCCCTGCTGCTGGCAACAATTGGATTGTCCAACAGCGGGATCAGCCTGCTGGCACCCAATCAGGCCAATCTGATCAAGGCCATCAATGTCCTCGAGCCCACGACGAACCTGCTGTACAAGTACAACCCGGAATACACCTGTCTGCTGGTGGGCGCGAAAACCCTGTTGGACACCGGAGGTTACGAAGCGCCCGGCGGCAACGGGCGAACACTCGTGCTCGACACCGGCCTGTCGCTCGGGGACGACCCGTACCATTACCCGACCAACCTGCCCGTCATCGGCGCCAAGGGCGGACCGGGTGGCAAACCAGGGTGCGGCTCTCTGCCGGATGTCGCGAAGAACTGGCCGGTGCGCAATCTCGTCACCAACACCGGATTCGGCACCGGCGTGGATTGGCGACCGAACCCCGGCATCGGCTTCCCGGCCTGGGCCAACTACCTGCCCGTCACCCGTGCGGTGCCCGAGCCGCCGAGCATCCGCAACCTCTTCGGCGGACCTGCGCCGGGACCGATCCCATATCCAGGCGCCCCTGCGTACGGAGCGGACCTCTACGCGCCGGACGGCACGCCGTTGTGGCCGGGCCTGCCACCGGCGCCTCCGCCGATGGCGCCACGAGACCCGGGTCCGACACCGGGTTCTGAACCCTTCGTCGTCCCGGCGCCCGCACAGATGCAGCCGACCCCGCTACCGCCTATCCCACTGCCACGTGAGGCCGCCCCATCGCCCTGATCGTTCGTCACGTCGGCCGAGCCAAGAAAGGTAACCAGTCATGAAAGAGAATCTGCGAGCCACCGCGGTGCGCCTCGCTGTCTTTCTGGCTGTGTGCCTGCTCGGTGTGTTCGGGTTGTACGCGGTGTTCGGGCAGTTGCGCTTCGGGGAGAAGGCTCACACCTACCAAGCCGCGTTCACCAATGTGACCGGACTCGAGAAGAACGACTTCGTCCGCATCGCAGGTGTCGAGGTCGGCCAGGTGAAAAAGGTTGCGATTCAACCCGATACGACGGCGCTGGTCGAGTTCACCGCCGACGATTCGGTGGTGCTGACCGAGGGCAGCAGGGCCGTCATCCGTTACGACGACCTCATCGGCGGTCGCTATCTGGCGCTGGAGGAGGGTGCAGGCGGCACCAAGAAGCTCAACCCCGGCGACACCATTCCGCTGGCGCGTACGTCACCGGCGCTTGACCTCGATGCGCTGATCGGCGGCTTCCGGCCGCTGTTTCGGGCGCTGGATCCCGATCAGGTCAACGCGCTGTCCGGCCAGTTGATCACCGCCCTGGAGGGCCAAGGCGGGACGATCAACTCGTTCCTGGCCCAGACTGCGGCGCTGAC
>Ga0075428_100003958_pt1 | contig 16251 bp, 10 predicted proteins | sample RhiMetdeltSRZDD2_FD_75291 | JGI IMG/M metagenome (GOLD analysis project Ga0075428, IMG submission 75291) | Populus rhizosphere microbial communities from Tennessee, USA - Rhizosphere MetaG P. deltoides SRZDD2 | ecosystem: Host-associated > Plants > Roots > Rhizosphere > Soil | place: USA... | reverse complement strand
CTCATCTTTCTCGTCCTCTCCCTCGTATTCCCCGAGATCGCATGGCAACGGCAGGTATTCTTGGGGGCCGCCGACTACGAGGCGCCGTCTGCATTCGCGGCCGCCGGCCGGCGCTCGATGGCTGCCGGCGAATACCCGCTGTGGAATCCCTATCTGTTCCTGGGAATGCCGAGCTTCTCGAGCCTGATGTTCACGCCTTGGGTCTTCCCGCCATCGGAGCTCTTGCAGGCTCTCGGGCGGCTGCCCTTCGTCCCACCGCTCGGGTGGTTGCTATTCTACTTCGCCGCGGCTGCATATGGCGTCTTCGTCCTGCTGCGCAGCTTGCGCTGCAGTTATTGGCCGGCGTTGCTCGCAGGTCTGGCGTTCATGTTGACGCCGCACCTGGTGTCCATGGGGGTATTCGGCCACGGCAGCAAGCTGGCGAGCGTCGCCTTTCTGCCCTGGCTTCTTTGGGCTGCCATGCGCTTGCGTCGGAGTTCATCGCGTCTCGCCTGGATCGCCATTCTGTCGACGCTGATCGGTCTGCAGTTGCTTCGAGGGCATCCGCAGATCGCCTTCTATGGCTTGATGATGCTCGCGATCTTCTCCGTGGTCGAGATCGTCGCGGCTTCACGAGCCCCGGCTGCACGCCGGGCGGCGCTGCGCTTCGGCGCCGAGATGGCAGTGGCGGTCGGGCTCGGGTTCGGACTGGCGGCGGTGCTCCTGCTCCCGGTGCGTGGTTACGCCCCGGAATCGATCCGCGGGCGCACGACGAGCGGTGGCGCGAGCTATGAGTTCGCCACGGGGTGGTCCCAATCGCCGGGCGAGGTAGCGACGTTCGCGTTGCCTTGGGCGTCCGGTTTCGGCGAAGCCACGTACGTCGGCAGCATGCCATTCACCAACTTCCCCCATTATTTGGGACAGGCCACCTTGTTGTTCGGTGCGTGTGCGTTTCTCTTCTTGCGCGGCCGATTGCTGGTGTTCCTGGCCCTCCTGTTGCTGCTCGCGCTCGCGGTGAGCTTCGGCAAGAATGCGCCGCTTCTCTACGATCTGCTCTATCATCACCTGCCGTACTTCAACAAGTTCCGCGCCCCGGTCATGATCCTCGTGCTGTTCCAACTCGGAGCCAGCATCGCCGCCGGCCTCGGCCTCGCTGCATTGCTTGGCGAGACGCCGCTCGATCTCAGCCGCCGGCGCGCGGCGACGGCGAAGGCGATGCGCGCACTGGGGATCGCGACCGCCGTCGCGGCCGCATTGCTGCTCCTGGGCGGGGTCGCGCGCTCCGGTGCCGTCGCCCAGGATGTCGCGCGCTCGCCGCGCCTGCCGGCCGAAGCGCGAACCGCATTCGCCGAAGTGGCGCGAGGGATGGTGCAACGCGATGGCCTGCGCGTCGCGGTCATCCTGCTGCTCCAAGCCGGCGTCGTGATCGCATGGACGCGAAGGCGCCTGCCGGCCGATGCCGCTGGCGCGCTCGTGATCGCGCTCGCGGTATTCGACCTCGCCGGTGTCGACCGGCGCATGGTGCATCCCGAGCGCACTTGGGCTGGCCTCGAATCGCGCCTCGGTCCGCCACGCCGGGCCACCGTCGAGGCGTCGCCACTCGTGCGATTCCTGCGCGACCATCCCACCGATGCGCCGGCGCCGACACGCATCCTGCCGCTCGGGCCCATGTTCAACAACAACGAGTGGATGACGCACGACGTCGCGAGCGTCGGCGGCTACCATCCGGCGAAACCGACTCGCATGCAAACGTTGCTCGAAGCGGGTGACTTGTTCATGAGCCGCGGCGTGCTGGATCTCCTCGCCGTGCGGTACTTGGTCGCACCCCAGGCGCTCGACGGGGGGCCAGAGCCGGTCTACGCCGGAGCCGATGGCCATGTCTACATCAACCCGAGTTCGTTGCCGCGCGCCTGGGTGCTCGGGCGTTGGCGGCGGAGCGAGGGTGCAAACTGCGTGCATGCGCTCGCGGAGCTCGATCCGCGTGCCGAGGTGTTGCTCGAGGCCGAGCCGGAGCCACCCCCAGCCGCAGAAGCGACCGGAACTGCGCGCATCGTCCGCTTCACCGCCAACCACGTCGAGCTCGAAGTCGAGTCGAGCGCCGCGGCGCTGCTCGTGCTTTCGGAGGCCTATCATCCGCATTGGCACGCACGCGTCGATGAGATCCCGCGCCCAGTACTGGCGGCGAACTGCCTCTTGCGCGCGGTGAGCGTACCGGCCGGGAAGTCGCACGTGGTGTTCGAGTTCGTCGATCCCGCGTTGCGAGCCGGGCTCGCCACCACGTCCGCGACGGCCGCGATCCTCGCCGCGCTCGCTGGACTCGCGTGGTGGCGCTGGCGGCGGGGGATGGCGCGGCCCAGCGCGCCTGCCGCGGTCGAGCCGAAAGGATGAGCGTGCCGCACACGACACCGAACCCGGACGCCGCACCGCCTCTGCCCCGAGGCGAATCCCGCCGCGGGCTCGTCATCGTGCCGACCTACAACGAAATCGACAACATCTCGCGGCTGCTGCCGGAGATCCTCGACGTCGATCCGGGTCTGGACGTGCTGGTGGTGGACGATGGTTCGCCCGACGGCACCGCGCAGGCGGTGCGCACCACAACCCAGTTCGCATCGCGCGTGTTCCTGCTCGAGCGCGGTCGCAAGATGGGTTTGGGATCGGCCTACATCGCCGGCTTCCAATGGGCGTTGCGCGCCGGTTACCCTCTCGTCTTCGAGATGGATGCGGACTTTTCACACAATCCGCAGAGCCTGCACGAATTCCTGCGCGCCAGCGCCGAGGCCGATCTGGTCCTCGGCTCGCGCTATCTCAACGGCATCACGGTGGTGAACTGGCCGCTGCGCCGGCTGATCCTTTCGGTCGGTGCCAACATGTATGCGCGCTTCGTCACCGGAGTGCCGGTCAAGGACTGCACCGGCGGCTTCAAGTGTTTCCGCCGCGAGGTCCTGGAGGCGTTGCCCCTCGAACGCATCCGCAGCGACGGCTATTCTTTTCAAATCGAAGTCAACTGGTACTGCTGGCAGCTCGGGTTTCGTCTGCACGAGATCCCGATCCTCTTCGTCGACCGGCACATCGGCATGTCCAAGATGAACCGGCGCATCATCTGGGAGGCGGTGTGGCTGGTGTGGAAGCTGCGCTTCACCAAGGCACGCGGGCGATGAGCGCGGCGCGCGACGAGGCCGTCGTTCCGGGCACCGAGCCGATGCCGCCGGTGGCGGGCCGCGAGCCACGGCCGCGACTCGCGGTCATCATCGTCAGCTACAACACGCGCAAGATGATGCGCCGCTGCCTGCAGGCGTTGCAGGCCTTCGCGCCGCAGGTCGCACACCAGATTTGCGTGGTGGACAACGCCTCGCGCGACGGCTCCGTGGCCATGCTGCAGCAGGAATTCCCCGCGGTGCGCGTGGTCGCCAATCGGCGCAATCTCGGCTACGCCGTCGCCGTGAACCAAGGCCTCGAGGCCACGGGGTTCGAGTATGCCCTCGTGCTCAACCCCGACATCGTCGTGCATGAGGGTGCCGTCGACCGATTGGTCGAGTTCATGGACGCGCATCCCGATGCGGGTGTCGCCGGTGCCAAATTGCTCAACACCGATGGATCGCTGCAATACAGCTGCCGGTCGTTCTACACACCGCGGACGCTGCTCTACCGCCGCACCTTCCTCGGCAAGCTGTTCCCGCGCAGCCGGGTCATTCGCCGGCACCTCATGCTCGACTACGATCATCAGCAGCCGCAGGCCGTCGATTGGGTCATCGGCGCCTGTATGCTGGTGCGCCGGGCCGCATTCGACGCCGTCGGCGGCATGGACGAGCGTTTCTTCCTCTACTTCGAAGACGTGGATTGGTGCTTCCGCATGGGGCGCCAGGGCTGGAAGGTGTACTACGTGCCGCAATCACAGATGGTGCACGAGCACCGCCGCGAAAGCGCCAAGCCGAAGTTGTCACGCAGCTTTTGGGCGCATCTGGGATCGCTCCTGCGTTACTACGAGAAATGGAATCGCTATGCCTACATTCTCAAGCGCTATCGCGAGGTGAGCAAGATCGGTGTGTTCATGCTCGCCGACTTGCTGGCGGTGAACTTGGCGTTTCTCGGAGCTTACGGCCTGCGGGTCGTGCTCGCTGGCCGCTTCACCAACCCGTTGTACACGCTGGAGAACTACCTCAACTTCTGGGTGTTCACCAACATCGTGAGCTTGCTGGCGCTGTTCTTTTCTCGCCAGTACCGCATCGCGCGCGGTCGTGCGGCCGCCGACGAGCTCTTCGACCTCGCACGTGCGCTCGCGGTCGCTGTCGTCGTCATGGCGGCGGCCACCTACATCACGCGCGAGCGGCTCATCTCGCGCGCGGTGGTGGCGTTGTTCTTCGTGTTCGCCACCTTGCTGGTCTGGTCGTTCCGGCGCTTCTTGCGCGCGATGCACCAGCGCGTGCTCGAGATGCGCCTCGACCTGCGCCGGTTGGTGATCGTCGGCACCGACGAGGAGACGCGCGAGCTGAGGTCGCGACTGGCGGCGCGGCCGGAGCTGGGGATCGACGTCGTCGGTTCCATCGACGCCGAGGGCAGCAGCAGCCGCGCTCTCGGGCCGCTGGCGCACCTGCTCGAAGTGGTGCGCGAGCACCGCATCCAGGAAGTCGTCGTCGCGCCGTCGTCGGCGCGCGTCGAAGAGGTCGGGCGCATGGTCCTGCAGCTGCGACGGCGTGCCGTAGACGTGACGGTCGTCTCCGGGTTCGCCGACATTCTGAGTCACCGGGCGCGGATCGAGCGTCTGGCCGACGTGCCGGTGTTGCGTTTCGAGCGCGACACCCTGTACGCCGTCAATTCGGGTGCAAAGCGCGCCGTGGACATCCTGTTGGCGACGATCTTCCTGGTGCTGGGCGCACCCGGGTGCATGCTATACTGGCTCGTCGCGCGAGCGCGCAGAGTCGCGCTTTTCGAGCGCCGCCTGCGCCTGGGGCGCGACGCCTGCCCGTTCGAGTTTCCACTTGTCACCGACAGGATCGGGCTGCCGCCGACGGATTTCGTCAACATCCCGGCGTGGCTCGCCGTGCTGCGCGGACGCATGTCCTTGGTGGGCCCGTATCCACTCGAACCGGAAGCAGCGGAGGCGCTCGACGAATGGCAGAAGATTCGCTTCGACTTGCGGCCGGGCGTGGTGGGTTTCTGGCGCGCGTTGCGCGCGGAAGAAGTCGATTTGGACGCTCTCCTGCGCCTCGACCTCCACTATGTCCAGAACTGGTCCATGGGGCTGGACTTTCGGTTGATTCTGCAGTCCCTGGGCAGCATGCTGCGGGGTCGCGCGGTGCAGCTCGGCGCATGAGCTGTAGCCCGACCGTCGCGTGGAAGGTGGATTCGGTGCGACAACCCATCGGTGGAAGGCGCCAGAATGGGCGGCGGTGGGCGCCCGTGTGGGCACTCCTGGCGCTGCCGTTGTGCGCGGCACCTGTCCGCGCCGATCTGCCGTTCGGTTGGAGCGTCGAGATCTTCGCCGGGCGCATCGTCGACATCGAACCGGGCGGTGGCGTGCTCGCCTGCGCCAGCGACGGGGGCCTGTTGTTCTACGACCTGCAGACACGGGAGTTTCGCCAGCTCGCCGACGCGGGATGCGTCGAAGGGCGCTGCCTGCGATCGAACCGCTTGACCCGCGTCGCGCGCGACATTCGCGGGCGTTACTGGTTGGGAACGCGCGCTGCCGGACTCACGCTGTTGCGACCCGAAGCGGGTGGCTTCGACTACGAGCATTTCTTCGCCGCCAACTTCCGCCCCGGGGGAGGCTTGCTCTCCGACTCGGTGGTCGCCATCGCACCATGGCGCGACGAAGTGGTCTACGTCGGCACGTCGGCCGGCGTGGCGCAGATCGACTTGGCGGGGGAAGTGGGGGAGTACAACGAGGAATCGAGTCGCCGTCGCGGCGTCGATGGCTTCCCGAGCGCCGCAGTTCTCGATGTCGCGGTGGATTCCACCTACGTGTGGGTGGGGCTCGACGCCGGCATTGCGCGCTACCGGCGCTTGCCGCCGCACGACGTCGAGATGTTGGCCGACAGCCTGGCGGGCACGCGTGTGAACAGCGTGAGCCTGCAGCATGGTCAGGTGTGGATCGGGACCAATCGCGCCGTGCAGGTATGGGTCGAAAACGGGCGCTACTGGAAGCGCATCCGCAACGAGGCAGGAGCGATCGAGTCGACGCCGAACTTCAACGCCTATAATGTCGTCGTGCGCGTCCCCGATCCCTTGCACCCCTTGATCTCCGCGGGCTCCGATTCCGACGTGCGCAGCTACAACGGCTTCGTGTGGGTGCGTTGCAATCCGCAACCCGTGCCGCTGATCGAGTCGCGCTCGTTCCGCGCGCTGGCAGTGACGGGGGACACGCTGTGGACGTCGCAGATCAACGACTTCGGCGAGGGTGCCTTCCTCGAACTCTGGGACACGAGCCAGGGCTGCGCCTGGACGCGTGAACAGCCGAGTGCGATCCCGCCCAGCGCCGTTCGCGGCGTCGGCGTCGATCGTGTCACACGCGACCTGTGGATCGGAACCCGGCTCGCGGGCGTGGCCCGGCGCACGCCGAGCGGCGCGTGGTGTATCTACAACGCCAACGACCCGACCTCGAACGCCAACATGACCGATCCCGTGGGCCGCGTCTCGGCATTCCTCGTCGATCGCACCAGCTCGGTGTGGTTCACCACGCTCCCGATCCTGGCGCAAACGAGCGTGGACGAGTTGCGTGCGGACCCGGGCTGCGATCATCCGGCCGACACCTGGAGCCATATTCCCGCCGGGTCCGGCGGCTTCGGTGGCCGCTATTGGAAGATCGCCGAGGATGGCGCCGGCAACCGTTTCTTCCTCTCGGATGGCGGCGAGCCTTCTCCCGGAGGTCTCGACGTGCTGGCCGCGGATCGCAACGACACGCTCAATTTGCGCGCCGATCTGATCTTCGGCAGCACCGTGGGCGCCATCGCCTTCGATCGTGACTCGGGGATCTGGTCGAAGTCTTTTCTCGGCGTCAACAATCTCGGCTCCGGCGGTCTCCTCGAGTGGCTGAACTCGGACGATCTGTTCGAGCCGGGAACAGCCAACTTCTCGGTGCTGCCGCTCCGGCTTCCCAACGGTTCCACGTACAGCGTGTCCGAGTATCGCGATATCGCTTACGACGCGGCGCACGACGATCTCTGGGTGGGGACTCTCCAGGGACTCTTCCGTTACGACGTCACCTCGGGCGGCCGGGAGATCCTGCAGGTCATCGGCGAAAAGAGGATCGACGCGGCGGGGCTGCTCAGTCTCGATGTCCGAGATGTGTTGCTCGATCCGTTCGGCAACCTGTGGATCGGGACCAACAAGGGCTTGAACCGCATCGACACGCGCGACAGCTTGCTGACCGTGGATGCTTTCACGACCCGCGAGACGATCGACGAGCTCAACCAGGGCGAAGGCGGTGCCATCCTCTACCTGCCGGAACGCAGCCTGGCGCCGCTCCCGGACCCGCTGGTCAACTCGCTGGCGTTCGACACCGCCACTTCGCTCCTGCACATCGCCACCGAAGGCGGTGTGGCGACTCTCGATGTCGCGGCACTCGACGTTCGCTCGCTCATTCCCATCGAGCGCGCGGTGGTGTACCCGAATCCCATCCGCGCACTGAGCGATGATGCGGCCGTGTACCTGGGCGACATCACGCTCCCGGCCCAGGTGCGGGTGTACAACCTCGAGGGCGAGATGGTGTCCGAGAAGCTGGTCACCGCTCCCGGCGTCAAAGCATGGGATCTGCGCATCATCGTCAACAACAGCACGAGCGGTGTGGCTTTCTTCGAAGCGGCGAGCTCCGTGTATTTGATCCATGTCACCAACGATGCGGGCACGAAGGTGACGCCGTTGGCCGTCATTCGCTGAAGCGCCACCTCGCGGAGGATCCATGTCCGCAGCCTTGCCGGCGCTCGAAGGCGGGACTCCGGTGCGCGATGGCACGCCGGTGCCGTTCTTCCAGGCGGCGCTGTCCGAGGCCGACATCGCGGCGGTGACCGCGGTGTTGCGCGGTGGCTGGCTGACGCTCGGCCCGGTCACGGCCGAATTCGAGTCGGCGTGCGCCGCATGGCTCGGCACCCCGCATGCCGTGGCGCTGAGTTCGTGCACGGCGGCACTGTTCCTGGCGCTGCGCGCGGCGGAGATCGGTCCCGGGCACGAGGTCATCGTGCCGGCGCTGACGTTTCCGGCCACGGTGCACGTCATTCGCCATGTGGGAGCCGAACCGGTCCTGGCCGACATCGAGCTCGACAGCTTCGGTCTCGACCCCGGCGAGGTGGAGGCGCTGCTCGGGCCGCGCACACGCGCGCTGATGCCCGTCGACTACGCCGGACACCCCTCTCGGTTGACCGAGCTGCTGGAGATCTGCCGCCGCCGTGGCATCGTGTGCGTCGAGGACGCGGCGCATGCGTTCGGCGCCGCACACGACGGCCAGCGCATCGGCACCGTGAGCGACATCACCGCTTTCAGCTTCTACGCCACCAAATGCATCACCACGGGGGAGGGTGGCCTGCTCGCCTGCCGCGACGCCGACTTCGCCCAGCGTGTGCGCCTGCTCGGCTATCACGGCATGCAACGAGATGCCTGGAAGCGCTACACCGATCAAGGCAGTTGGTACTACGAGATCGAGCTGCCTGGTTACAAGTGCAACATGACGGACGTGCAAGCGGCGCTCGGCTTGTCGCAGTTGCAGCGCGCCGAGGCATTGCGAGACGCGCGCGCGCGCGTGGCCTCGATGTACACCGAGGCCTTCGCCACCGAGCGCGACCTGCTGTTGCCGGCGACGCGGTCGGGGGCGTTGCATGCCTGGCATCTCTACGTCGTGCGGTTGCGCACCGAGGGCCTGCGTGTGGGGCGTGATCATTTCGCCGGCGCGCTGCGCGCCGAGGGCATCGTTCCCAGCGTGCATTTCATTCCCTACCACCAACAGCCGGCGGGACGCAGTCTGGAGCTGCGCCGGCCGCTGCCACGCACCGAGCAATTCGCGGCGCAATGTCTGTCGCTGCCGCTGTACCCCTCGATGTCCGACTCGGACGTGGCGGACGTCGTGGAGGCGGTGCGCAAGCTCCTGCGCTACTATGCCCGCTGATCGAATCGCACCCGCCCCGGGCCCCGCGCTGCACGTCGCGGCCGAAGCCTCGCTCGCGGCGCTCGCGACACTGCAACCGTCCTCGTTCTTTCACACCGCGGCCTGGCATGACGTGGTGCAGCGCGCTTGGCCGCGCTACCGGCCGTTCGCGCTGGTGGCGCGCGACGCCGCGGGGGTCGTGCAGGGTGCGTGTGCATTTGCGGCGGTGCGGCGACTGCGGCTGTTGCGGCTCTACGCCGGACCGCTCGGCACGTACGGCGGCGTCCTGGCGCGGCACGCAGCGGCGGCCGTGGCGCTGGCGCAGGCCATGGTCGCGCTCGGCGGGGAGCGCAAATTGGCCCTCGTGCGCGTGCACGATTTCGACGGCTCGACCGCGCGACTGGTGCAGGACACGCCGCGCTGGCGGAGTTGGCGCGAAACCTGTCAGGTCCTCGATCTCCCCGAAGATCCACAGACACTTTTCCAACAGGCCTTCACGTCACAGAATCGCAACAAGATCCGCAAGGCCGAAAAGGCGGGCGTGCAGGTGCGCTGCGGTCGCGATGCCGCTGCACTCCACATTTATGCGTCACTCTACCGCTCGGCGTTGCCTCGCTTCGGCGTTCGCCATCCGCTGCCCGATTCACTCTTCACCGCTCTTGCCGGGATGGATGGCGTCCAAGTCTGGATCGCCGAGCGCGAGGGCCTCGCCATCGCAGCGCTCCTCAACCTAAGCGGCGGTGGTCAGATCATGAACTGGGGGAACGTCTCACGGCCCGATGCCTGGGCCGATGCACCGAACAATCTCCTGCACTGGCGCGCGCTCGAAGCCGGTTGCAGGGACGCTCAGGGCCCACGCCTCTACAACTTCGGCGGCAGTGCCGGCTTGCCGGGCGTGCACGCGTTCAAGGCGAGCTTCGGTGCGCGCGAGCACGAGGTATTGCGTCTCGAGTTTCGCGCACCGTGGCTCGATTGGGCCTCCCGTCGCTTCCCTCTGTTGGGGAGGGTCGGATCGTGAGGCACCTGTTGCTCGTGTCGCATTTCTTCCCGCCGATGGGCGGTGGCGGTGTGCAACGCGTCACCAAGTGGGTCAAGTACTTGGACACCCACGGCTGGCGCACGACGGTGCTGTGTGGTCGGGCCGAAGACTATTGGATGCGCGATGAATCGCTGCTCTCGGACTTGCCGCAGTCGACGCGCGTGTTACGCACCGCGGCCGCGAGCGGGCTCGGCATCCTGCGGCGATTGCGCGCCGACACGCCCGGCGACAAGCGCTCGTCGCGCGGGTTCGGCGGCTTGCGCCGCGTCTCCGAGTGGTTCCTGATCCCGGACTCCTACATCGGTTGGCTCCCGTTCGCGCTGCGTGCGGCCGAGTCGCTGCAAGAGGATCCGCCCGACGTCATCCTGTCGAGCGGCCCGCCCGACACCAATCATCTGGTCGCGCTGCGTCTCGGCCCTCGCATGGCCCGGCCGTGGGTCGCCGATTTCAGGGATCCGTGGGTGGGATTGCACTTGCTCCGACCCCCGACCGCATGGCATCGGCGCCGGCATGCAGCGCTCGAGCGCAGGGTGCTCGCTCGTGCCAACGGTGTCGTGGCGACGACGACATGGCTGCAGGACCTCCTGCGCCAGCGCGCGCCCGCGAACGTACGCGTCCACTTGATCCGCAACGGTTACGATCCGGAGGACTTCACCTTGGGCGCCGCCGAGTCGCGTCCAGGAGGGACCCTGCGACTGGCGCACACCGGCATGCTGACGCTCACCCGCTCGGCCGCGGGCTTGTTGCGTGCGCTGCAGCTCGTGTTCGCCCGCCACCCCGAGCTGCGCGGCCAGATCGAGCTCGAGCTCGTCGGCGCTCGTGAATCGGACAACGATGAGTTGGTGCGAAATCTGGGGTTGCAGGATTGCGTGCACGTGCGTGGCTACGTCGCGCACGCTGCGGCCATCGCCAGCATGCGGCAGGCCGACGTCTTGGTGTTGCTGAAGCATACATCGGAGCGTTACGCCGGTCTCGTGCCGGGCAAGCTCTACGAGTATCTCGGCGCCGAGCGGCCCATCCTGGCGCTCGTGCCCGAATCCGAAGCGGCGACGTTGGTACGCGAGCTCGGCTGTGGCATCGTCGTCGGGCCCACGGACACCGAAGCGATCGCGTCGGCGCTCCTGGACTTGCATGCGGCCAAACAGAGCGGCGCGCTGGCACAGCGCTTTCGATCCGGCGCGTTGCCGCGCTTCCAACGTCCGGCGCAAGCCGGAGAGCTGGCGAGTCTGCTGGCGGATGTCGCCGCCTCCCACCCGAGGAGCGCCGCGTGAGTCGCTCGTCCTCGATCCTGTGGCTTTGCCTCGCCTTTCTGGTCTACGCGCTCGGTGTCCTCGCCTATCGCGATTCGCTCATGGACGACACGTTCATCCACTTGCAGTACGCGCGCAACCTGCGCGCAGCAGGAACTCTCGCCTTCAATCCGGGCGAGCCGTCTCTCGGCGCCACGAGCCCGCTGTGGATTCTGCTGCTCGCATTATTCGGTGCGAGTGAGCTCGCGGCCCGACTCTTGAGTGTCGCATGCGGTGGGTTCGCCGTCTGGTTGTTCGCGCTGCACGCGCGGCGGTGTTTGGGCGGCGGCAACTTCGCCGCGGCGGCGAGCATCGCCTGGGCGGGCAACCTCTGGCTCGTGCGCCATGCTCCGAACGGCATGGAATCCACCTGCGCGCTGCTCGTGGTGCTCGGCGCGTTCGAGCTGCGTGCGCGCCCGCGCGGCGGTTGGCGCGATGTCGGGCTCGGGCTCGTCCTCGCCGCTGCCTGGCTGGTGCGACCCGAGTTCGTTCTCCTCATCGGATTGTTCCTCTGCATCGATCTCGCCTCGTCCGAGCGCATGCAGCGCTTACGGACCTGGCTGCCGCTCTGCGTGGCAGTGTGTGCACTGTGGGTGGGATTCGCCTGGTGGCGAGTGGGTCACGTGCTGCCGGATACGGTGAGCGCCAAATCCGCCGGGCCGTCGCTCGGGAAAGGTGTCGCAGTCCTGAGACGCTGCGCAGAGCTCGTGAGCCTCGCGCATCCCATCGAGGCAGTCGGCCTGGTGCTGGCGTTGTTCTGGGGACTGCGACGCGGCTTGCGCCTCGCCTGGCGGCGGCACCCGCTCGCGCCGCCGGTTGGTTTCGCGCTCCTGCTGGTCGCGACCTACGCTTGCCTCGATGTCCAGGTGCAGCCACGCTATCTGCTCCCGGCGTTGCCATGCCTCACGCTCGCGGGTTTCGTCGCTTGGCGCGCCTTGTGCGGTGCATCGCTGCCGGCGGCCGTCACGGTGTGCGTCGCGGCTCTCGCCGCCAGCGCCTGCGTGAGCGCGGTGCGCGTCTTGCCGGCGACGCGCGATTACTCGCGGGCATTGCGCCCGGCGCTGGTGCCGCTGGTGCAGGAAGTGCGATCGCGCGCGACCGGCACGGCGGTCGTCGCCACCCCCGACATCGGAGTCGTCGGCTACTACGGACAGGTGCGAGTGCTGGACTTGGGCGGCCTCATCGAGCCGCGGGCGCAGGCATTACAAGACAGCATGGGATACGACGCGATGCTGGTCTCCGGAGCATTCCTCGATCTCGGTGCCTGTGATTTCGTCATCGACCGTGCGCACGAGCCCGCACGCTTCGCGGGACAAGTGAGCCGCAACCGCCATTGGCGACCCTTGCGCACCACGACGATCCCGAACCTTGGACTGTCACGCCCAGGGCCGTACTTCTACACCCTCTACGCGCTCGAAGCCCCATCCCCCTCGTCCCGTTGACCAGGCTGCACGGTCCACTGGGTCAGTCCGCAGAGTGCATGGGCTGCTTTGCGTGATGCGGCAGTAACGCGCCGCAATGTTTCCGTCGATGACTTCCAGGCGCACCGGCAACTCGCCGGGCGTGCCTGCCCACGTCGCATTGGATCGTCCCTTCGTCGCGCGCACGGCTCTTGCTCGACAAACGACGCCGCGAGTCGGGTGAGTCGCCGCGCCAGCGGGCGTGCCATTCCAGGGGGGACGCGATGAGGCCGCGTACGCATGACATCGGTGTCGATGCGGAGCGGCGTGTCGCGTGGCACCGCCGGCATCTCGCGCTCGGTTGTCTCGCCCTCTGCGCGGGAATCGGGTGTGGACGCGGCGCCGACCCGACCGCACCGGGGGGCGGCCCCGAAGTGTCGCTGGACTACGGCATCTTCGCCGCCGAGATCGAACCCATTCTGCAACAACGTGGTTGCTCGAATGTCGGTTGTCACGGCGGGCAAGGCTCGGGACAGTTGCTGCTCTCGGGGGGGGCGTTTCCGCAAGCCGACTTCATCGCGGTCGGTGGCCACGTGACGCCCTGGGATCCGCCGCAGAGCCCGTTGCTGCGCAAGCCGCTCGACGTCGCGTCCGGGGGTTTGGTGCACGGAGGCGGCGCGATATTCGCCGACCTCCGCGATCCGGATTACCAGACGCTGCTGCAGTGGGTCACCCCCGAGGAGGCGCCGTGACGCGTCGCTCGAGACTGCTCGCGGGGACGTTGGGTTGGATGTTGGTTGCACCCGCGGCGCCGGCCGAGACAGCGGTCGTGCCCGAAGCCGTGACGTTCGTGCCCGAACGGGACCCGTTCGTGCCCAAGATCACCTTCGGCGTCACGGCGGGACAGCTCGGTGAGGACCCGCTCTACAATTTCCATCTCGGTTTCCAAGCCACGAGCCAGCTCGGTCTCGAGGCGACCTTGGCGCATACGCCGAGCAGTGGCACGCACGCGGCGATGCATCACCTGGGTGCGGTGGTGCCGGTGTTCGCCCAGGGGCGCCTGCGGCCTTACCTTGTCGCTGGCTTGGGCACGATCCAAGTGTTCGCGGGCACCGCACTCAATGCCGACACCGTCACCAAGCTCGTCTTGCACGCCGGAAGCGGTGTGCAGCTGCACTTGCGCCGTGACGTCGCACTGCGCTTCGAAGCGCGTGCCCTCGGCGCCGTCGACCAGCAACAGGACCACAGTGGTCTCCTGGGATACATGCAGTGGAGCGCAGGACTGGCGTTCCACCGCCCTCTCGGCGCTGCGAATGCATTCGACACGGGAGAAGGGCCATGAAGCTGTCTCGCTCCAAGACGTCCCTCGTCCTCGTCACCGCATTGACCGGCAGTCTGGGCTGCCGAGGTTCGGCCCCGGAAGACCTGATCGGCGGCGAGCAAAGCACCGAGATGCTGGTGTTCGTCAAGGCGAGCGCCGAAGAGACTCTGAATCGCACGCGTGCGGCGTCGAACCTCTATCTCCTGGTGCCGATCTCGCCCGATGGCGAGATCCGGCCGCTGACGCAGTTCACGAGCGCTTCGATCCAGGATCCGTGCGTGTCGTTCGAGGGTGACAAGGTGTTGTTCTCGATGGCGCAGTCGCCTGGTGCGCCGCGCAACATCTGGGAGATCCACACGGACGGCACGGGCCTGCGCAAGGTGAGCGGGACGGACGCGCAAGGTCGGGACGGCGACGACTTCGATCCCTTCTATCTGCCCGACGGGCGCATCGCCTTCACCTCGAATCGGCCCGGGCACTTGGATGAGTACAACCGCAGCATGGCCGAGGTGCTGCACGTGATGAACGCCGATGGCAGCGGCATGCAGCAAGTGTCTTATAATATGAGCGATGATTTCGATCCGTTCTTGTTGCCGAGTGGCCGGATCGCCTACACGCGCTGGGATCACCACGGCACCCAGAACCGCTTCCCGCTGTTCGCCACCAATCCGGACGGCAGCGGCACCTTCCATCTCTTCGGCAACCACGGTCTCAATTTCTTCCACCCGGAAGTGGTGCCCGACGGCAGGTTGGTGACGATCCTCTCCAACGAGGTGAACGGGGACGCGGGGAGAATCGCTCTGCTGCGCCTCGAGGGCACGCATGACGATCCGCCCGCGCCGGACCTGATCGCGACGCTCACCACCGACATCGAGCTCGACGGACCGCCTTTCCTCCGCGGCGCCTTCAAGTACCCGCGCTGGATCGGCGCCAATCGTTTCGTCGTGTCCTACACCTTGCCTTTCGGCGAGGGCGCGATGAGCGAGGAAGAGATCGACGAGGAAGAAGCCGATTACGGCCTCTACACCTTCGAAGTCGTGGCCGACGACGCCGGCAACGAGACCATCTCCATCCTCACGTTCCTGTACAACGATCCGACGACGCAGGAATACGACGCGCAGCTGGTGGCGCCGCACGCACGACCGCCCGTCATCGCATCGACGCTCGACCTCGGGGCCACGACCGGCGTCTTCCATGTGAGCAGCATCTTCAACCGCCAGACCGGCGACGGGCAGGAGCGGCCGCAACCGGGCGACGTGGCCGAGGTCATGGTCATCGAGGCGATTCCCACGATGCCGGGAGACCCGCGCGGCATTTCGACTACGGAGTTCGAGCGCAAGCGCATCCTCGGCACCGCTCCCGTCGAGACCGACGGCTCGTTCCACATCCGCGTGCCGGCGAACATGCCGCTGTCGTTCAACCTGCTCGATGCCGATGGCCGCTCGATGGTGACGAAGCGCAACTGGATCTATGCGCGGCCGGGCGAGCAGTTCCTCGGCTGTGCCGGCTGCCACGGCCCGCGCGGCACGACGGCCAATCTGAACACCTTGGCGCTCGCACGGCCGGCGACGGATCTCGACGTGCCGGTGGCGCAACGCGAGGTCGTGAACTTCATCGAGACCTTGCAGCCCATCGTCGAGGCCAAGTGCACGAGCTGCCATCAGCCGTCGTACACACCCCGGGTGGTCAATGGCGTCACCGTCATCGACACCGTCCAAGCCGCGGCGAATCTCGACCTGAGCATGGTGGCGGTCACCGACACCATGACCAACGAAACGTATCCGCGCGCGTATCTCACCTTGGCCGGCGGCATGGAGGGGATGATGGGCAGCACCGTCGTCGACCCGGGATTCTCGCGCCGCAGCCGGCTCATCGACGTGCTGCGCGCCCTGGGCAGCGCCTCGGGACAGCCGCCGCATCCTCAAGGTGCGGAGGCGCTGAGCAGCGCGGAGCAGCGTTTCTTCACCGTGTGGGTCGATCTGGGAGCGCAGTACCGATGAGTCGCGGCATCCTGATGGCGTTGCTCGTGTGTGGGGCCTGGGCCTTGCCGGCCGCCGCCGGCAAGGCGCCGGACTTTCGCGCCGCGACGCGAGCGGGAGAACACGTCGAGCTGGCTCAGTTTCGCGGTCGATTCGTGTTGCTCGATTTTTGGG
>Ga0075428_100003956_pt1 | contig 16254 bp, 8 predicted proteins | sample RhiMetdeltSRZDD2_FD_75291 | JGI IMG/M metagenome (GOLD analysis project Ga0075428, IMG submission 75291) | Populus rhizosphere microbial communities from Tennessee, USA - Rhizosphere MetaG P. deltoides SRZDD2 | ecosystem: Host-associated > Plants > Roots > Rhizosphere > Soil | place: USA... | reverse complement strand
GCGAAGCAGACCGGCGACATCGTCCAGTTACGCGACACGAAGACGGACACGACGGTCTCGGTGATGACCTCCGTCAGCAACGCGTACGAGATGGTCGTCAAGGGGCAGAACCTGATTCGCATGACGTTTGCGACCGTGGATGAATTCCGCGCGCGGCCTGGACTCAACGGCATTCCACTTCTCGCCCCCTTTGCCAATCGTCTCGACGAGCCTGCGTTCTATGCCAACGGCAAGAAGTACAACTTCGATATGGAACTCGGAAACGTGCGTGGGCCGATTCCGATTCACGGATACCTGAGCGGCGCCAAAGACTGGAAGATGGTTGAGGCGAAGGCTGACGGAAATGCCGCGTGGGTGACCAATCAGCTCGACTTCTATCGGAATCCGCAGTGGATGCAACAGTTTCCGTTTGCACACACGTTGACGATGACTTACCGGCTGCAGGATGGCGTTCTGGAAGTCCGCACCCGCATCGAGAACGTGAGCAGCGAGCCGATGCCGGTGGCAATCGGCTTTCATCCGTACTTTCAGTTGACCGATTCGACGCGAGAGGATTGGACGCTGTCGATCGGGGCGAAGACGCACTGGCTGCTTGCGGAAAACAAGATTCCCACCGGCGAGACCGAGCCGATCGAAAAAATGTTTTCTGATCGACACGCAGTCCCGTTGAAGGACTTCGATCTGGACGACGTCTATGGCGATCTCGAGCGTGACGCGCAGGGACGCGCCGTCGTGAGCGTCAAAGGCAAGGGGCAGCAACTCGACGTGATCCTTGGCCCGAATTACAAATCGATCGTGTTGTATTCCCCAAACCCTGCAAACGCGCGTGGAGGCGCCGGTGGCGGGCGCGGTCGCGGCGGGAATGCACCGACGCCAGCGCCGGCTCCGACGCCGGCAGCGCCAAGTGTGCCGCTCACCGGCATGAATCCCAACCTGCCGAATCGGGGGTTCATGGCAATCGAACCGATGGTGGGCATTACCGACTCGATGAACCTTGCGCACAAGGGCCTGTACAAGGAACTTCAGAGCATTCCGCCGGGTGGCAAGTGGGAAGAGAGTTTCTGGCTGCGACCGAAAGGATTCTGATCTGCTCCGAGACCTCCTCACCCGCGCGTTGACGATCACGCTCGCGGTCGTGTTTCTGGCAAGCGAGCGGACTTCGTCGTGGCAGATTGCGCCTGCCGCCGCGCCCGTTCAGAAGACGCTTGCGGAAACTGACTGCTCCGGGTCCGTCCTCGGCAGCACGGTTCCAATCGCCGCGATCAAAGAACCAGTCTCAGGAGTCGCGTTGAACGCGCCCCGCTGGAGCGCGGCCAGTGGCGCGACACCGGCGTATTGCGCAATCGATGGAGTGATCGCGCCAATCGACCAGAGGAGCAGCGCCAAGCCAATCAACTTTCGCGTCGTGTTGCCTGCGTCCTGGTCGGGCCGCTCCGTCCACCTCGGTGGCGGCGGCATGAACGGCATGATTCCCAATCTGGTCGACGCCGGCCGTGATGGCTCGATGCTGGTGCGAGGGTTCGTCGCCTACGGAAGTGATTCCGGCCATCAAAGCGGACCTGGATTCGGCCAGGGACCCGCTGATTGGACGACAAATGATGAGGCAATCAAGAACCTCGGATATCTGCAGCTGAAAAAGACGCACGATGCGGCGATGGTGATTATCGAGCGCGCGTATCACGAGAAGCCAAGGTTCAACTACTTCGTTGGCTCGTCACAAGGCGGACGCGAAGGCCTCACGGTTGCGCAGAGGTATCCGGCCGATTACGACGGTGTTGCCGCCAACGTTCCGATTGTGAGCTTTTCATCGTTGATGCTGGCGCCGGAGTTGATTCGCATCCAGGAGAAACCGCTCGCCCATTGGGTCACGCGAGCGAAGGTGAACGCAATTCGCGCCGAATTCATGCGGCAGTGTGATGCGCTCGACGGCCTCGTTGACGGAGTCATCAACAACTACATCGGCTGCCGCGCGCGGTTCGATATCAGTCAGGGCTCGCCGGAACGTAATCCGTGGGAGGCGAAGCGTTGCGCGAACAACGTTGATCCGAATCCTGCCGACACGAGCGCCGCCGCGTGCCTCACCGACGGTCAGATTGCGACGCTCAAGGTGGTCTACAGCCGCTACCCATTCGCGACGCCGCTCGCGAATAACGTGCGCACATTTGGCATGTGGTTGCCGAACACCGACCCATCAGGCAGCGGTCTCATCTCGGATACGCGATTCAAGGGCCAGGAAGGCGCGGCCGACAACGCACCCATGCATGCCCATCTCGGCGTACTCGGCGTCACCGGTTTTCTGATGGGCGATCCCCAGTCGAACCCGCTCGATTACGTCGAAGGCGGCCCGCTCGATCGACGACGGCGCGAATTGTCCGCGTGGCTAGATTCTACGGACCCCGATCTCTCGCGGTTTGCGGCGCGCGGTGGCAAGCTGATCGTCGCGATCGGCACTGACGACACACTTGCGTCGCCGGGTGCGCAACTCGACTACTACCAGTCGGTGATCGACACGATGGGACGCACCAAGGTCGACAGCTTCGCGCGCTTATATGTGATTCCGCAGGTCGGACACAGTTTGCGCGGCAATACCTCTTCGATCGACGGCGAAGGAAAGACCATCCCCGTGACGCCCATCCCGAGCGCATTCGATCGTGTGCAGTTGCTGATCGACTGGGTTGAACACGGCAGCGTGCCTGGCAAATCGATGACGGTGACAGCAGGCGACAAGAGCATGCCGATGTGTTCGTATCCAATGTTCCCGAAGTACGTGGGACGGTCGTTTACGTGTTCTGAAGACTGACCGTTGTTCACTGTGACCCCTGTCACGAACTGACGGCTTCTCGTCGAAGAATCGAAGAGTCGAAGCACTCGAAGAAAGCATCAGAAACCCGGCTGGCGCCCAGTGCGCCAGCCGGGCACGTGACACGGCACGGTAGCTTCGTATCTTCGATTCTTCGTACCTTCGACGTTACCGTGGGTTCGATTCAGCGCGACAGTGAACCAAGTCACGCTAATCCAAACAATCGCACCGCGTTCTCCTTCAGGATCAACGGCCTCACTTCATCGCGAATCGCAATCTTCTCGAAATCCGCGAGCCATCGATCCGGCGTGATCCACGGATAGTCGGATCCGAACAGCACTTTGTGCTTGAGCATCGTGTTCGCATACTGAATCAGCGTCGGCGAGAAATACTTCGGTGACCAGCCGCTGAGATCGATGTACACCGTCGGCTTGTGCAGGCAGATCGAGATCGCCTCGTCCTGCCACGGAAACGCCGGATGCGCCATGATGATCGGCATCTCCGGAAAATCCACCGCCACGTCATCAATCGGCATGGGGTTGCCGTATTTCAGCCGTATGCCACCACCGCCCGGCATCCCCGTCCCGATACCGCTATGGCCGGTGTGAAAGAGGACGGGAAGCCGCGCTTCTGCAAAGACCTCGTACAACGGATAGGCGATGCGATCGTTCGGGAAGAATTGCTGCACCGGCGGATGCAGCTTCAAGCCGCGGACGAGCCGTGCATTGACGAGGCGCTTCGCCTCGCGTACACCGTCGCCGCCACGATGTGGATCGATGCTCGCAAATGCGATCGCGACGTCGGGGTTGTCTGCGGCGAAGCGCGCGACGACGTCGTTGGCGACGGGAGGACGGCCGGTGAGCCGTTCATCGACCGAAAACACGACGCACGCCATGTTGCGCGAGCGGTAGTACGACGCCACCGAGGCAGGATCGCGACCGACGCCCTCGGCACCAAAATATTTTCTGGCGGCGGCGTCGGTTTCCGTTTGCCCCGCGCTCTCCGACTCGAGATGCACGTGCGTATCGATCGCAACGAGCCGTGCGACGTCGAGTCCCTGGGTCTGAGTCATTGAACGACGGTGACCGCGATGACGTCGGCTGACGCCGGTTCCGCATAGAGCAGTTCGACAAGTGCCGCCCTGTTTGCGAGCACCGCTCGCTGATTGATCGACCCCTTCTCCGTAGTCTCGTGCGCATCGATCGATGGCGGCTGCGCCATCAACATCGCGCGCGCCACTGTGGTTGACAGTCCGGTGCCGTTCCGGGCGACATCAGCGAGGGCGCACTGAATCCGTGACGTGAGGGCGGGACTTCGAAGCAGCTCACCGATCGGCAGATCACGCGCGCCGGCTCCGCAGGCGGCGCGGCACGCGTCGGGGTTCGGAAAAATCAAGGCCGTCACGAAATCGCGATCTGGTCCCGCAATCGCTGCATCGTGCACTAGATCGCCCAGCGCGCTGAGCAGGCGGGCCCTCAGCGGACCGACGCGCACCCACGTGCCCGTGGACAATTTGAAGTCCTCAGCGATCCGTCCCTGGAACGTGAACCCCTGCATCGGATCGGCAGAATCGAAAACACCCAGCGCGTCCCCGAGCTTATAGTAGCCCTCGTCGTCGAACGACGCGCGCGTCAGCTCGGCGTCGGCCCAGTATCCTGGCGTGATGTTGGGCCCGCGAAGCCGCCCCTCCATCTGCTGTCCGACCGGCGCGAGCTTCAGCTCCACGCCCGGTGCCGGCACGCCAATGCGACCTCCTGTGAAATCAGCATCGCCGGCGCACAAGGCAAACGGCGCGCTCTCTGTCGCACCAAGGCCGGTCACAAATGGAACCCGCGTGCCCGATGCCGTGGTCGCAAGAGCCGTGAGGTCGTCGGCGATCTGTTGCCGCAGAGACGCCGCCGCGCAGAAGAGCATCTTCAAACGGCTGACGAAGTGGCGGCAGAACTCCGGGTCGGCGCGAAGCCCCGGCACGAGCAGATCGTATCCCCGTGGCACGTTGAAATACGCCGTCGTCGCGATCTCGCGAAGGTTCCGCACTGTGGTTTCGAATGCCGCTGGCGTCGGCTTGCCCGCGTCGATGTAGAGCGTGCCGCCGTTGTAGAGGACGATGCCGAAGTTGTGATTGCCGCCGAATGTGTGATTCCACGGCAGCCAATCGCAGAGGACTGGAGGTTCGTCCGACAGAAGCGGCAGAACCGTTCGCACCATTTCCTGATTCGAACAGAGCATCTGTTGGGTGTTGATCACGCCTTTGGGCCGGCCGGTCGATCCTGAGGTGTAGAGCAGCTTCGCGATCGTCGACGGAACGATTCGCGCGTGCGCGTCGTCGACGGCCGACGTCTCGGACGTCGCCTCGAGTTCATCGAACGAAGTTGACGTCAACGATTCGGCTGGTGCGCAGGTGACGAGCTCCGGCACGTCGACAAATCGCAGTGCGCGTTCGAACGGCTGACCCTCAGCCGCGAAGACGAGGCCAGGATGCAAGGTGTCCCACATCGCACGCAGCGTCGTGAAGTCGCGCGCGATCAGCGAATACGACGGAGCGACTGGCACATACATGATCCCGGCGTACATCGCGCCGAGCGCGAGAATCCCGTGTTCGATGCTGTTTCCCGACAGAATCACGACCGGGCGCTCGTTCGAAAGCCGACGATCGATCAACGCTTGGGCGACGCTGCGCACGCGACGGAACGCATCAGCGTAGGTGAGAGTCCGCCAGTCGCCGGCTTCGTTGCGCGCTGCCAGGAAGACGCGCCGAGGCGCCACCCGCGCCCAATGCTCGAGACGTTCAGTGAGTGTTCGCGGATACGCTCCGAGTCTATGAGGTGAACGCGCGAGGATCGATCCGTCCGATCGGTACTCGACGAGCGTGTCGGCCGGGAGAATACGGGACATTTTATGCATGCAACGTAAACGTCGAGAACGGAATTCTAAGGTTTATTCGCGCGTGCACACAATAAAATGCATGCAATTCAGGTCAGCCGGGAAGTAGAATCCGCAATCTGTATGCGCCTGAAAAGTGACGTCGTCGGCAGCCTTTTGCGCCCGTCCTCTTTAATGGAAGCGCGACAGCAGCACGAGGCGGGAACACTCACGCCGGCCGAGTTCAAGTTCATCGAGGATCGGGCTGTTCGTGATGCGGTCGCGTTGCAAGAGACCGCCGGTCTCGACGTCGTCACCGACGGAGAGATGCGCCGGTACGCGTTCTTCGGACATCTCGTCGAAGCGCTCGAAGGGTTTGACAAATTCGGCGGCTGGTCCATCAAGTTTCACGACGCCGAAGGTCACGACTCCATGGTCCAGCGGCCGGTTGTCGTCGGCAAGCTCCACTGGCGGCGGCAAATGGCAGTCGAAGAGTTTACGTATCTTCGCGGCCGGACAAAGAAACCGGTAAAGGTGACGCTCCTCAGCGCCCAACAGGCGTCCGCGTATTACGACCCGGAAAAGTCCGGCGTAGCCTATCCGACGCGTGATGCATATCTCGCCGATCTTGTCGATTTCACCCGGCGCGAGATCGACGAGCTGAGGCGGCTTGGATGTCAATACATCCAGATTGATGCACCACAGTACGCCGCGTTGCTGGACGAAACCATTCGTGAAGGATACCGGCAGCGCGGCAGCGATCCGGACAAGATGCTCGACGCGTGCATCGAACTGGACAACGCGATCATCGAAGGACACGCCGGCCTCACGTTCGGCATTCACATCTGCCGTGGCAATCACAGAAGCATGTTCTACGCATCCGGTGGCTACGATCGCATCGCCGAGAAGGTCTTCTCGCGCGCCCGTTTCAATCGATTTCTTCTCGAGTACGACGACGAGCGGTCGGGAACATTTGAACCGCTGCGCCACGTTCCCGAGGATCGGACCGTCGTGCTCGGCCTGGTGAGTTCGAAGAAACCGCGGCTGGAGTCACGCGACGAGCTGCTGGCACGGATCGAGGAAGCCGCGCGAATCATTCCGCTGGAACGCCTGGCGTTGAGTCCGCAGTGCGGGTTCGCCTCGACGCATGAAGGAAATCGGATGACGGCTGACGAACAGAGGCAGAAACTCGAGTTAGTGGCGCAAACTGCGCGAGAGGTGTGGGGCTAGATAGGGAAAAGGGAAAAGGGAAAAGCGCCCGCGGCTCTCGCGAGGCGCGAAGCCGCCGAGCGAGCGCGAGCCGGGGGTGGGGCCCCACGCGCAGTGAGCAATGCAGACAGAGCCTTGAAAGCAGCACCGTCGTGACTTCTGAATCTCGTACGCAAACGGACCGAGTCGTCCTCACGCTGCGCGAAATGCTGCTGCGGGGAGATTTCAAGCCCGGCGAGCGGCTGACCGAGTTGGCGCTCGTGCCGCTGCTGAAGGCCTCGCGGACGCCGGTTCGCCTGGCTCTCGATCGGCTGGCAAACGAAGGGCTGCTCGAGGCGCTGGCGACGACGGGCTTCCGCGTGCGCGCGTTCGCGCTCAGCGACATCTGGGACGCGATCGAGATCCGCGGTGTCCTCGAAGGCACGGCAGCGCGAATGGCGGCGGAGCGGTTGAAAAGCGCTGACGAACTGGCCGCGCTCAAGCTGCACTGCCGGCAGACCGAAGAACTCCTGCCGATGACCCGCGACCGGTTCGTTCGCTACATCGAGGTCAACGAAGCGTTTCACGCCGGCGTGTGGAGACTGGCGAAGAGCCCGATGCTGCGAGCGTCGATCGAACGGATCGTCGCGTTGCCTTTTGCCGCCCCCGGGGCGCTGGTATTCAGCTGGCCCGATTCCGAACGGGGGAATATCGAAGCCGTGATCGCCATCGAACAACATCGCGCGCTGGTTGAAGCGATCGAGCAGCGGGAAGGGAGCCGGGCCGAAGCTCTGGCGCGTGAACATTCGCGGCTCGCGCAGCGCGCACTCAAACGCGCGCTCGATTACGCGGAGTCATTCGACAAACTTCCCGGTGCGACGCTGGTGAGACGACCGGAGTAAATGCTCAATGTTCAATGCTCAATGTTCAATGACGCTTGGTTAGGTTGAACATTGAACATTAAACATTGAACATTACTGGCGCGAGCCTCCAGTGACATGCCGTCCGACGACGGCGAGCGCGATAAAAGTTGCGAGCATAGCGATCGCAATCAATCCAAAGAACGAAGCGCTTCCCCGATACCCGATCGCCCAAGAGCCGGCGTAGCCGCTCAGAATCGCGCCGATTCGGCCGAACGCCACCGCCGTTCCCACTCCCGTCGCACGCACCGGGCCCGGATACACATGCGCCGCGAGAGCGTACATCGTCGTTTGGACCCCATTGATCATTGCGCCAAGCAGCGTCAGCCACGCGATGATCACGACTCCCGCCGCCGGTGATAGCGACATCCGGCTCAACACCAGGGCGGAAGCGATCGCGACGGCCGTCATTGACAACATGGAGAGGCGCGATCCCACGCGCGCGATAGCGATCCCGCCGACGAGCGCGCCCGCCACTCCGCCGAGATTGAACGCGGTGATTCCGGTATTTGCCGTCGACGGCGTGAAGCCTGCGCCGCTCAGAAGCGTCGTCAACCAGCTGAATCCGGAGTAGACCGCAAGAAGACAACAGAAGAACGCCGCCCAGAGCGCGATGGTGTCGAGCCGAAAATCGCGTCCGAACAATGCACGGATCGACGCGCGCTCGACAGCTCGCTCCGTGGAATCGATGAACGCCGCTCGCTCCCCGACTGGATGTCCCATTCGCATCAGCAGGCGAACCAACTCGGGCCAGCGCGATCGATCGCGCGCGAGAAAGCGCGGAGACTCGGGCAAGAGCCACCACAAAATCGCTGCCGCCACCAGTGGGACAACGCCACCCGCCAGAAACAACATGCGCCATCCAACAACAGGCAGCAGGCGAATGCCGAGCAGGCCCGCGATCGTCGCGCCGAGCGGAACGCAGACAATCGTGACAGTCACGGCGATCGGCCGCTGTCGAAGTGGAACAAACTCCGCCACGAGCGCCGCCGCGTTCGGCATGGCCCCGCCGAGACCAATCCCCGCCAGCAAGCGCAACCAGCCGAGTTGAGCAGGCGCAGTGGCGGTCACGGCTGCGAGCGTCATCACGCCAAACACTGCCATGCTTCCGAGCAGTGCGGTGCGACGTCCGAATCGATCGCCGGCAACGCCGGCAATCGCGCCGCCGATCATCATGCCGAGATATCCGAGCGAGACGAGTGGAGCAAATGCCGTTCGCGGCACGCCCCATTCGCGCATCAATGTAGGAATGACGATGCCGAGGAGTTGATTATCGATGCCGTCAAAGACGATGGTGAGGGCTGTGAGGAAGACGACCCAGCGTTGATAGCCGGTCAAGCGCGACGTGTTGAGGACGTCGCCGATGTCTATGAAATTGCTGATTGACGATTGCTGATTGCTGATTGACGACATCGAATTGGCCTTTCAATCAGCAATCAGAAATCAGCAATCAACACTTTCATTTGGTACCGGCAGCGCCAGTCCCCGGCTCGTACAGCCTTAGCCGCTGGATCGTCCAAGGCGCATCGGCGGTTCCCGACTGGGTGATGCGCACGAACTTCGCGCGCGTGGGCGCAAAAGTGATATCGGTCAACGTGCTACTTCCCTTCCCGCGCGCGATCGGTTGTCCCCACGTCGTGCCATCCATCGACAGCTGGACTTGATAGTCACGCGGGAAGCCAAGCGGCGGCGGAGGCGGCGCGGGTGCGCCCGGTGCACCGCGACCTCCGGGAATGCCAGTTCTCGTCGGTGCGCCGGGAACAATCGGACTGGTATCAACCGGCAAGGCAGTCGAGGTGAATTGGATCTCCGTTAGCGTCGCAGGTTGTGGCAGTTCAACCTGGAACCACATCCCGGGTTGTTGCGCGTGGCCGGAGGTCCACGGATTGATTCCGAGTGCCTGTGCTGCGATTGCCGCGTTGTGACTCGCCGTCAGTTTCCAGCCTTCCGCCAGCACGAGTTTCGGCAGCGACGACTCCAGCTCACTCGTCGTCCACGGCTTGTTCTTGCGACTCGCCGTCGCAGCGCGGACGCGAGCGACATCTGCGGGCGAGACAATCGAGGCGCGATTGCCAAACGAGTTGCGAACGTATGAGGAGATGGCAGCGATCCAGTCGTCCGGACTCTGGCCCATGGGCACCATGACCTCCGCGTAGGTCGTGCCGTTGACCGGCCCGGTCAGCCCATGCAGCAATGTTTTGATGACGTAGTCGTGATGACCCACCACTCGCGGCGACGAGGCGAGCGCAGGGGCGCGCGTCGTGCCCGCCGCCGCGCCAGGCATCTGTTCGCCGCGACCGTCTTCACCGTGGCACGAGAAGCACACCTGACTGTAGATCTCGCGTCCCTTGTCGAGCGTACTTTGCTCTTCCTTGGTGAACGCAGCGGCACCAAACGACTCGAGTCCACCGCGGCCCGCGTTCGCAGGCGGAGTAAGAATCGCGCCCGCGACGAGCTGAACGCCTTTCGTCTTATTCGAATCCAAGACGGTCTTGATCGTTGCCGATGCGTCGGCCAGCTTTAACGTATTCAACGTCATGACCGCCTGCATGACGACGTCGGTGTCGGTGTCGCGCGACAGCGCGTTGTAGTCGGCGGCGAACGATTTGTCGCCGGCTTTGTAGAGCGACTCGCTGGCACGGAGCGCCTGGATGCGGATTTGCGGATCGGCGTCCTTCATCAGCTCGCGAAGAAACACCGCGTCGGCGGAGGCGAGCCCTTCGAGAGTCCAGATCGCGTGAATGCGCGCGAGCTGATTCGCACTACGCGCCAGCTGCTTCAGCGCGGGAACCACGGACTTGTCCTGTTTGAGCACGAGCAACTGCTGCGCCGTGTCGCGCCACCATCCGTTGGCGTCGCTCAAATGCGCAACTAACTGCGCCGGCGTTTCCTGCAGCATGCGCGGCACCTCGGTGCGGCGGGGCGTGCCTTCATAGGTCAGCCGCCAGATGCGCCCGTGACGCACCACCTTATCGAGCGCGTATTGATCGATGCGTTGACGCAGATACGTGCCCGGCCCCGACCACTGCGACTCCTGGATGATGCCGCGATACATATCGGTGATGTACATCGTCCCATCCGGCGCCGTGGTGAGGTCCACGGGACGGAACAGCGGATCGGTCGAACGGATGAACTCTGACATCGGATAGACGTTCTGCAGTTGCGTCAACCCGTCAGTCTTCACTGGACGCAGCCTGCGAACGATCCGAGCGACGACTTCGCCGTAGAAGTAATCACCGATCAGATCCTTGGGCAGACGATCGCCGCGGAACACGTCGTTGCCGGCCGCGCCGGTTGCGGTCGCGAGCGAGCCATCAGGCATTCTCACGGCGTTCATGCCGCCCTGCATGTCCGCGATGCGCACGGGCGCGCCCCATGTGATGTTCAGCTCGTCCTCGAACTGTTGCGGGTAATTGAAATTGCCGTAGACGATCGGCGTCTGGAAATAGCCCGGCATCCCGCTGGCGCCTGCCTGGAACCAGACCTTGCCGTAGTTGTCCTGCGTTACACCCCACTGCCCCTGGTTGGATCCCGTCGGTTCGCGCAGAACACCGGTTGGAGTCCATCGAATGCGAGCGGAATTGATCGTGCTGTAAATCCAGTTGTCGAGCGCCCAGATGAATCCGCTCTCCTGATGCTCGACGTTGAGCAGCCGTCCGAGGCCGGTAGCAAAGAGTTCTTTCTTGTCGGCGACGCCATCGTTGTTGGTGTCGGTGAATTTGTAGACCTCGTCCGAATTGGACTCCTTGGAGAGGATGGCGTTGGCGCCGAATGGCAGCACGAACCGCGGGAAGATCATTTTGTCGACGAAGATCTTGTGCGTCTCGTACCGGCCGTCGCCATCCCGATCTTCGTGCACCGAGATGCGGCCGACCGGATCGAGTTCACCCGTCGCGTCCGCGTCCTGCATGTAGCCGCGCAACTCGAGGACGAACATGCGGCCGTTGCCATCGAACGCAATCTGTGCCGGCTCTTCGATGTCGGGATCACTGAGCACCGGCTCGAGCTTGAATCCCGGCGGCAGCCAGAATCGCTTGCCTTCTTCCTCGGGCGTCAGCGCGACGACCGGCGGCTTCTTGCTGAAGTCCGGTTCCATCATCGACCGCCCGCGTCCTGGACCACCGCGGCCTTGTGCCGCGGCGTCGCCGCGTCCTGCGGTTGGTGGTGTCGAGGTTTGCGGCGGCGTCTGCTGTGCAGTCGCGGGGGCTTGCCCTTTTGCAAGGAGGGATAACGACGCGACGGCGAATGCGCCGCCGAAGAGAAGGACACGCCGAATGGATGTGGATGTCACGGGGGATCCGGAAATTGCTGATTGTTGATTGTTGATTGCTGATTGATGAACGCTGAATGCTGGATTGCCGGTTTGGTCAATCAGCAATCAGCATTCAGCAATCATCATTTTTCGCGACTACTTTGCTGCCGCTGTCTTCGTTCCCGGCTTCACGCTCGGACTGTCGTCGGCCTTGAGATCACCAGCAGCGTACTGAATGCCGGCGAGGAGGTGCTCGAGCATCGGCGTCATCGCGTAGATCTTCTCATCGTGTCCGTGCGCCATGTAGAACAAGCGGCCCTTGCCTTCACGACGGATCCAGCTCAGCGCATAGTCATGATCGGTGCGCGCACCGCTTTCCTTCGCCTTGTCCTCGGACGTCATCTTGTCGTAGTCGATGCTCGTCAGCACGTGCACGTTCGTGCGGGAGAAGGAGTCCTGATTGAACGTGTAGGTCTCGTCGTGCACGACGTAGCCGGGCTTCAGCATCTGAGTCAGCGGGCTCTTTGGATCGTCGATCTTGTAGGTGATCTCCTGCGGATTGTTCCAGTGGAACTTGAAGTAGCCGCCGATGATCTTGTTCCACTCGGGCCAGAGCGGGTTCCCGCCCGGCTGCGCCGGCGCCGCGTTCTCAGCGGTCGCGTTCCCGCGTCCGCGCTGCGGCTGCGGCATCACCCCGGCCAGACGGGTTGCGAAGTCCGCCTGTGCGACGGTTCCCGTCTTCTGCGGATCGAGCTTGTCGTACCACGTATCGGCAACCGCGGTGATCTCGGCCCGCGTGAGCTTCTGATCGTTGTTCGCATCGCCATCGGCGAAGATCGCGCCCGACAGCGTGGCACCTGCACCGCCGCCACGTCCGCCGAATCCGCCGAACCCACCTCCACCGCCCCCCGCCGGCGGCGCGCCCGACGGACATGCCGTGCCCTGACCATGATACGAATCGGAGGCGGCATGAATTCCGACGATCCCTTTCCCGCCGCGGATGAAATCAAGGAGCGCCGCGCGGCGCGCATCGGTTGCCGCCTTGTCCGCTGGGTCATCGAGGAAGCACCCGGTCGTGCTGTCGAGGAACAGGACGTCGTACTGCTTCAGGTTCTCGGTATTGATGTCGGCGGCATTGTAGGTCGTCGTCGTCGTCCACGTGCCGAGCTTCTTGCCCATCTCGTCGACGGTTGCTGCCGCAAGCGGGATGGACGAATGCACGAATCCCGACGCATGACCGAGCACGAGAATCTTGTGCGGCTTCGAGGACTTCGCGAACACCTTGGCGGGGAGGGCGGCTTTCATCTTCTCGACATCGGCGGCACAGGGAACCTGAGGACTGTTGCTGCGGCCGCCGCATGGATCACCCTGAGCCTGTGGAGCCGGAGGAGGAGGTGGTAACGCAGCGGTGACCGCCGTCGCGAGCTGCGCGGCGGTGACCGAACCGGCGTTTGCCGTGTCGGCCGCCGTGTACCACTTATCAAAGGTACCTTTGAGTTCGTCACGGCTGACGGCTCCGTCTTTGTTGCCGTCGGCAACGGTGAAGAGCGCCGTCCCCACAGCACCACCGCGGCCGCCGCCTCGCCCTCCTTGCGGCTGACCGGCCTGGGGCGCTGGCTGTTGTGCCGTTCCGCTGATGGTCATCACGAGCATCGCACCGCCACACAGGGCGATAGCCTTTTTCATTACACCCTCCCTCACCGTCAGCAGACGGCGTCCATCACTCAATCCAGAAGTTACCAGTTTCCAGTTTTCCGTTCCCAGTTCTGCACACTGAGAATTCCCAGTTCTGCGCATTCGCAACTGGAGACCGGAAATGGGCACTGCCTAAAGTCAGCACACAACGAGTGCATATACGCGCCAAATGTCGCACCTCGTTTACCGGGCAACAGCCATGTCTGTAATATGTCAAAAGTCATAGCCCAAACCACGTCGGAGTAACGGTTTACATCTAACAGAAACGACATTTTTGCATGGATTTAACCCGGGTGCGACGTTTCGTTGACAACCCTGTGGCGGCATGCTAAAACCGTCCGGCTTACTCACAACTGAGGAGTGATCGGGCATTCCGTTTTGGGGTGCCCGACCGGTAGTCCAGGCTCGTTTGCCGGAGGTGGAGTGTGATCAAAGCGTGTGGGCGAGGAATGTTCGCGGCGCTGATTGTGCTGCTGGTCGCAGCCAATCCCGTCTCGGCCCAGATTACGACCGGTAACGTCACCGGCACCGTAAAAGACGCACAGGGGGGAGTGGTTCCCGGCGCGACGGTTGTGCTCGTCAGCGAAGCGCGCGGCACCAAGAGTGCCCCTGTGACCACGAACGAAGTAGGCGTCTACGTTATCCCCAACGTGACCGCTGATACCTATACCGTGGAAGTCTCCATGGATGGGTTCAAGACCGTCCGACGACAGGGCATCAATGTCAGCGGCGGCGACCGCGTTTCGGTCCCCGCGATGACGCTCGAAGTCGGCGGCGCCACCGAAACCGTCAATGTCACGGCCGAAGCCGCTCTCGTGCAGTCCCAGAGCGCGGAACGGTCCTTCGCAGTTTCAACCGAGCAGATTGAAAATCTGCCGATCAGTCACGGCAACTTCATCAACTTCACCCAGTTGACCCCCGGCGTCCAGGCCGGTGGAGCATCGGCAGGCGCGACGCGTATCGGCGGCGCCGGTCAGAACAACATCATGATGGACGGCATCTCGGCCATGGATACGGGCAACAACGGCCAGATGCTCGCGCTGAACGTCGAGTCGATCGCTGAAGTCAAGGTCCTGACCCAGGGCTATCAGGCAGAGTTCGGACGCTCGAGCGGACTGCAAATTACCGCGGTCACCAAGAGCGGCACCAACCGCTTCCGTGGATCTGGCTATGACCTCCTCACCGACTCAAAATGGAATACGAATCGCAAGCTCAATGAATTGAATGGCGACCCGAAGCCCAACGCCGAGTCGAAGACGCTGGGGTACTCGATCGGTGGTCCCGTTGGCAAACCGGGCGGCAATAACAAGCTGTTCTTCTTCTACAGCCACGAATACCGTCCGACCAACAACCCGATCAACAACGGCAACCCGGTCCGTCTGAGAGTGCCGACCGCGCTCGAACGCGCGGGTGACTTCTCGCAGACGCTCGATAATAACGGCGCGCTGTTCAACCTTATCAAGGATCCGAACTCGAGTGCGGCGTGCAGCACAACGAGTACCGCCGGATGCTTCCAGGACGGCAACGTCATTGGTAAGATCCCCGCAAACCGGCTGTATTCGCTGGGTCTGGCCATACTGAATCGCTACCCCGCGGCGAACCTGCCGCAGGTGTCCGGGACGAACTACAACTATCAGGTCGGGGGCGCCGGATTCCCGGAGCTTCCGCGTGTGGATCAGCTGCTGCAGCAGCCGGCCATTCGTCTCGACTACCAGTTGTCGTCGAAACTCCGCGTCACTGGTAAGTACTCCGGTCAGCGACAGCGCGTGCTGACGACGCCGGGACTGATCCCCGGGTTCACCGACGTGTTGTTCCCGTATCCGTTCATTACCAACTACGCGATCACGACGAACTACGCGATCAACCCGACAACGTTCCTCGAAGGCACGTACGGGTTCATCCGGAACGAACTGACCGGTGGAAATGAAAACGGCATCCTGATGAACGACTCGGCGAATCGGCTGAACGGCCTCGCCGGTTTCCCGCTCATCTATCCCGAGGCCGGCCTCGTCCCCAAGGAGTCCTACGCGTTTGAAGTCCTGGAGGACACGAAGCCGCCATTCTGGGACGGCACCAAAATGAACATGCCGCCGGTGTTCGGTTGGGGCGGCCGCATTGGCGCGGCGCCACCGAACCAGCGGTATCCCGGCTGGCTGAACATCAATCGCACGCAGGACGTGGCGATTTCGTTGACGAAGGTTGCGGGCCGCCACACGTATAAGGGCGGTTTCTACAACAACCACAGCTTCAAGGCGCAGAACGTCGGCGCCGGCGGCATTGCGAACCTGTCGTTCCAGGGATTCGTGGACTTCGGCAACAACGCGAACAACGCGCTCGACACCGGCTTCGGATATGCGAACGCCGCCGTGGGCGTGTTCAATCAGTACCTGCAGGCCTCGAAGTTCGTCGAGGGCAGCATGCTCTACAACAACACCGAAGGCTACATCCAGGACAACTGGAAGGTGAACAGCCGACTGACGCTGGACTACGGCCTGCGCATCACGCACCAGCAGCCGCAGTACGACCAGTTCCAGCAG
>Ga0075428_100003953_pt1 | contig 16260 bp, 11 predicted proteins | sample RhiMetdeltSRZDD2_FD_75291 | JGI IMG/M metagenome (GOLD analysis project Ga0075428, IMG submission 75291) | Populus rhizosphere microbial communities from Tennessee, USA - Rhizosphere MetaG P. deltoides SRZDD2 | ecosystem: Host-associated > Plants > Roots > Rhizosphere > Soil | place: USA... | reverse complement strand
CGAAGTAGGACCTGGTGTTCAGTGCGTCGTCGCGCAGGTAGAAGAACGCGCCGCCGTGGAGCTCGTTGGTGCCGCTGCGCGTCACGGTATTGACGACGCCCCCCGAGGCGGAGCCGAACTCCGCGGGAAACGATGCGGCCAGCACCTGGAACTCTTGGACGGCGTCCTGGCTGAAGGTCGCCGCGACGCCGCCGGTGAGCAGTTGGTTGTTGTCGAAGCCGTCCACCATCACGTTGTTGGAGCGCGCCCGCTGGCCGGCGAACGAGAGCCCCGAAGAAAGCGCCTGGCCCACGGCAGGCGTCCGCTCCGCCGAGACGCCGGGGGTGAGCAGCGTGAAGGCCACGAAGTCGCGGCCGTTCGTCGGCAGCTCGGCGAGGGCCCGTTCTCCGACGACCGCCGCGACCGCGACGCCGGCAAGGCTGCCGGACGAGTCCACGCGATACACGAACACCGTCTCCGACGCCGCGACCGCGAGCGCGAGGTCGATCACGAGCCCCTGACCCAGGGTCGCCACCACGCGCTCCACGGTCGCCGCCTGGAAGCCGGGATGCTCGGCGCGGACGACATAGGGACCGAGAGGCAGCGCGGCGAGCAGGTAGCGTCCCCGGGCGTCGGTCGCGGTGGTCCGCGCCAGGTTCGTGGCGGCGTGTGTGACCGTGATGGTGGCTCCGGGCAGGGGCGCTCCGCTCTCGGCACGCACCGTTCCCGAGATGGCGGCGCCGGTGATGCCCGTCTGGGCGAGCACGCCCGGCGCGAGCGCCGCGAGACAGACGGCCAGGACCGCCGCCGGGGCTCGTCCCGATTGCGCCATCAAACACACCACTATGCGACCCTGCCTCTCTCCGCCGCGGTCCCAGGGGACAAGGACTGCGGCGGTGATGTGGGTGCTGGCGTCGAGCGGTTCTCGATGTCGAGGAGCTGATCTGGCGCGAGTCTACTCGGACCGGGCCGGTCCTGCCACTCCGAGGGAGCGCGGGCACTCCATCACCACGCGCGGCCCGATCGAGCCCTAATCCGTTCTGCGGCGAGCCGAACGAGCGGCGCGCGGCCGCCGAGCGTTCCTCGTATAATCGGCCGCACCCGCTACCCAATGGCGCTCGATTCCGGCACCCGGCTCGGTCCCTACGAGATACTCACCCGGATCGGCGCGGGTGGCATGGGAGAGGTGTACCGGGCCCGTGACACGCGGCTCGACCGGATGGTGGCGGTCAAGGTCCTGCAGGCCGAAGCCACCTCGTCCAGGGCGCTGGAACGGTTCGAGCGCGAGGCCAAGGCGATCGCCGCGCAAAATCATCCCGGGATCTGCTCGATCTACGACGTCGGCAACTCGCCCGTGCCGTACCTGGTGATGGAGCTGCTCGACGGCGAGACGCTCCACCAGCGCCTGGCGCTCGGGGCGATGGACGTTCCGGCGCTCGTCGACACGGGCTTGGCGCTGGCCGACGCGCTCGCCACCGCCCACGGCAAGGGAGTGATCCACCGCGATCTCAAGCCCGCCAACATCTTCCTGACGCCGCACGGTCCCAAGATCCTGGACTTCGGCCTCGCGCGCATCCACGAAGCAGCCGATCCCGCCGGTGACAGCGCCACAGCCAACCCCACGCTGGCGGCCCCGAGCCCGCTCACCGACGAGGGCGTCGCCGTCGGCACCGTTGCCTACATGTCGCCCGAGCAGGTGCGCGGCCAGGTGCTCGACGGGCGGACCGACCTCTTCTCGCTGGGGCTCGTACTCTACGAGATGGCCACGGGCCGCCGCGCCTTCGGCGGGACGACCGGCGCCGAGACGCAGGCGGCGATCCTGCGCGACGAGCCGAAAGCGCCGCGCGGGCTGCGGCCCGAGCTGCCGCCGCGGCTCGAGCAGGCGATCCTAACGTTGCTCGAGAAGGACCGGGACGTCCGTACCCAAACCGCCTCTGGGCTGCGCGCCGAGCTCACGCGGCTGAAGCGGGAGCTCGCGGCCTCGCGAGCGTCGGGCAGCGCCGGAGCGGCCGCGGCGGCTTCCGACGCGACCGTCAGCGCGCCGGCGGCGGTCAGCCCGGCCGCTTCGCCCAGCTCCTCGGACGCGCAGCTCATCGCGGGAGTGATCCGCAACCACCGCGGCCTCGCCGTCGGAACGCTGGCGACTCTGCTGCTCCTGGTGCTGGGTGCGTGGCTCGCCCTGAAGCCGGGCGCATCTCGGCCCGAGAGCAGGGCCGGTGCAGGGCTCTCGATCGTCGACCTGACGGTCGAGCAGCTCACCACGAGCGGGACCGCGGCCAGCCCGGCGATCTCTCCGGACGGCAAGTACGTGGCCTACGTGGAGCAGGGGCGCGCCGGGGACAGCCTGAGGGTGAGGCAGGTCGCCACCGGCAGCAACATCGAGATCGTCGCCGAGGAGCCGGGCGTGCGGCTCGCCGGGCTCACCGTCACTCCCGACGGGACGTTCGTGAGCTACGTGAAACGGCAGCCGCGTCGGCCGGACGAGCTGTGGCAAGTCCCGTTCCTGGGCGGCGCCCCGAGGCAGCTGCTCGTCGGCGTCAACAGCGCCGTCGGCTACTCGCCCGACGGCCGCCAGATGGCCTTCGTGCGCGACGGCGGCGCCGGCCAGTCGGAGGTGGTGATCGCCGCGCCTGACGGCAGCGGCGCGCGAGCGCTGGCCGCGCGACGGCTGCCGGAACGTTTCTGGGCCCTGATGACGGTCGTCGCCGGCGCCAGCTTCGCCCCGGCGTGGTCGCCCGACGGGATGACGATCGTCGCCATTGGAGCCGCGGGGGACCAGGGCGAGCTGGTGTTCATCGAGGTGCAGACGGGCGCTGCGCGATCCGTCGCGTGGGGGAGCCGCATGCCGGCGACCTCCGTGGTCTGGCTCGACGAGGGCCGGCTGCTGATGAGCGCGCTCGAGCTTTCCAGCCAGCCATTGAACCTCTGGCTCGTGCCGTACCCGCGGGGCGAGTTCCGGCGTCTCACCAACGACCTGAGCCATCAGATCGGGGTCAGCCTGACGGCCGACGGGCGCGAGCTCGTGACCATGCGCGGCGAAGCCTGGGTCAGCATCTGGACGAGCGACGCCGCGGGTACACGGTGGACCGAGACCATCCCCAGGACACCGACGAATGGTTCGATCGGCCTCGGGGTGCGCTGGCTCGGCGACGATCTCGTGTTCCCGAGCACGGCCAGCGGCACCTGGCAGCTCGAGCGTTGGCGCGCGTCCACACGCACGAGGGAGATGGTGGGACGGGCGGGCGGCTTGCCACAGGTGACCCCGGACGGGTCGACGCTCGTCTACTTCGACTACGACGCCTTCCGGATGTGGAAGCTGGCGGTCAACGGGCCCGGCAAGATGGTGGTGGAGGGCGGCCGCCTCGAGGATCGGCTCACACCCGACGGGCGGCACCTGGCCGCCGTCGATTCGCCGGCGGGAGGTCCAGCGACGGTTCGCCTGCGCCCGATCGACGCAAAGGGCGACGCGCGCGTCGTCACCTCGGAAAGGGTCCGGACCGGCGGCCGAGTGCTCGTATCTCCCGACGGCCAACGGATCCTCTTTCCCTCGTTCGACGACCAGGGCGCGCCCGTGGTCGCGGTGTGCGACCTCCCGACGTGCGCCTCGCGGCGCACATTCCCGCCGCTCGCGACGCAGTGGACGCCCGACAGCCAGGGCGTCGCCTACGTCGACCCGCAAATGCCGTGGGATCTCTGGGCCCAACGGCTCGCGGGCGGCCCGCCCCAAAAACTCACGCACTTCACGGACGACGGCACTCGGATCGTCGACTTCGCGTGGTCGTCCGACGGCCGGCGCCTCGCGGTCGCCCGCTACTCGCAGTCGAACAACATCGTGCTGCTGCGCGGGCTGAAGCCGTGAGTGCGTCCGGTTCGGATGGCAGCCGCAGGACGAGCCCTCACCCGTCCGGGAGGTCCTCCGCGCTGCTGCCGACCTGGGGGAGGGTTGGGGGGTACCGGCGAACTGGGAGTAGCAGATACCAGCATCCACCCGGACCAACGATACTGGCCTGCGCCAAGGCCGTCCCGACTCAGTCTCCGCGCAGCACTTCGACCGGGTCTAGCGCCGAGGCCTGCCGCGCGGAGACGTAGCTGGCCAGGCCTGCCGCCGCGAACAGCGCCAGCGCGACCGCGGCGTGCGTCAGCGGATCGAGCGCGCTCACCCCGAAGAGCTGCGACTCCATCAGGCGCGTGAGCCCCACCGAGGCGGCGAGCCCGATCGCCACCCCGATGCCCACCAGCACGAGCGCCAGCCTCACGAACATCCGCCGGACCTGGCCGTGCAGGGCGCCCAGGGCCAGGCGGATGCCGATCTCGCGGCGACGCTGGGAAATCGCGTAGCTGACCATGCCGTAGATGCCGATGAGGCCCAGCAGCAGGGCGATGCCGCCGGTGATGGTCAGCAGCTTCAGGGTCATGGCCGTTCGGGCCATCGAGTGGTCGTACATGTCGCCGAGCGTCTGCTCCGCCTCCAGCGAGAGGTTCGGGTTCGCGGACCATAGCGCCTTGCGCAGCTCGCCCAGGAACCCGGCGGTCCCGGCGCGGGGACTGCGGACCACGAAGGCCACGGCCTCGCTCGCCACCACGGGGCGGATGACGGTCTGCGGCGCTTCCCGGCCCACGCCGTCGTGATGGACGTCCTTCACGACGCCCACGACGTCCCAGCGAGGGCCCTGCGCGTGGAAGGCGACGCGCCGGCCGAGGGCGGCGCCCGGCGATCCGAACTGCACGCGCGCCAGTTTCTCCGACACGAGCACGACCGGGCGGCCCCCGTAGACGTCGTGCCAGTCGAAGGCCCGGCCGGCGAGGACCGGCATCCGCAGCGTCTCCACGAACCCGGGCGAGACGAACTGGATCTCCGTGGCGGGCGTCGTGCCATCGGGCGCGGGCGGCCGCCCGTCCACGACCATGAAGACCTGCCGGCCGTCGCCGTCCATGGGCAGTCCGTCCGAGAAGCCCGCAAACCCCACCGACTCCACGCCGGGCAGCGAGGCGATGCTGTCCAGGATCTGCTGTTTGCCCCGCAGCTCGCGCTCGGCGGATCCGGGGTCGGGCTGCCGCATGTCGGCCGGCGCGGCGCGGGGCACCGTCACCTGGAAGGTCTGGACGTGCTCCGCGTCGCGGAAGCCCGGATCCACCTGTCGCAGCCGCTGGAACGTCCGGACCATCAGCCCGGAGCCGATCAGGAGAACGAGCGCGAGCGCGACCTGCGAGACGACGAGCACGTTCCGCGTGCGATGGCTCTCGCGTCCCTCCGTGAGCGTTCGCCCGGTGCGCAGCGAGCCCGTCAGGCGCGCGGCCGGCGAGGCGAGCTGGAGGATCGGAAGGAGCGCGAAGACGGCCGTGGCGAACAGCGAGACGCCCAGGGTGACCAGCAGGACCGTGACGTCCATCTCCACGGCCAGGATCTGGGGCAGCTCCTCGGCGCCCAACGAGACGAGCAGCGGCAAGCTGAAATAGGCGATCGCCAAGCCTGCCGCCCCGCCCGCGAGCCCCAGGATCACGCTCTCGCTGAAGACCACGCGCGCGATGGCGCCCCAGCCGGCGCCGAGCGCGGCCCGGATGGCGAGCTGCGGCCGCTGCGCCTGCGTGCGGACCAGCACCAGGTTCGCGACGTTCGCGCACGCGATCAGCAGCAGCAGGGCGATGGTTCCCATCATCAGCCACAGGGTCTCGCCCAGGTTCCCGACCACGCTGTCCTTCAGGTACTGGAGATTCGGTCCGAACCGCGTGTTCTCCCAGGCTCCCGGACCGTACTGCGCCCTGAGGATCGGGATCATGCGCGTGACGTCCGCGTTTGCTTCTTCGAGGGTGACGCCTTTCTTGAGTCGGGCGATGGCGCGGCCGTCGAACGAGGGGAACCTGGCCTCCGCGCGCACGGGCTGGAGCGGGTAGTAGATGTCGGCCGGATACCGGAAGAAGCGGAACGACGGGGCCAGCACCCCGATGATCTGCCGGGGCACGCCGTCCACGACCAGCGTCCGCCCGAGAGGATCGGCGCCGCCGAGCTTCCGCTGCCAGTAGCGGTGGGAGATCACGGCGGTCGGAAGGCTGCCGGGACGGTCGTCTTCCGCCGTGAAGCACCGCCCGAGGATCGGCTCGCCGCCCAGCAGGGCCAGGACCTCGTGCGTGACCTCCAGGCTCTGCACCGCCTCCGGCTCGCCGGAGCCACTGACCGTCACCGGCGACTTGTCCCAGTCCCAATACCCAACGCCGTCGAAGGTCCGGTTGTGATCGGCATAGGTGAAGTAGATGGCGGAAGAGGCGTAGAGCCGGCCGGTCCCCAGGTTGGGCGCCTGGTGCACCACGTCGATCAGCCGTTCCTGCTCCGGGTAGGGCAGCGGCCGCAGCAGCACGCCGTTCACGACGCTGAACATGGCGGTGGTGGCGCCGCTGCCGAAGGCGAGCGTGACGATGGCCACGACCGTGAAGGCGGGAGCGCGCCGCAAGGCGCGCGCCGAGTAGCGGAGGTCGCGAAGGAAGTCCTCGACGGAGCGGAGACGGAACTGGTCGCGCGCGCCCTCGCGCGTGCGCTCCACGCCCCCGAACTTGATCAACGCCAACCGGCGCGCCTCCTCGGGCGACATGCCGGCCTGCAGGTTCTTCTGTGTCTGCCCGTCGATGTGGAACCGGATTTCCTCGTCGAGGCCGCTCTCCAGCTCATCGCGGCGGACGAGCCACAGCAGCCGCCGCCATCCCTCACTCACCTTAGACATCGCTCGCTCCCCTACGCGGCAGCTTCGAGCACGAGGTTGATGGCGCGGGACATCCGCCGCCACTGGGCCAGCTCCTCGGTCAGGTGGCGGCGTCCCTGGGCGGTCAGCGCGTAGTACCGGGCGCGCCGGTTGTTCGCGGTCAGGCGCCAGTCCGATCGAATCAGCCCCTGCCGCTCCAGACGGTAGAGCGCCGGGTAGAGCGTGCCCTGTCCGAGTTGCAGGACGCTCTCCGACCACTGCTCGATGCGCTCCGTGATACCCCAGCCGTGCATCGGCTCGAGCTGCAGCGCCTTGAGCACGAGCATGTCGAGCGTGCCCTGCAGGACGTCGCCCTTCTCCCTGGCCATTGCTTCTCCTTTCGACAGCCGAAAGGAATGCTAGCAAAGTTTCCTTTCGAACATCAAGGGGAGACCACGGGGCCGTCGGGAGCGCCGCTAGACCAGCTCGATGCCCGGGAAGAAGTAGCCGATCTCGAACGCGGCCGTCTCCGGAGCGTCCGAGCCGTGGATCGCGTTCGCCTCGATCGAGGCCGCGAAGTCCTTGCGGATCGTGCCGGCCGCGGCCTTGGCCGGGTCGGTCGCGCCCATGATCTCGCGCAGCGTCGCGATCGCGCCGTCGCGCTCGAGCACCATGGTCAGGCACGGGCCCGAGGACATGAACGCGCACAGGCTGGCGAAGAACGGCCGCGCCATGTGAACGTGGTAGAAGCCCTCGGCCTCGGCGCGCGAGAGCGAGCGCTGGCGGAGCGCGACGATCCGGAAGCCCGCCTTTTCGAGGCGCGACAGGATCGCCCCCGCGTTGCCCGCCTTCACCGCGTCGGGCTTGATGATCGAGAAGGTGCGCTCGGCCACGGTCCTCTTCCTCCTACTTCTTCTTGAGCACGTCCTTGATCGCCGCGCCGATGTCGGCCGGCGACTTGACCACGCGGATGCCCGCGGCCTCCATCGCCTTCATCTTCTCGGCGGCAGTGCCCTTGCCGCCGGCGATGATCGCGCCCGCGTGGCCCATGCGCCGGCCGGGCGGCGCGGTCTGGCCGGCGATGAAGCCCACGACCGGCTTCTTCACGTTCGCCTTCACGAACGCGGCCGCGTTCTCCTCGGCGTCGCCGCCGATCTCGCCGATCATCACGATCGCCTCGGTGCCCGGGTCGTCGTTGAACAGCTCGAGCGCCGCGGTGTGGTTGGTGCCGATGATCGGGTCGCCGCCGATGCCGATGCAGGTGCTCTGGCCGATGCCGAGCGCCGTCAGCTGGGCGACCGCCTCGTAGGTGAGCGTGCCGCTGCGGCTGACGACGCCCACGGGGCCGGCCATGTGGATGTGGCCGGGCATGATGCCGATCTTGCACTTCTCGCCGGGCGAGATGATTCCGGGGCAGTTCGGACCGATCAGGCGCGTCTTCGTCTTGCGCACGCGCTCCCACACCCGAACCATGTCGAGCGTCGGGATGCCCTCGGTGATCGCGACCACCAGACCGAGCCCGGCCGCGCTCGCCTCGAGGATCGCGTCGGCCGCGCCGGCCGGCGGCACGAACACGACGGAGGCGTTGGCGCCCGTCCGGTCGACCGCCTGCTGCACGGTGTCGAAGAGCGGGAAGCCCTCGACGGTGGTGCCGCCCTTGCCCGGCGTCACGCCGCCGACGACCTGCGTGCCGTAGTCGCGGCAGCCCTTGGCGTGGAAGGTGCCGTGCTTGCCCATCCCCTGGACGACGAGGCGCGTGTCGCGCAGCGCGAGGACGCTCACCGCGCACCTCCCGCGGCCTTCACGACCTTCGCGGCCGCGGTCGTCATGTCGTCGGCGGTCTCGAAGTTGAGGCCCGACTCCTGCAGCATCTTCTGGCCCTTGTCCTCGTTGTTGCCCTTCATGCGCACGACCACCGGGACCTTCACCTGAAGGTCGCGCACCGCCGCGATCACGCCTTCGGCCAGCACGTCGCAGCGCAGGATGCCGCCGAAGATGTTGATGAACACGGCGCGCACGTCCTTGTCGGCGAGCAGGATGCGGAAGGCGTTCTTGATCTGGTCGGCGTTGGCGCCGCCGCCCACGTCGAGGAAGTTCGCCGGCGCGCCGCCAGCGAGCTTGATGATGTCCATCGTGGCCATCGCGAGCCCGGCGCCGTTCACCATGCAGCCGACGCTGCCGCCTTCGAGCTTGATGTAGTTGAGGCCGTGCTTCGAGGCCTCGACCTCGAGCGGATCCTCCTCGTCGAAGTCCCTGAGCTCGACGACGTCGGCGTGGCGGAAGAGCGCGTTGTCGTCGAAACCGACCTTTGCGTCGAGCGCCAGCACGTCGCCCGCCTTCGTGATCAGGAAGGGATTGACCTCGACGAGCGAGGCGTCCGCGCCCTCGAAGGCCTTGTAGAGCGACAGGAAGAGCGGAACCGCCTTGGTGACGATCTCGGGCGCGAGCCCGAGACCGAACGCGAGCTTGCGCGCCTGGTAGGGACGGAAGCCGACCGCCGGGTCGACTTCTTCCTTGAGGATCGCCTTCGGGTCCTTGGCGGCGACCTCCTCGATGTCCATGCCGCCCTGGGTCGACGCCATGAACACCGGCCGGCCGCTCCCGCGGTCGACGAGGATCGCGAGGTACATCTCCCGGGCGCCCGCGAGGTCGACGCCCTGCTCGATCAGCAGGCGCTTCACCACGCGGCCTTCGGGGCCGGTCTGGTGCGTGCGCAGCGTCATGCCGAGCATCGCCTTGGCGATCACCTCGCACTCGTCGACGCTCTTCGCGAGCTTCACGCCGCCGCCCTTGCCGCGGCCGCCGGCGTGGATCTGCGCCTTCACCACGACGGGCAGGCCCAGGCCCTTGGCGGCTTCCACCGCCTCGTCGACCGTGTAGGCCACCTTGCCCTTCGGCACGGGGACGCCGTGATGGGCGAGCACCGCCTTGCCCTGGTACTCGTGGATCTTCACGGGCTCTTCTCCTCGAGCGGGCTCAGCGGCCCTTGATGCCCAGCAGCTCCACCTCGAACACCAGCGTGGCTCCGGGCGGGATGGTCCCGTCGGGGGTGCCGGCATCGCCGTACGCGATGTCGGACGGGCAGACGAACTTCGCCTTCTCGCCCACCTTCATGTGCTGGACGCCTTCCGTCCAGCACGGGATCACCTGGTTGACCGCGAACTCGGCGGGCTGGCCGCGCTGGACCGAGCTGTCGAAGACCTTCCCGTCGGGAAGCGTGCCGTGGTAGTGAACGCTCACCACGTCGCTCGCCTTGGGGCTCGCGCCGGAGCCTGGCTTCATCGTCTTGTAGATGAGGCCCGACGGGTAGCGGAGCGCTCCCTCTTCCTTCGCCGCGGTGTCGCGGAAGGCCTCGGCTGCCTTCTTGTTGTCGGCGGCGCCCACGGCAGCGCGCGAGCGCGCGAGCGCGTCGAACTTGGGCGCGTAGGTCTCGATCGCGAAGTCGGGCTTGCCGCCGCGCGCGGTCGCGCGCAGGCCGCGCACCAGCATGTCGAGCTCGCGGTCGGAGGGATGCATCGGCCCGACGAAGCGCTGGCCCACCATCGCGCCGAGCGCGTAGAGCGTCTTCTCCTCGTCGGTGGCAGGGCTCGCCTCGGAGGTCGCCGCCGGCTTCGCCTCCTCCTTCTTGCACGCGGGGGTGAGAGCCGCCGCTGCGAGCAGCAGGGCGCCTACGCTCTTGCGATTCATTCGTCTCGGCCTTTCCGTCCGGCTCGCCAGGGGACCGTGTGGTCGAAGCGCCGAACGCCCGATGCTATCTGCGTGCGTGCGGCGAGGCAAACCGGCCTCCGGGATACAATCTTGGGGCGCGATGAGGCGCGAGGAGGCGCGAGCTTGGCACGGGGACGTACCGGCGGCGCGCTGCCGTTCCTCGCGGGACTGGCGCTCGGCGCTGCGGCCTGGAGCGCCCTGAGCCGCAAGCGACGACTCGACCGCCGCATCGTCCGCGCGCTGCCGCGCGGGCGCAAGGCGCCGATGGTCGTCTTCGTGCCGGGGCTGCTCGGCAGCCAGCTGCTGCGCCCGGACGGCAGCGTCGCCTGGCTGAACCTCGGCAATACGCTCGGCCACCACGACCTCACGCTGCCGCGCCGGCTGCCGTTCACGGCCTCGCGCGACGAGCTGGTTCCGGGCTTCCTGATCGGAACCGACACCGCGCTGCCGCGCGCGTTCGGCTTCACCGAGTACGACGACTTCCTCGAGCTCCTGGACTCGGCCGGCTACGAGCCGGGCGTCGGCACGGGCCTGCGCTACGCGGTCTACACCTACGACTGGCGGCGCGACCTCGTCGAGTCGGCACGCGGGCTCGCCCTGCGGCTCCAAGGGCTGGCGCAGGCGATGGACGACCCCGGCGCGCGCTTCCACCTCGTCGGCCACAGCATGGGCGGCTTGATCGTGCGCTGGTACCTCCGCTACGGCGGGGCCGACGCCGACCCGAAGCTGCCGATCAGCTGGACCGGCGCCCGGCGCACGGCCAGCGTCCTCTTGACCGCGACGCCGAGCGGCGGCAGCATCGCCGCGCTGCGCGCGATCTTGGGTGGAGAACGAGTGGGCCTGTCGTACACGACGCTCGCCGCGTCGGTGGTGAGCCGGATGCCGTCCGTTTACCAGCTGCTTCCTCCCAAGGGCACGCGCCCGCTCGTCGACCCGAGCGGCGAGCCCCTCGACCACGATCTGCTGGATCCAGCCACCTGGCAGCGGTTCGGCTGGGGTCCTTACGGCCCGAAGTCGGCGGACGCCACGGCCGAGGCCAAGGCGTTCCTGGAGGCCGCTCTCGCACGGGCCCGGGCCTTCCATGCCGGGCTCGCACGCACGCCCGACCACTCCTCCCCCGTACCTGTGCACGCGCTGGGCGGCGACTGCCTGCCGACGCTCGCGCGCGCGGTGGCCGGCGAGGGCCGCTCCGGCACGCCGCCGCGCTTCGAGGCTCGCAGCCGCGACGAACAGGACGTGCTCTACGACGCCGGAGACGGGCGCGTCACCCGAGCGAGCTTCCTCGCGGTGCACCAGGCGGAGGCGGCCGCCGACCCCGACGCGAGCGGCATCCCCGAGATCACGGGCGCCTTCTTCGGGAGCGCCGACCACCACGGGCTCTTCGCCGACCCGGCTTTCCAGAGCCTGGTGCTGCGACTGCTGCTGCGGCCCTCGCCGCTGGCGCTCGCGCGGCCCGCCTAGATGAGGACTGCTTGAGCGACGAGCCGAGCATCACTAAGGAGCTGCGGGCGGTCGTCGACACGCTGCGGCGGCGCGACCAGCAGTACCGGCTGCTCGCCGAGCAGGCGGCCGACGGCGTGCTGCTCGTGGGCGCGGACGCGCGCATCGCGGACGCGAGCCCCGGCGCCGCGGTGCTGCTGGCGCGGCCTCGCGCGCAGCTGCTGCGCCAGCCGTTCGTCGAGCTGGTCGAGATCGACAAGGCCGTCGACACGGCGAGTGCGCTGCTCGCGCTCAAGGCCGGGCAGCGCCTCACGCGCTCGTTCCGGCTGCGGCGGCCGAAGGGCGCGCCGCTCGAGGTGGAGATCAGCGCGCGTCGGCTCGCCGACGGCCGGCTGCAGCTGGCGCTGCGCGACATCGGCGAGCGGCGCCGCGCGGCCGACGCGCTCCGCGAGAGCGAGGAACGCTACGAGCGGCTGGCGGCGGCCGCGCCGGACGCGATCGTGATCGAAGCGGCGGGCCGCGTGGTGCTCGCCAACCCGTCGCTGCGGCGGCTGCTGGGGCTACAGCCCTCCGCTCCCGTCGCCGGGCGTGCGCTCGGCGACTTCGTGCATCCCGACGAGCGGGCCGAGGTGGCGCGCGCCGCCGCCGGCGCGTCGCAGGCGGGCCCCGGCGGCGTGCGGCTCGTGACGCGGCTGCGGCGCGCCGACGGCTCGACCGCCGAGGTGGAGGGTGGCGCCAGTATCGTCACCTACCGGGGGCGGCCGGCGGTCCAGTTCCTGCTGCGCGAGGTGCGCGACGAGCGGCCGGCCGCGCAGGGCGACGTCTATCGGGACGCGCTCACCGGCCTGACGAGCGCGCTCATCGCGCCCGACCGGCTGTCGGTGGCCATCGCGCAGGCCTATCGGCACCGAGCGCGCGTCGGCCTCGTGCACGTGGACCTCGACGGCTTCGCCAGCCACGACGCCGCCCTCGGCCGGGCCCGCGCCGACCGCCTGCTGCGCGCGGTGGCGCGGCGCCTGCTGCACTGCGTACGCCAGGGCGACACTGCGGCGCGCATGGAGGGGGACAGCTTCGTGCTCGTGCTGCCCGGCCTGCACCACGGCGAGGACGCGATGCGGATCGGCGAGAAGGTGCTGCGCGCGCTGCGCAAGCCCTTCCCACTGAGCGAGGGGTCGACGGCGCTCACGGCCAGCGTCGGCATCGCGGTCTTCCCGGAGGACGGCGAGGACGCGCCGGCGCTGCTGGCCGTGGCCGAGCACGCGGCGGCCCGCGCGCTCGCCGCGGGCGGCAACCGCCTCGAGTCGAGCACTCCCCCGGCGTCCGACGACAGCTGGGACGCGGTCGAGCTCGAGGCGGGGCTGCGCGCGGCGCTCGCCTCGGGCAGCATGTCGCTCAACGGCTCGCCGGCGGCCGCGGGCGTGCTGCACTACCAGCCGATCTTCGCGGCCGGCACCGGCAAGATCCTCGGCGTCGAGGCGCTCCTGCGCTGGCAGCACCCGCAGCTCGGCCTCGTGTTCCCGCAGCACTTCCTGTCGAAGTCCGACTTCACGGGGCTGATCCTGGCGATCGGCCCCTGGATCCTGCGCACCGCCGCCAGCGAGGTGCGCGAGTGGCAGCAAGCGCACCGCTCGCTGCGGCTCGCCGTCAACCTGTCGCCGCCCGAGCTGATGAAGCGCACGCTGCCCGACGAGGTGAAGGCGGCGCTCGACGAGACCGGCTTCCCGAAGCAGCTGCTGCAGCTCGAGGTGCCGGAGGGCCACGTGGTCTCTGACATGCCGCGCTCGGTCGACATGCTGCACCGGCTGAAGGCGCTCGGCGTCTCGCTGGTGCTCGACCGCTTCGCCGTGCGCTACTCGTCGCTCGGCCGGCTCGCCGAGCTGCCGCTCGACGGCGTCAAGCTCGACCTCGCGTTCCTGCGCGGGCCGTCGTCCAACACCGAGGACGTCTCGCTGCTGACGGCCGTCACCGCCGTCGCGCGCGGCCTGAAGCTCCGCGTGTGCGCGCAGGGCATCGAGAGCGCGGCCCAGCTCCAGCTGCTCGAGCGGCTGGGCTGCTCCGAGATGCAGGGCTACCATCTCGGGCCGCCAGTCCCGCCGGCGACGCTCGCCGACCAGCTGCAGCCGCGCGGCCCCAAGCTCGTGGAGCCGCGCCGTTGAGCTTTGGCGGACGGCTCGAGACCCTCGATCTCGCGGCGCTCCTGCAGACCTTGTCGGTCGGCGCCGCCAACGGACGCCTCACGCTCACGCGCCTCGATCGCCACGCGGTGCTGGTGCTGCGCAGCGGGCGCGTCGTCTACGTGACCGGTGGGGCCCTCGCCGACACGCTCGCGGGCCGGCTGATGCGACAGCGGCTCGTCAACGAGAAGGACCTCGTGCGGGCGCTCGACCGCCAGCACGACGGCACCGGCTACCGCCGGCTCGGCGACGTGCTGGTCGAGATGGGCCTGCTCGCCGAAGGCACCCTCCACTCGGTCGTGAGGGGGCGCATGCAGGAGGTGGTGAGCGAGCTCCTGGGCTGGCGCGACGGCTACTTCCGCTTCGAGCCGGCTCACACCAAAGGCGACGCGAACGTCGAGGTGGACATGGGCGACTTCGTGCTGGAGCCCGGGGTGCCCGCCGAAGAGCTGCTGATGCTGGCGGTGACCGCGCTCGACCACGGCGCGCTGCAGGACGTGCCTCCGTCCGATACGGTGCCGCCATCGATGAAGGCGGCGGCGACGACGCCGGCGGCCTCGCTCACCGGCTCCTACGCCGCGGACTACACCGGAGAGGCGGTGCTGTCGCTCCTGCGCTTCACCGCGCAGGTGCTGTCGCGGGCCGTCGTCTTCGCGATCGAGAACGACGAGGCGCGCGCGGTCGGCGAGTTCGGGGTGCTGCCGAAGGCGGTCGCCGCGATTCGCGAATCGTCGCTCTCACTGCGCGAGCCGTCGATCCTGAAGAGCGCCGTCGAGCGGCGCCGCAGCTACGCCGGCCCGCTCGAGCCGACGCGCGTCAACCTGCTGCTGGTCGAGCGCCTCGGCGGCGGCGCGGTGCACGAAGCGGTCTGCCTGCCGCTCGTGGTGCTGGACGAGGTGCGCTATGTGCTCTACGCGGACAACGCCCCCTTCGGGCGGCCGATCGGATCGGTCGACGCGCTCGAGTCGGCGGCTTCGCGCGCGGCGCGCATCGTCGAGAAGACGCTGCTCGCCCGCGTTGCCAAGCCGCGCGCCGGGGGAATATAGTCGGATCCCGTGAGCGCACCGGCGTCTGCAGCGTCGTCCCAAGCGCGCGACGCGACCCTGTTCTCCTCCACGATCGGCAAGAAGGCCGTGATGGCGGCCACGGGCCTGCTGCTCTACGGCTTCGTGGTCGTGCACATGATCGGGAACCTGCAGGTCTACCTCGGCCCGGAGGCGATCAACGCCTACGGCGCCTTCCTGCACCAGTTCCTGCACGGCCAGGGCCTGTACCTGGCGCGTGGCGTGCTGCTGCTCGCGACGCTGCTCCACCTGTGGGCGGCGCTGTCGCTCACGCTGCAGAACGCCTCCGCGCGAGCGGTCGGCTACCGCGAGTGGCAGGCGCGCGAGTCGACCTACGCCTCGCGCACGATGGTCTGGAGCGGGCCCTTGCTGCTGGCGTTCATCCTGTACCACCTCGCTCATTTCACGACCGGCGACGCGCACCCCGAGTTCGTGCCCGGCGACGTCTACCGCAACATGGTGGTGGGCTTCCAGAACCCGTTCGCGTCGGCCTTCTACATCCTGGCGATGCTGGCGCTCGGGCTGCACATGTATCACGGCTTCTGGAGCATGCTGCAGACGCTGGGCCTCAGCCACCCGCGCTGGAACCGCGTGCGGCGGACGCTCTCGGGGCTGCTCGCCTTCGGTGTCGTCGCCGGCAACATCTCCATGCCGATCGCCGTTCTGACCGGCATCCTTCACCTGTAGGCGAGGCCCCTTGAAGCTCAACGCGAGCATCCCGGCCGGCCCGATCGCCGACAAGTGGACGCGCCACCGCTTCGAGATGAAGCTCGTGAACCCGGCCAACAAGCGCAAGCACCACGTGATCGTGGTCGGCAGCGGGCTCGCGGGTGGCGCCGGCGCGGCCTCGCTCGCCGAGCTCGGCTACGGCGTGAGCGTCTTCTGCTACCAGGACAGCCCCAGGCGCGCTCACTCGATCGCGGCGCAGGGCGGCATCAACGCGGCCAAGAACTACCAGAACGACGGCGATTCGGTGTTCCGGCTGTTCTACGACACCGTCAAGGGCGGCGACTTCCGTGCCCGCGAGGCGAACGTCTACCGCCTCGCCGAGCTCTCGGTGCGCATCATCGACCAGTGCGTGGCGCAGGGCGTGCCCTTCGCGCGCGAGTACGGCGGCACGCTCGCGAACCGCTCGTTCGGCGGGGCCCTCGTCTCGCGCACGTTCTACGCGCGCGGCCAGACCGGCCAGCAGCTGCTGCTCGGCGCCTACCAGGCGCTGATGCG
>Ga0075428_100003950_pt1 | contig 16269 bp, 15 predicted proteins | sample RhiMetdeltSRZDD2_FD_75291 | JGI IMG/M metagenome (GOLD analysis project Ga0075428, IMG submission 75291) | Populus rhizosphere microbial communities from Tennessee, USA - Rhizosphere MetaG P. deltoides SRZDD2 | ecosystem: Host-associated > Plants > Roots > Rhizosphere > Soil | place: USA... | reverse complement strand
CGACGCCGCCCTCAGCCATGGCGCTGGATCAGGGCGAGACGGCCTTGTTGGCGAAACGGCGCTCTTGCACCGCGGGTAGCTTCACCACCTCAGCGAACATGATCGTGTTGCTCGTGCCGTCCGTGATGCCGCCCTTCACCGCCTCCTGCTGGGTCACGCTCAGCTTCTTGCCCTTGAGGTCCTTCATCCTGCGTCCGCCCCGGCCTGCATCCTTGTTCTGCTTCATGGCTCCCTCCTGTATGCGCTGCGCCCCTGAGATCGTGCATCGTGGAAAGAGCAAAAAGCCTTCCACGCCTGGGCCCGAGCTAACCATTTGACAATCAAGAAGCGCGCTCAGGAGAGTCGGGCGAATCGCCCGACGGCGCCCGGCGGTCGACCGCACGCTTGACCGGCGGGTCCCGCGAACCATAGAGTCGCTGCCATCACGGAGCAGAGGGCCGTCGCGGGTCACAGAGAGGGAGGGCGGGCACGATGAAGGCACGAATTCCTGAGCGGGGTCGCCCCTGGAACGAGCTTTCGCGCGCGAGATGACCGACCTCAAGCGCGACGACCTCGACTGGCGCGGCGGTCGGCACGCCGCTTTCGTCTGGCACGCCGACGACGAGGTCGAGAGAGTCGCGCGCGAAGCCTACGCGCTCTTCATGACCGAGAACGGACTCGGACTGCGCGTGTTCCCGAGCCTGCGCCGCATGGAGAGCGACGTGGTCGCGATGGTGGCCGGCCTCCTCGGCGGTGACGCCTCCGTTACCGGCAGCATGACCTCCGGCGGCACCGAGAGCATCTTCCTGGCCGCCCACGCGGCGCGTGAATGGGCGCGGCGCCAGCGGCCCGACGTCACGACGCCGGAGATCGTCGCCGCCTTCTCCGCCCACCCCGCCATCGACAAGGCGGCGCACTACCTCGGCATGCGCGTGGTGCGCGTGCCCACCGGAAGCGACTTCCGCGCCGATGTGACGGCGATGGCCGCGGCCATCACGCCACGGACCGTCATGTGCTACGCCTCGGCACCCACCTACTCACTCGGGGTTGTCGACCCGATCGCGGCGCTCGGCGCGCTGGCGGAGTCGCGCGGTCTCTGGCTCCACGTGGACGCGTGCGTGGGCGGCGTCCTCGGTCCCTTCGTGCGCGAGCTTGGCTACCCGGTACCGCCGTTCGGTCTCCACCTGCCCGGCGTCGCCTCGCTCTCGGCCGATCTGCACAAGTCGGGCTACACCGCCAAGGGCGCCTCGGTCATCCTCTACCGCGATGCCGCCCGCGAGGCGTGCGGGCGCTACGAGTTCAGCGACTGGCCCACCGGGCTGTACGCCGTGCCCACGTTCGCGGGAACGCGACCGGGTGGCGCCATCGCCGCCGCCTGGGCGGTCATGCACTTTCTCGGCGCCGAGGGCTATCGTCGGATCGCGGCGACGGTGATGCAAGCGCGCGAGCGTCTCGTGGCGGGCCTGGCGCGCATCGACGGGCTCCACGTCTGGGGGGAGCCTGATCTGTGGGCGGTGGCCTACGGCGCGGAGGACTGCGACATCCACGCCGTTGCCGACGCGATGACCGCGCGCCGCTGGTCGGTGGGGCGTGTGCGGAAGCCGCCCGGCATCCACCTGATGCTCACGCCGGTCCACGCGCCGATCGTTGACGACTACCTGGCCGATCTCGCCGCCGCGGTGGCGACGGTGCGCGCGGGCGCCGGCACGCCATCGCGCACGCCCGTGGTCTACTGACCCAGGTCTCGCCTCGAGGCGTACGCTGAGGTCATGGCGATTCGAGGACCTTCATCCCTGGCGCGCTGGCGACGTCAGGCCGTCCGGCGGATGAAGACGACCCGCGCCGCGACGCTGGCGCTCGTGGCCCGGATACCCGAGTCGGAGATGCTCCAGCCACGCACCCAGGGACGCTGGTCGGTCAAGGACGTGCTGGCACATCTCCTCAGCTGCGATGAGGAGACGATCGTTCGCTTCCGGCTGATCGCCCGCGGCCGTGCGGCTCGCATCCACTGGTTCGAGAGCATGGCCCACGCCGATCGCTTCAACGCCAGATCGGTAACTCGTCTGCGCCGTGTCGGCCTCGGCCCCCTGCTCCGGCGCATGGCTCGGGCTCACGCCGGGCTGATCGCATCGTTTCAGAGCCTGCCTGTACGCTCGCTGCACGATCCCGCCCACGCTTACCCGGTGACCGAGTGGCTCCCGGCCCCGGGCTGGAGCCACGAGCGAGATCACATGAGCGAGGTCCGATCCCGGTGGCAGCGGCGGCGCTCGTCGCGAAGGACCTGACCGCGCTGACTACGTTCGCCAGATCTCCTGGGGGTCGAGGATCAAGTCCGGGAACGGAGCGAGAGACAGGGTCGTAGTACCCGACAGCGAACCCGCACCCGCATACACTCCTGGCGCGAGCTGGAATGCCTCGATCGTTCTCGCTGGGGGATCGACGATCCAGTAGAACGGTATGGCGTACCGCGCGTACAGTTGCAGCTTCCTTCTCCGGTCGATTGCGGTGCTCGACGGCGAGATGATCTCGACCGCAAGCGTCGGTGGCCCCTCGATTCCTCGTTCTGTCATGACCGAGCGTCGCGCCGCGTCGACGAACACGATATCGGGCTGAACGATCGTGATGTTGTCGAGGATGCAATCGACGGGCGCGGGAAATACTTCTCCCAGCCCCCTGGAGCTGACGTGCCTGTGTAGGAGCACGACCAGGTTGCGGAGGGTTGCCTGGTGGCTGAGCCCCGGTCCCGGCGTCACGGACAACTCCCCCTCGTGCAGCTCGTAGCGACGGCCGTCGTCGGGGAGTGCCGCGTAATCCTCGTAGGTCAGGCGCACGCGGGTGGTCATGGTCTTTCCCGATCGAGTCTAACACCCGGCCCGGTCGCGTTTCTGCATGGCACCACGCCGAACAGTCGTCGGGAATGTCCAATCTTTCAGACACCTTCGACGGACACGCGGCAATCACCGGTGCTATAGTCCTCCCGTGAACTTCGACTTTTCCCCCGACCAGAAAGCACTCCGCGACCAGGCCCGCAAGTTCCTCGGCGAGCACGCCTCGTCCGTCCGTGTGCGCCGCATCCTCGACACCGACGAGCCCTACGACCGCGACCTCTGGCGTGGCGTGGCCGAGATGGGCTGGACGGGCACGGCCATTCCCGAGGCGTACGGCGGCGCCGGCTTCGGCTACCTCGAGCTCTGCGTGATCGCCGAGGAGCTGGGGCGCTGCGTGGCGCCGATTCCCTTCTCGTCCACCGTGTATCTGGTGGCCGAGGCGCTTCTGCTCGCCGGCAGCGAGGCCCAGAAGCGGAAGTGGCTGCCCCGGATCGCCGGCGGTGAGGTCGTAGGCTGCCTGGCTCTCGCGGAGGGCGCGGGCGCGCCGACGCCACGCACCGTGAAGACGCGCGCCGCGGCGAATACGATCAGCGGCACGAAGGCGCCCGTCACCGACGGTGACGTGGCTGACGTGGCAATCGTCGCCGCCCGGGCGAACGGCGCGGCCGAGCTCTCGCTGTTCCTGGTCGACCTCTCCAGTGCCGGCGTCACGCGCACGACGCTGCCCACCGTGGATCCCACGCGCTCGCACGCGCAGGTGGTCTTCGACGGCGTGGCGGCCGAGCCCCTCGGCGCGGCCGGCACCGGCGCCAAGCTCCTGGAGCGGGTGTTCGACCGCGCTGCGGTGCTCGTCGCCTTCGAGCAAGTCGGCGGTGCCCAGGCCGCGCTCGACATGGCGCGCGAGTACGCGATGGGGCGCTTCGCGTTCGGGCGGCCGATCGCCTCGTTCCAGGCCATCAAGCACAAGCTCGTCGATATGTATGTTGGCCTCGAGCTGGCGCGCTCCAACGCGTACTACGCCGCGTGGGCGCTCTCGACGAACGCCGCCGAGCTGCCGGTGGCGGCGGCCACCGCACGGGTCAGCGCCACCGAAGCGTACTTCCACGCCGCCAAGGAGAACATCCAGACGCACGGCGGCATGGGCTTCACGTGGGAGTTCGACTGTCACCTGCACTACCGGCGGGCGAAATTGACCGGGCTCGGTCTGGGCAGTGCGCGCCGCTGGAAAGATCTCCTGATCACGCGCCTCGAAGCGCAGGCGAGCTGAGGGACGGACATGGACTTCTCCGACACGCCCGACGAAGCCGGCTTCCGCAACGAGGCGCGCGCCTTCCTCGAGCGCCACGCCGAGCCCAAGCGCGGCGCCTTCGAGACGTGGCAGAGCCGCTATCCCGACCGTGAGGGGCTGGAGCGGGCCAAGGACTTCCAGCGCAAGCGCGCCGAGGCCGGGCTGGCCGGGCTGCACTGGCCCAAGGCCTATGGCGGTCGCGAGGCGCCGGCGATCTTTCAGGTGATCCTCGCCCAGGAAGAAGCGCGCTATCTGGTCCCACGCGGATACTTCGAGATCGGTCTCGGCATGTGCATGCCGACGCTGTTCGCCTACGCCACCGAGGAGCAGCGGCGCCGCTACGCACCGGCCGCACTGCGCGGTGACGAGGTGTGGTGCCAGCTCTTCTCCGAGCCAGGCGCCGGCTCGGACCTGGCGGGACTGCGCACGCGGGCGGTCCGGGACGGCGACGCGTGGGTCATCAACGGCCAGAAGATCTGGACGTCCGGCGCGCACTGGGCGGATCACGCCATCCTGGTCACGCGCAGCGATCCCAAGGCGCCCAAGCACAAGGGCCTCACCTTCTTCTTTCTGTCGATGAAGTCCCCGGGGATCGAGACGCGGCGGATCAAGCAGATCTCCGGGCAATCGCACTTCAACGAGGTCTATCTCACCGACGTCCGCATCCCCGACAGCCAGCGGCTCGGCGCCGTGGGCCAGGGCTGGGGCGTGGCCATCACCACGCTCATGAACGAGCGCCTCACCTCCGGGGAGCTGCGGGGTCCTGATTTCGAGGAGCTGTTCGCGCTGGCCCGCGCAATCGAGCTGGAGGACGGGCCGGCCATCGCCAACGCCGCGGTGCGCGAGCGGCTGGCCGACTACTACGTCCGAACCCAGGGCGTGCGCTGGTCGCGCTTCCGCACCATGACCGCGATCAGCCGTGGCGACACGCCGGGCCCCGAGAACTCGATGGGCAAGCTCGTCAACGCGCCCAAGGCGCAGGACATTGCCTCCTTCGCGATGGACCTGCTGGACATGGGCGGCGTGGTGACCGACAAGGACTGGGCGCCGATGCGGGCGGCCTTCCAGGAGTCGCTGCTGTCCTCACCGGGCAGCCGCATTGCCGCCGGCACCGACGAGATCCTCAAGAACATCATCGCCGAGCGCGTGCTGGGGCTGCCTCAGGACATCCGGGTAGATCGCGAGGCGCCCTTCGATCAGCTGCCCGCCAGCCGGCGCTGAGGAGCCGCCTCCGCTCGACGGCGAGACCGTATGCGCGCGGTCAAGATCCTGTTCCTGCTGCTCGGTGCGGCGCTGCTCGGCGTCCTCGTCTATCGCGTCGGCGCGGAGCCGATTCTCGAGGCGCTCGGCCGCCTCACGTGGTGGCAATTCGTCCTGGTGTGCCTGCCGTACGGAGTGAGCGCGGCCGCTGACACGCTCGGCTGGCGCTTCGCCTTCGCCCGTGACCGCGCTTCATTCTGGCGTCTGTATTGCGCGCGACTCGTCGGGGAAGCGCTGAACGTCATCGCCGCGGTCGGTCCGGTGCCCGGCGAAGCGGCCAAGACGTGGCTGGTGCGTCGTGACGTCACCTACGAAGAGAGCGTGCCCTCGGTGGTCATCGCCAAGACCACCATCACCATGGCGCAGGTGCTCTTCCTCCTGATCGGTTTCGTGCTGGCCTGGATCACGCTGCCGGCGGGCTCCGAGGTCATGCGCGGCCTGCTGTGGCTGCTTATGGTGGAAATCATCGCCGTGGGCGGCTTCGTGGCGGCCCAGGTGCTGGGCCTGGTGGCGCGCGCCGGACGCCTGCTCAAGTTCTTCGGGGTCGTCCGGGACACCGCGAGCGCCGAGGCGCTCGACCGTGCCCTGCGTGGCTACTACACGCAGCAGTGGCGTCGCTTCGGGCTATCGCTCGGCTTCCACTTCCTCGGGTGGATTATCTTGCCGCTGGAGACCTTGGTCATCCTGTGGGCGCTCGGAGTCGACGCCTCGATCCCGACCGCCATCGTGATCGAGGCGCTGGGCGCGGCCGTCCGCTTCGTGACGTTCCTCGTGCCGGCAAACCTCGGCCCCTTCGAGGCCGCCAACGCCGCGGCCTTTGCCGCCCTGGGTTTCGGCGCCGGCGCCGGGCTGGCATTCAGCTTCATCCGCCGGGCACGGCAGGCGGTGTGGATCGTGATCGGCCTCGCCGTCCTCGTGGCGATGCGCTGGATGTCAGGGCCTGTCGATCGGCACATCGTCCTCGATCGTCCGCGCGCGTAGGGCCTCCATCGCCTGGTACCATCAGAGGCTGCCTGCAAGACGGGCTGCCTGTTGACAAGTCATGTTGCGGTTGTTATCAGAACGCTGCTCGTACCTCGCTCGAAGAACACGGGAGGAATCACCAATGGCCGTTTCAGTCGGGTTCATCGGCGTCGGCAACATGGGCAACCCCATGGCAGGGAACGTCTTGAAGTCAGGTTTCCCGATGACCGTGTTCGACAAGAACCCCAAGGCGATGGAGAACCTTCTGCAGGGCGGCGCCAAGGGTGTCGGCTCGCACCGCGAGGTCGTCGAGCGTTCCGAGATCGTGATGACGTGCCTGCCGGCGTCGCCCGACGTCGAAGCGCTCTATCTGGACGCGGGCGGGCTGGTGGACCTCGCGCGGCCCGACACCATCCTGATCGATCTGAGCAGCGTGCTGCCGTCCACACCCCGCAAGATCGAGCCGCGGGCCAAGGCGCGCGGCGTGCACTTCCTGGAGGCGCCGGTGAGCGGCGGGGTGAGCGGAGCGAAGGCCGCCACGCTGGCGGTCATGGTGGGCGGCGATCCCCAGATCCTGGAACGCGCTCGCCCGGTGCTGCGGTCGATCGGACCGAACATCTTCAGCGTCGGGCCGGTGGGAGCCGGCAACACCGCGAAGGCGATCAACAACATGATGGCCTGCGTGAACTCGCTGGCCATGATGGAAGGCCTGGTGCTCGGCGTGAAGGCGGGGCTCGATCCGATGGTCATCTACGAAGTGGTCAAGGCCAGCAGCGGCGGCAGCAAGGCGCTCGAGCGCATCCCGACCGCGCTGGTCCCGCGCAACTTCGCCCCCGGCTTCAAGGTCCAGCTGATGAACAAGGATCTGGACACGTTCACGACCGTGGCCAAGGAGCTGCACGTACCCGCCAGCTTCGCCAACGTCGCTCAGCAGTACGAGCAGGCGGCGCTGGCCGCCGGGTTCGCCGATCAGGACACGAGCGCGGTGGTGCAGATCATCGAGCGGCTGGCCGCCAGTCAGGTATCGAAGCCGGGCCAGACGGCCCGCTAAGGAGATGCGAATGCGCCGTCCCCGCCGGCTCTGCTTGACCCTGCTGGCCGTCCTCGCGCTCGGCCTCGGCTTCGTCGCCGACTCCGCGTTCGCGCAGTCGAAATACAAGGAGTCGCCGGCGCTGGCCGAAGCGGTCAAGGCCGGCAAGCTGCCTCCGGTGGATCAGCGGCTGCCCAGCGACCCGCTGGTGGTGCCGGTGGTAGAGCGGGTCGGGACCTACGGCGGCGTGTGGCGGCGCGCGTTCCTCGGCCCCGCCGATGCCAACAACTACGTCCGCGTGGTCTACGACGCGCTCGTGCGCCACTCGCCCGACGGCGGCAAGATCGAGCCGAAGATCGCCGCCGGCTGGGAGTCGTCGAAGGACTTCAAGCAGTGGACGATCAAGCTGCGGCCGGGCGCGAAGTGGTCGGACGGCGCGCCGTTCACCGCCGACGACATCGTGTTCTGGTACCAGGACGTGCTGCTCAACAAAGATCTGGTGCCGGCCGTACCCTCGTGGATGAAGAACGCCGACGGCTCGACGGCGGTGGTCGAGAAGGTCAGCCCGACGGCCGCGCGCTTCACGTTCAAGCAGGCGAACACGCTGGTCCTCACCGCGCTGGCCAACGCCGACGGTGGTGATCGGACCTACGCGGCCTTCCTGCCCGCTCACTACCTCAAGAAGTTCCACGCCACGTACGTCAAGAAGGAAGACCTCGACAAGCTGGTGGCCGGAAGCGGCTTCAAGACCTGGACCGAGCTGTTCGCCGCCCGCAACGCGCCGCCCGAGAACCCCGAGCGTCCGACGATGGCGGCCTGGGTGCCGGCCAGCCGCGTGAGCGATCAGGTCTTCACGCTGAAGCGGAACCCGTACTTCGTCGGCGTCGATCCCGGCGGCAACCAGCTTCCCTATCTGGACGAGGTGCGCTTCACGTTCTTCGCCGACATCCAGGCGCTCAACCTGGCCGCCATCGCCGGCGACTTCGACATGCAGGAGCGCCACATCCAGATGACGAACTACCCCGTCTTCAAGGAGAACGAGAAGAGCGGGAAGTATCGCGTCATCACGTGGGCGACGTTCGGCGGCTCGGATGCCGTCGTCCAGCTGAACCAGACCTACAAGGCCGACCCGGACATCGGCAAGCTGATGGCGACCAAAGAGTTTCGGGTCGCGCTCTCGCACGCCGTCAACCGGGATCAGATCAAGGAATCGGTCTTCCTCGGCCTCGGCGAGGCGCGCCAGGGCGTGCCGCCGCCCGGTCATCCGTACTACCCGGGCGACCAGGTCGCCCACAAGTACACCGAGTACAAGCCGGAGGAGTCCAACAAGCTCCTCGACGGGCTCGGCCTCAGCAAGCGTGACGGCGACGGCACACGGTTGATGGCCAACGGCAAGCGCGTGGTCCTCGAGCTCTCGGTCGTGCCCGCCTTCGGCGCCTGGCCCGACGTGGCCCAGCTCATCGCCAAGGACTGGGAGAAGGTCGGCGTCAAGACCGTGGTGCAGATCCGCGAGCGCGCCCTGCACTTCCGCATGCGTGACAACAACGAGCTGATGACCGAGATGTGGAACGAGGACACCACCGGCTTCCCCTTCACCGGCAACGCCAAGTTCGATCCGCGCAACTCCCCGATCCTCACCCTGGGCCCGCTGTACGGCCGCTGGGCCGAGACCAAGGGCAAGGAGGGCGTGGAGCCGCCGGCCTCCGTGAAGCGGATCATGGAGATCGTGGATCAGGCCAGGACGGTGAGCGCCGAGCAGCAGGCCAAGCTCGCGCAGGAGCTGTTCCGTATCTGGGTGGATAGCATCTGGGAGATCGGCACCGTCGGGCGCACGCCGATGGTGCAGGGCGTGGTCGTCACCAACACCAAGTTCCGGAACGTCCCGACGACGCTCGGCAATGACTGGCCGCTGCGTAGCCCTGGCAACGCGCGTCCCGAACAATTCTTCTTCGCGCGTTAGTCGGGCCGCGGCTGGTGACCCTCGTGGAAACTCGTGACGCCGGGCGGCGGGCCGGAGAGTCCCGGGCGCGCCCGCATGGCTCGCCTGTCGCCGTAACTCCCTCCGGGCTCGGCTCGCTTCGAGCCCCCCATCCCCCTAAAGGGGGTTGAGTTGTCGAACAGTCGAATCGACGGCGGCTCGCTCGCCGACCCCTGCGGTCGTAACGGCGACGACGGCTCGCCATGATGGCGCGCCCGGGACTCTCCGGCCCGCCGCCCGACATCACGAGTTTCCGCGGGATCCACTAGCCTCCCCATGTCGGCACGGTGACTCGCGTTGTTCTGAAGCGGCTGCTCTTGCTGCCGCTGCTGATGCTTCTTTTCTCCATCACTGTCTTTGCCATCATGCAGGCGCCGCCGGGCGATTTCTTGACGACCTACGTTGCTACCTTGGCGTCGTCGGGTAGCTCGATCACGGCTGAGCAAGTTGCGGCTCTGCGGCGGGAGTATGGGTTGGATCAGCCGATTTGGGTTCAGTACCTCAAGTGGATGCAGAATCTTGTGACGGGCAATCTTGGGCTGTCGCTCGAGTATCAGCGCCCGAACGTGGAGCTGATCGGAGAGCGGCTGGCGCTGACTGTGGTGCTTGCGCTGATGGCGTTCATTGTCACGTGGGTCGTGGCCATTCCCGCGGGGATCTATTCGGCGACGCATCCGGGGTCGCCGCTCGACTATGTGTTCACGGTGCTCAACTACGTTGGGGTGGCGACGCCGAACTTCATGCTGGCGCTGGTGCTCATGTGGATGGCGTTTGCGTACTTCGGGATGTCGATCACGGGGCTGTTCTCGCCGGAGTACGTGGAGGCGCCGTGGAGCTTCGGTCGCGTGGGCAACCTCCTCGCCCACATCTGGCTGCCGGCGGTTGTGCTGGGCGTGGCGGGTACCGCGCGGCTGACCCGGGTCATGCGCGCCAACCTGCTCGACGAGCTGCACAAGCCCTACGTCACCACCGCGCGGGCCAAGGGGCTCTCGGAGTGGCGGCTCGTGCTGCGCTATCCGGCGCGGCTGGCGCTCAATCCGCTGATCAGCACGATCGGCTGGTATCTGCCGGCGCTGTTCTCCGGCAGCCTCATCGTGGCCACGGTCATGAACCTGCCGAACATCGGTCCGCTCCTGCTGCGCGCGCTGATCAACCAGGACATGTACCTGGCCGGCGCCATCCTCTTGATCTACTCCTTCCTGACCGTGCTGGGCACGCTCATCTCCGACGTGCTACTGGCCTGGCTCGATCCGCGGATCCGACTCGAAGATGGCTGACGAGCGCCCGGCCGAGGAGCGAATCTCGGTCGCCTCAAACTGGAAGCTGATGTGGTGGCGCTTTCGCAAGCATCGCCTCGCAGTGGTGAGCGCGCTCGTGCTGATCGGACTCTACGCGGTCGTGCTGTGTCCGGACTTCTTCAGCACGCAGGACCCGGAGGCGACCGACGCGCGCCTGGCCTTCATTCCGGTCCAGCGCGTACGGCTCTTCGACGGCTGGTCGCTGCGACCGTGGGTGCCCGGCATCGTCGGCAAGCGCAACACCACCACGCTCCGGATGGAGTGGCGGCTGGACGAAGGGCGCCGGGTCCCGGTGCGCTTCTTCGTCACCGGTCATCCCTATCGCCTTCTCGGCGTGGTACCGCTGCGCCTTCACCTCCTGGGGACCGCGCCCGACGCCGGCACCAGCATCCACCTGCTCGGCACCGACCGGCTCGGGCGCGATCAGTGGTCGCGGCTGACACACGGCACGCGGACGTCGATGACCATCGGGCTCACCGCCGTCGTGCTGTCGGTCGTCTTCGGCATCGTGCTGGGCGGCATCTCCGGCTACGTCGGCGGGATGCCCGACCTCGTCATCCAGCGGGTGATCGAGCTGCTGCAGTCGCTGCCCACGATTCCGATCTGGTTGGCGCTCACGGCGGCGCTGCCGCGCGACTGGTCGCCGCAGCAGGTCTTCTTCGCCATCACCGTGATCCTCTCGCTGGTGGGCTGGACCACCCTCGGCCGCGAGGTGCGCGGGCGGTTCCTGGCGCTGCGCGAGGAAGACTACGTGCTGGCCGCCGACCTGGCCGGCGCCAGCCGCTGGCGCATCATCGGCCGGCACATGGTGCCCAACTTCTTGAGCCACATCATCGCCACCAGCACGCTGGCCATCCCGGCCATGATCATCAACGAGACGTCGCTGTCGTTCCTGGGGCTGGGGATCCGACCGCCGGCCATCTCGTGGGGCGTGCTCCTGCAGGAAGCGCAGAACATCCAGTCGCTGGCGCTGGCGCCGTGGCTGCTGATCCCCGGCGTGGTGGTGATCCTCTCGGTGCTCGCCTTCAACCTCGTCGGCGACGGCCTGCGCGACGCCGCCGATCCCTACGGCTCCTGATGCCGCCTGTATTACAGGTGCGTGATCTGCGCGTGCACTTCTTCCTCGACGAGGGCCTGGTGCGCGCGGTGGACGGCGTGTCGTTCGACGTCGGCGCCGGCCAGGTGGTGGGCATCGTCGGCGAGAGCGGGTGTGGCAAGAGCGTGACGATGAAAGCGCTGTTGCAGATCGTCGAACCGCCCGGGCGCATCGTGGCCGGCCAGATGCTCTTCCGGGCCGACGGTGCGGAGGCGGTCGATCTCGCGCAGCTATCGCCGCGCGGAGCGGCCATGCGGGCGATCCGGGGCGCCGAGATCGCCCTGATCCCGCAGGAACCGATGGCCGCCTTCAGTCCTGTGCACACCGTGGGCGATCAGATCATCGAGGCGCTGCTGCTGCACCAGCGCAAGTGGCGCCCGACCGGCCCGGCGCTGTCGCGCCCCGATGCGCGCACGATCACGGTCGAGCTCTTCCAGGACGTCGGCGTGTCGATGCCGGGCGAGCGTGTGGACGCCTACGCCTGGCAGCTCTCGGGTGGTCTCCGGCAGCGGGCGATGATCGCCATGGCGCTGTCGTGCCGGCCCCGCCTGCTGATCGCCGACGAGCCCACCACCGCGCTCGACGTGACGACGCAGGCGCAGATCCTCAACCTGCTGCGCGACCTGCAGCGGCGGCATCACACCGCGATCGTCTTCATCACCCACGACCTCGGCGTCATCGCCCAGATTGCGCACTCGGTGGTGGTCATGTACCTGGGGCGCGTGATGGAGCACGGCCCGGTGGACGCCATCTTCCACGCGCCCAAGCATCCCTACACGCGCGCGCTGCTGCGCTCGATCCCGAGCCTGCTGGCCACGCCGCAATCTCCGCTGCCCACCATCGCCGGCTCGATCCCCCACCCGCTCGGGCGACCCGCCGGCTGCGCGTTCCATCCGCGCTGTCCCGACGTGATCGGCGACCTCTGCGCGCGCCACACTCCGGCGCTCCGCGTGATCGAGGGCGCGCAGTCCGCCAGCTGCTTCCTCTACCATCGTGACGAGGCCGAATCGTGATCGAGGCAGACCGAGCCGCGAGCGGGCCGGTCCTCGAGGTCCGCCGGCTGCAGAAGTTCTTCGAGGTCCGCCGAGGCTTCCGCCGGCGCATCGTTGCCACCGTGCGGGCGGTCGACGACGTGAGCTTCGCCATAGAGCAGAGCGAGACGCTCGGCCTGGTCGGCGAGTCGGGCTGCGGCAAGACCACCACCGCGCGCTGCATCCTGAGAGCGATGGCGCCGTCCAGCGGCGAGATCCTGTTCCGCGCCGCCGACGGTCGTGTGGTGGACCTGGCGCCGCTGCCGCGCGCCGCGCTGCGGCCGCTGCGGCCGCAGATCCAGATGATCTTCCAGGACCCGTTCAGCTCGCTGAACCCGCGCATGACGATCTTCGACAACGTCGCCGAGCCCCTGCTGGTCAACGGCATGCGCAATCGTCGCGCCCGGCTCGACCGCGTCGCCGCGCTGCTCGAGCTGACCGGCCTCCGCCCGGAGTACATGCACCGCTTCCCCCACGCGTTCTCCGGCGGCCAGCGCCAGCGCATCGGCATCGCGCGCGCGCTCGCCACCGAGCCCAGACTGGTCGTCGCCGACGAGCCCGTCTCCGCCCTCGACGTCTCGGTGCGCGCCCAGGTGCTGAACCTCCTTCTCGAATTGCGCCAGCGTCTCGGCCTGACGATGCTGTTCGTGGCGCACGACCTCTCGGTGGTCAAGCACATCTGCGACCGCGTGGCGGTCATGTACGTCGGCCAGCTGGTCGAGCTGACGACGACCGCTGCGCTGTTCGCCCGCCCCCGCCACCCCTACACCGCCGCTCTGATTCGCGCCGTCCCGATCCCGGATCCGCGCATGCCCAGTGGCGACGTGGCGCTGGCCGGTGAAGTCGCCAACCCGGCCAGCCCGCCGACGGGCTGCTACTTCCATCCCCGCTGCCCGCATGTGATCGACCGATGCCGCACCGAAGCACCGACGCTGCGTGAAGTCGACGGCCACTTCGTACGCTGCCACCGAGCGGAAGAGCTGAGCCTGGCCGGAGCGTAGTGAATCTCGTGGACCGGGGCGCCGTCGCGGGCCGGAGGCGGAGGCCGCGGGCGCGCCATCATGGCGAGCCGTCGTCGCCGTTGTCGCTGCGGGCTCGGCTCGCGAGCCGACGACGATTCGACTGTCCAACAACTCAACCCCTTTAGGGGGATGGGGGGCCCGAAGCGAGCCGAGCCCGCAGCGACTTACGGCGACAGGCGAGCCATGCGGGCGCGCCCGCGGCCTCCGCCTCCGGCCCGCGACGGCGCCCCGGTCCACGAGATCGGCAACGCTGCAGAAGGAGAAGCGAAGTGTCAGACGACTTCGAGGTGTGGTTCGAGCGCGGCGCCACCGACGGCTTGCCAGTGGTCCCCCCGTCGCGCGAAAGAGTCGACGCGATGCTCGCCGCCACCACGCGCCCGCGCGACGAGCTGGTGGCACAGGTGCCGCCCAACTTCGGTCGCGCGACCGTCGAGAAGTTGGCGGTCAACGCGGTCATGGCCGGCTGCCGGCCCGAGTACTTCCCAGTGGTGCTCGCCGTCGTCGAGGCCGCGTGCGATCCCGTCTTCAATCTGCACGGTCAGTCGGGCACCACCAACGCGGCTTCGCCGCTGATCATCGTCAATGGGCCGGTGCGGAAGGAGCTCGGGATCAACTGCGCGGCCGGCGTCTTCGGCCCCGGCTATCGCGCCAACGCGACGATCGGGCGCGCGCTGCGCCTGGTGATGATCAACCTGGGCGGCACGCGGGCGGGGCAGATCTCGATGTCGACCATGGGCCATCCCGGACGCTACACGTACTGCATCGGCGAGTACGAGGAGGCTTCACCCTGGGAGCCGCTGTCCGTGGAGCGCGGGTTCGCGCAGACCGAGAGCACGGTGACGCTGTTCTCCGGCGAGGGACCGTTCACGATCAACGATCATCTGAGCCGATCGGCATCGCAGCTGGCGGCCTCGCTCGGCTGGTCGGCGGCCGGCATCTGGAATCACAAGAGCTTCCCGCTCTACGGCCACACGTTGTTCGTGATGGGCCCGGAGCACGCCCGGACGCTGGGCGAGGAGCGCTGGTCGAAGCAGGACTTCCGGCGCTTCCTCTACGACACGATCCGGCGCCCGGCTCGCGATCTGGCCCCTGGGCCGGACGGCGCGGAGACCGGCCGCCTCAAGGATCTGCTGGACGGACGTACGGGCGAGGAGCGCATCCCCAAGTTTCCGTCCCTGGAGGAGATCGTCATCGTCGTGGCCGGCGGCACGGCGGGCCGATTCTCGGCCGTGGTCCCGGGCTGGATGGGCGGCGAGCTCGGCTCGCGGCCGGTGACTCGTGCCATTGGGGGCCGGGGCTGATATCCTTGCCGCCATGAGCACACCGATGGACCCCTCGCAGCTCCGGATGGACCCCGCGACCCTCTATCGGGAAGACGTGTACACCGACCGTCGGATCGGCACCATCCGCGTGCTGACGCCGGTGACGAGCATGGGCAGCACGGATACCAGCCGCCCGGTCCTGTATGTCGGCGAGACGCAGCTGCTGACCCCGGGCGGCCTCCTGCCCCTGGCGTTCGAGATCGAGGCCCGGTCGCTGTCCGAGGCCGTCGAGGGCTTCGGCGCCGGCGCCAACGACGCGGTCGAGCGCACCCGGCGGGAGATCGAGCAGCTCCGCCGCGAGCAACAGTCCTCGATCATCGTTCCCGATCGCATGCCCGGCGGTCTCGATCCCGGCGGTCCGGGTGGTCTCCCGGGCGGCGGCAAGATCCGCCTGCGCTGATCCGCCGAACGATCCGGCCGCGCTGATCTCAGGGCGACGCGACGCCGCTCACATGCCGCGCTCCACGCGCGGATCGAGCGCGTCGCGCAGCCAGTCGCCCACCAGGTTGATCCCCAGCACCAGGGCCAGGATCGCCAGGCCCGGGAACAGCGCGAGCCACCAGCCGGTCGTCAGGTAGTTCCGTCCTTCGTCCAGCATCGCGCCCCAGCTGGGCGCGGGCGGCGGGATGCCGAGTCCCAGGAACGACAGCGACGCCTCGGCGATGATCGTCCGCGCCACGGAGAAGGTCGCCACCACCGTGATCGGCGGCAAGACGTTGGGCAGGATGTGGCGCCAGAGGATCGCGGCGTCGCGCGCGCCGAGCGCCCGGGCCCCCTCCACGAAGTCGCGGTGCCGCAGCGACAGGGTCTCGGCGCGCGTGATCCGCGCGTAGGTGACCCAGCCGGTCAGGCCGAGCACGATGATCACGTTGCCGAGGCTGGCGCCCAGGACCGAGAGCACGGCGATGGCCAGCACGAGCACCGGGAAGGCGAGCTGGACGTCCCCCACACGCATGAGCAGATCGTCGAGCCGGCCGCCGTAGTAACCGGCCACCAGACCGAGCGCCACGCCGACGACGCCGGCCACCAGCACCGCGGCGAAGCCCACCAGCAGCGACACGCGCGCGCCGTAGAGCAGGCGGCTCACGACGTCGCGGCCGAGCGTGTCGGTGCCGAGGGGGTGGCGCGCGCTGCCGCCCTCCATCCACATCGGCGGCGCCAGCCGCGCGAGCAG
>Ga0075428_100003949_pt1 | contig 16270 bp, 19 predicted proteins | sample RhiMetdeltSRZDD2_FD_75291 | JGI IMG/M metagenome (GOLD analysis project Ga0075428, IMG submission 75291) | Populus rhizosphere microbial communities from Tennessee, USA - Rhizosphere MetaG P. deltoides SRZDD2 | ecosystem: Host-associated > Plants > Roots > Rhizosphere > Soil | place: USA... | reverse complement strand
GGGTCCGGAGTGGCTTATAACGCATTACGCCTGGCACGGACCGAGATCCAAAAAGCGCATGCGCTCGCCACCGATAAGATCCTGATGAGCCAGCCCTGGGTGGAGAATGAAAAGATTCATCTGAGCGCAGCACACCCCGCCACAGACATCTGCGATGATGTTGTTTCAGGTGGTACGAATGGGGAAGGGATTTATGACGTGGGTGAGATCGAATTGCCACTTCATCCCAACTGCCTTTGCTATAAGACCGCGGTGCTGATGGCTGAAAAAGAATTCACATCCAGGATGAATGGTTGGCTGAATGGTGAGAGCTGGTCCGCAATGGACGATTATGCAGAGATGGTGGGTGGCGATGTGACTCAATCTATTTTGCCCAATGCGATCAACCTGGCTGTGTGGCTGTTCAGCGATCAGCTGGAGAGTTGGATGAAATGAGCCTGAGTGACGATATCAAATCCACGCTCGAAGCGGATGATGAGCTGATGGACCTGCTCACCGGCGGGATCTTCAACGACGTGGAAGAGATCAACCGGCAGGACACACCAGCAGCCTTCGATTCACAGAGGGAGCTCAAACCCTGTGCATTGATCAAGGTTGGAACGGAGTCAAAGCGCGGACCCTATGAACGAAGTGTGCAAACACCGATCACGATTTATTTTTATCAACGCGCTGGTTATACCGTGATCGAGCCAGCAATGGAGATGACCTATGATCTTTTGAATGACCAACGAATCGGAACCCGTGTATGGCAATTGATCTATGAAATTAGTGTGAACCAACAGCGAGACCTGGCATTGGATTGCCCGCTGGGGTCACATCGTTTTGTGGCTGTTCGCCACAGATAATCTAAACAAGGAGTAATGAAATGGCAGATCCAACAAAACCCTTTGGTTTGCGAGATATCTTGCTCGTTAGCATGGACAACGAGACCTCCGCAGACCTGCCTGCCTCACGCACTCTTTCCTTTACGGAACGCGTGATGAGTGCTGAGTTCACAGGCGATGATGAATTGCAGGGAGTCGTCACAATCCCAATCGGATGTGAAGGCGAACTGGAAGCCGGAGGCATCAGCTTGAATGCCTATTCATTGATGACCGGCCACACGCTCACACCAGGTGCTGGAACCAACACACTTGAAGCTGATTCTTCTTCGTTCCCCTATTTCCAGATCTTTGGGAAAAGTGTGGACGATGAAGGCGGCGATATCCATTGCAAGATCTTCAAAGCCAAACTGATTGAAGGTCTGAAGGGCGATTTCAAGTATGGTGAGTTCTTCATGTCAAAGACGAAACTAGTGGGCGTGAAGATTTCCGGCAGAGCCTTCGAGTTTGTTGCCAACGAAGAAGAACAAGACCTTGAAGTTCCTTCGAGCTGATCATGAGCAAGAAAAACGGAACTGACAGCCTGATGCAATCTGAAGCAGCCAAACTTAATAATCTGGCGCAGTGGCGTGGCAATCGTATTCACGAACATGATCTGCCCAGCGGATTGCATGTCAAGATTCGAGATGTGACGATGACCGATTTGATGCTCACTGGCAAATTGCCAGCGGTCATCGTTGACATTGCCATGGAGACAGCAAAAAATGGAGCGCAGGAAATTGACCTGAAAGCCATCGCCAAAAGTGCAGAAGAGTTCAGTCAAATGCTCAATACCCTTATTGAAATCTGCCTGGTGGAACCAAGGATCGGATCTGTAGCAGATGATGAGCACATCACACTAGCAGAGTTACCTGGAGACGATAAGATGGAGATTTTCAATTTCATCAATCGTGAAGCCCAGGCGGTGCGCTCCTTTCGCGAAGGATAAAACAAATCTTTGGCGATTGTATAACACAGCCAGTGCCTATGGCAAACGACCCAGTGATTTTTTTAGATTTGAAACCGAGCTGGGAGCCTGGCAATTCGATGAAGCCTGCCTGATCGTAGGCAGGCGCGTGGAACAAAACGTGAACAGCAACCAGGCACCCTTCGCCGGCTTCGATTTGCCAATGGATAAAAGTCGAGGATTTCGCAGTGCGAAGCAGCTCGTGAGAAGAAAGGTCAAGATCAGACCCGATGGAACATGGTGACACATGGCAATCCAATTAGGTAGCGCTTACGGAAAAGTCTCAATCGACTCCAGTGGAGTTAAATCTGGCGTTGCCGATGGAATAAAGCATCTGGAAAAGCTGGAAGGTGCAGCTCATTTAATTGGGGGAGCCATGCAAAAGATCGGTGGAGCGATGACACTGGGTGTGACCCTTCCTGTTGTCGCATTCTTTAAAGCCTCGATTGACTCTGCAGTGGAGGCTGAAAGTGCACTTGCGGAGTTGAATGCGGTCTTAAGATCAACGGGTGGTGCAGCTGGTTTGACTGCTGATGAACTTACCCATATGGCTTCCGAACTTCAGAAGGTTACGAAGTTTTCAGATGATGAAATCATCCTTGGGGAATCAATGCTGTTGACCTTCACCAAGATTGGGAAAGATGTCTTCCCCCTGGCAACCGAAGCCATGCTCAATATGGCAGAGAAATTTGGTGGTGTAGATCAAGCTGCCATTCAGTTAGGGAAGGCGTTGAACGATCCAATTGCAGGAGTAGGTGCGCTCCGCCGCGTGGGTGTTTCACTTACTGAAGAACAAGAAAATCAGATCAAATCTTTCATGGCAGTGAACGATATTGCATCAGCCCAAAAGATTATTCTGAATGAATTGGAAGTGGAGTTCGGTGGTTTGGCAAGAGCTGCGGGAGATACCACTGCAGGCAAGATGGCACAGTTAACAAATGCATTTGATGATTTAAAAGAGACTGTTGGAGCTCAGCTAATTCCTGTAATCCTGCCTTTGGTCAAGGGACTGACGAAACTTGTAGAAACATTAGCATCGCTGCCAGCGCCTGTGCAGAGAATAATTATTGTTTTTCTTGCACTTGCTGCGCTTGCTGGACCCGTCATCCTATTTGCCGGATCAATAATCAGTGCCATTGGAAGCATTGCAGGACTTGCAAGTTCACTGGGCGCTTTGGGCATTACTCTCCCAGCGTTAAGCGCAGGTATTGCAACAGTCGGAACCACGATCACCGCCACACTATTGCCAGCGATCGGTGCGGTCATTGTGGCATTGTTACCTATCTTAGCGATTCTAGCTGGTTTGCTTTTATGGGTTGGAATAGTGTATCTGGCATGGAAAAACAACTTCCTGGGCATGCGAGACAACATCAACGCCCTCATTGTCAGGCTAAAAGGCATCTTCGAAGTTTTCAACAGAATCAGAGAAGGTGCGATTAAATTATTTGAAGATGGTAGCGGAGCTCTTCTGGATTTAGCGGTTGCATTTGGTTTTCCGGAAAAGGCGGCACAAGCATTTCTGCAAACGATTTATGACATCATAGTTAGGTTCCGTGAAATATTCGCTCGTGCCAGAGAGTTCATTGTCAACGCGTTTACCTCAACAGATTGGTCACAGCTGGGCAAGTTCATCATGTTTGGAATCGCAAATGGCTTGCTGTTTGGCATCCCTGGTTTGATCCTGGCTGCAACGAAGGCAGTGCAAGCAGTTCTGGATACGTTCGATACACAATTGGACGCACATTCCCCCTCGAAGAAGCTGGAGCAACGCGGTGTGTGGAGTGGTCAAGGCTATATAGCTGGGCTCATGAAATCACTCCAGCCAAATGCAATTTCAGACACGCTCGCCAAACCTCTCGGCAATAACAATACACAACAGCAGAATATCACCATGCAATTCTCCAGCGGACTGACCGTTCAGCAGGTGAAGGGCATGATCGCTGAGAACAATGAACAACTGGTGAATTCGATCATCGGTGCTCTGGGAGGCGCGTAATGCCTGAATTTGAAATCGGCGCAACCCTCGAAGACATGACCAACCTGAGCAACCTGGAAACGCCGGTGGAGCATCCCAAATCGGATTTCCTTCCTTATGCCAGGACGGTGAACAAAGGGAACGGGGGCAAGCGTGGCACTGGCTCACCGGTGGCAGTTTGGAATTTCCCGCTGTTGTCTCTCGAGGAGCGCAACCAGTTGAAGGAGTTCTGTGAAGGTGCTTCTGCAGCTGTGTATATCCGCACAAAGTTGAACGATGATACCTACGCAGATTACTCTGCAAATATGATTTGGCCTGATAGTCCGGAAGATCGCTGGTATGGGGAGAAAAAGAATTTTTCAATCCTGTTTCGCAATCTTGAATTAATCGAGAGTTCATAATGGCGCGGGCGCTCACCAGTGAAGAACTTGAACTCCTGCGCAGTGATGGTCAGTGGACGAAGTTATATCTTGCGGTCCTGATTCCCAACACGGTCTATACCGCTCGCCTGACATCGGTCCCATCTTCAACAGATAACGTTCACACGATCGGTTTCACATCCGGATCTGGCACGTTAGGTGATGTGAAGCCTGGCATGACGCTTTATGTTGGCACCAGCTCCGGAGCTCACGATCTGGGAATGTGTCGCATCCGGAAGGCTCCGATTGCAGGCACGTTTTATATTGGTCTGACAAGTCAGATCGATTGGCAATCCAGTTGCTATCTCACTGTTGTGGATGACTTCGACCTGTGGGCAAAACATGCAGTGATCGACAGTGGCGCGCTGAAGATGGATGTAGATGTTGCCTACAGCGATCAGCATGAAGATTTCAACCCTGTGCCTGTGTTGGGTCCACATGCAGTTGTCTGGCTCGATGAAGCAACTGTGGATGTGGAATTCGATGCATCCGATTCATGGGTGCATGGTTCGACGATCTCAGCTTATGCATGGTCCGCACCAGGTGCAGACTCTTCCAGCGGGATGAGCTCAGCCACACCCACGATCACGTATGATGCGCCTGGCTGTTATCGTGTGCTCTGCACGGTCACAGCAGCCAATGGGAAAACCACAACCGGTTATAGGCATGTGTTCGTCTATGACCGTGATGAAAACCAACCGGCCACAGTTTTCCAGCTTGCTCAATGTGTTGCGGATTATGACACCGGTGGCTGGATGTTCGACCTTACTATGCAAGCAGAAGCCAGTCTCAGCGAGATCCGCGACCGGTCACTCGTGGTGTTATTCGCTGAAGACTGGTTCGGGGGAGTCAAGCAGAGCATCGGTCCGATCGAAGGACGCGAGAACATTGTTGTTGTTGGTCGCATTGTGGGGCAGTCCATTCGATGGGACCGTGAAACCGGAATGGTCCATTTCACTGTGCAGGGATTCCATCACTGGCTGAACAAGGTGAAGGGATTCCCGATCCAGATCCAGCCCGCCACCGTTGCGGACAGCTGGTCAGAAATGCCACTGATGACTCTCGACCGGATCATCTGGCATCTTTTGTATTGGCACTCGACAGTGATCGAAACGATGGATTTCTATCCATCGAATGACGTGCGGTATGCAGCTGAGGGAATGTCCATGGCTTCCTTCATCTGGTCGCAGCTGGTGGATATTGCTTTCAGCAAGATCATGGCGTCACCAGGTGTGGACCGCTTTGGAAGATTGTTCGTTGAAGTGGATCCACAGATGGTGTCTGAAGCTGATAGGGACTGGCCAACAGTGATGGCGCTCACCGATGATGACTGGGTGGAAGGGATCGATCTCCAGCGCGTGACCGTGGAGGATTGCTCACTGATCAGGCTCACCACGCAGATGGTGAACGATTCGGGTGGAGCGCAAACCCTTTACAGCCTTTCGCCAGGTCACACACCGCGCAGATATGGGGAACCTGAAATGCTCGATCGCATCCTGGCAGCTTCGCAGGCTGAATCCAATTCCCTGGCTGGGCTTGTGCTGGGCTGGAGAACCAATGAGTTCCCTGATGTGCCTGTGATCATGGGGATGAACAATCGCATGTTCGATCTGTGGCCACACCAATTCGCATCACTGGAGATGACTGCAGAAGATAACCCGCGTGAAGTCTCTTATGATGGCAACCTGATCCCGCGTCGCATTGCATTGTATTTCGATGGTGACATCGGATATATGCATCCGGAGTTGAACTTCGAAGGGGAAACGTTCGAACAGTTATCCACAAACGGTGACATCCCTGATGTGGACGAAGATGATCTCACGTTCCCTCCACTCCCCAGCCTGCCTCAATTGCCTGATCTTCCGATTCTGATCCCTGGGAATTTTGGCACACCCAGTGAAGATGGCGGTCCTGTGGGCGTTTTGCTGCATGACGAAAATGAAGGTCTTCTATATTCAGAGAACTTCAATGAAGATGGGAGTGATGTGGTCTGGAGAAAGATCAACGCTGGGCTTGGTGTATCACAATACCAGAACATTAATAATATGTTCATGACTCCAAACGGTGCTCTTTATGCCGCTTACTGCGATGTGGTGGATCCAGCCAACTATACGCTCAAACCATTCTTTATTGCCCGCGCACCCTCTGTGGGAGGCACATTCACGGTCATCAAAGATGAACCTTCCGTGCGTCCCTCACCTGCAACCGGTTTTATTAACTGGGGATTGTTCTCTGTTGGATTCAACCAACTTGTTTCAGAACAGGTCGCATTCATCATCGGTCAAAATAATGTGAATAAGAAGATCTGGACCGGCGCGGGTTTATCCTTCGCAGCCGGTGCAGATGTGGACACTGCAAGTATCAAGCTGGCTGGCCTATCGTATGGCTTTGGAGTCTGGCTGCATACACGCCTGGATCATTATTCAAAGATAGCTGCAAATGGTGCATCTGTGCTGGCAACCGGTACACCTGCCATCGAAGCATTGGATATCTTCACACCGTTTCTGGCGCATGTGCGGGCGAGCACAACAGGCAGAACTTTTCATAGCAAATCTGGCTTTGGGGGATACGTCATCGGTGACAACAATCTCGCGACGGTCAATACATTCACCGATTCAGACTTTGAAGGCCAGGGCTTTGCCTGTGACCCAACCGGGCAATTCATAATGACCACTTATGGCGCTGGTGCACGAGGCAGATCTTCAGATGGTGGCTCATCCTGGTCTTCAATTGGATCGCTGCCTTTTGGGAACTGGTGGTGGTCATACGGTGGGGGAGCGGGCGTTGATTCACGCTGGGTCGCAGCTGGTGGCTCTTCCATCCGTTACAGCCCAGACTTTGGCGATACGTGGCTGAACAAGGAAGGCAACCTCCTGAGTATCGTGCCGATCCCGTCGATCAATGGTGTGAAGGTGTTGCGGTTCTAATGCCAAATCCAGTCACTAATTCACGTTTGCGAAAGGTGCTGAAGAAGGTCACCACTCCCCAGACCGGCTGGCTGGATGTGTTTCCTGCCATCCTGGGCAGGGCAGATGGCACTGTGCTCACCGGCGTCAATGGTGTGGTGTATGTGCGCAACATCTTGAATGGCCAACTGCTTGCAGTCTATAACTCTGCAGTTCCCAACATCCCACTCCTGCAGGTGGAAGTGGGCAGGCGCGTGGATACTCCAGGCTTATGGCAGGTCAAGGGGACGCTTGAATCTTTCAACGTGCCTGCAGGCTCATCGTCCGGAGGCACGGTGGCAGATCACCACCAGCAACATGAATTCCCACATAGCGATACAGTGTGGATCGACCCAAAGCAGATCCTTCGTCTCACTGTGCTGGTGGAAGATGCTGATGATTTCATTGTCAGAGTTATTGGGTCAGTCATCCAAACCACATCTGGGGTTGCACAGATCGATTCACAGAGCCTTGATCTTTCATCTTATCTTCCAGCTGCGGGAGCAGTGTTCCTCACCATCCAGGCAGATAATGATGGCGTGCTCAGCGTGGTGGAAGGTGATGTATTCGAGTCACCTTTTGCAGGGACGTTCGCAGATGTGGCCGCTCCGGATGTGGACCATCACATGATCGCCTTTGTGTTGCTGCACGATTCAATGACGCAGCTATCGAATGATGACATCCGGATCCCGTTTCAGTTTGGTGGTGAAGCAACGGTGACTGAGCCTACTGGCAGCAGTCGAGTGGTCATGGAAGATGGAGTAACTTTCCCGCCGGTGCCAGTGACCACTGAAGATGGAACAGATTGGATTTATTCCGACTAGGAGAACCTATGACAACAGTATCAGAAAACAATTCACCGCATCTCACTTTGGTTGAACAAGCCAGCACACCCAGTACCCCAGCAGCTGGGACGCAGAAATTATTTATCGACGATGCTGATCACTTGTTAAAGTTGGTCGATGAAAGTGATGTAGTGACAGAAGTTGGTGGTGGTGGTGGCGGTGGAGGTGTCGTTGTGCAGCGGGTTATCACTGAAACTGGAGCATCCAGCACAGGCACAACCCTGATCCCGCTTGATGACACCATTCCGCAAAATACTGAGGGCAATGAATATATGACGCGAACGATTACACCCACGGATGCAGCCAATATTTTATACATCGAAGTCATTGTTTTTGCGGTGCATAGTGTAGCTGCATGGATCTCAGCAGCTTTATTCAAAGACAGTGATGCAAATGCGCTTGCAGCCATGACGGGCTTCAGCACCACTGCAGGAGGTGGCACTCCAATTGTTTTTAGACACAAGATGACAGCAGGTGGCACTTCTGAAATTACTTTCAAGGTTCGCGCAGGCGGGCATACAGCTGGAACAACTACATTCAACGGTAATGCAGGGACACGTGTGTTCGGTGGCGTGATGGCCTCTTCCATCACAGTTACAGAGTTCACTCCATGAAACATCCTTACACCCGATTATTCGTTGGCACCACGGCTCCCACTGTTGATGAAGACAGTGGTGCAGGGTATGAAATTGGGGACATCTGGATCGATGAGACAGGTGATCAGTCTTACCAGGCTATGGATGTGAGCGTGGGCGCAGCAGTATGGGAGGAACTAACGGGATCTGGTGGTGGTGCATCTGATTGGGGAGATATTGGCGGTACGCTGTCTGATCAGACTGATCTTCAGGCTGCACTGGATGCAAAGCTCGATGACTCGCAGCTCGAGGATGCGATTGCGAATGGCGTGACGACCAAGGCTCCAAGTCAGAATGCTGTGTTTGATGCTCTCGCTCTTAAGTTGAATACATCTCAATTGGAAGATGCCGTCAACAATGGCGAGACCACCAAGGCTCCAACAGAGAACGCGGTTTACGATGCGCTGGCTGCTGTGGCTGCTGCAGCTCAGCCACTTGACTCTGACTTAACTGCCATAGCAGGTTTGTCTCCAGCCAACGATGACATCATTCAGCGCAAGGCCGGAGCATGGACATTCCGAACAGTTGCACAATACATTGTTGACTTAGGGTTGGGTTCATTTGCATTTCTTTCGAGCCTGGCACATTCATCTCTGACTGGAATTGGAGCCAACGACCATCACAACCAGAGCCACGATCACTCTGCAAGCGGTGACGGGCAAGCCCTGGCGCCGGCCAGCACCTTTGCTCTGACTGGGGATATCACACCTTCCACGCTCACCGGCGATGTGAATGACTATGATCCCACCGGCTGGTCAACTGCATCGGTGATCAGGCTCGAATCCGGATCGCCTTCCGTGCGAACCATTACAGGATTAGCCGGTGGAGCAGATGGACGTGTAGTGATTCTGGTCAACAAGGGTGCAACATACAACGTGAACCTCGCAAGCGAGAGTGCGTCCAGTTCAGCCGCCAATCGTTTTTCGTTTGGTTCAAGTGCATTTCAACTTGCGCCAGGTCGAGCCGTTGCCCTTATTTATGATGCCACAGCCTCCAGATGGAGACCACTTGTAATCCATGATCACACACAGCTTTCGAACATTGGTAACTATGCTCATTCGGTGCTCGACGCGCATCGGGATGACACAGCCAACCCGCATAGCACTACATTATCCCAAGTCAGTGCATTCAATGACGCCGAAGGAAACCCGGCTGATGTTGGGACTACCGCGGATGGGACCAGCGCCTATGCTGCCCGTAGAGATCACGTGCACGGTGGTGGCGGTGGGAGTGTCGATGTAGCGACGGACACGATCTGGGATGCCAAAGGAGATCTCGCTGCTGGCACAGGTGCAAATACGGCTGCAAAACTCACTGTTGGTGCCGACTTGCAGATCTTGACTCCGGACACCACACAATCAACAGGGCTGCGGTGGGCAACCGGCATTCGTGAGCTTCTCCAAAGCGCAACGCCTTCAGGCGTGGGAACTGTTGCCTTTTCATCGATACCAGGAACCTACAATTCATTGGAAATCGAGATCGTAGCCCGCGGAACTGAATCTGCAACATTTTCCTATGTGAGAATATTTTTCAACAATGACAAGATAGCCGCAAATTACCGCTATACCATGAGATACAACTACGGAGCAGGAACAACCACGGCAGGCGGGGAAGCTGGAGACGATGCCAAGATGGCCGTTGTTGCAGCCAACACAGCAGGATCAAATCAGTGTGGGAGAGCTTTGATCGTCATCCCATTTTATGCAGAAACAACTTTCAACAAGATGGCTTCTAGTCACAATACCTGCCGAAGAGACTCCAGTTCTGTCCATGTTATGGATATAACTGCCTCGGAGGAATGGGAAAGTACCGCTGCCATCACGAGAGTTGATGTCGATCTTGTTGCAGGGAACTATGTGTCAGGAACCAAGATCAATCTGTATGGAGTGAAATAAGGCGATCGCAATGTAGCTTATCAGAATAAAAAGCCCGCTCACTTGGAGCGGGTTTTTATTCGTGCAGGGTACGTGAATGTTTGTCTATAGAGATGTGCCCCCACGGGGTCTCGCGATATAGACAAAACGTCCGTGGGGGCGAAATCAAAAGGGGGAGGGTGATAGTAGGTGATGAAGGCTTCGATCGTGTCTCCATCACGCTCAGCAACAACTTCATGAATTATACCGCGCAAGGCAGCGCGTTGCTCTTCCAGGCTGTCACTTTTCAGATGTCCGATCAGGTCATTCGAAGCGGATTCAAGCTCAGGGCGGGTAAGATCCGGAATGGTTTCGATCGGGATCTCCAATTCCTTCAGCTCAGTGTTGATCTGAGCACGGTCAATTTCCTTTTTCTTCAGTTCATCCAATAGGGCTTCACTGTGACCGGTGGCTGCGATCGCTCTGGTGATGTTGGCGATTTCACGTGAGAGCACCATCCGATCTTCCTGCAGGGATCTGCGTCGTTCCTCACGCCTGGCTTCACCATGCTTTTGATTAGCCAGGGCGATCTCCTGAGTTGCCTGCAGGCTATCAGGGATCAGAACATAATCGGTCAGAGTGGAGCTCACCAGGTCCTCAAGGCGGGCACGTGAGATTCGCCTGGCATCGCAGCCCGCTTTTCGTTTGGACCTTGTGCAGAGATAGGCTTCATCCCGCCCGCGGTTCGATTTGAATGTGACACTGTTTCCGCTCATAGGAGATCCGCATTGGGCACACTTGATCAGGCCGCTCAACAGATAAATAGAATTCGCTCGCCGCGGGTGCTGTTCCTTGAACCGTTTTTGTGAAGTGTCTTCGATACGCTTTTGGACCTGGTTCCAGGTATCCATATCGATGAGCGGTTCACAATAGTGTTCGATCACCATGCCACCAAATTCCAGGATGCCAATGTAAATGCGATTGGTGAAGAAGGTGCGGTAACTGTTGATCGATCCATATAAGCGCGTGGACTTGTGGATCTCACTCAGCGTGGACCCAGCTGCACGCATCTCGAATGCCTGGCGAACTTTGTGAGTCTGTTTTGGATCAGGTTCCCACTTATGATTCTTGCGCTGTTCGCCGGTGCGTGGATTGACCGTCACGATCGGGATCCGTTTGAAGCCAGCCGGTGGTGTGCCTGGCACAGCTCCCTGCTTGACGATGGACCGCAATCCGTCTTTAGCATCGATGCTGGTCTGGCGCGATCGCTCTTCGTTGGAGAGATCGATCAGGGTTTCGACGAAGCGCGCATATGGACCTTCCGGAATGGGATCTGTGAGAGAGTGAATGATCAGTCCATTGCGTCGCAGAACTGATTTGTAATAGGTGGAGTCATCCAGATCACGTGCGAAGCGGGCATAGTTCCACAGGAGCAAGCCCATGGGGTTCGATTCAATGTCCTTGCTCTGGGCGATCATCCGTTGGAAGTCATCTCTGCCGGCAGTGGTGGTCCCAGACTTGGCTTCATCCTTCCACACATGGACCAGCTGCAGCTGGTGAGCTTTGCAATATTCCTGGATGGATTCGAGCTGGCGCATGATCGAGCGGTCCTGCGTGTCACCACCACTATCACGCAGGTATGCCCAGACGGTGGAACCAGGTGGCAATGTGGATGGGGGAGGGAGGAGACTCATTATGGCAAGCCTTCACAGGCTAACCCATCGTTTTCCTGATCCAGCTTGTGGATGTCTCCTGCGCCTTGTGCAATGCAATATTCATAACAGGCTTGTGCTTCAGAATGAGTATTGAAGTTTTCGCAATTCAACGTGTCAGCTGAGCATGAGCAAGTGCTGCCACCTGAACCCTGTTGTTGTGTTGGCATTATGAAGACATATGTTGGGCTGGGAATTGGTGTATTGTCTGAGCCAGGGATTGTGATCGGAGTTGGAATGACCGGTTTCGTTAAGGTTGGCAGGAAGTAAATCGTGGCAGTTAGTATGGGAGCGGGTGAAGCAGGATCTTGCGTGTTTGTTGTATTGGGAATTTCAAGTGAACTCGATCCACTATAACAATTCAATGATTTCATCCGATCATCTGCAGCGGTCATATAGCCCAATGTCTCTTTATGATTGGCTGTACCTGGTGCTGCACTCGAATTGTTTTGAGCAGCGATATCGAATTCAGTCTGCAGCTGTGCACAATCGCTGAGTGACAAAATCCTTTGATACACATCTGCATTGCCCCCATATTCATTCACATAATCTTCAACAGTTTTCACTTCAGGTGCAGAAGATCCGCATGCCAGAGAAATCAGGATCAGAACACTTAAAGCTAGTAGGGCTTTATTCATAGCCAATGTGCTCTTTTATATGACCGATAAGCAAAACGTGCATCGAATCGATTTCGAACGAATCTCAGCGCATCGAACAATGTTGGCTTTGTCCACCATAGGACGCGCATATATATCCATGCTTGCTGCCAGGCTTTTAGATATTTCCATCCCTGATTAACGCGGTGAAGTCTTTCTTTCTTTAGATGATCGCTCAGCATTCTCTTTATGATTTTTGGTTTGATACTTTTCTACATCATCGGCGATCTTCTTTTGTTGCTCGGACGATAATCGTTCAAACAATTGGTTGATTTTTTGCAAATATGGATTGGGGGTTGGATAGCCAAGCACATCGTACACTTCACTCCCTAAAATAGAGGCTATTTTTTTGGCACTTTCCATATCGGGCAAGTGGGTGCCATTCATCCACATTGTCAAAGCCGCACGACTCACGCCCATCAACCTTGCAAATTCTGCCTGAGATTTTCTCCCAACTTCGAGTTGCCATTCAAGATATTTTCTTTCAAGGAACGAGCTAAAAGGATGACGGGGCATTGTGGGGGATTCTAGCAACGAATTCGCATTGTTCAACTACCTTGACAAAATTCGTCAAGGGGGCGTACAATGTTCAACTATGTGAACAAAATTATCACATCTGCAAGTTGACCAAAATTCAGAAATGTAACCAAAAGGATGATAGTCTGTCATGAAGAAGGAATCACAAATGAGCCAAAAGATCAAAAGCATTATGCAAGAAGAGTTCGAAGCCCAGGGTCAACCCAGCCTGCGCAAGTTCGCAGATTGGTTGATGCAAGGAATGACCAAAACCGGTGACAACACGATCGGTTACACCACGATCGCCAATTGGCAGAATGGCAAACCGCCCGCCACTGATACCTTGGAAGACCTTTTATCGGTCTATCCAATCAGTGACAGGCGGTTTTTATTCGCACTGCGAATGTTGGCTGCAAAGTCACCCCACGTTTGGGGCGAGGGTGGAATTGTCTGGTCGTTGAATGATCTAGTTAAGGCAAATTAACAGCCCCCAGTGCTGCCCTCCAGGTTCCTTGGCTCGGTCTGGAGAGCAGCGGGGTTGGGTATCGAAGCAATGGCGTGCTTCTCCATTGGGAGAATAGCACAGGAAAAGGAGTAAATCAAGAAATGGATTCAAATGGGATAGTAAATAGCACGGGACTAGGAATTGCATTCATTATTCTGCTCGTTTTTGGCATTGCTTACAACAGCATGGTGGAACGCTTCCAGAAACGCAGCCAGCGCTACACAGCAGAACTTGTCGCATTTGGTGTCATCGTCACCGTCACAATCAGTGGTTTTTTTATCGGCTGGAACAACATGGCCGTGGTGCTGATCCTGTTCACAGCCAGTGGTCTACCCATGATCGTTGGCTCGTGGCTGCGCTCTGTTCGGGATGATGAAGAAGCTAAGAAGACCACGAAAGAATTTCTTCGATGAGCAAAGCGCAGATCGGCGGCTATGAGTTCAACCAAGAGCTGGTCCGCATCCGCAACGCAGCCGACACAATTCGAGAATCGCTATCCAAAATTTTGGAAGGCAACCCTGGACCTCAAACCATCATCGCCCTCATCGCTCGGGCAGCCCTCCAAATCCCGATCATCCTGAGTGCAGTTGCAAACATCGAAAAGATTGGAAAAGAAACAAAGAAAGACAGAACCAAAGACGAAAGACCGGATCGAGATCAGATACATCCCGCTCCCAGCAGCTAAGCGCGCAGCCTGGAATCGCTCGATGCAAATACTCACCAGGCACCTGATCGAGATCATCAAAGAAAAACGAAAGTCTCTGCCCCAGCCAGTAATTGCCAGCGGACCAGGCGAAGGGCAGGACCAAATCCAAATAGTTGAACATGAATGATTGCAGTCCGCTGGCAGAAATTATAGAAAGTTATTTTTGAAAGGAATTGCTCAATGAACGATCTCACCCAACAAGAACTTATTCAACTGGTCCATGATCTCTCATGGAATGATGGCTATGGCTGCTACACCAGGGCAGGCTTTGAAAAGACCATCTGGCCACAGGTCCAAGCCCAAGCCAAGTACATCATCTTTTTTGACATCGACGATATGCACTCGCTCAATGAGCAGCATGGCTATGAAGGTGTCAACGAACTCATCAAAGAAAGCCTTACCATGCGTGAATCAGATTTCATGGCGGGGCAGTGGTTCTCTGGTGATGAATTCATCGTCTGTGTGACGGATGACCCAGACCGGCTCTATCCATCGAACCCCGTTGAATTTGCATCCCGCCTGGCAGAGATCTTCAAGGATAACGGCGTTCCGGCGACCTTTTCAGTTGCTCCCGTTATTTCAGAAGATCTCTACACCAATGTCGCTCCCGCTCATCACCAGGTGCAGGAAGCCAAACGCACCGGCAGACGTGGATCGATCAACGTAGTGGGTGGTGGGTCATGAGCGTCGATCTCTCTCAAACGACCAAAAGGCACATCCAGCCCTATAAATTTCAGCGTTTGATGAATGGCAAGATCTGCATTTGCAAAACCAATGGCCAAATGCTCATCGTCTCACGTGACGAAGTTCAGCACATCCTTCGACGTGATGACCTGGACCCACACCGGCGCAATATGTACGAAGCTGCGCTTGCAGAGTGGGAGAACGAGGAGAAAACACAATGACCATCTCCGAACTCATCATCGTCACAGCTCTCTATTGTTTTGATTTCATCATGAACCTGATCACCGGCGGTCGCTGGGAGCAGGTTCGTGGTGATCAAAAAGTCATAGTCAAAATCAGAAAGTAAATATTGAAAGGAAAAAATGAAATGCCACAGGCAAAATTCTTCGTCAAGAAAGTTGTGACATGCCCTAATTGTGAAGGCAGGCAATTTGTTCAACATCCTGCCTGGACTGAATACTGGAAAGAAAATGCAGACAAGCCTTTTATGACTGCGGACCAGGATCGCAAATGGTTCGAAGATCATGGTTGGTATGTTGGCTCTTGTATTGACATCAGAATCAATGGAATACCTGATGAGGAAGTTGTTTGTGGTGAATGTGAAGGCAACGGGGAAATCATCACTGAAGTTGATTTAGCCACAATTCTTCCAGCTCTCTTACTTGAAATCCAAGTGAAAGGTTAATTTGATGATCACCGATTCTCAATTACCTATCACTGTCTCTATTCAGTGGCATGTGCAATTCGCTGAGCACATCGAAGGCGAATATCGCAATGCCAAAACAGCCACACTCGCACTTCAGCATGTGCGTGTGTTCTCCCTGTGGTACGAAGCCAAATTCAACCAGGCATTCGATCCCCAGCTCCTCACCAATTATGACCTTCACCTATATCGTGAATGGTCGCTCAAAACAGAGAAAGTCAAGGCAGCCACATGGAATTCTCGCCTGTGGGCACTTGGCATTCTCTGTGAGTGGATCCAGGACCCATCC
>Ga0075428_100003946_pt1 | contig 16276 bp, 15 predicted proteins | sample RhiMetdeltSRZDD2_FD_75291 | JGI IMG/M metagenome (GOLD analysis project Ga0075428, IMG submission 75291) | Populus rhizosphere microbial communities from Tennessee, USA - Rhizosphere MetaG P. deltoides SRZDD2 | ecosystem: Host-associated > Plants > Roots > Rhizosphere > Soil | place: USA... | reverse complement strand
TCACCCGGGGGATTGCTCGGCGCGCGACAAACTGACAGGCGTGGCGCGGGCGGCCTAGCGCTATGGAAATGCGTTTTGCCAATGGCTAGAATCGAAAACAACCGACCGAAAACCGTTCCGCGGCGCCAGTTTGCCACGGAGGCGGTATGTCGTTGTTTTTGCCAGCGGGCCCACTGGCCGCGCAGGCGTCGTTTTTCCTGTCTGACTAGCCATGGGCTGCTGAGGATAGCCGGAGGCGTTCGATGACGGATGCGGAACCTGCCAGAGTCCTCACCTCCAGCGTGCTGGTTCTCAATCGCTGCTATCTGGCGGTTCACGTGATTACGGTGCGGCGGGCGTTCGTGCTATTGTACCGCGACTGCGCCGAGGTGGTGGACATCGAGGCGGGGCAGTTCGTCAACCACGATTTTTCCTCGTGGTGCGAAATCAGCATGTATCGCGCCTGCGAAAAGGCCGGGCAAGAGGAGTGGATTCGGGCGGTCAATTTCGAAATCCAGGTGCCGCGAGTGATCCGCCTGCTGCGTTATGACCGCGTGCCGCGAAAGTCGCTCCGTTTCAATCGCCGCAATCTATTCGCCCGCGATGGCCATTGCTGCCAGTACTGCGGCCGCTCGTTCCCGGTCAGCCAGCTCAGCATCGACCACGTGGTACCCCGCAGCCGCGGGGGCGACACGTGCTGGGACAACGTTGTCTCCGCCTGCCTGACGTGCAACACTCGAAAAGGAGGCCGCACACCGCAGGAAGCGCACATGCACCTCATGAACCGGCCGGTCGAGCCGATCACGAATCCGCTGCTGGCCATGAAACTCAATCATCCCCGCTACGAGTGTTGGAAGACTTTCCTTCCCACGGCTACGGCGACGGTAGACGTCTGCTGAAGGCCCTGGGGGCTGAGGTCCCGCGTGGTTCCATGAGGGACGTCCAAATCAAAGACCAGACGCGTGAAGTGCGCTCGGAAAAGGCGTCCTCGTCGGCGGGCACCAGGCACACTTCCGCGTTCGGCGCGGCCCGGCGCTGGATCCTTCTGACAGGCGGCCTGATCGCTCTGATAGCCGGAACATATTATGTCGCCACACGCGCTACTGGCGACACAGATTCCTCCGCACCACTAGCGGCGGACGCTGAAACCGAATCGTCGCCGCAGGCCGACACGTTCCCGCTGCCTCCACTCTCAGCCAGCCCCTTCCGCAATACAGGTGCCGACGCGAAGTACGTCGGCAGCGAAGCCTGCCGGGCGTGTCACCAAGACGAGCATGAGTCGTTCTCGCACACCGGCATGGGGCGCTCGATGGCGACGGTCGATCTGGTGCGTGAGCCGCCCGACGGCCAGTTCGATCACCTCCCCTCCCAGCGCCGCTACGAGGTCCGCCGCGAAGGCGGCCGTATGTGGCACCGCGAGCTGCTGCTCAACAGCGGATCCGAGGACGTCGTCGTCTCCGAGTTTCCCGTCAAGTACGTGACCGGCTCAGGCCGGCACTCGCTCACCTACCTCGTGGAAACCGACGGCTTTTTGGTGGAATCGCCGATCACCTGGTACGCCTCACGCCAATCGTGGGGCATGTCTCCCGGCTACGATCGGCCGGCGCATTCGGGCTTTCAGCGGGAAGTCGGCGAAGGCTGCCTGATCTGTCACGCCGGTCGCTCCGAAGCGATCGACCTCAGCCTGCATCGGATGCGGATCATCGAAGATACGATTGGCTGTGAGCGTTGCCACGGACCTGGATCGCTGCACGTCAAGCGTCACTCGGAAGAGAGCAAATCCCAAGTGGCGTCGGACGAAAAAATCGACTACACGATTGTCAATCCGGCTCACCTATCGCGGAAACTGGCCGAGGCGGTCTGCCAGCAGTGCCACTTGCGAACCAGCGCCACGGTGATTAGCCGCGGGCGGAAGGCGTCCGATTTTCGCCCCGGTCTGCCCCTGCAAGACTTTCGCCAGGATTATTCCCTGTCGATTGCCGACAAGCCGATGACCGTCGTCGGCCACGTGGAGCAGATGCACATCAGCCGCTGCTACCAAAAGTCCGATCGTTTCACCTGCATGACGTGTCATAGCCCGCATGGCGAGCCACCGCCCGAGCAGCGCGTGGCTCACTACAAGGCCGTCTGCCTGCAGTGCCATCAGGAGTCGCATTGCAAGGTGGACCAGCAAGTGCTGGCGGCGCAGAGCGCCGACAACAACTGCGTTCACTGCCATATGCCGACGGGAAATACCGACATCCCGCACCTGGCGTTCACGCATCACCGCGTCGGCATTCACAAGCCGGCCTCAGCATCGGCCGATGACAACAAGCAGGAGAATACTGCTCCCGGCGAGCTGAAGCCATTTCTCGACTTCTCGCGCTTGGGCGAGATCGACCAGAAAAGATCGTTGGGGCTTGCCTATTACGATCTGGCCCTGCACACGGAGGACCCGAAGCTGGTCGTTCAATACCGTCAGCGGGCCCTGGACCTGCTGATGGAAGTCCACGCCGCGGGTCTGCGCGAAGGGCCCATGAGCGCGGCGATTGCCAGTCTGCGCTTTGACTTGCACTTGGGGGACATCGTCTCCTTCGCCAACGACGCGCTGTCCGACGGCGAGCTGGCGGGGATGGATCGCAGCAATGCCCTGTTCCTGATTGCCGACACGCTTTATCGCGAGGGCCGGTACTTGGAGACGCTGGAGGTCTTAAAGCCGCTCAATGAATCGCGCCGCCACAGCGTGCACTGGCTGCTCAAGGCCCAGTGCGAGGAAGCTCTCGGCCGGACGGACGAGATGGTCCAGTCGCTTGACGCGGCGCTCAGAATCAACCCGCGCATCGGCGAAGCGCATCGGTTCCTGGCAGACTATTACCGCAAGAAGGGAAACTCGTCGCGTGCCGACTGGCATCAAAGGCTGGCGAGTCCCTGAAAGTGGGCTTTGCTGCCGCGAATCAAGCCAGCTCTGGCAACCGCACGTCCGCCGGCGATTGGTAATCTGGCGTCGCCGGCGCCTCCCTTTCCTGACGAAGCCGCGCCTTGCGGATCTCATAGTAGAAATAACTTCCCAGGCCCGACAGGATGAGCGGCGGCATGGAGAGCATGAACAGGATGCTCCAATAGAAGCCGCGGGCGATATTCGCTGCTTCGGGATCGTGCGCGAGCTGTTCCTTGCACGTCGGGCAGGCCAGCGCCACATCGGCCAGCAGCCAAACGGCGGCGGCCAAAACCACGACGACGACAAGGCGGCGTAAAAGCATGTCCGAGACCTTGCGATTGGGTACCTGCCTGATTTTAGGTTATCTGGTCAGAGGTGGGTAGAGCTGATACAGCATCAAGTAGACGACAACGCCAGTTACCGAAACGTACAGCCAGATGGGAAACGTCCAGCGAGCCAGCCGTACGTGCCAGCGGCGGCGGTCCGCCAGACCCAGCCAGATCGTCGCCACTGCCAGAAACGGCACTGCCGCCGCCAAGACGACGTGCGTCAGCAAGATGCCATAGTAGGTGTATCGAATCGGCAATGCCGGATACTGGGGAAACTTTTTGCTGCCTCCCGGAATATTGGCGTGGTAGGTCAGGTAGCAGGCCAGGAACAGTACCGAGACGCCAAAGCAGGCGAGCATCGTCCACTGGTGCGCCCGCTCGTTACGTCGCTTGATCAGGGCGTAACCGACCAGCAGCAGCACCGTCGCCAAGGCGTTGAGCGCGGCATTGACATGCGGCAGGTAGGGGACGAGATCGGACAAGGGCTACCCCGCGATCATTATGCATTTCCGCCGATTGATTTGCGCGCTTCAATTACGGCTGCGAAGGCTCCGGTTCTCCGCCAGCGGAATCGCTTCCCTCACTTTGCTCTTTTTCGGCCTCGGGCGATTTGAGCGGCGCATCTGCCGGTTCCGGCGGCGGCGTTTGTTCCGCCAGCAACTTGTCCAGCAGTCGCCGCAAATCGGTCAGCTCCTCCGGTTTGGACCAGTGAAACTGCCCCCGGTCATGCCCCCACTTGTCGATCACGATGAACCGCTCGGTGTGCGTCCGCTCGTCGAGCGGCACACGATACATCTCCGCGGCAATCCGCCGAATGTAAAGCAGGTCCCCGGTCAAAAACCACCACGTGTCGCCCACGGCAGGAAAGTGCCGATTGGCGTAGTCCCGCAGCGTGCTGGGGGTGTCGGTGACCGGGTCGCAGGTGATGCCGGCGAACTGCACTCCTTTGGGACCATATTGGCGCTGGATTCCTTCGAGGGTCTTGTTTTGGAGCAGACACGTTTGCGGGCAGGTGGAAAAGAAGAAGTTGACGACGTGGACCCGCCCCTTCAAATCGGCGGTCCCCACGCGCTTGCCGCTTCGCTCTGTCAGTTCGAACTCAGTAAGCCATTTTTCCTGGCCGCTGACCGGCACGCGGCGATATTCCCGATCCGCCTCGGTCCCGCCGCTGCCGGAAGCGACGGTGTGATCGCGCGAGTATTTCAGCGCCAGCGCCAGAGCGGTCCCGCCCGAGACGATCAGCGCCAGCGCCAGCCAAGCTAACACGGACTTGCTCATAACAAATCTCCACTCGTTCGCTGCCGGCAGACCCACGTCGCGGCGGCAAACGCGACAACTGCAAAGGCGACGGTCACCAGCCAGCACTCGGCCAGCGCCGGAGTCCACACGCCGGGGGCCGCCTGCGGCCCGGTCAGCAGTTGCCGCACGCCGGCCACGGCGTACGACAGCGGGTTGAGTCGCATCCCCCAGTGCAGGAGCAATTCCGCCCAAGTGGCGCTCGGCCCCGGCAGCGGCACCGGGAAAAAACCTCCCGACAGCAGCCACAGCGGCATCAGCACCAGGTTCATCACCGCGTGGAAGCCCTGCGTCGAGTCCATCTTCCAGGCCAGGGCCAGTCCCAGCCCGCACAGTGCCAGCGCCGCGACGAAAATCAAACCCGCGAGCTGCGCCAGGTTCACCAGCCCAGGCTCCCAAGGCAACGTTAGCGCCAGGAGAAGGAAAATCAACCCCTGGAGGACTGCCACGAAGGTGCCCCCCAGCAACTTGCCCAGGACCATGGCCCACCGCGGGATCGGCGCCACCAGCACCGACTGGAGGAATCCTTCCCGCCGGTCTTCGATAACACTGATCGACGAAAAGATGGCGGTGAACATCAGCGTCAGGACGAGACTGCCGGGAAAAAAGTATTCGAGAAAGCCGCTCTCGCGCGTCCCACCCGGGACGCGAAACCACTTGTCGAGCCCCGCCCCGAACAGCAGCCAGAACAAAAGGGGCGTGCCGACCGAGCCGACAATCCGGTTGCGCTGCCGGAAAAAGCGCACGATCTCTCGCCAGGCCAGCGTCAGTGCCGCCCGCACCGGCTGCGGCCGGAGTTGCGCGGGGCCCGCGGAAATGGCCGCCGCCAAGGCGGCGGGGGCTGTGGCCATGCGGCTCGATTCGCTCATGTGGCCACCTCCTCGGGCTGCTGCCAGAAGCGGTGTCCGGTGCAACGGATGAAGACATCCTCCAGCGTCGGCTTGCCCAGGCGGATCGCCGCCACGCGGCCGGGAAACGCCTCCACAATCCGCGAGATCCAGGTATGCCCGTCAGGCACTTCCAGACGGACCTGGCCGTCGATTGTTTGAGCCGTCAGCGAAAACCTCTGGCCGATCTCGCGCGCCAAGAGAGCCGGCTGATCGGTGTCAATGGTGATGGCGTCGCCGCCGACACTCCGCTTGAGTGCGGCAGGCGAATCGAGCGCCACCAGGCGTCCGCTGCTTAGGATTGCGATGCGATCGGCCTGCTCACCCTCCTCGAGAATGTGCGTGGTGAGCACGACGGTGACTCCCCGTTCGCGCAATTGCCGCAGGTAGTTCCACAGGTCGCTGCGAGCGCCCGGGTCGAGGCCGGTGCTGGGCTCGTCGAGCAGGAGGAGCTGCGGCTGATGAATCATGCCTTTGGCCAGCTCGACGCGGCGCCTCAGGCCGCCGGAGAGGCGGAGAGCCAGCTCGTGCGCCCGGTCCCGAAGGCCGAAATGCACCAGCATTTCCTCCAATCGCTTTCGCAGCGGCCCTCCGAACAGTCCATACAGCGCCGCCTGGTGGCGGATGTTTTCGGCAACCGTGAGCTGGCGGTCGAGGCTGGGCGATTGAAAGACGACACCGATCCGCTCGCGGATCGGCTGCACCTGACGGCGAAGATCATAGCCCAGCACCGTCGCGTCACCACTCGCCAGCGGGATCAGCGTGGAAAGCAGGCGAAACAGAGTCGTTTTGCCGCCGCCGTTGGGACCGAGGAAGACGAATATCTCTCCCGCGCCAATCTCCAGCGACAACTCAGTCAGCGCCTGCCGCTGGCCATAACGATGCGAGAGGGCACGGGTGGCAATCGCGGCGGTCATGGCTCCGGTCACGAGGAATGCTCGAAGGCCTTCCCTTCGTCGCCCCCTCCACCGACCCCCTTTTCGTGCAGCGTTTCCTTCTTTTCCTCGGCATGGTGCGCCGCCGGCTGGGCAGCGTACAACCACCGCTCCTCGGAATAATTGCGCGTCCGCAGACCAATGTCCGGGATCAGCATCAGCAATAGAAAGATGCTCATGATGCTGGCGGGAATGGTCAGGACGTACTTCCAGTTCGCCTCCCACTTGAGGTGCATGAAAAACAGGATCACCAGCATCGCCTTGGCGCAGGAGACGGCCATCATCGCGGCCCACATGACCTGCGGCGAGTTCTCACGCAGCGCGCGGCTGCTGCCCACCGTGACCGACACGACGGTGAGGCCCACCAGGCCGAAAAACACCGCCCAGTATTTGCCGCTGCCGGGTGGCGCGTGGTGCTCTTCGCCGTGGCCGTGATCGTGCGCTGTATGTGCCATTGCCGGTACTCTTGCAGATTAGAACAGGTAAAGCAGCGGGAACAGGAAGATCCATACCAGGTCGACGAAGTGCCAATACAGGCCGATGTTCTCGATCAGGTTGGCTCGCGTGGCGTCCAGCCGTTTGGGCAGGACGACCGCAAACGCGATCAGGCCCACCAGGACGTGGATCGCGTGGAAGCCGGTCATCAAGAAGTAGGTGCTGGCCCACATGTTGCCGCTGGGAATCTTGATCGGCAATCGCAGCCAGTGATGCTCCTCGTTGAGCCCCTCCTTGGCGTGCTCGAGCTCTTCGTGGATCTTGATGCGTCCGTCGATCGCCTCGGCGCGCAGTGAGCCGGATGTCAGTTCGTTGTCGAGCGCGTTCAGTTCCACCTTCAGTTGGGTCTTCGCCGCCTCATCCTGCGTTGCGGCCTTTTCCAGCTCGTCGAGCGTCTTGAGCTTTTCCTCCTTTTGAGACTCGATCTCCTTGGCTTGTTTGGCAATCGCGTCCTTCTCGTTGAGCAGGCGCGTCTGCTCGCTGGCCAGGACGTTGACAAATTGCTCGTGCCCTCCTGGCCCGTGATGCAGCGGGTAAATGGCGGTGGCCACGAATTCCATCGCCGCTCGCCGCTGGATCGGGTCGGGATCGGTGGCGGCAATCTGCTCGGAGAATTTCAACAGGTGATTGAGCAAGTTCGTGACCACGATATATCGCTTGACATCGGGATCGTTCTTGCCCTGCGCTTCCGTCAAGTCGTCGATTTCGAGGAATGCGCCGACTTTCGCCGCGGCGTTCTCGGCTGCGGCAGGCTGACCTTCGGCCGGCGCCGCGCCCGGGGCTCCTTGTGCCGCAGCCGTCGCGGAATCAGCCGTGGCGGCCGCCGGGGCCGGAGGACCGCCGCCAGGGACCTTGAGCTCTTTGGCCGTGATCGCGTCGGCATACGATCTTTGCAGCCCCTCCAGCCGGAGCCGCGCCGCCTGCATGTAGTAAATGTCCGCCTTCTCGTGAATCAGGCTGTGCGGCTTGGCGGGATAAATGCCGTGCTGGAATTTGGCGTTGTATTCATAGGCCTTCACGCCGAGAAACACGCTGCCGAGAAGGAAGGTGGCCAGGAACCAGGCTTTGGCCGGGCCCGTCTGGTTGTTCTTGGCTGCCTCCAGGGCCATCACGATCGTCACCGACGAAAACAGCAGCACGCCGGTGTTGAGCGCGCCAATCCATTCTGCCAGGTGCACGTCGTGCGGCGCAGGCCATGTGCCGCTGGGCGCCCCAAAGCGGAGCACGATGTACTCGCCAATCAGGGCGGCAAAGAACATGATTTCCGTGGACAAGAATAGCCACAGAAACAACTTGCCGTTGTTGATCGGCAGCGACGGCTGATAGACCAGTTTCAGATGGCCGTGGCCGTGGGCGTCGTGGGCGTGCAGGGCGGCGTCGGTCATGGGGAAGGAGTCTGGGGTCAGGGGCAGGGATCAGGAGTCAGGAGTCAAAGGTGGGAGGTCGTTTTGCGCAAGGGCGGTCGCCGCATTCTGGTCTTTCACCTCTGACCTCTGACCTCCAGCCTCAAAAGCGGGAATGGCAATCAATGACATCAACAGCACGGGCATATAAACCAGCGACATGCGAAGCAGGCAGCGGGCCGAGCGATCCGACGTTGCCAGCAGGAACCAGAAAGCGATCGCCAGTTGCGCAACGCTCAGCATGGTCACCGCGACGATGTACAAGACGCCCATCCAATTGGGGGCACCCAGCGCCGGCAACGCAGCCACGGGAACGAGTGCCGCCGCCGCCAGCACCGACTGCACGGCGGCCCGCCTGCCCGACGGATCGACCACCGGCAGCATCTGGTAGCCGCCGCGGGCGTAATCGTGCCGGTACAGCCAGGCGATGGCCATGAAGTGCGGGAACTGCCACAGGAGCAGGATCAAAAACAGGGAGGCGGACCGCACGTCGATCGTCCCTCCGCCGGCGCTCCAGCCGATGAATACCGGCAGCGCACCGGCGACGGCGCCGATGGCTGTGTTGGCCGTCACGCGCGTCTTGAGCGGCGTGTAGACGAGCACATACAAGCACCAGGTGACCAGCCCCCAGATTGCCGGCTGCCAGCCAGCCAGCAGCGCCAGCCACAGGCCACCGCCCAGCAGCGTCACCGCGGCAAACAACAGCGCCGCGGCGGGAGTGATTCGCCCGGATGGCAGTGGCCGGTCGCTTGTCCGGTTCATCAACGCGTCGCGATCGCGCTCCAGCAATTGATTGGCTGCACTGGCGCTGGCGGCGACCAGGCAAGTGCCGATCACCGCGTGGACCAGGGCCCATCCGCCGGAGAAACCCCAATTGGCGGCAATGCCGCTGGCAACGACCACGAGCAGAACGAGGACCGCGATTCGCGGCTTGGTCAGTTCGACAAAGTCGCGGACCTTGCTCCAGGCAGAGCTCCTGGCCTCTGAAACGGCAATCGCGCTGGTGCTCATGCAGCGGCCCTCACGAGGTGGGTTTCGAGAGCGCAGGCGGCGTCAGCGAGTCGAAAAAAACGGCGGGACAGGCTCCACGCCTGCATGACGAGCACAGCCAGGATCAGGGCGCCATTAGCGACATGAGCCGTGACGATCAAGCTTTGCGCGATGCTTTTTTCTTCGATCACATAGGCGGCCGCGAACTGGAACGATTCGAGCCAGGCAGGCCAGGCGTATTTCGCGATCCAGGTTGCGCCGCCGAGTGCCAGTTGCCCCACGACCAGGATCATCGTGAACAGCGACGCCCATCGAACGCCACGGCCGGCCAGGCAACCACTGCGTAGTGCGCTAATGTGAAACAGGAGCGTCTGTGCGAGCAGCACGAAGGCCACCACCACGTGCAGCAGGACCGCACCGCGGAACAGCGAGGGCGCGTCCGGCAGCGGATGCCGCAGGATCGCGCCGAGCACGAGCTGAACGTAAGCAACGCCGGCCAGGATCCAGGCCGCGCGCGCCAGCCGCTGGCCGGCAGGATCGAGTGGCCTGTCAGGCGCATCTCGCCACGACTGAGAGGTGAAGACCACCAGCGAAGCAGCGTACGCAAAGAACAGCGGCGCCACGCAGCCGTGAATCATCGCCACCAGCCGTTCGTCGAGAAGCACCCGCACCCCACCGAGGACTCCCTGAAAAATCACCAGTGCCAGCGCACCGAGGGCCGCGTAACGCAGCCAGCGGCGAGAGTCGTAGATCCAGACCACCGCCACCAGGCCGATCGTGATCATGCCGACCGCCGCTCCCAGGAGACGATGGCCATGCTCGATGAACAAGTCCCAGGGGCCAAACAGCCATGTCTGCCAGGGATACAAGAACAAATTGTAGCCATAAGTGCCGGGCCAATCGGGTACGGCCATGCCGGCATCGGTCGTCGTCACGAGGCCGCCGACCCAGATCAGCGGGAACGTAGCCAGCGCAAGAGCGACCGCCAGGCGGTTTGGCCAGGGGGAGTGTTTCGGGCTGATGGGGTTCTCGCTCAATTCTCTAGCCGGAGGCTAACAGCCTCCGGAATGTGCTCGGCGCAGCAAGTCGTCTCCGGCGGTTGTTAACCGCCGGCTAAGGGCAAGCTCAATGATGCTCCGGCTTGTAACGCCGGGCGGGGTCGCTCGGCGGCGGTTGGATCTGTGGATAAAAGTCGGTATCCACCTCGGGCGAGCCGTATTCATACGGTCCGCGGTAGACCACCGGCTGGAAGTCGAAATTGCCATGCCCCGGCGGGCTGGGCGCCGTCCATTCCAGGCTGTTGGCGCCCCACGGATTGCGCCCGACGCGCGGGCCGTAAAACATGCTGTAGATGAAGTTGGCGGCGAAGATCACTTGCGAGCTCACCATGCCAATCGCACAGATCGTGATGAACTGGTTCATCGGCTGAAGCTGGCGGAACGTCTCGTAGTCATACGGGTCGGCCAGTCGGCGCGGGAAGCCAACGGCGCCGAGAATGTGCATCGCGAAGAAAGTGCCGTTCAAGAAAACGAAGGTCAGGAAGAAATGGACCTTTCCCCAGTTCTCGTTCATCATGCGGCCGAACATCTTGGGGAACCAGAAGTAGATCGCCCCGAACACAGCCATCGCCGTGCCGGAAAAGAGCACGTAGTGGAAGTGGGCCACGATGAAGTACGTATCGTGGATAAAGATGTCCACCGGCGTCGCTGCCATGAAAATCCCCGACAAACCGCCGATGATGAACATGGAGACGAACGACAGGGCAAACAGCATTGGCGTCGTGAATTGCACCTTGCCGCCCCACACCGTTCCCAGCCAGTTGAACACTTTCACGGCGCTCGGCAGGGCGATCATCATCGTGCTGACCATGAACGTCATGCCCAAGAGCGGGTTCATTCCCGAAACGAACATGTGGTGCCCCCACACGATGAAGCCCAGGCCGGCAATGCCGCTGATCGAATAGACCATCGGCTTGTAGCCGAAGATCGGCTTGCGGGCGAAGCAGGCGATGATATCGCTGACCATGCCCATCGCCGGCAGGATCATGATGTACACCGCCGGGTGGGAATAAAACCAGAACAGGTGCTGCCAGAGCAGCGGCTGGCCGCCGCCGGTCGCCGGCAGCGAGTTGTTCACCACCAACCCCTCTGGCAGAAAGAAACCGGTCCCGAGCGTGCGGTCCAAAAGCTGCATGAAGCCGGCCGCGGTAAGCACCGGCAGGGCGAACGCCTGAAGGATCGCGGTAATGAACATGGCCCAGATCGTCAGCGGCAGGCGGAACATGGTCATGCCCGGCGCGCGCATCTGGATGATGGTCGTCATGTAGTTGACCGAGCCCATCATCGAGGAAATGCCGACGAAAGTGATTCCCAGCAGCCACAGGGTTTGTGCGCCGGGCAAGCTGCCGACCCACATAGCGCTGCCCGGCGCCGCTTCACCGACTACCGACAAGGGGGCGTAGCTGGTCCAGCCTGCGCCAGCTCCATACGGCGCCGAAAAGAAGCTCAAGCCGATGCAAATGAACGCCGGCCACATGAACCAGTAACTGAGCATGTTCAGCGTGGGAAACGCCATGTCGTCGGCGCCGATCATCAGCGGAATCAGGAAGTTGCCAAAGGCGCCGGCGAGAATTGGGATGATCACGAAAAAGATCATCACCGTGGCGTGCATCGTGAACAGCGTGGTGTAGAACTCGGGCGAGATCTGCCCCCCTTCGCCGGAAAAGAGCATTCGTCCGATAATCGGCATGCTCGACCAGGGCCAGGCAAGCTGCCAGCGGATGCCCAGAGCCAACAGGCCGCCGACCAGGAACCACAGCAGCGTGGAAAACAAGAACTGGAGGCCGATAATTTTGTGATCGAGCGAGAAGACGTACGTGCGGATGAACTCGCCAACCGTCATCGAACCTCTGCCGTGCTCCGCGGCGCCGTGGGCGCCGACTGTCGTGCTGCTCATCGCTTATTCCTCGCCCCCAGTCGGCTTCTGGAATTCCGCCTGAGTTTGTTTCGTGTGTTGATCCGCCAGCCAGCGGTTGAAGCTCGAGCGGTCCTCGACGGTCAGCCGGCCGCGCATCTTGTAGTGACCCCAGCCGCAAAGTTCCGCGCACACGATGTCGTACACGCCTGTCCTGTTTGCCCGGAACCAGACGTGCTGCTTCATGCCCGGCACGACGTCCTGCTTGATTCGCAGATTTGGCAGAAAGAAGCTGTGCAGCACATCCTGACTCTTGATCCGCAGCACGACATCTTCCCCCTGCGGAATGTGCAGCTCGTTGGTGATCTGCACGTCGTCTTCGGTCCCCAGAATCCCGTCGGCTGCCGCGTAGCGAACGCGCCACTCGAACTGCCGTCCGGTGACCTCAGCCAGCGGCGGCTGGAGGACGACGACATCGTCGTCGGTGTGGAGTTTGCCGTCGGGGCCCGGCGTGCGGCTGATTTCCGGTCGCCGCAGCTTGGCATCCGCCCAGGCGTTCATCTGATAAATGGCGATGAACAGCAGCGTTACCGAGGGGATGATCGACCAGACCACCTCCAGCGTGTGGCTGCCGTGCGAGTATTTCACAGGCTCGGCATTCTGTGCCGCGTCGTATTTCCAGAGGAACCAGAACAGCACCAGCCCCGTGGCAATGAAGATGGCGCCGGTCAGGTAGAGGATGAAGTTGAACAGACTGTCGATCACATGGCCATGATCATTGATGTTGTCCGGCAGCCAGTGGTTCTGAATCGGCCACCAGCCGGCGATGGCCCAGACGAAGATCCCGACCCCCAGGACTGGGACCATCAGGAAGAGCAAACTCCAAAAACGACCCACTGTCGAATCTCCTAATGACCAATGACCAATTACCGAATGACCAATGTCAGACGCACGCGGCGATTGGTCATTAGTGCTTGGTCATTGGTCATTTCCCTTTTCACATCCGTTCCCTTTGATTCTCTGGCTCCGCCATTCGCGGATCGCTGATCGATTCGTATGGCAACGACTGCACGTAATTCACCAGGTGCCAGATCTCTTCCGACGTAAGCTGCTTGTTGCCCGGCATCGGGGTTCCTTCGATGCCGTTGCGAATCCGCCAGTACAGATCGATCGGCCGCATGCCGCCGCGATAGATACCCTGCCGCAAGTTGCGCGGACGAATGTTTCGCGGCGGCAGCATTCCCAGCGCGACCCACTCCGCAAAATCCGCCCGCTTGGGAAGCTTGCCCGCGAACTCGGTCACCCAACTGTCGTAGTCTGTCGTCTGTCCATCCCCGAGTGCCGACGGGCCGTGGCACGAAAAGCAGTTGGCCTTGCCAGCGTAGTACAATCGCTGCCCGATTTGCCGCGAAGCACTGGCCATGTGCTTTGCAATTGCCTTGTCCTGTTCTTCGGCGGGCTGATTGCCGACGTCGAGCTGTTCGATGAGCCTGGATCGCAATTCATCCACACTCGAGACGGCCTGCTGTTTGAAGAGTTCTTCTTTGAGCTTGGGAAAGCCAGATTTTTCTTCTTCCTCCGGGGGAAGCGAAAAGGTGACCAATTCCAGCTTTGGCCGCGGATCGATGTGCGTATCGACCTCCTCCGCGCCGATCCATTCGGCGACGATCTCCGACGCCAGACCCTGAATCAAGCCCAGCCTTTCCTTGAACTGCGTCTGGCCTTGGTCGCTATTCCCGGCAGCCGGATTGATGAGCCGCTCCCCCGCTTCGAGCTGCGTCAAAGTCTCATACAGCTTGCGCTCCGTTTGGCCCCGCAGGCTGAGGTACTTCACGTAATGCACGAGCGCCTCGACTTCCTGCTCCGGCAGCAGCCGGAACGAAGGCATGGCCGTGCCGGGAATGCCATCCGTCACGATTTTCTTCAGATCGTCGTGCGTCGGCCGAGTGTCGATCGGCGTCGATTTGAACTTGAAGCGGCCGGCGCGGTAATCGCGCGGATAAGGATTCAGGAAAATGGCGGTGGGACCGTTGCCGTCCCCCGTGACGCCGTGACAGTGGGCGCAGTGCTCGCGATAGAGTCCCGTGGGCCTTCCCGTTTCGTCGCTGCCGACCGGGCCGGCCGCCATCTGAAGCAAATTGAGATCCACGACCTTGGAGACGTCGGCATCGGCTAGCTGGGGCACACTCGGCTCGTCCGGGGTGCCGAACATGGCCCACATGAGGTCGTCGACGTCCCTTTGCTGCTGGGCGTCGAACGTATAGTACGTCTTCGTCTCGGGATCGATGCCCAGCGACTTCTCTTGCAGCCGACGATACATCTCGTAGCGGCGGAATTCGGCCACCGGCGCGCCGCAGCCGGCACACAGCGCGCAGGTCGCCAGCAAGGATGCGACCGCGACTTTCCATCGATCGTTCATGATGCTCTCGAACTCTCCCACAGCTACGGAACTGGCCGACCCATCAGCGAGTGACCGCCGGTATGCGGATGTCCATTTCGTGCACTTCGTCCGGCTTGAGCGTGACGGAGTAGCCGCTCCGCTTCCACTTTTCGTCCTTCGCTTCGCCGCCGGCCACGCGCTTCACGTTTTGAATGAATTTGAGCCGCTCCTGCCACACGCGAAAATCGAGCTTCACGCCCGCCGGAACGTTCTTCAATTCGAATGAGCCGTCGGGCTTTGTCACCGCGAAGTACGGATTGTCGCGAACGAGCATCTTGGCCGACATCCACGGGTGGACGCTGCAACTGACGTCGAACGGCTCGGGCGATTGCTTGCCCGGAAGGTAAGCGACGGACTCATTCTGCGGCATATTGACGTTGACGCTCGCCGATCCTTTGCCGTCGATCTTGGTATTGTGCCCCACGGGATCGCTGTTTTTCAGAACGATCTTGCTGGTAGTGCGGGCCGCAAACAGGTGCGTGAGGAACAAGCACTCCTTCTGATCGAAGACTACGTCGGCGCCTTTTGTCGCCTCGTAATCGGGATGGATGAATGCCGGATCGTCGAGCGGGATCTTCGTCGTCAGGTAGATCACCACGTCCTTGATCCCGCCGTTTTCATCCACAACCAGGTCCTCGCCGAGCACCTGCTTGCCTCCAGGAGCGCAAATCTGCTGGTCCTTCGTAATCGACACGGGCGCACGCGGCGGTGCCGTCCCCTCCAGCACAAAACGGCCGCGGATCGTCGCCCAACCGGTCGGTTTGGGCGCCTCGGTGGCACTAGCCGTCTGGCCGGCTTTCCCCTCGCCCAGGGCGCGGCGCAGGGCGCGGGCGCTATCAACCGTCACATGGACGGCCTTAACCTGCGGCCGCTCGCAGCCGCAGCACGCCACGAGCGCAGAGAGCACCGCCAGAGCGTACGTCGAATGGAGAAGACTTGCTTTCATGGCTTCCAAGGATCGCGCGGGGAAAACCCTTGCGATCACTTTGCTTTTAGCCCGTCCACGGGAATCTTCAGATCCCCCTTATCGTTGTCCCCCGCCTTGATCTGGATGTCCCATTTCCCGCCGCGCTTCAGCTCGACGCCGGTGATCTTGGATACGAAACGGGGCTCATGCCACACGGTGAAGGTGTGCGAGCCGACCGGCAGATTTTTGATCTCCAGCTCCCCCTTTTCGTTGCTCACTGCCGCATACGGGTGATCCAGGATGAGCAGGTAGGCTGCCATCCAGGGATGAATGCTGCACGAGATGGTCGAGGGGGTGGCCTCGGCCTTGTCGAACACTTTGGTAATGCTGGTTTTGGCCGGGATCAGGTCATTGAACGACTTGTTGTTGAAAAAGTCCCCCTTGGTGTTGTGCCCCATCGGATCGCTATTGCCGATGGTCAACGTCTGCCCGGTGCGGATGAAAGTGACGTGCCTCTCGAATCGGCACTTGGAGTTGTCGATCTTGACCTCTTGCTTGAGCTGCTCTTCATAGCTGGGGTGAATCTTGGGCTTGCTCCCCAGCTTGGGGGAAAGGTAGACCACGACGTTGGCTAGTTCCCCCCCTTTGCCGACGGCGAACGTTTCCTCCTTGAGGTCGAACTTGCCGCAGAACTCGACATCCTTGGTCACGTCGAGCTTCTTGGCGGCCGGCGGCGTCCCGTCGAGCAGGAATCGCATCTTGAGGTTACCCCACTCCTGGGCCAT
>Ga0075428_100003941_pt1 | contig 16281 bp, 12 predicted proteins | sample RhiMetdeltSRZDD2_FD_75291 | JGI IMG/M metagenome (GOLD analysis project Ga0075428, IMG submission 75291) | Populus rhizosphere microbial communities from Tennessee, USA - Rhizosphere MetaG P. deltoides SRZDD2 | ecosystem: Host-associated > Plants > Roots > Rhizosphere > Soil | place: USA... | reverse complement strand
CGGCCGAAGATCGGCGAGGACAACATCGACATCCTCGGCAAGTTCAACCCCGGTCTTGGCGCGCAGACGTTCGACTTCGGCGACTCGGCGAAATTCGTTCCGAAGGGATCCGACCTGGTCTTCGAGATCCACTACACGGCCGTCGGCACGCCGCAGGTCGATCGCACGAAGGTCGGCATCGTCTTCGCGAAGGGGCCGCACACGACCCGCTACTTCACGTCATACGGACCGACTGCAGGCAACCTCGTCATCCCCGCGGGCGACAACAACGCCGAAGTCGTCAGCGAGGTGACGGCGACCACGGACCTGAAGCTCGTGTACGCGCAGCCGCACATGCACCTGCGCGGCAAGGATTACGAGATGCGCGCGATCTTGCCGAACGGCGAGTCGCAGACGCTGTTCAAATCGAAGTGGGACTTCAATTGGCAGCTGGGATACGTCTTTACGCAGCCGATTGATCTACCGAAGGGGACGCGCCTCATCGGCATCTCGCATTTTGACAACTCCGCCGCCAACCGGTTCAATCCGGATCCGACGAAGGAAATCCGCTGGGGTCTTCAGAACTGGGACGAGATGAGCAACTGCTTCATCGGTCTGGTATTCGACGCGAAGGTGGATCCGAAGAAGATCTTCGTGCGCAGCGGACCGAGCCTGCTGCCGGTAGGACCACCAGGACCGACGCTGGCGACGCTCGAAAAGAATTCGACGAAGTGAACGCTAAAGTCTCCCAGGTACTTATGAGCGACCATCAACGCGTCGGGCTTGGACAATAGCAACGATTAACGGGAGACGATAGCAACGATTACCGGAACCCTCAGGTGTAGAATCCGTCACCTATCTGGCATTGCCGTCTCCATCTGGATTACACGGCGTCTGTGACGCGGAGGAGGTGGAAATGGAGACCCTACGATATTCAGCGCTGCGGCTGTTGGCCCTGTTCATGACAATCGTTTTCGCCGAGATCGCGCTCGGCGCTGCTCAGTCACGAACCAATGCTTCTGCCAGGCCGTGCCGGGTTGTCAACGCAACACAAGGTAAGCACTTCCCACCGGACAGCGGCGCGGCGCTTGCGGCAGCCATTGAATCAGCGAATCCCGACGATCAGCTGGAGATCACCGGGATCTGCACAGGTACGTATAGGCTGAGTCAAAACATCGACTTAACTGGTATCTCGACGAAGCAGTTCCCCATTCCAACTTTGGATGGAGGGCAGGCGGGGTCGACCCTCACCGTCGCATCAGGCGTGAACGCAACGCTCACCGACCTCACAATTACAAACGGGATGTCCGGCTTTGGCGCAGGGATTGCCAACGCTGGCAATCTTACTCTCGTCGCGTGCGCCGTCAGCGGCAATAGAGCATTCTTAAGAGTCGGTACCGGCGACGGAGGAGGAATAGCGAACGTGGGGTCCCTCATTCTTCGGGCCTCTCTCGTGAGCGGAAACATAGCGGAAAATGAGGGGGGTGGGATTGCTAATTTTGTGAGGGGGATCGTCACTGTGACGGAGTCATCAACGGTGAGCGGAAACCTCGGGGGCGATTTCGGCGGAGGGATCATGAATACCGGCGTGCTCACCATCGACGCTTCCACCGTGACGGGTAACCGCGCCAGCTTGTTCGCGGGCGGAGGGATTCACAATCGTGGTACATTGACCGTGCAGAATTCCTCCACGATTAGCGACAACGATGGGAGACGCGACGGAGGGGGCATCTTAAACATGGGCGGCACCGTCACCGTGAACTCCTCGACGCTGAGCGGGAACAGAGGGACCGGCGGCGGTGGGGCAATCCACAACAGATTCGGCGGCATCGTTATTTTGAATTCGTCGAGAGTGAGCGGGAACAACAGCGGCCTCGGCGGGGGAATCTTCAACGACAACGGCACTGTCACCCTCAACTCGTCTGTTGTGACGGGAAATACGGCGGTCGTCACTGGTGGAGGGATCTTCAACAACGCTGGTGCCGTTAACCTGAACTCATCCGTCGTGACAGCGAACATCCCTGACAACTGTGTCGGTGTTCCTGGTTGCTGAGCGCTCCGAGCGCGAGAGCCATTCCGATCTTATTCCCCCGTGCTACCTCTCGGCGGACGGGGGATGAAGCGTGGTTGGAAGGCAGCGGGACAAAAGCGCCCGTAGGCCATCGATCCAGGCATCTAGGCTCATAGCTAAGAGGACTCAGCGCGACGATGAAGTCCCTCTGGCGAGCCACATGGTGGCGCGCCCATCGCTGTTCTCACTCTGGGAATAGCTGGTACCGACGACTTGGCCGCCGTTGTTCACCAGGAATGCATCGCTGTTCGAATGGCCAGTCAACGGGGCGAGATCCACCATCCCCTCAGACGCGGTCCATACGAACCCGTGAGAGACTGGGAATTCCGCCGTCTGGCTGCGGCCAACGACCTGACCCCGATTGTTCACCGCATACGCGAAACTGTTCGTGCCGCCGAGCGTGCCGAGGTCCAGCATCCCGTCGGTTCGGGTCCACACGAAGGCGTGAATCTCCGTGTCTCCGGTGGTGTAGCTGTATCCGACGACCGCGCCGGCTTCATTCACGTCAAAGGCATAGCTGCTGGTGCCACCGAGCGTGCCGAGGTCCACCATCCCCTCGGTTGGCGTCCACAAAAAGGCGTGATGCGCCAAGCTTTCATCAACGTCCGCGGATCCGACAACGTGACCTCTTTCGTTGATCGCCTCAGCCGCACTCGAGGGACCTCCGAGCGTGCCGAGGTCGATCATCCCGCCGGTCGGCGTCCACAAGAAGGCATGCTGAGGTAAGCGGGGGTTCGGGTCGTTGATCAGGGAACTCGAGCCTACGACTTGGTCGGCGTTGTTGAGGGCAACGGCTTCAACTCTCCGGCCGCCGAGCGTGCCAAGGTCGACCAGCCCATCGCGCGCTGTCCAGGAAAACGCGTGATTGCCCAAGGGTATGTCGTAAGTGCCAACCACCCGCTGGCGGTCGTTTATCGCCCCGGCGAAACTGCCTAATCCCGCGCCCGACAGTATCCCGAGGTCGACCATCGCATCTTGCCTGGTCCACAGGAAGGGGTGAAAAAGTGGGTGAGTCAGGCTCGTGCCAACCACCGTCCCCCGATTGTTCACAGCTGCGCCAAAAGTGGTCCCGCCGCTGAGCGTACCCAGATCAACCATGCCGTCCATGTCGGTCCACAGGAATGCCCTGAAGATCGCGCCGTTGGCGTCCGTGGTGCTCGAGCCGACCACCTGGCCGCGGTTGTTCACGCCGGATGGGAGGCTGACAGACCCACCGAGAGTGCCGAGATCGATCGGCGTGGGCTGGGCACCTGCGCCATGTGCGACGAATAGTGTGAAGCCGAGAAATAGTCGAAGTTTGAATCTCAACATTGCAGTCATTGCGAAGTCCTCCTGCAACCGTTCTGCGGCTTACGCCTGGCGTATCTGTTGCGCGACCGTCCTGACAAAAATCAGCACCGCCGAGGCTCACGAACGACAAAGCCCTGAAAGTACCAACGTCGGCGACTGGCTGTCATCTGCGGTAGGCTCCGTTGAAATCGGGATTTCCGTTTTGCCGTCCGGACCGGTGTTTATACACCCATTCCTTGGCTGGACGGCCAGATTTCGTCGTCGCATGACGGGCCCTCGTGGGCACGCGTCTCCCGAGCGCGGCGCTTCGTGCGCGCGGCGCATGCCTCAGGTCACGCGTTCGGTCGCGCCGTCACGTCGTCGGCCTCGTACCACGGCTCGGATCGCCCGAGCGGGAGCGGTGGGGTCGCGCGGGACGGGCCGCGGCCGCCAGGCGTTCGCGCCTACCGCGCGCGGCGCCGCAGGAACCCAAGCACCGCGCGCACGAAGAGCCTCGAGATCCGTGATTCGTGTTTGCGAGACGGGCGTCGTTTCAGACTTCCGCGGGCGGTCTGGTGGCGGTGGCGATTCCCTTCCACTGCTGTTGCGCCTCGGCGAGGATTCCGGGCCAGCGTGGATCGTCCTGACCCGTGAGCCCGGCCGCCGCAACAGTCCGATGCAGACGGACGATGAAGAGCCAATCGAAGGTGCCGACCGGCTGCCCGTCGGAGCCGGTCATCGCCGCGACGAGCTCGCGGAACGTCTCGTGAGCCTGGTAGCCGATGACCGCGTCCGGCGCGGTGACGACGAGGCTCAGCAGTTGGTCGTGGAGATCCCAATAGATGGTCCCGACCATGCCCGATGAGGCCCCGCCGAGAAAGAGCGTGCTGGGCGTCAGCAGATCCAGTTCTTCAGCATCGATCTCGTTTCTCAACGCACGCACCAGATGGGCGGCCGTTTCCTCGATCGGCGGCCATTCCGCCTCGGTCTCGGCCAGCAGTCCTTTTGCGCCGCGCATGATCGCGAGGAAGCGGCCCTCGTCCAGACTGCTGAAGCGCGCCGCGAACCGGTGAATCGTGTATCGGGGATTGCCCAGCAGGCTCAGCGAGAGCACCGTATCGGTTCGGTAGCCGTGCTTCAGCAGCAACAGCTGCATGAGCGTGACGGCCCACTGGTGGCAGGCCTTCAGTCGCTCCTGCGTCGGCGGCCCCTCGAAGAGGCACAGCCGCAGCCAGCGCGCTCGGTACCGGTCGAGGGCGTTCGCATAAATCTCATCGGGGTGGTAGCTCGGACGGAAGCCGCGTGAGATGAGGCCGTAGGCGCCCCCCGGATCGTCGAGCGGGCTTCCGGTAACGAGGATGCTCGTGGCAAAGGCGTCGCCAATCCTCAGGAGCCGGACGAGCTCATCCCGCGACAGGAACGTGGCGTCGATCTTCCGCCCGGCGACGGCGTCGGCCGCCGTGCCGCGGAGAGAGGGCATCTCGGGCTCCGCAGACGACAGGAAGAGCATGTCGATGTCGGCGCCCGGATACGTGAGCTTGCCGTACTTCGCGTACGACCCGAACAGTACGATCGACGCGGAGGCGCCGACTCCACCCTGCACGCGCAGCATATTCGCTGCGCGCAGCAGCGTCTCCCGGCTGTCGCGCAGCTGCAGCGGCAGCCCGTCGCGGCGGTTGAAGTTGCGCATCTCCATCACGAACAAAGGAAGCTGCTGGTGGTCGTCGTACACGATCGGATCGACGCGATAGCTCGTTCTCAGGATCTCGCGCTCGATGGGCGTGATGTCGGCTTGGTGCATCAGCGCCACATGCTGGTACGAGCTCGCGTAGCGCGTCGCCTCTCGAAGAATCAGCATCACCTCCGGATCCGAGAGGGAGAAGCCGAGGAACACGACCATCTTGGTGGAGAGCAGATGGCGCAGGAGCTGGAGGGACTTGGGCCACATCTCCTGAAAGTAGAAATCGGCGTAGTCGTTCTCGTCCACGATCAACCGCTGGGCTTTGCTGACGGTGCCGTGAACCTTGAAGACGAAGCTCTCGGGCGCCACCGTCGGATTCAGACGGATCGCCGCGTCGTTTTGATCCTCGTACGTGATCGGGTTGAGCGAGTAGCCGGCGACGTCGTATTTCTGGATGACGGTTTCGAGGATCGTATCGAAGTTCGTCGTGATGACCGGCGTCGCGAAGTCCAGCACGGCGAGGTGCAGGATCGGATTTTCTGGGACCCTCCTGAGCCGCTGCCCGAGGATGCGGCCCACCTTGTGATCGATTGCCAGGTCGCGGTTGGTCCCGTCGAGCATGGCCAGCCTCTTGATGGCTTCGGCCGCAACGAGGTACTTGCGCTGGTCCAGGAGGCGCTGGATCTCCTTGCGGTGCTCGTCGTCGCCGAACTGCACGTCCCCCAGAAGATCCGTGAGTAGCTCGGGCCAGTTCGGCATGCTCCGAACATAGGCCTTGGACGCGCCCGATCCGAGGAAGAATGCGAGATTCCCGCTGCTGTAGGCCTGTGAAATCGCTTCGGATCTCTGATACAGGTCGGAAAAGTCGATCCAGTAGTGCAGGCTCGACGAATACTTGGCGTCAGGCATGACGGGCGTCACTCGTGCCCGACGCGCGCGCACCGCCGAACGGCTGCTGCCCGACGACGGCGCCCGTGGGCTTGTCGTTGACGTAGAAGTTGCGGGCCGTATACCGGAGCGCTGCGGACGCCTCGACAACCGCGGGCCGATCTTTCGCGAAAATCGCCCCGGTCAGGGCATACAGCGACGTCGCATCCACCAGCTCCAGCGTCTCCTTCCACTTCTCATCGTCGCGGTGCGACTCCTTCAGGTTTGCGAAGAGCGCCTGGCGAACCGGATCGGAATCGGCCCGAATGACGATGCGGACGGCGCGGAGCAGGGAGGCTTCGTGAATCCTCGTGCCGATTCCCAGGGTCATGAATGGGTTCGCGCGATTTTACAGCGAAGCACATTTCAGGTGTGGGTCATGGTGCCAGTGACGACCAGCACGATCGCGCTCGAGGCCAGCGTCACCAAAGGGGACGTCTATTCCAACTTTGATAGCAAGGCGCAACTGTTTCTGGCTGTCAGTGGGACACGCATGGAGCAGCGGCTTCAAGGCTACCGGCGTGTGCGCGCCACGGTCACGCGTCTTGAACCGCTCGTCCGCGAGTTCGTGCGCATCATGATCCGCCACGATCCCGACGGCCGCTGGGCGAGCGTGGTCGCCGAGGCGTGGGCCGTAGCCGCCTCGGACGAACAATTCAGGCTTGCGCTGATTGAGCAGAGCGCGCGGGGAAACACGGTCATCACCGATGCGGCGCGGGATCTGGCCGAGCGTGGAGGCGCTGAGTTCCGGCTGCCGATGGAGAGGATGAACACCCTGTGCACGGCGTTGTTGCGGGGCATGCTCCTGCAGCGGCTGCTCGATCCGGCCACCGTCACGACGGAAGTGGTTGAGGCGATCGAGGGTGCTGGCGCCAGCGCGAAGGAAAAGCTGGTGCTGATGAGTACTTCGTTGTGATGACGATCATGAACGATCCGCAGAACAACGGGCTTGCGGAGGCGGGGAGTCGCAGGGATTATTTTTTGAGAGTGAAGATGCGTCGATTTCCTGTCGCTCTCGCACTCGCGATCTCCGCGTAACGTCTGCACAGGCCCCGCGCTCGGCGGCGCGGCACACGGTTGAGATCGCAAGCAGTGTTCTGCACCTCAAAGCATTTCTATTCAAGCCGCCTGCTCCTAGTCCATTTCCCGCAGTTGTGTTCAATCAATCACGGTAGAAGCGATGCCCCGAGCAACACAGTCTCCCGCTCAATCTGACGCTGGAACAGGCTGCGCTGATCGCCGCATCTGCGACGTTCCTGCGCGACAGGTCGCCACGGGCCCCCGCAGGCGGTCGCGTCTTTATCGCCGCGAACGGCGAGACATCCGGCGCCGAGTGCGAGTGACCGTCCTGCGCGCAGCCTCGGGAACCACCATCCGCACGTCCTCGACGCGGCCCGCCATCACTCCTCGACCAAGCGGCGTTAACGTCAGCGTGTGGTACTGATCGACGGACATCGCGATCAGCCCCGCCGCGCACGCGGATTCGATCCACTGCTCGATCAGCCGCGGTGCGCAGTCGTGGAGCAGGGCCGTGGTGGACAGCCGCGTCAACTCGGCCGGTAAGCCTTCGGTGTGTCCGACGAGCATCGCCGCAATCTTCCGCCGGCCGTACGGTCGCGGGGCCCGCGCGATGCCTGACAGGATCTTCCGCAGGAAGAGCCGGTCGACCTCGCCGATCCGCTCGCGGCGATCGCAGGTGCCACACGCCCCGCACGGCTCGCGCGCCGCCGGATCGCCGAAGTAGCGGAGGATGGTCGCGCGCAAGCAGCCGACCGTGTCGGCATACGCGACCATCCGGCGCAGCTTGGCGTGCTCGAGCGCCTTCCGGCGCTCGCGCTCCTCCGGCGTGATCGCCAAGCGCGAGCGCCGCGCGTCATCCGCGCGGACGTGGTCGATCAAGAACTCCCGGGTCTTCACGTCAGCGTAGTGCCACAACAGCGTGGCAGTCGCCGGACGCCCGTCGCGCCCCGCGCGGCCCATCTCCTGGTAGTACGCCTCGATCGACGCCGGGAGATCAGCATGAATGATGGCCTCGATGTCCGGGCGATCGATCCCCATGCCGAACGCGTTGGTGGCACAGACGACGCGGAGCTCGCCAGACGCGAAGCTGTCCTGCACGTGCGTGCGCGCGGCGTCCGGCATCCCCCCGTGGTATGCGGCGGCCTGGACACCCCCGGCCTGCAGCACGGCGGCAGCCGTCTCCGCCCCCGCGCGCGTCGCCGTGTAGACCAGCGCCCGACGATCGCCGACCAGCGAGGGCAGCAGTTGCTGCTTCTCGGCCTCGCCAGACACGGGACGGACGCGCGAGTAGATGTTGGGCCGATCGAAGCCCGCGACGACGACGTGCGGTGCGCGGAGGCCAAGGAGGTGGACGATGTCGTCGCGCACTTCCGGCGTGGCCGTGGCGGTCAGGGCGGCCATCGGGGGACGTCCCGGCCGGCCATCGGCGCGCCTGCACGCCGCCGCCGCAGCCTGCAGGCGGCGGTAATCCGGCCTGAAGTCATGCCCCCATTCCGACACGCAATGCGCTTCGTCGACGACGAAACGCGCCACCGGCAGCGCCTCGAGCAGGCGCAGGAACGTCGGGGAGGCAAATCGCTCCGGGGCAACGTAGAGCAGCTGCAGCGCGCCGGCGCGCGCCGCGTCGAGCGCGATGCATCGCGCCTCAGCCGAGAGCAGCGAGTGGAGCGCCGCCGCCTGGATGCCACGCCGCGTCAGGTTGTCGACCTGATCTTTCATCAGCGCGATGAGCGGCGACACCACAATCGTGGTGCCGGGAAGCAGCACCGCCGGCAATTGAAATCCGAGCGACTTGCCCGACCCGGTCGGCATCACGGCGAGGACATCACGGCCGTCGAGGACGGCCTCCACGAGCGCCTCCTGCCCAAGGCGGAACGACACGTGTCCGAAGTACCGCCGCAGCGGTTCGATCACATCGACCATGCGTGAGGAACGTCAGCGGCGAACCGCTGCCCTCGATCCGACCGCTTCGCTACTTGAAGTCGCCGAGGAACTTGTGCGCGACGCTCAGGTCGCACTTCTCGTTGGAATGCGGCATGTTCGGACGGTATTGCCACTGCCCCGACCACTCGACAGGGCGGGTCAGATACACGGGATCTTCGACGACGCCCGAATAGATCAGCACTTTCCCACCCTCACCGAGGCGGAAGCGTTCGATGATGTGTTTCTTTGTGCTTCCAGGCAATCCAGATGTGGACAAACCGAGCGGATGTTCCTTGAAGTTGGTCGTGTCCGCGATCAGCGTGTCGCCTTCCCAATGTCCCACGGAGTGGCCGTGCAGGAACGTCTGGCTCGCCGGCGGATGCGGGCGTCCGTCGAGAAAGATCGTCCGTTCGGAGTCCATCCAGTCGACCTTCATCACGATGCGATCGCGTTGAACCGTGATGGTGTCGGCAACGGCATAGAACATCAGGTTCGGCTCGCCGACGGGAATGCAGTCCTTCTGCGCCGTTGCCTTCGGATCGAAGCTCGCCATGGCGGCCTTGCCCGCGTCGGTCAGCGGCCAGCTGCGCACCGCCGCGCCGAAGGCATTCATTTCGCTGAACGGGGGAAACCAGGTCCCCGCAATGGTGGTCGCCGCCGCGTCCTTGGCCGCGTACACGCTGCGGGAACCGATGAACAGCGGATAGTACGAACCATCCTGCTTGAACAGATCCTTTCCAAGCATCAGTGCGTCGGGTTTGGCGCGCGCTGGGTTGCCGACGATGGTCACCACGTCACCGACGGCGAGTGAGGTCTTGGTAAAGCCGAGCGGATTCAGCACCGATGCCGCTCCGGCTTCGATTTCGAGGCGGCCGGTTGATCCATCAGGCTTTTTCACCTGAAGGACCAGATACACATGCGGGTTCCGGAACGAGAACTCGGTGACCGTTCCGGTCACCCTGGCTTCCTTCTGGGTGTCGAATGCTGCGGCGCTATGGTGAGCGAGAATCCGAGGGGCGAACGCCAGCACCATCGAACCGGCCAGAAGAAACGCGGCGATTCTGTTCATGCGGCCTCCCGAGTCGTCGGATTCTCCCACCGAAGCACCTGGCACGCAACACACGCGCTGAGCGCTTTGGAGTTACGATACGGGCCGTTTTCGGCGGGCCCGCCCTGGTTTTTACCGGTTACTCTATTCGCTCGTTTCTAGGCGGACCTGAAGGTCTAGGCGGACCTGAAGGTCCGCCTCTACGAGTCTCACGCGGAGGAACGCCATGCAAATACCTCACACGATCTCCCGCCGGCGGTGGTTCGAGATGGTTGGCGCGGCAGGTGCCCTCGCGTTCGCCTCGCCGTTACGCACGGTGTGGGCACAGAGTACGAAGCGCATCGAGCGTCTGGCGCCCGAGCTGGACGCCATCATCGATACCTCACAGACCATTCGCGAGCTCGCCACCGGGTTCGGAGGCGACATCGGCCCCGCCGAAGGGCCCGTATGGATCGCCGAAGGCCACTATCTGCTCTTCAACGATATTCAGACCAGCCGAAGGATGAAGTTCACGCCCGGCCAGGGCGTCGTGGTCGCGAAGACGCCGACCAACGAAGCCAACGGGCTCACACGCGATCTCCAGGGTCGGCTCATCTCGGCCGAACACCTGACGCGGCGCGTGACGCGTGAAGATCCCGACGGCAGCATCACGGTTGTCGCGAACAACTTTCAGGGCAAACGGCTGCTGCGACCGAACGACGTCATCGTCAAGTCAGACGGCAGCATCTATTTCACCGATCCCGGCGGACCGCTCGTCCCCGATCAGTTCGACGTCACGATCGCCGGCGTCTACCGCGTCTCCGCCGATCTCGGATCGATTTCTCTCATCGTCGACGATCTGATCGGCCCGAACGGACTCGCCTTCTCGCCGGATGAAAGCGTCCTGTACGTCAACGACGCACGACGACGGATCGTCCGCGCGTACGACCTGCTGCCCAACGGAACCGTGGGGAAGCAGACGAGCCGCTTGTTCGCGGATATGGGCGGCGCCGAGCCAGGCGTCCCAGATGGGATGAAAGTCGACATCGCCGGCAACGTCTACACGGGCGGCGCGGGCGGGCTCTACATCATGGACAAGGCCGGCAAGAAGCTCGGACGCATCGTGCACGGTCTGCCCGCAACAACCAACGTTGCCTTCGGCGGCGACGATTGGAAGACGCTCTATTTCACGACGCGATCGTCGCTGAACATGGTCACCGTGAAGATCGCGGGGGTCCCCGTGCCCGCCAGGAAGAGGACCTCGTGAGCGCCACGTCGCGGCGCGATTTTCTGATGACGGCGTCCGCTGCGGCAATTGGTGGAGTGACGCTGGCGCAAGGCGCAACGCAGGCCGCGCAGCTCCGCACCGATATCGAAAGCCTGCCGCCGTACGGAAATTCCACGATTCCGCAGGGCATCCGGTCGAGGCGAGTGACCGGCGTCAACGGCCTCACCGTGCACATGCTGGAAGCCGGTTACGAGGCAGCGGGCCGCCCGGCGGTTCTGCTTCTCCATGGCTTTCCGGAGCTCGCCTACAGCTGGCGCAAGGTGATGCTCCCGCTGGCATCCGCGGGGTACCACGTGATTGCTCCCGATCAGCGCGGCTACGGGCGCACCACGGGGTGGGATGGTTCCTACGACGCGGATCCCGATCCGTTCCGCATCCTGAACATGGTGAGAGATGCGATGGGACTCGTGTACGCGCTCGGTCACCGTTCCGTCGCGATGGTGGTCGGCCATGACGCGGGAGCACCGGTGGCATCGTGGGCGGCGCTCATCAGGCCCGACGTCTTCCGCTCGGTGACGATCATGAGTTCACCGTTCGAAGGCCCGCCATCGCTGCCGTTCGACACGGCTAACGGCGCCGCTCCGCCGCGTCCGGGCATTACTGACGACGAGCTCGACGCGGAGCTGGCAAAGCTCAATCCGCCGAGGAAGTATTACCAGAACTATCAGCGTACGCGGGGCGCCAACGACAATATGCTTCACGCGCCGCAGGGCCTCCACGCATTCTTCCGCGCGTATTACCACTACAAGAGCGCCGACTGGAAAGGGAACAAACCGCATCCGCTGAAAGCGCGGACGGCCGCGGAGATGGCGCAGATCCCCACGTATTACGTCATGGAGCGTGACAAGGGGATGGCGGAAACCGTGGCTCCGTTCATGCCGTCGGCTGCCGAGATTGCGGCGTGCAAATGGCTGACGGAAGCCGAAGTCGACGTATATGCATCCGAATACGCGCGCACGCAATTCACCGGAGCGCTTCAGGGCTATCGGGTACGTCGCGGGTCGGATCCGAAAACCATCGCCGAATTGCGGACGTTCGCAGATCGTTCGATCGACGTGCCGTCGATGTTCGTCGGAGGCAGCAGCGACTGGGGCGTCTATCAGACGCCTGGTGCCGTGGACCGCATGCGGAGCGCGGCGTGCTCGCGAATGGTCGGCTTCCATCTCGTCGATGGAGCCGGACACTGGGTGCAGCAGGAGCAGCCGGAGCAGGTGAGCAAACTGCTCATTCAATTCCTGCACGATCAACGGGCCGGCTGAAGCCGGCCCCTACGAATGCACCGGGGAGGTTTATGACTGCGGTTTCGGTGACGGTGAACGGCAAGGCTCGCAAGGCACACGTAGAGCCGCGGCTGTTGTTGGTCCACTTCCTGCGCGAACAGCTGCACCTGACCGGGACTCACATCGGATGCGACACGAGCCAGTGCGGCGCGTGCACAGTTCTCATCGACGGCAGGAGCGTCAAATCGTGCACGGTGTTTACCGTGCAGGCTGATGGCTCGCACATCACGACGATCGAAGGACTCGCCGCCAACGCCGCGCTGCACCCGATGCAAGAGGGGTTCTGGGAAGAGCACGGCCTTCAGTGCGGCTTCTGCACGCCCGGAATGATCATGTCGGCCGTCAACTTGCTGGCTGACAACCCTCGACCGACCGAGCGCGAGATCCGCGAGGGGATCACCGGCAATTTCTGCCGCTGCACCGGCTATCAACACATTGTCAACGCCATTCAGCACGCCGCGAACAAGATGGGATCCGCAGGATCCGGCTCGAAGAGGTGAGCATGCCGCCGTCTCCCGTTCTGCCGAAGCTCGTAGGCCAGCGCGTCAAGCGCCGTGAGGATCCGCGCCTCATTCAAGGACGTGCGACGTATGTCGACGACGTGAAGATTGCGGGGATGCTGCACATCGCATTCAAACGGAGCGATGTCGCGCACGGACGCATCCGCTCGCTCGACACCACAGCGGCCGAGGCAATGGAAGGTGTCGAAGCCGTCTTTACCGGCGCGCAGGTCGCGGAGTTTTTGGCGCCGATGCCAATCGGCACGCCGTTCCCTTCGCCGGTTCACAGGGCGGTCGCGGTCGACGCGGTTCGTTACGTCGGCGAACCGGTGGCCGTCGTCGTGGCGAACGATCGCTACGTTGCGCGCGATGCGCTTGACGCGATCAAGGTCGACTACGAGACGCTGCCCGCCGTCGTCGATACAGAGCTGGCGATGACCGGCAAGCCGACGGTCATCCATCCAGACTTCCCGAACAACCTCGCGGTGCCGCTCGTCCCCAGCGGAACGGGCGTCAGCGCGGATGGGAAGGTGGACGACACGGCCATCGATCGCGCGTTCGCGAACGCGGAGGTGGTCATCTCGCAACGAATGATGAACCACCGACTCGTCCCCAATTCCATAGAGGCCCGCGGCGTCGTCGCGCACTATGAGCCGGCGAGAGGATCGATGACGATCTGGTCGTCGACGCAGAACCCGCACATCCTGCGCACGATGATCGCGGCGATGAACGGTCTCGGCCAGGACCAGGTGCGTGCCATTGCGCCGGAAGTCGGCGGCGGCTTCGGGTCGAAGGTCAATATCTACGGCGAAGAGTACGTCGCCGCGGCGATTGCAAAGCGCCTCGGGGTGGCCGTCAAATGGATCGAGGATCGTACCGAAGCGTTCCTCGCGACGACGCACGGCCGCGACGTGATCGGATACGTCGAGCTCGCCGCGAAACGCGACGGGACAGTGCTCGGGTTGAGAATTCGCCTGATCGCCGACGTCGGCGCTTACAACATGCTGCTGACAGCGGCGATCCCGACGCTCACGATGCTGATGGCGAGCGCCACCTACGACATCCCGGCGATCCGAACGACGCTCACGGAAGTGTTCACCAACAAAACGCCTACCGACGCCTATCGCGGCGCGGGCCGGCCCGAGGCGAGCTACTTCGTCGAGCGGGCGATGGACATGCTCGCAACCGAGCTGAAGATGGATCCCGCCGACGTGCGGCGGAAGAACTTCATCGCGCCGACCAAGTTCCCCTTCCAGACGCAGGTGGGTGCCGTTTACGATTCCGGCGATTACGAGAAGGCGCTCGACGCAGCGCTGCGGGCGGCCGGTTGGAACGACTTGAAAGCCGAGCGCGATGCGGCCAGGGCAGAGGGACGCCTCGTCGGCCTCGGCCTGGCCATGTACGTCGAGATCTGTGGTTTTGGTCCGTCCTCCTCGGTTCCGACGGGTGGTTGGGAACACGCGCAGGTCACGGTCGAACGAGACGGGCGCATCAGCGCGACGACCGGCGCATCACCTCACGGACAGGGCAACGAAACAACCTTCGCGCAGATGCTCGCGGATCAGTTTGGCGTCCCCATCGACCACATCACGATTCATCACGGCGACACCGGCATCGTCAAGCAGGGCATTGGAACGTTCGGCAGCCGCTCGCAGGCCGTGGGAGGAACGACCCTCTACATGGCGGGTGCGAAGGTCAAAACCAAGATGGCCAGATTTGCCTCCGAGATGCTCGAAGCGGCCGTCGCGGACCTCGTCTTCGAGAACGGCACCATCGCGGTGAAAGGCGCGCCGGCGTCGGCGAAGACGTTCGCCGATGTGGCAGCGTTCGCCTACGTTCCGGTGCCACTGCCCGAAGGCATGGAGCCCGGTCTCAGTGAAGAAGCGTTCTTCGAGCCGACCAACAACACCTATCCCTTTGGGTGTCACATCTCGATGCTCGAAATCGATCGCGAAACCGGCGAGCCGAAGCTTTTGAAGCTCGTCGCCGTCGATGACGCGGGCAATCTGATCAATCCGTTGATCGTGGAAGGCCAGATTCACGGCGGTCTGGCGCAGGGAATTGGACAGGCGATGATCGAAGAGGCGGTCTATGACGATTCCGGTCAGCTCGTCACCGGGTCGTTCATGGATTACGCGCTGCCGCGCGCCATCGATTTCCCTCGATTCGAGCTTCACAGTACCGTGACGCCTACGCCCGTCAACCCGCTGGGCGCCAAAGGGGTTGGTGAAGCTGGAACGCTCGGATCGACTCCGTGCATCGTTTCGGCCGCGGTCGACGCGCTGAGCGAGTTCGGCGTCACTCATATCGACATGATGCTGCGTCCTGAAAAACTGTGGCGCATCATTCACGGAGTGCACAAATGATCCCGACGCCTTTTGACTACGACCGCGCAACGACGCTCGGCGAGGCGGTGGCCAAGCTCGCGGCAGCGAACGGCGGCGCAAAACTGATCGCAGGCGGCCACAGCCTCGTGCCGCTGATGAAGCTCCGACTCGCCGAGCCGAAGGTACTCGTCGACATCGGCCGCGTTCCGGAACTTTCAGGAATCCGCGAAGCGAACGGACGGATCGAGATCGGCGCAGGCACCGTTCATCACGACGTCGCAGTGTCGGCGCTGCTTCAGCGCGAGTGCCCTGTAGTAACCGATGCGGCCGCGTCGATCGGCGACGCGCAGGTGCGAAACCGTGGCACGCTCGGCGGCAGCCTGGCACACGCGGATCCGTCCGCTGATTACCCGGCGGCCATGCTTGCCGTCGATGCTGAAATCGACATCACAGGACCACGGGGCTGGCGCACGGTAAAGGCCGCCGGATTCTTCCGGGATCTCTTCACGGTCGATCTTGCCGCCGACGAAATCCTCGTCGGCGTCCGGTTCAATCCGGTGCGCACTTCCGCGTACTGCAAGCTCTTCCAGCGCGCATCGCACTTCGCGATCGTCGGCGTCGCGGCGGCGCTCGAGATGAGCAATGGAAGGGTGCAGGCGGCCCGGATCGGGCTGACAGGTGCAGGACCGACAGCCGTCCGGCTGACCAGAGTCGAACAGGCGCTCGTCGGGCAGCCTGCATCCAAAGACGCGTTTGCCGAGGCAACGAAGGATGCAGAGGCCGAGCTGCCGGTCGTCAACTCCGACATTCACGCGAGCGGGGACTATCGTCGTGCGATGATTGCCGTCTTCGCGCGGCGTGCGTTGGAAGGCGCACTCGCGCGCGCGTAACACACGGTCGACCTTCCGCCTAATCTGGAGGTCCCCATGCCGTTCAGGCGAGTCGTGTTTCCGTTGCTCGTCGGCGGTTCGCTGCTCTACGCCTCAACT
>Ga0075428_100003934_pt1 | contig 16299 bp, 15 predicted proteins | sample RhiMetdeltSRZDD2_FD_75291 | JGI IMG/M metagenome (GOLD analysis project Ga0075428, IMG submission 75291) | Populus rhizosphere microbial communities from Tennessee, USA - Rhizosphere MetaG P. deltoides SRZDD2 | ecosystem: Host-associated > Plants > Roots > Rhizosphere > Soil | place: USA... | reverse complement strand
GTGCGGGTCGACCAGGGCGCAGGTGGACAGGTCGATCACGAAGGGCTGGCCCCCGGGTCCGGCCAGGATGTCGCCGTGGTGCAGGTCGCCGTGCGCCACGCCTCGCTCGTGCATCGCCCGCACCAGGCGCCGGAGCCTATCGAAGAACCCCGCGTCGAGCTGGCCCGCCCGGAGCGATCGCAGCGGGGGCCCGTCGATGTACTCGATCGCGATCGCCTGCCGGTCGACCACGCCCAAGAAGCGCGGGATGCCGGGAAGACCCGCCAGACGGTGGTAGGCGCGCGCCTCCCGGCGCAGCTGCCACGGCCCGAGAAGGCGCCGCACGGGCCAGGAACGCTCCGAGACGTCCTTGACGACGAAGCGCCGCGCGCCGTCGCTCACGAGATCGATCGTGGCCTTGGTGGCGTTGCGCCCCTGGTGCAGCCGGTGGCGCTCCAGGCCGTGCAGGCCCTCCCGGGTCGGCGGGTGGCCCGCGGGGGCTGTGGTAAGATGACGACTCATCGCGCCCCGCGCAGAATAGCACAGGAGAAGGACTTGCTCGCGAACACCCGGCCGGCGACCGATCCGCGGACGGTCGTCACGGTTGTGAAGAGAGGCCCCTGGGCGAAGGCCGACATCCTGAGGGTGGCGCACGACGGCAGCGAAGCGATACTGAAGGATTTCTCCGGGAAGAGCTGGCCGGTGCGCTGGTTCGGCCGCCGGCAGCTGCGTCGCGAGCGCCGGGCGCTGCGGCGACTGCAGGGGCTCGCGGGCGTGCCGATCGAGCTGGGCGAGTCGCCACCCTGGGGGCTGCTGATGGAGCCGGTGCCGGGTGAGGCGATCACGCGCTGGCGGCGCCGCAAACAGGAGGAGATCCTCCCCATGATCGAACGCCTCGTGGCGCTCGTCGATCGGATCCACGAGCGCGGCGTGGCGCACCTCGATCTTCGCAAGCGCGACAACATCCTGGTCTCCTCCGACGGAGTCCCGACCATCATCGACTTCAACGCCAGTTTCTGCTTCGAGCGAGGGAGCCTCGCGGCGCGGGTGGTGTTCCCTGTCCTGCGCCGCGTCGACCGGGCGGCCGTGCTCAAGTGGAAGTCGCAGCTCGTCCCCGATCTTCTCACCTCGGCGGAGCGGCGGCGGCATCGTCGCATGAGCTTTCTGCGGCGCTTCTGGATCTTCAACTGACGTGAGTCCTGCGCGGCCCGCGGTCGACTTGTCGATCGTCATTCCCGTCTTCAACGAACGCGACAATCTCGAACCGCTCCTGCGCGAGATCGCCGCCAGCCTCTCAGGCCTCGAGGTCTCGTATGAGGTTCTGATGATCGATGACGGCAGCACCGATGGGAGCGACGAGGCCCTGCGGCGGCTGCGGGACGTCTATCCGGCCTTGCGCGTCGTCCGCTTCGCACGGAACGCGGGCCAGACGGCCGCCATGGATGCGGGGTTCCGCAGGGCCCGAGGCGACGTGATCGTGACCCTGGACGCCGATCTGCAGAACGATCCGGTCGACATCCCGCGGCTGCTACGCGAGCTGGCGGGGTGGGATGCGATCGTCGGAGTGCGACAGGTCCGGAGGGACAGCTTCGTGCGACGCGTCTCGTCCCGGGTGGCGAACTACGTGCGCAACCGGCTCAGCGACGAGACGATCAGCGACACCGGCTGCTCGCTGAAGGCGTACCGCAGGGAGGCCCTGTCGCGGCTGGTGCTCTACGACGGCATGCATCGGTTCCTGCCCACGCTGCTGAAGATGGAGGGATTCCGAGTGCGCGAGCTGCCTGTGGGCCACCGGCCGCGGGCGCACGGCCGGTCGAAATACGGCATCTCGAATCGGCTGGTCCCTTCCTTCCTTGATCTCCTGGCGGTCCGATGGATGAAGAAACGGAGGCTGCGCTACGAGGTGGCGGATGACGCTTGAACGCCTGCTGCACGTCGATGTCTGGGTCGCCTTCGGTCTCCTGGGCCAGCTCTTCTTCACCCTGCGCTTCGTGGTGCAGTGGCTGGCCTCCGAGAAGAGAGGCAGCAGCACCGTGCCGATCGCCTTCTGGTACTTCAGCCTGCTGGGCGGGGCCATGCTGTTCGTCTACGCCTTGTGGTACCGACACGATCTGGTCTTCACGCTGGGACAGGCCGTCGGCCTGTTCGTCTACACGCGCAATCTGATGCTGATCCGGCGGGGAGGCCCTACCGCCGCTGTGCCGGCCGCTCAGGGCAGGCCCAGCCCGGGCCCGTAGTAGCCGGCGCGCGCCTCGACGGTCAGACGGGGATCCGCGACCGTCACGGCGATCGCTCGCCATCGCCCGTCGTGCGCCGGATTCGTCGATGTGTAGGCGAGGGCGTACTGCTGCCGGAGATCCGAAGCAATCTGCCGGTACACGTCGGAGAGCTGGCCGGCGCGCTCGGGGAAATAGGCCCGGCCGCCGGTCTGACGGGCCAGGGTCTCCAGGATGTCCCGTAGGCTGCGGGTGCGGCGCAGGTCGAGCTCATTCTCGAGGTGCCGGCCCAGCCCGATGGAATAGACGGCCGCCTCGGACCGGTGGGCGTGCTCGAGCGCCTCCTCGAAGAGATGCAGGCTGCCGGGCTCGTTCTCCGAGAGCGCCTGATCCCTCCCGTCCGACAGGAGCACGATGGCCCGCCGCCCCTCCAGGCCCTGGAGCCGATCGGCGGCGCCGTACACCGCGTCGTACAGGGCGGTCCCGCCCGCCGGCTCGATGGTCCGAATCCGACCCTTGATGCGGCCTCGATCGGCGGTCGGCTCGGGGTCGACGTGCAGCGTGTCGTCGAACGGCAGGACCAGGACGCGGTCGCCGGGATCGATGTCGTCCACGAGCTGCTCGGCGCCGCGGCGCGCCAGGTCGATCTTCCCTCCGAGCCGCATGCTGGCGCTGGCGTCGATGAGCAGCGCGAGCGTCAGCGGCACGCGCGCGGCGCTGAAGTGGCTGATCGTCTGCCGGACCCCGTCCTCCGTCAGCGTGAAGGCGTCGCGGCCGAGATCGAGCGCCGGGCGCCCCTTTCCGTCACGCACGGTGACGTAGACGTTGACCAGCCGCACCTCTTCGTACTGGCCGATCCGGACCACGCGCGCGAGCAGGACCGCCTCCCCGGTGCGCCCCTCGGAGTCGAGGGCCACGGCCCGCAGCTTGCGTCCGGCGGCGCCGCGGCCCGCGTCCCACGTCAGCGTGTAGGGGGGCTTCTCGAGCACGGCCAGGAGCTGGCCGTCGACGTAGAGCGAGATGCTCACGATGCGCGCCGGGGCTTCCGCGGACGCTTCCAGAGTGATCCGGGTGGGACCCTGCAGGAGCGCCGGGGACGCCGGTGCCAGGAAGCGGACCGTCACCGGGCCCGCCGGCGCGACGGCGGCCTCGGCGCCGGCAGGGGGCTCCTGGGCCTTCGTCTCCCCGGGAGAGGCGGCGGCGCAAGGCGGCGCCAGAAGTCCCGCAGCGACACCCGCGATCAGTAGGCTCGCGCGAGATAGACCCATTCGTGCGACGGTCGCCCGCACACCAGGCACGTCCCCTCCTCCCGGTTCCCGTCGAGCGGCACGCAGCGGATCGTCGCCTTCGTCTCCTCCTTGATCCTCTGTTCGCAGGCCGGGTCGCCGCACCAGTGGGCGCGGTAGAAACCGCCCCGGGCCTCGATCTCCTCCCGGAACTCCGCGTAGTCCCGCGCCGGGCGCGTGCTCTCGCGGAGGAACGCGCGGCACCTCTCCAGCATGTCGCTCTGGATCGACGTCAACAGGGTCCCGACCTGGGCCGGGAGATCGCCGAACGGCACGGAACTCTTGCGGCGGTCGAGGCGGCGCACGGCGGTGAACTGCGAGGCCTCGAGATCGCGAGGGCCGATCTCCAGCCGCAGCGGCACACCCTTCAGCTCCCACTCGTTGTATTTCCAACCGGGCGAGATCTCGTCGCGCAGATCCGCCTTGACGCGGAAGGACCGCGACAGCTCCGCCGCCGCCTTCTGTGCCACCTCGGCAATGCGCGCTTTCTGGTCGTCGCTCTTCCAGATCGGCACGAGGACCACCTGGATGGGGGCGAGCGCGGGCGGGAAGTTCACGCCGTTGTCGTCGCCGTGCGCCATCACCAGCGCTCCGATGAGGCGGGTCGAGACTCCCCACGAGGTCTGCCAGCAGTGCTCCCAGCCGCCCGCCGCCGTCTGGTACTTGACGTCGAACGCCCGGGAGAAGTTCTGGCCGAGATTGTGCGAGGTCCCTCCCTGGAGCGCCTTGCCGTCCTGCATCAGGGCCTCGATGCAGTAGGTGCGCAAGGCCCCGGCGAACTTCTCGCTCGCCGTCTTGCGTCCGGTGTAGACCGGGATCGCCATGCGCTCCTCGGCGAAGGCGCGGTAGATCTCCAGGATGCGAAGGACCTCCTCCTCCGCCTCCTGCTCGGTGGCGTGGGCGGTGTGACCCTCCTGCCAGAGGAACTCGGTGGTCCGCAGGAACAGCCGCGTGCGCATCTCCCAGCGCACCACGTTGGCCCACTGGTTGATCAGGACGGGCAGGTCGCGATACGAGCGGATCCACCGGGCGTACATCTCGTAGATGATCGTCTCGGAGGTCGGGCGGACGACGAGCGGCTCCTCGAGCTTCTTGCCGCCGCCGTGGGTGACGACCGCGCACTCGGGCGCGAAGCCCTCGACGTGCTCGGCCTCGCGGTGCATGAACGACTCCGGGATGAACAGGGGGAAGTAGGCGTTCTGGTGACCTGTCTCGCGGAAGCGGGCGTCGAGCTCGCGCTGGATTCCTTCCCAGACCGCGTAGCCGAGCGGACGGATCACCATGCATCCCTTGACCGGGGAGTAGTCCGCCATCTGGGACTGGATGATGACGTCCGTATACCAGCGTGAGTAGTCTTCGCTTCGCGGTGTGATCACCTTGGCCATGCGTCCCCCGGTGATGGAATGGTTCGAGTGGCGGACCTTCGGGTCAATGGCGCGGCTGGCGGGCCTCGCCGGTCATGGGCACGAACCGTACGGGGAGCAGCGACTCGCGGTCGAAACCGTGCTCCGTGCGCGTCATCCGGATCAACTCCTGGTTCCCCGTGCCGAGCGGGATCACGATCCGGCCGCCCAGCTTGAGCTGCTCGAGGAGCGGTTCGGGAACCTGGTCCGGCGCCGCGGTGACCAGGATCGCGTCGAATGGAGCCTCCTCGGCCCAGCCTCGGTAGCCGTCGCCCGTGCGCACCGAAACCTCCCCGAATCCGGCAGCCTCCAGGTTGCGGCGCGCCGTCTCGGCCAGGATCGGGAGGATTTCGATGCTGAACACGCGCACCCCCATCGACGACAGGATGGCCGCCTGGTATCCGGACCCCGTTCCGACTTCCAGGATCCGATCGCCGGGCCGGAGCAGCGCCGCCTCGCTCATGAAGGCGACGATATAGGGCTGCGAGATCGTCTGCCCTTCGCCGATCGGCAGCGGATTGTCCTCGTGGGCTCGCGCCCGGAGCCCCGGCGGCACGAAGAGGTGCCGCGGGACCTGCCGCATGGCTTCGAGTACGTGTGGGTCGCGCACCCCCCGCGCCTCGATCTGCTCCCGGACCATCTGCCGGCGGGCCGAGCTGAAGGGATCGGCCCCGGCGCCCTCCGACTCCGTCATCGCGCCGCCCCGTTCACCGCAGCAGGCCAGAAGAACCGCCCCGAAGATGAACGCCGCCGCTGGCCGCGCGCGGCCGGTGGCTCTCACGGCGGTTTGACGCATGGACTCGTCCCGACGCGGAATTCTAGCACAGGCGTCCGGACGCTCCGGGGGCGCGAGGCGTCCGGGGCCCCCGGTCGTGGGGTGAGAGCGATCGGACGCTCGTCGCTGGGGGACGCATCGCGGTCCGCGGGCCTCCGAGGAAGTCCCTTGCAGGACGGATCGGAGCCGGCTGTCACAGGTAGAATCGGACCGGGGTCGTGGAGCGACGATGAATCTTGCGCATCGCCGGGCGCAGCGAAATCGCCCGGGCGGAACCGGGCGGATGCCCGACAGGACGCGCGTGGCGCGCGCGCTGGACGCGCTGGAGAAGCGGTACGGGCGGCCCCGACTCGGCCGCCGGCTCCCGCCTCTGGACGAGCTCGTCCTCACCATCCTGTCGCAGAACACGAACGACCTCAACCGGGACCGCGCCTACGATTCCCTGAGGAACCGCTTTCCAACCTGGGAGGCGGTCGCCCGGGCCCAACGGGGCGCGATCGAGAAGGCGATCCGTCCCGGCGGACTGGCGCGCACCAAGGCGAGGGCGATCCAGGAGGTGCTGCACGGCATCGCGGCCGAACGCGGCGCCCTCGATCTCGCGTTCCTGCGGCGCCTGCCCGCGGCGGAGGCCGCGGACTGGCTGCGCCGCTTCCGGGGCGTGGGGGAGAAGACGGCCGCCTGCGTGCTGCTCTTCTCCTGCGGTCATGCCGCCTTTCCCGTCGACACGCACATCCACCGGATCGCGCGCCGTCTCGGTTGGGTCCGGGCGTCCGCCAGCCGCGAGGAGACGCACCGGCGGCTGGCGGCTGTCGTTCCGCCTTCCCGTTGCCTGACCGGCCATGTCAATTTGATAACGCTCGGAAGAGAGGTCTGCCGGCCCCGGAAGCCACGGTGCCCCGACTGCCCTCTGCGACGCGGCTGCCAGCACGCCTCGGCGGGAGGTTGAGTGGCAGCCGTCGCGATCCCGGCTATATTGGCTGGCGGGGCCGTGTCGTCGGGTCGGGCGGCCCAGGGACGGTGGTCGCGGATGCGACACAGGTGCAAGGTGGGCGTCGCCTTGGGCGGAGGAGCCGCCCGGGGTCTGGCCCACATCGGGGTCCTCAAGGTCCTCGAGCAGAACCGGATTCCGATCGACCTGATCGTGGGCACCAGCGTCGGTGCCCTCATCGGCGGCGTCTACGCCACCACGCGAAGCGCCGGAGCCACGGAACGCCGGTTCCAGGACTTCATCTTCAGCCGGGAATTCAAGCGGGCGCGCTTCGACTTCCTCAAGGAGAGCCGGGAAGCGCGCCGCGGGGTCATGCGGCGCGTCGTGACCCTTCTCAAGAAGGGGATCTTCTATTCCTTCTCCATGGCGAAGACCTCGTGGGTCTCGGCCGAGTACTTCGAGCACAACATCAACGCCCTCCTGGACGACGTCGCGATCGAACAGACCGGCATCCCGTTCTGCGCGGTGGCGGCCGACATCCTCCAGGGGCAGGAGGTGTTGATCCGGACGGGCCGCCTGCGTCGGGCCGTCAGTGCGAGCAGCGCCGTTCCCGGGCTCCTGCCGCCGGTGGCCATCGACGGTCGCGTCCTGATCGACGGCGGCTGGGTGGCTCAGGTGCCGGTCATCCCGGCGCTCCACGCGGGGGCCGACCTCGTCATCGCGGTCGACGTGTCGAAGGAGCTTGCGGATCTCACTGTCGCCGGTAGCGGGCTCAACATCATGGTCCGCGCCGCGGGAATCCGGGCGGAGGCGCTGCGCGGGATGCAATGCCGCCTGGCCGATGTCTTGATCGAGCCGGACGTGCGGCAGGTGCACTGGGCCGACTTCTCCGCCTTCGTCGAGTGTGTCCAGCGGGGGGAGGAGGCGGCGCGGGCGCGGCTGGATGAGATCCGGCATGCTCTGCGGATCGCGCGCTGGCCGTCGTTCGTCGGCTTCTCGCGCGCCCGCAGGCTGGCTCGCGCCTATCTCGACAAGGCGCCGGATCGCAAGGTGAAGGTCTCCTGATCATGACGATGCCGCGCGGGGTGCGATGGCTGCTGGGGGGACTGGGAGCCTTGGTGGCGCTGCTGGTCCTGGCGGCGCTTCTGCTCCCGCTGCTCTTCGACCCGAAGGCGATCGGCCCGTTGATCGCCGGGCAGATTCAGAAGGCTACCGGGCGGAGCGCCGCACTCGGGACGATTGCCCTCCGGATCCTCCCGACGCCCGCCCTGTCCGCGGGACCGCTTACCGTCTCCGAAGGCCCACGCTATCCGGATCGGGAGGCGCTGCGAATCGAGCGCGTGTCGATCCGCCTCCGGCTCGTCCCGCTGCTGAGAGGCCGTCTGGAATTCGGCACGGTCGTCATCGATCGGCCGACGCTGACGCTCATCCGCGATAGACAGGGACGGTGGAACTACGACGACGTGCTGGAGCGCGCGGCGGCGCTGCGCGCGGCCGCGGGACATAAGCCCGCCGGCGGCCGCCCGGCCTCGGGCGGCATGAGCTTCGCGGTGGCTCAGGCCGTCGTCCGGGGCGGCAGGGTCCTGATTTACGACGACGCCGTCCTCGCGGGTTCCCGTACGGAGGTGCGCGTCGACCCGGTCGACGCCGTCCTCCACGATGTCGGCCCTGGAGGGGCCTCCCGCATGGATCTGTCGGTTGGCCTCGGCAAGAGCACGCTCCGCGCCACGGCCCGTCTCCACGCGGAGAGCGGCGCGCAAAGCCTGGACCTGACGATCCCGGCCTCGCGCCTCGAGACAGCGGACCTCGCGACCCTGCTCCCCTGGCTGGGGGTGGCACGCCCCGACGGCCTGAAGCTCGGGGGCGGCGTCACGGTCGACGGGACGGCGAGGGTCCCGCTCGACCAGATGGAGGCCATCGCCTTCGAGGGCAACCTGGCGCTCGACGACCTGAGCTATCGCGATGCGACGATGACGCGGCCGATCGAGCGCATCGGAGGGCGGCTCCGGATCAGCGGCCAGCGGGCTGACTGGGATGGATTCACGGCGACCTTCGGTTCCTCGGTGCTGCGCGGCAACCTGAGGGTGCAGGACTTCCTGCGACCCCGGATCGGATTCAAGCTGGAAGCCCCGCGCCTCGATGTCAACGAACTGACCCGGACTTTCGCGGCCGCGGCGCCAGCCGCTCCCGCCACAGCGCGTGCCCGGGCCGGAGAACCGGGAGCCGGGCTGGTCCAAGTCTCCGCGAACGGCACGCTGGCCGTCGGCGCGCTGCGCTTCGAGACGTTCGATCTGAGCGACGTGCGCGCCTCGGTCACGCTCCGCTCCGCCGTCCTGTCGCTGAGCGACCTGCACGCGAAGCTCTACGGGGGTCGCCTGACCGGGTCATGCAGCCTGGATCTCTCACGGCCGGCTCCCGGCTACAGGGTCGACGGGTCCCTCGAGGGGGTCGACGTGAACGCCCTGGCGACGGCCTACGACCCGGGACTCAAAGATCTGCTTCGGGGCAGTCTCGGCGGTCGTCTGGGCCTCGACGCCTCCGGCGCAGACCTCGACGCCATCGTCAGCTCGGCCCGCGGAACCGCGAACCTGGAGATTGCCCGGGGCGCCCTCACGTCCTTCAGCATCCTCAAACAGCTCGCGTCCCTGCTGGAGATGGCTGGCGGCAAGGGAATCGGCAAGAACGAGACGCCGTTCGAATCGCTCCGAGGCAGTTTCGCCATCGGCTCGCGCCGGGCGCAGACCTCGGACCTCACCCTCGACTCGGCGGATCTCGACCTGAGTGGCGTCGGCTGGGTCGGTCTGGACGCGGCTCTCGACCTGTCGCTGGCCGCCCGGTTCTCCCAGGAGGCCACCCGCGGCATGGTCGAGAAGACCTCTCAACTGCGCTCCCTGACGGATTCCGAGGGCAATCTCGTCCTGCATCTGCTGGCGCAGGGCGGACTCGCGGCGCCCAAGATCAGTCTCGACACGCGCGCGCAGATGAGACAGCTCGACCGCCAGAAGCGGGAACAAGTGAAGGAGAAGCTGCGCGGACGACTCGTCGATCTGCTGGGGGGCAAGCCGGAAGAGGATGAGCCGGCTCCGCCTCCGGACCAGCAGCCCTGACGGGCCGGCTATTGCACGCGCAGCACCTGGACCTGCACGTACGCTGATTCGACCCTGCGGTGGTCCTTGCCTTCCACCACGAGCTTGAGGAGATAGGAGCCTGTTCGATACAGCTCGAAGGACCGTGTGAAGGTCGTGGTCGCCTGCGCCTCGCTTTCCGGGTGGCGGCAGGCCGTGTCCTGGTGGTAGCGTGAGGCGTTCTCCTCCAGTTGGCCGGGACTGACCCTGATCCAGGTCACTGCGGGGTGGCAGAAGTTCGGGTCGTCGGGAGCGACGCCGGTCAGGGTTCCCGTGAGCATCGTGGTCACGGGAACGAACCCCACCTGGGGCTCAGCAATCAGGCGCAGTTTGAGCTTGGGCCGTGATTCGGCCCCCTTCTCCGCCGCCCCGGAGGCCGCTGGACCCCCTGCTGCAGGGGAGGCGGAAACCGCCAGATCGGGCGCCGTCAGGCACAGGACCAAGGCCGCCCAGGCGATGCGGTGCATGGTGGAAGTATAAGCCGCTGTCCACAACCCCAACAAGGACAAGCCAGCCGGCTGTCCCCCGGGCGAGACGTCGCCGCGTCTTCGGGGACGCTCCTGCCTTCCGGCAGGACATCGGCGGATAATCGACGACCCAACCCCTGTACTCTCACCCGGTTTTAGCGGTAGATCACGAGACCGAAACCGGTTAGGGGGTGGCATAGAATTGGCTTCCTGGTCCCGGCGCGAGCAGCGAGATCGACAGTTCGGAAAGGCTGGGTCGGTGTCATGAACCCTCAATCTCACGACCGGAATAGTTGGCGACGATGGGCCCGTCGGCTCCTCCCGTTCGCCGTCCTCGCGGCCGTTTGCGGGCCGGTCCTGGCGGATGACGAGAACGGCACCACCTACGCGCGGGTCCGGTACGTCGATGGGGCTCTGACCATCGAGCAGGTCTCGGAAGGCGAGGTGGTGGAGGGGCTCGTCAACAGCCCTGTCGTTGCTGGAGACCGCGCCGCCACGACCGGAGGTCGGGCTGAGATCGAGCTGGCGGACTCGTCGATCGTGTGGATGGACAGCGACACCCGGCTGGAGTTCAAGAGCCTCGCCGACGTCCAGAATCGCTACGAGCGGACCAATCTGCTGGCCCTGGCGCAGGGGAGCATCCGCGTGGAATCGCGCGATCCGGGGGATCCGGACGCCGTGTTCCAGATCGACACGGAAGCCGGCTCCATCTACCTCCTCTCGGCTGGCACGTTCCGCATCGATGCCGGCGGCGCGATCACGACCGTGTCGTCGCTCGGCGGCGTGGCCGAGTTTTCCGGAGACGGCGGATCGGTGCTGATCCGCAGCGGGCAACGCAGCAGCGTCCAGAGCGGACGCAACCCGAGCAACCCGCGCAGCTTCAACACGCAGCGGCTGGACGATTTCGATCGCTTCTGCGTCGACCGCGCGGACGCCTACCTGCACCAGGGGGACGACGGGACATACGACGAGAATCTCCCCGAGGAGATCCATCCCTACGCGACGGAGCTCTCCCTCTACGGGACGTGGCACACGATCCCGACCTATGGGATGGTCTGGCGTCCCCATTACGCCGGCGTCTGGAGCCCGTACCATCACGGTTACTGGTCCTGGTGCCGGCACAGCTGGGTGTGGGTGTCGCACGATCCGTGGGGCTGGGCCCCCTATCACTACGGCCGCTGGGACTATGCGGCCGACCTCGGCTGGTTCTGGATGCCGGGCGCGGTGTGGAGCGGCGGCTGGGTCAGCTTCGCAGTCGGACCGTCCTACATCGGCTGGAGTCCGTTGAATTACTGGAACGTCCCCGTGTTCCATGACGTCTGGGTCGTCAACCGGCCCACCGTGAGCGTCGGACGTCTGGATCCGCGCGGCTGGCAGTTCGTGCCCTCGGGGCGATTCGGTCAGCGCGGTTCCGACACTGTCATGGTCCGCGGCGATCGGCTGCCTCGCAACACGGATCTTGTCGTGACACAGAGGCTGCCGCAGTTCGATCCACGGGTGATGGCGAAGCAGCCGGAGCGAGCCGTGGGTCTCGTCGATGTCGCGCGCCGCACGCGCGTCGCGCCGCCGATCGCCCAGGATCCGGGGGGATCGCTGGCGAACTTCAGGGCCATCGAGCGCCGCGCCCCGCGCCGGCCGACGGGACCGCCGGCCATGACACGGCCTCGACCGCAAGCGGTTCCCGACGTGACGCCCTCCGGCGAACCGGGCCAAGGGACGATCTCCAGGCCGGGTCCGCGAATCACTCCGCCTGCCCGCGGAGGGACACCTTCGTCCAGGGCGCCCACCCAGGCGCCCTCCACGACGATACCGTCGCGTCCTGCACGGCATGGCGAACCCGGCCGGGGGGAGTTCCACCGGCCGCCGGAGACCCGCGCCGACGGACGCCCCAAGAAAGCGGATGCGACCGACGAGGATCGAGCGCCCTCGGCGCCGACCCCTCCCGCCGGAGCGCCCGACCGCCCGCGGGGCCGGACCATGGAACGGTTGTTCGAAGGATCGCGCACGAAGGACCCGGCTGGGCCCGCAGCCCCGCCCCCGGGGCGCCCGAATGCGCCCCGGCCAAATCCTCCGAGAGCCTCGGAGCCGCAGCGGCCCACGCCGTCCCCAAGGGCCACGACCTCGCCTCGCCGCGTGCCCTCGAAGAAGCAGCCCGCGCCCAGTCCGCCTCCACCCGACGACTCGGCCGAGTCCAAGCAGGAGTCGCGCTGACGCCTCGGGCCTGAGGCCCTCGGAGCACCATTCCTTGACGGCTTTGGTGCCCTGTGGTAGATAGGCGGGCCCATGGCGATCCTGCCGATCCTGCGCTATCCCCACGACGTGCTCCTGACAGAAACGACCGAAGTCTCGGCCGTCACGCCTGAAATCGAGCGACTGGTGCGCGACATGATCGAGACCATGCACGCCGCCCCCGGCGTCGGACTCGCCGCCAACCAGGTGGGCGTCGGCAAGCGGATCGCCGTGGTCGACCTGACCGTGGGAGAGGATCCCGCGAAACTTTTGATCCTGATCAACCCGCGGATCCTCGAAGTGTCGGGATCGTACGTCGAGGAGGAGGGGTGCCTGAGTCTGCCAGGCTTCTCGGAGCGCGTCCGGCGTCCTGATCGTTGCGTCATCGAGGCGATGGATCTCGACGGCACGATCCGCACACTCGAGGGCCGCGAGCTCCTGGCGCGCGCCTTCAACCACGAGATCGATCACCTGCACGGACAGTTGTTCATCGAACACCTCAGCGTCCTCAAGAGGCGTCTCATCAAGAAGAAAGTCCAGAAGAGGATGCGGGAGGGCGACTGGCAGCTCGTGCCGGCCTGATGCGCATCCTCTTCATGGGGACGCCCGAGTTCGCCGTCCCAAGCCTGCGCGCACTGGTTGAAGAGGGGCACGACCTCGTGGCGGTGGCCACAAGGCCCGATCGCCCGCGGCGCAGCAGCGCTTCGCGACCCGGGCCGTCGCCCGTGAAGGTCGAGGCCGGACGGCTGGGACTCCCGCTCCAGCAGCCCGATTCTGTTCGCTCGGCGGCTTTTCTCGATGTCGTGCGGGCGGCGGCGCCGGAGACGATCGTCGTGGTGGCGTTCGGGCAGATCCTCCCGCCCGGCCTCATCGACCTGCCACCGCGCTGGTGCATCAACCTCCATGCCTCTCTGCTCCCCGCCTACCGCGGCGCGGCGCCTATCGCCCGCGCCATCATCGCGGGGGAGACGCGCACCGGGCTCACCACGATGCGCATGGACCGCGGGCTCGACACGGGCGACATCCTGATGCGCCGGGACTGCAATATCGGACGCGAGGAAACCGCGGGCGAGCTGACCGCGCGCCTCGCCGTGCTCGGAGCCGGACTCCTGATCGAGACCCTGCAGGCCCACTCCAGCGCAGCGCTTCGCCCCTCTCCTCAGGACCATGCCCGCGCGAGCCTCGCGCCACCTCTCGATCGAGAGGACGGATCGCTCGACTGGAGCGACACGGCGCGCGCTCTGACGAACCGGATCCGCGGATGCAATCCATGGCCGCTGGCCGCGGCGGGCTTGCGCGGCCAGCGCGTCCAGATCCTCCTGGCCCGCGAGGCGATCGAAGAGGGGCTGCCGACGGGGCCGGGCGCAGCCGGTCCGGGGACGGTCCTGCCTCCCGGACAGGTGGCCCTGGCCTCGGGAGAGCGCCTGGTCGTGGCTTGTGGCGGAGGTACCCTGCTGTCCGTCCTCGAGATGCGCTTCCCGGGACGGCGGGCCGTGATGGCTCGGGACGCGCTGAATGGGCGCCTGGTCGGAGCCGGTGACCGCTTCACGCCGCCTCCCGTCTGAGGTCGGGGCGCGTGACGCCGCCCTCGCCATCCTGGATCGGGTCGAAGCCGGCCGAGGGCACTCGAACACCCTGCTCGCGGACCTGCCAGTGGGCATGCCGGAGCGGGACCGCGCGTTGTGCACGGAGCTCGTCTATGGCGTCCTGCGGCACCGCGCGCTTCTCGACGAGTCGATCGCGGCGGTCTCGCGCCGCCCCCTCGAGAGCATCGACCGGCGGCTTCTGGGCGTCCTGCGGCTTGCCGCCTACCAGATCCTCGTCCTGACCCGCGTGCCGTGGCCGGCGGCCGTCGATGAGGCGGTGCGGATGGCGAAGGCGCGCGGGCGCGCGGGGTCGGGCGCCTTCGCCAACGGCGTGCTCCGCGCCCTCTGCCGGGCGGTCGAGGCGAAGACAATCCCGCCCGCCCGCGCCCGGCCCGACCCGGGGAGCCGCGCCTCCGAGTTCCGCGACTGGCTGGCGCGCGAGGTCTCCTTCCCACGCCCGCTCGTGGATCGGTACCTCGACCGCCATGGCTGCGAGTCGGGCGAGGCGCTGCTGCGGGCCCTGAATCAACCGGCCTCGGTGGCGCTGCGTCCGACGCGGCGCGGTGGCAGCCCCGAGGCTCTGGCCCGCGGGCTGGCTGCGGAGGGCGTCGAGACCGTGCCATCGCCCGTGCTCCCCGGAGCGCTGCGCGTCGTTCGCGGGGTCCCCCAGCGCACCGAGATGTTCGGCGGCGGCGCGTTCTACATCCAGGACGAGGCGGCGCAGATGGTCGCCCTGCTGCTCGAGCCGCTGAGCCCATCGCATCGCCTGGTCGATCTCTGCGCAGCGCCCGGCGGCAAGATCCTGCAGGCGGCCGACCATCTCGGGCCGGCGCAGGGGATGCTGTTGGCGGCCGATCGCAGCCCGCGCCGGCTGCGCCGCCTGCAAGAGAACGCCTCGCGGATGGGACTCTCGTGGATCCGGTGTGTCGCCATGGAGGCGGAACGGCCAGCGCTCCTGGGGCGCTTCGACCGCGTGCTGCTCGATGCCCCCTGCTCCGGGACGGGCGTGATCAGACGGCACCCCGAGATCCGGTGGAGGCGCACGGAGAGCGATATCCGCCGGCACGCCGCGGCGCAGGATCGGGCGCTGCGGGCAGCCTGCGGACTGCTCGCCCGCGAAGGCCGGCTGGTCTACGCGGTCTGCAGTCTGGAGCCGGAAGAGGGTCCCGAGCGCATCGATGCGGTGCTTCGCGCGCGCGACGATCTGAGGCTGGTCGACGCGCGCCTCATCCTCCCCGGCTCTCTGCACCGGTTCGTCAACGGGTCCGGCGCTCTGGAGACGCTGCCGCATCGGGACGACGTCGACGGCTTCTTCGCCGCCGTCCTGTCGCTGTGCTAACATGCGCCGCCTCGCCGGCCGCGCCTCGAGGGCCGGACAACCGGCGCCCTGATGGACAGACTAGGACGGCCGCACCGCCGCTACCTCCTCACGGCGCTCAAGATCAGCATCCTGGGCGCTGCGCTGGCTGTCGTTGCCGCGGTGAGCGCGTACGTCACCGTGCGTCGGGCCGTTTCGGGACGGGATGTCCTGGTCCCGAACGTCACCCAGATGACCGCCACCGAGGCGGGGGCGGTGCTGCGCAAGCAGGGTCTCCTGCTCGAAACGGTGGCCGAGCGGAACGACCCGAGTACGGAGGCGGGGCGCGTGCTGGCGCAGGAGCCTCCCGCCGGAGCCAGCATCAAGATGGATCGCAAGGTGAAGGTCATCCTCAGCCTGGGGGACAAGGGTGGATCGATTCCCGATCTGCGTGGCAGCGCCGCACGGAGCGCGCAGATCTCCCTGCAGCAGCAGGGGCTGAAGGTCGCGGGGCAGGTGTACGCCTATTCGCCGAAGGACCCGGAGAACCTCGTGATCGCACAGGATCCTCTCGCCGGCGAGCTCGGCCACGCCGAGGGCAAGGTCGGACTGCTCGTCAGCCGCGGCCGGAGGCCGCTCGTCTACGTCATGCCCGATCTCACGGGGCGCCCGCAGGACGAGGTGGTCCGCTTCCTGGCGCGAGCGGGGCTGCGGCCTGGTCCCGTGCGGCGCGAGCCCGGGGATTCCGGCGCTTCCGGCACGATCGTCGGCCAGAGGCCCGAGGCTGGCTATCCGGTGCGGGCCGGAGATCTGGTGACGCTCACGGTTGCCGGCGGACCCGGGGGGGCGGACGATGAGTGAGTCCGCGCGGACGCCGGGCCCGGCCGGTGAACGCGGCGGGCGCCGGGGCCGCGCCGCCATGCCCGAGGTTCCGGCCCTGGCACCCTCCATCCTTTCGGCGGATTTCGCCAGGCTCGACGCAGAGATTGCGGCGGTCACCGCCGGCGG
>Ga0075428_100003933_pt1 | contig 16301 bp, 11 predicted proteins | sample RhiMetdeltSRZDD2_FD_75291 | JGI IMG/M metagenome (GOLD analysis project Ga0075428, IMG submission 75291) | Populus rhizosphere microbial communities from Tennessee, USA - Rhizosphere MetaG P. deltoides SRZDD2 | ecosystem: Host-associated > Plants > Roots > Rhizosphere > Soil | place: USA... | reverse complement strand
GCGTAGCCCACAGTAACGGAACGGTTGATGACCGGGTTACTCAGGACGACGGCAATCGGCGAGATGATGCCGCGGCCACCCACCTCTGCCCGATCCGAGGAACTTGCCAGGAAAGAGATGCTGGGATCATTGTCGTGGAGCGTGATGACGGTGGAGACAATCGCGCCCAGCTCGGCATTTGCCGACGGGTTACTGAGTACGACCTGGAAAGTTTCATCTCCTTCAATAGCCGCGTCGTCGCGGATGGGGATTCTGATCTCGCGCGAGGTCTGACCGCGACGGAAGACGAGCGTACCGGAGGTAGTGGTGTAGTCTTCCAGGCGCGCGAGTCCCGCGCGAATGCTGCGGGCCCCGGCAGTGCCGTTGACGGTGGTGAAGTCGATGCTGGCGGCGCCGGCGTCGAGCGGCCCGGAACGTGTGACTGTAATGACGGCTTCGAGCTGACTTTCGGAAACCTCGTAGGTTGCACTGGCCAGCGCAAACGTGATCGGCGATAGAGGCTGTCTCACGAGCGTACTTTCGGAATCGCTGTTGTTGCCCGGGTGGGGATCGATCTCGCCACCGCTGACGCTGGCCAAGGCGGTCAACGTTCCTTCGGTCGTTGGCGTAAGCTGAATCTCGAAGGAGCGGGACTGGTTCGCTGGAATCGCGCCGAGCGGTTCCACGACTCCGCTAAAGTCGGCGCTGTCCGGCACGTTGACTGCGACTGCCACGTCCGTCGCGTCATCCGGTCCGTGATTCGTAACCGTGATCGTATAGGTCAGCAGTTGCCCAATGCTGACCGGGTCGGGCGAGTCGCCAATCGATACTTCCAGGTCGGCGCCGGTTGACTGCGTCAATCCGGTTCGCCACAGCTCAGCTCCATGCTCGCCGTCATCGGCATTGAAAAAGACCGTTCCTTTGCCGGCGACGAAATCCCCTTGCGGGAAGGAACTTTCCAGGCCGGGGCGGATGTCATGCAGAATGCCGGTCCCAGCCTCGGTCCCATCGCTGATCCACGGCTCGCAGTTGGTCGGAGTGCCGCCGTCGTCTCCACCGGTAACGTCCCCGCAGGCCACGAAGTACAGCGACTGGCCAATCGCGGTCAGGCGAAAAGCATTGGCACTCTCCAGCGGATTGAGGTCTTTGACGCGCATCGTCCCGGCTTCGGTCCCGTCGGTCTTCCACAGCTCGCTTTGTCCGAATTCATCGAAATGTTCGATGAAGAAATAGACCGAGTCGCCCAGTGGCGTGAAATCCGAGGGATTCGAGCGGTACGGCTCGATGCCATCCGTTCCCGGATAAATGTCCTTCACCAGCACCGTCCCATCGAATGTGCCGTCGCTCGTGTATAGCTCGCGGCCAGTTGCTGAGTCGGCGGAGAAGTACAGCAGATCGCCAATCGCCGTGATTTCGTCTGGGCGCGAGTGATTGGAGAAGCAGAACGCGGGTCGGCATGTCTGCCCTGGGTAAGTATCTCGGACGATTTCCGTTCCGGCTTCTGTACCGTTACTTCTCCACAACTCCTCTCCCGTGGACAAGTTGCCGTGGCGAAAATAAATCACATTGCCCAGTGCGGTCAGCTCCTCCGGCCGGAAGCTGTTGCCGCCGCCGGGAAATACGTCCCTGGTGAGCGTCGTTCCGGCCTCGGTCCCGTCGCTTCTCCACACCTCGCGACCGCTTGTGCCGTCGTTGGCAGTAAAGAAGACCAGGCCGCCGGCGGCCACAATCTCCCGCGGTTCGGAGCCAGCCGTGCCCGGAAGGATGTCTTTGACCAAGGTAGTTCCGTCCTCGGTACCGTCGGTCTTCCACAGCTCCGCGCCGTAATCATTGTGGAAAGCCGTGAAATAAAGCTCGCCATCAAGTACGGCAAATTCCTGTCCCGGGAAGGACGAGAACGAGCCCTGACGGATGTCCTTGACCATCTGTGTGCCGAACTCGGTCCCGTCGGTCCGCCAGAGTTCGAATCCGTGCTCACCGTCGCTGGCGCTGAAATAGAGCTTCCCATCCAGCTCGAATCCCGCGCCGCTGGCTTCGTTGTTGGCTAGCAGCGTCGCATTCTGAGAGCCGCTAATAGTCCATAGCGACCGAGTGCCATCGGAATTGCCAGCGGAGAAGAAAACCGTGTCCCCCAGGCTGCCCAAGATGAAGGGATGCGAGCTGTCGGGTCCGGGGAAAAAGTCCTGCACGAGCGAAGCCCCGTCGAGCGCCAGCCGCGGCTCGAGTGTCTCGAGACGCATTGGGAAGTAGCGCGACGCAACGCGGCTTAAGAACACCTGCCGACGGTAGCGGTTTAAGGACGAGGGGGCAGATCGGCGGCGTGATGAAATGAACATGCTGGCGCCTCGACGAGACAACTAGGGATGTGGTGGATGGCCTGGTTGAGTAAAATGCAAATTGCCGCGCCCGGGCGCGCAAAAACGCCGCCCGCGACCGCTCGCAAAGTGGTCCGCGGCCCAAATGCGGCCGGTGAGCACGGGTTTGGCGACTTTGGCTCACCGGCTGCTGTTTTTGTGTTGGGCGTTCATTAGCCTTCAGTCATTCGTTCGCTCCATATCGATAAGCGCTGCGGCTTCCGTCATCAACAAACGGGTGCTCTCCCCCGCCGGGTCGTTTCGCTCGATCCACTCTGCCGCATCGCGAAAAAGCTGCACTGCCCGCTCTCGCTGCTCCGCCTTCGATGCCTGCGGCTGCGCCGCATCGACTGCTCTGCTTGACGCTTGCTGCCACAGGCTCATGGCGAGCAGCAGCCGATTGGCCCCCTTGGGCCCCGGTCGCAGCTCCAGCGACCTTTCCAGCGCTTCGATCGCCGGATGCCAATCTGCTTTTTCTTTTGCCGCCGCTGCAGCACGGTAGTAAGCGCCCCCCAGCGTGCGCCAATAGTTGCCGCTTGCCGGCTGTAACTCGACGCCCCGCTGGGCCGCTGTCACGGCCAGCTCCGCATCGCGCAGAGGCTCGTACGGGCAGATGACAAGCATCCAGGCGAGCTGTTCCTGGTATCGCGCATGATCCGTGAACTCGGCCGCCAGGCTCTTTTGCACCGCGATCATCCGCTCGTAAATGTGCTGGGCTTCAGCGGCGCGACGGGACGCGGCAAGTCGCGGATGCAGTTCGCGATAATACTCCACGAGCCGCTCGCGATAATGCGGCGAGAGAGGAAACCGCGCGGTCAACCGCTCGAGAATTGCCAGAGCTTCTCGCGACGCATTCTCGGCGCTTTGGCTTGGGCCATCGTGCCACTGCAATTTGGCAAGGTGCATTTGCACGAGCGCGAGCTGCTCTTCGTAGGCGGGAATTCCAGGGTAATCGGCGGTAAGCCGCCGCAAGACGTCGAGCGCCTTATCCAAGTGGGGCAGCGCGAGCCGTGGCTGATCGGCATACACTTCCGTTGCCAATTCGCGGCAGGCAGTGGCCAGCTCCAATCTTAACCCCGGTCGGCCGGGAAACTCGCTCACCAGCCCTTCGCGCAGCATCAAGGAACGCTGGAGGGCCCTTTCGGAGTCAGCGACTCGTCCTTGCAGCCTGGCGATCAAGCCGAGCACTTCGTGGCAGCTCGCCAGGTCGGCCCGGTAGTTGGCGATGCGCGGATGATCGCGAACCAGGTTCTCCAGGATTTGCGTGGCTCGCTCGTACGATTGGATCGCTTTGCTCCGCTGGCCTAGCGTGCGCTCCAGGTCCCCCGTGAGCACATGAAAGCCGGCCAGATCACTCTGGAAGCCGACGACCAGTGGATGCTCACGCGACAGCCGCTCCCAGACTGCGGCGGCTCGCTTGAGCGTGTCGAGTGCCGCCAGCGGATCGGAAGGGGGACGGGTCCCCCCATGCAGCGTGCGCCCCGCCTGATGAAGGCCAGCCAATTGTTGCTCCAGGGCGGCGGCATTTCGCTGATCGCCGAGAAGCTCCTCGACCAGGCGCAGGCTGTTTTGCAGGTGGGCGATCGCGTCGTCGTTGCGATCGATCAGATGACAGACCTGCCCGGCGCGAAAGTAGGCGGCCGCCAATTCGACTTTCAGCCCGCTGTCGCCGGCACGCTCCGCCAAAAATTCCTGATAGTAGCCCAGCGCCGCTTCGAGCAAATCTCTGCGCAAGGGTTGCAGCCCCGGTTCGTCCAGCAAATCGCTCTGACTGACCAGAGTGAAATAACGGTCTACGGCTTGTCTGGCCTTTTGGAAATTCTTTTCGGCCCGTTCCCTGGCCGCCACGGCAACCCGCCCAGCCTGCTTTTCACCGGAGAGGGCCTTTCGCGACTGCCGCTCGGCCGCCGTGGCGCGATAAGCCTGCGAGGTGCTGACGGCAATGCCCAGCAGCAGCGCCGCGGCTACAAGCCCTATGGTGGTGATGGCAATCTTGTTGCGGCGAGCGAACGACCAGAATCGATAAGAGATTGTCGGCGGACGCGCCTCGATTGGCTGGCCCGCCAGATGCCGCTCCAAATCGGCCGCCAGCGCGCTTGCCGATTCATACCGCTGCGTGCGGTCCTTGCGCAGACATTTCATCACCACCCAATCCAGCTCGCCTCGTAGTGCATGAGTTAGCCGAGGGGAAATTGGCCGGCGGTTCGCCGGATTGGTGGCCACGTCTTGCCCCAGCGTGCTGACTCGAGCGCTGGGCCTGGGCGGCTCGTCCTCTCGAATCATGCGGCGCATCTCATCGAAGTCCGCCGAATGCAGCCTTGCCTTCTCAAAAGGCGTGGTGCCAGTCAACAGCTCATAGAGCAGGACGCCCAGCGAGTAGACGTCCGTCCGCGTGTCGATGTCCAGGCCGCTGAGCGCCGCCTGCTCAGGGCTCATGTACATCGGCGTGCCCATCATCTGAGCGAAGTTCGTGAACAGCGTCCGTTCCGTTAGCTGTTGCCCGAGCGCTTTGGCGATGCCAAAGTCGATCACCTTGGCGACCGGCGTCCCGTCGTGCATGGTGACCAGCACGTTCGACGGCTTGAGGTCGCGGTGGATGATTCCCCTTTGATGGGCATGCTGCACGGCGCGGCAGACCGAGACGAACAATCTCAGCCGATCCGGGAGCGGCACCTGGTCCCGCTCGCAGTAGTCGGTGATGGGAATGCCGCGGACGAGCTCCATGACGAAAAACGGCCGGCCGGATTCCGTTGCGCCCACATCCAGCACCTTGGCGATGTGGGGATGATCCATGAGAGCCAGCGCCTGGTGCTCGGCCTCGAAGCGGGCAATCACTTGCCGCGTGTCCATTCCGGGCTTGAGCACCTTGAGCGCCACTTTGCGCCGCAGCGGCTCGAGTTGCTCGGCCATAAACACAACACCAAAGCCTCCTTCGCCGATCTGCTCGAGCAGCTTATAGGGACCAATCTGCGTCCCCGGAACCTCCGCCGGATGCATGTCGCCGGTGGACGGAACGACCAGTCCGGGCGGCGCCAAATCGAGCGGCCCGGCGGGCTGATCCAATGCGGCAATCAGCTTCTGCACGCGGTAGAGTAATTCCGGCTGGTCACGGCAGGCCTGGCGGACGTACGCTTCCCGCTCGGCTGGCCCCTGCTCCAGCGCGCTTAGGAAAATTTCTCTTTCAGCTTGGGCCTGATCGGTCATCCGGCTTGCCTCCGTAAGACAGTGCGTACAGCGATAACAACGCACCTCAGAAAAATTCCAAGTGGTGCGAAAATCTCTCTAGCGGATCTGGCTCGGGTCGTCGGCCTGCAATTCAGCGTGCAGCCACGCGCGGCCGTAAGCCCAGTATCGATCAGCCGTTGAGGTGGAAATCCCCAGAGCTTCGGCGGCCTGCGGTATGGTCAGTCCGCAGTAATAACGCAGCTTCACGAGTTCCGCCGCGACGGCGTCGATTTTCTGGAATTGTTCGAGCGCATCATTGACAGCCAGCAGATCGACCGAAGACTGAGGCGCCTCAATTTCAATCTGCTCCAGCGACTGCGGCTTCATTCCCGCCCCGCGCCGCTGGCTTTGCTTCCTGCGGGCCTGTTCCACCAGGATTCGCCGCATGGCCTCCGCGGCGGCGCCGAAGAAATGTCCGCGGCTATTGAACGACTGGCCTGGCGCGCCTCCCGCCAGCCGCAAATACGCCTCGTGGACCAGTGCCGTCGCCTGGAGAGTTTGCCCGGGCTTTTCATGGGCCAGTTTTGCTGCCGCGAGCTTCCGCAACTCGTCATAGACTAGCGGCAGCAGTTGATCAGCCGCCGATGGGTCGCCGGAATCAATCTTCGAGAGAATGCGAGTAACGTCAGACATGACCCTAATTGTGGCCGGGCTGAATCCCAATCGCAATCAACAAGAAACAGCTCTCCGCCGAAGGCTGGCTTGGCTCGTTCCGCCGGTCCAAACAGCCAACCAAGCTCTATTATGTGGGATAGTGGCGTTTTGGGCTCATGAACTCGAACAGCCGCGCCCGGTGTCGTTAGCAGGGCTGGCCGCACTTGCCGGCTTGGCGTTCGGCCTGTACCCCATGAGCATTTCGCCGGCGACTTGCACCATAGTGGGAATTGCTTTATGCAAGCCAATTCACTGCGGTGGTAAAAGGTAAGTTGCAGCCGCTGGGCCCGAGGGGACAGTGGCAATTGGCCAGTCAGGGTATCCAGACATGTGCCTGAAATCTCAGTGTCTCCTCTTCGCGTGTTTATTTGTCGCCTTTTTTTCCGGCCGAGCGATCTTGGCCCAACCGGACGTGGTCGATATCGCGTCCAAGGACTTGCGGGCCGCGGCGGGTCGGCTCGTGGAATCGAACTCCGTTGCAGTCTGACACAGGGCGATTGCCTCCCGCGCGCGACCTTGTCGCATCAGCGTGTGGGCCAGAATCGGAAACTGCTGTTTGTCTTCGCGGACCGCGATGCGGTACCACCGCTCGGCTCCTTGCAGGAAATTGATCGCCAGATAGAGGTCGCCGATGGCGCGGGCGATTCGTGTGCGTTCGTCTGTCCCAGTGCCGCCAGGTAGCGGACCCCTGGCGATCAGCGGCCGAATCGGATCGCGATCGATTGCCTCCAATCGGCCGATCCAGGGCTCGCACTGCTTGAGCGTGCCGTGGGTCGTGCGGAGTTCAATCAACAGAGTGATGGCCCGGGGGTCGTTGTTGGCATGAGCCTTGACGCCGTTCTCCAGACGATCGAGCCACACGCCTGCGTCGCTGCGTTCCCCTTGCCTGAGGAGGAAACTGGTGAGCGCCGCTACGTCGCCTATCTGTGCCTGCGCCTGGCTGGCCAGCGACTGGCGCTGGTCGTGGGCCGCTTTGAGAATGGCAGCGGCCTGCTCTGCATCGGGAGTCACGGCCGCTTGGCGCTCGTTGAACTGCGCGAGCAGGAGATGGTCACCGACCTCATCAAAAACGTATCCGGCCTCGGAGCCGGCCAGGTGTTCGGGGCCGACCTGGATGCGGTGAACGCGTCCAGCCTGCTGCTGTTCACCCGGCCGTTCGGAGCGTTTTTGGGAGTCTCCTCCTACATCGGCGCCACGGGAGGCGGAGCAGGTGCCACGGGAACCATTCAAACAACACGACTGTGAATGGTTCCGTGACCTCCAGCCTGCCACTCGATGTGGGCTCTACTGCGGATGCCCTGCAAACAGGCGCCGCATCAAATCCCACGGGGTCGTTTTCGCTGTCGTCGCAGATCGTGTTGTCGGGTGCCAACGTGGGCATTACTGGACTCGCCATCAGCCCGTCCTCCACGGTGACAAGCCTCACCCCCGAGCCAGGTCCGCTGCTTGCGTGGGGCCTGGGCGCGGTTGGTCTGGCGATCGCAGCGGCTGCCTAGCGGCATCGTCGAGAGAAGCCAGCGATCTGAGGTCGCAAGGAAATGGGATACGGGCAGTATTCGCTGCCCGTCTCTATTCCAGAGAGCCGGCTACGCGCCGCTTATCGTTGGTTCCAGGCGTGACGACCTGGATCGGTTGGCCCCGCGGCACTTTGTCCAAGAATTCGGGCAGTCGCTACAGGCGACCGCGCTTGGCCTGGTTGCGAATGGTTTGCCTGCAAGCAGGCAATGCTCAACGCGGGCGGGGGGAGAAAGTGGACCGGTGCCGATTGGAGACTTTGGGTAGCGGCCAGCGGCGCGTGGCGGGTAAGGGAGGCATCGATTCGCGGTAACCAGCCTCTGCTTCCGGCTCGGGGGAGCGCGAGGCAAATTGGCGGAACATCTCCACCCGCGCGAGCCAATCGGGGTGGAGGCGATACTGATGGACGTGCATAGCTTCCTGCTCCGGTAATTTTTTCGCCGCCGACGAGTGCCGCGACGCGGCAGATTGCAATCTTTCCAATCTGCCGGGAATGTTTTGCAACTGGGAACTGGTTCCGAGGGGCTTCAAAGTGTGGATTTTGCGTGACTTTTCGCTATTTGACGGCGACGGTCGCAACACAAAGCAATTGTCATGCCGCTCTCGCCGCGCGGATTGACCGGCATTTCGTACTCCGCGGGTCGCCATCGCACGATATGTCTCCCGCCAGTGGAATTCGTTGCCGCTCTTCAATCGAAAATTCGCCAAATGCCGGCTGGGCGAAGTCCTTGTCGCCCCTGCGCCCCCTTGGTAGGCTTTGGGTTAGGTACAGCGAGAGGGATTTGCCGGGACACCAAGGGAAGGACACTGGACCTCGTGGCACTTTGACGGCGAGCTTCTTGCCGCTAGCAGGAAACCCGTCCCAATGGTGATGGTCCCTGCTGAAGGGGCAAAAGAAAGCTCCTTGCTCTCTCGCGATGGACAGCATGGCCGTGGACTTTCAGCTCCATCTTGAGACGGAAACCGTCGAGCAGGCGCACCCGGCCCGGCCGCTGTGCGTGGCTCCGGAGGACACCGTGCGGCACGTCATGCGCGTCCTAAAGCAGGGGGCAACCGGCGCTGCGATGGTTTGTCGCGATACCAAGCTGTTGGGCATCTTTACCGAGCGCGACGCCCTGCGCCTCTTGGCCAATCGGGCCGACCTCGATCAGCAAGTGGCCGCGGTCATGGTCCGCGATCCGGTAACCCTCCGGACCGATGACACGGTCGGAAAAGCCATCGGCCTGATGGCGGCGGGGGGCTTCCGGAGGCTGCCAGTAATAGACGCCCAGGGTCGTGTTACAGGGGTGCTTAAGGTTTCCGGCATTCTCCGTTACCTGGTCGAACATTTTCCCAAGACTGTATATACCCTCCCACCCGCTCCCCACCACAAAACCGTCCAGCGAGAAGGGGCTTAGCGCAATTGGCATAATCGGCAATGGCCGTAGCGCCAGCATCTTGCATGCACGACGATACTTGCAACGTGACCTGCCGCTGCTTGCACGCTCGCGGGACCTCCCGCTGCGAATTGTCCGTCTCTGAACCGAAGACATAATTCAATACCGCCTCTATCCAGGATCCCCGCCCCTCGGGCCGCTTGTCAGAAATGTCCACCAACCACAAACAGGTCAGCCCCCTCCCCAGCGCCACGATCCGCTTTGCAGGCGATTCCGGCGACGGGATGCAAATCACGGCCGATCAATTCACTCGGACATCGGCCTTGCTGGGCAACGACATCGCTACTTTCCCCGATTACCCGGCTGAGATTCGCGCCCCGCGAGGCACGCTCGCCGGCGTGTCGGCAATGCAAGTCCATTTCTCCAGCGACGAGATCTTCACCCCAGGTGACACGCTCGATGCCTTGGTGGTCATGAATCCGGCTGCACTCAAGACCAATCTGCGCGACTTGCGCAAGGGGGGCATCCTGATCGCCAATCAGGACAATTTTGAGAAGTCGGACCTCGACCTAGCGGGCTACGACGTGAACCCGCTCCACAGCCAGGTGCTCGAAGACCAGTACCAGTTCTTCAAGGTGCCGATGACGAAAATCGTGCGGGAAGTCGGCAAGGATACCGGACTGACGACGAAGGAAGTTGACCGCTGCAAAAACTTCTTCGCGCTGGGGCTGGTTTACTGGCTTTACGGCCGCGACATGGAACCGACGCTCCGCTTCTTGCGCGAGAAATTCGCCACGAAGCCCGAGATCGTGGATGCCAACACCAAAGCCCTCAAAGCCGGCTGGCACTATGGCGAGACGACGGACGCCTTTGCGAGCACTTACAAGATCGATCCTGCGAAGCTTCCACCTGGAAATTACAAAACGGTCATGGGCAATCAGGCCCTCGCTTGGGGCTTGATGACGGCGGCGCGCTTGTCGGGAAAGGATCTGTTCCTCGGTTCCTATCCCATCACCCCCGCCAGCAGCATCCTCGAAGAACTCTCCAAGTTTCGCAACTTTGGCGTCAAGACCTTTCAGGCCGAGGACGAAATCGCAGCCGTCACCTCGGCCATCGGCGCGGCGTACGGCGGCGCGATGGCCATCACCACATCGTCCGGCCCCGGCATCGCGCTCAAAGGTGAAGGGATCGGCCTGGCGATCATGCTCGAGCTGCCGATGCTGGTGATCAACATCCAGCGCGGCGGCCCCAGCACGGGGTTGCCTACGAAGACGGAGCAGGCCGACCTGTTCCAGGCGGTGATCGGCCGCAACGGCGAGTCGCCAATGCCGGTGATCGCCTGCCGCAGCCCGGCGGAGTGCTTTGACGTGGCGCAGGAAGCGTGGCGAATTGCCGTGCGGTTCATGACACCGGTGATGCTCCTGTCGGACGGATACATCGCCAACGGCAGCGAGCCGTGGTTGATTCCCGACTTCAATAAGCTGCCGAAGATTCCGATCCACCATCCTGGTCCGCGCGAAAACGGCGAACCGTTTCTCCCGTACCAGCGCGATGAATTGCTCGCCCGCCCGTGGGCCATCCCCGGCACCAAGGGGCTGATGCACCGCATCGGCGGGCTGGAGAAGCAGGACATCACCGGCAACGTCAACTACGAGCCGGAGAATCACCAGCACATGGTGAACACGCGGGCCAAGAAAGTGGAGAACGTGGCGCTTGAGATTCCGCTCCAGCAAGTGGACGGTCCCGAGGCGGGCGACTTGCTCGTGCTTTCCTGGGGCGGCACTTACGGCGCTTGCCGCACGGCCACGGAAGCCTGCCGCGAGGACGGCCTGAAGGTGGCCCATTGCCATCTGCGTTGGCTCAATCCGTTCCCGCGGAACCTGGGGGACATCCTGAAGAAATACAAGAGGGTGCTGATCCCCGAATTGAACATGGGGCAGCTCCGCACGCTGATCCGCGCCAAATTCCTGATCGATGCTCAGGGATACAATAAGGTGCAGGGGCGACCGTTTGCCGTTCAGGAATTGATCAACGAAATTCGCAGGCAGCTCGGCCAAGGCGGCGTACAACACAAGAAAGACGACGCACAGATCGCCGAACTGGCCGGCACGGCAGCCAACGGCGGTTGATCGCGCGTGCCAAAACCGAAATCTGAAATCCGTGATCTGAAATCCACAATAACATGCCCACCGAAGCCCCCACCCTGACCCCCGCCGATTTTGCCAGCGACCAGGACGTCCGCTGGTGCCCCGGCTGCGGCGACTACGCCATTCTCGCCACGATGAAGAAGGTCCTGCCACAACTCGGGACGCTACGCGAGAAGATCGTCTTCGTCAGCGGCATCGGGTGCTCCAGTCGCTTCCCGTACTACATGAACACCTACGGGATGCACAGCATTCACGGCCGGGCGCCGGCCATCGCTACGGGTCTGAAGGCCGCGCGGCCCGACCTGCAAGTCTGGGTTGTGACCGGCGACGGCGACGGCCTGTCGATCGGCGGCAATCACCTCTTGCACTGCATTCGCCGCAACGTCGATCTGAAGATCCTGCTGTTCAATAACCGCATCTACGGCTTGACCAAGGGGCAGTATTCGCCGACGACGCCGCTGGGGCAGGTCAACAAGACTGCCACCATGGGCGTGATCGACAATCCGCTAAATCCGCTGTCGATCGCCATCGGCGCGGAAGCGACGTTTGTGGCCCGTAGCATCGACGTGCGCACCAAGCACCTGGGCGAAGTGCTCAAGCGGGCGGCTGCCCACAAAGGCACGGCATTTGTGGAAATCTTCCAGAACTGCAATGTGTTCAACGACGGAGCTTGGGAGTACGCCAGCAAGAAGGAGACGATGTTCGATTCAGTCGTCGAGCTCGAGCACGGCAAGCCGATGATCTTCGGCAAGAACAAGGATAAGGGCATTCGGCTGAACGGCACTGAGCCGGAGATCGTGGAGCTGGGGAAGGGGATCAAGGAAGACGACCTGCTGTTCCACGACGAGAAGGCCCCCACGGCCACGCTAGCCTATCTCCTCTCGCGGATGCAGTACCCCGCCATGCCCACGCCGATCGGCGTCTTCCGCGACGTCGATGCGCCCAAGTACGACGTCGAGCTGAACAAGCAAGTGGAAGCGGCCAAGGCCAAGAAGGGGGAAGGGGACCTGAACGCCCTCTTCAGCTCAGGCGACACCTGGACGGTCGCCTGATTTACAGAGCAAGCTTCCAACTTGCCCTGTGAAAATCTTCGTAGCCGGAGGCTGACGGCCTCCGGAAGCCGCCCGCGTTGCTGCGGTCGCCGGCCTGCTCGCGGTCGTGATTCCGTAGCCACCCGCCTGCCAGGATGGCTATGATGGCCACAGGCCCGTGCGGTAGCCTTGCCTGTGCGCCCTACTTCTTTCCTGCGACGCCTCTTTCAGTTCCGGCTGCGGACACTGCTGCTGGCGGTCTTGGCCCTCAGCCTCACGCTGGGCTGGTACGTCCGTCAAGTCGAATTGCAGCGGCAGGCGGTGGCCGCCGTGAAAAACGCCGGCGGCGACGTCTTCTATGACTATGAACTGTCGGCCGGCAAACTCGACTTCCAGAAGAAATCGCCCATCCCGCAAGCTCTTTTCGATCGGCTGGGAATCGACTTCTTTCACGCGGTCGCGCGCGTTGACACTGGGCCGGCATCCTCGAGCTCGGACGCTCAGACAATGGACGCGGCGATCGCCCGACTTCCCGATCTGCCTCGGCTACAGCACCTTGTCGTCGCCGACGCGAGCGACGACCGTCTCAAGGCGGCCGCCAAGCTGGCGCAACTCGAGCGGTTGGCAATCGTCGACGACGGCGGGCGCATCACTGACGAAGGACTCAAAGAATTGCGTCACCTGCGGCGACTCAAATGTCTGTGGATCGAAGGAGTCGGAGGACTGACCGATGAGACGCTGGACGCGATCTCCACGCTCGAGGATCTGGAAGTCCTGAGTTTGGGCCCTGCCAGACCCGGCAGTGCCGATCCCGACTTCACCGAGATCGGATTGGCTCATCTCGCGCGGCTCAAAAACCTCAAAGTGCTGCGCATCCAAGGTTGCGATGAGGGCGAGTTCGCGCGCCTGAGAAAGGCGCTACCCAACTGCGAGGTTACGGCGTGGTGCTTGCTGGATACAGGAACGGAATGAATTCCGTTCTACCAACTGGCTCGCGATCCAATCGGCGCGGCGCTGCTGACTCTCAGCTTTTGCGGCACGTCGGCTTTATGCAGCGGTTTGCCTGGCGTCGGCCGTGGCCCCGGAGACGGATCCCAATTCTCGTCCAGGACGCTCCCGTGGCCCTGCCCTGGGATGATTTCGCCTTCGATCATGCCGTCGTAGCCGCACGCGTCACAGCCAATGCCGCCGCAATCGTCGCAGCCGCACGGCCCCGGGCAATAGCGGTGCCCGCGAAACACATGGCCCAGCCGGCAGAAGATGCCCGAGCCGCAACCGTGATCGCAGCAAACGCCAGCTCCGGTAAAGCTGCCGCACTGATCGCACGGATCGCAACAGTCCGGCGGATCGCTGATCCATTCGTCCCAGTAGACGTCGCCGCATCCCTTGCAATGCGTCGCCTTGTTGTGCAGCCACTGCTTCATGCCGCCGCCGCAGCCAACCTCGCGGCAGCAAGTGCCGCACTGTGAACTCTCGGCAGCAATCCTTTCCTCATATGGGCGGCAGCACTTCGGCCAGCACGATCGCCCGCAGCCGTCCCCGCACAAATCGCAGCAGCAGCCGGACGACAGCGACAGCCCGATGAGCGACAGAATCAGTCCGAACCTGGCGTCCATGCGCACCGTTCCTGTGTACGATGACTCAATCCGGCACACGAACCCGCCCCGTTAGCGAAGCCGCTCGGCTCCCGCAGCCGCTCGGGTTGGTGCAGACCGGAATCCTGTCCACGGTTATCGGCCGGCAAAGTTCGCCGAATCGAGAAAATCCCCCTAACCGGCACATTTTGCCGCACCCAGCTAGCAGGCGGGTGGGACGCATCGCCAAAATGCGAGCGGTGGAGTACCAGACGATGGAACGGCGCAGAACGTGGCGCGAAAAACTGGCGGACGACAAAGGTCTGCCGAAGGTCGCCAAGGTAAGTGGGAAAATGACCAAGCGCTGGGGATCAGGCACGATGGTGATTCCTGCGCCCCGCGAAGTGGACGAGCTGATGCGCAAGGTTCCCAGAGGAAAATTGGTCACGATCAACGAGTTGCGCATCGCTCTAGCCAGCCAACACAACGCGGATTTCGCCTGTCCTATCACCACCGGCATTTTCGCCTGGATTGCTGCCCATGCTGCCGCAGAGGCCGCAGACGAGGGGGCCAAACAGATCACTCCCTACTGGCGAACGCTCAAGGCGGGGGGCGAACTCAACGCGAAATACCCTGGCGGCATTCCCGCGATCAAGCGACTCCTGCGGAGAGAAGGGCACCGGGTCGTGGCCAAGGGGAAAAAATGGGTGGTAGCGGAGTTCGAGAAACGGCTGATCCGCGACGTATAGTTGCACCGGCCAGGACCGTGCCGCCGGCGATGGAGAATCGCTCGGCGGTCGTTCGCACGCGGTAGGATGTTTTGATGTGGCAAGCGATCGCTACGCCGCGGGTGTTTTCCCACCGTTCTTCTGACGAGTAAGTCGTAACGATGTCGCAATGGTCTGCCCCACCTCTGCCGGACACTCAGCGGTCCAGCCGCGATGGCTGCCTAATGTTCGGCTGCGCTGTGGCGAGCGCCGGCGGCCTGGTTCTGATGGCGGCGTTTGTGCTTGGTTTATGGTGGCTCTACCAAAGGATCGAGGAGCAGCGCCAGGCCCGCATCGGTCCGCCGCCCCCGCTGGCGCAATTGAGCGACCAGGAGTTTCAGACCGAAGTGGCCGGCGGCTTTCGACAATCGGAAGTGGGCGTCGATGCCGCGACGTTCCAATCGATCGAGCGTTTTTTTCGCGAGACGCGCCGCGTTGCAAAAATGGAGGCCGAGTCGCCCGAAGTATTGAAGCTGATCGACGGGCGGCGGGCGCTGGCTGAGATCGAGGGCTCACCCAATTGCATAAAGCTGCCGCCAGCCGATCGCAACCGCTTGCGGGAGGCGCCGTATTGGAACAACCCGTTCAATCAGTCTGGTTCGCCGTTCCATATCGTGCATGTGGCACTGAAGGAGAACGGACAAACGGCGGTCGTATGGGGATATTTTCCGGATCCCAACGGCGACTGGCGCCCCATGCGCTGGTGGCTGGCGCGCACGGCCGACCACTGGAGATTGTTCGACTGGGAAGACAGCGGCAGCGGACGCAGCGAGGCGGAGGAAGTGGCCATCATGATGAGCCTGACTTACCGCAACCCCAAGGCGTGGGAATTCTATAACAACCTGGCCCACGAAGCCCAGAATGTTGCCGACAACCCGTACCTTGTTCCGGATGGGCGGCGGCGTCTGAATGCACTCGACGTCAAAGCGCTCGATGAGCGACTGTTCGACGACGGCGTGATGCGCGTGGCTTTCGCGTGGTACCACCTGCGAGATTACCGCCGCTGCCTGGAACTGTGCGACCTGGTCAAACGCCCGCAGATCCGCCCCGACGTCGAGCGGACTCGCACCTTTTGTCTGGAACAGCTCCACAGATGGGAGGAAGCAGAACAGGCGGCCCAGCGATACGAGACGCTGATCGGTCCTACTCCCGTTGTCCTGATTTCACGGGCACGCGCCTTGGTCCATCTGTCGCGCCCTCGGGACGCCGAGCGAATCTGGCGGCAAGTGCTGGCGATGAGCCCCACCGAACCGGATGCGCTGGACGGTTGGGCCAAACTGTTGTCCGATGATCGTAAGCAGGAGTTGGTCGAGCACCTCCGCGCGGTCCCCGACTCCAGCAAACATGCACAGCAGCTCGTCAAGCGGCTGTGTGACGCAGACGACGAGTTGGGCGCGCGGACCATCGCGGACTGGCTGGCCGAGGAAGCTCCCGACACCCGCGAATGCTTGGAAGCAGCGGCAGACGTGAAGAACTTCGATGAGGACTTCGAGGTCGCCGCCGGCCTGTATCTGGCGGCGCACGCCAAGGCAACCAGCGACGAAGAGCGCTCCAGGCTATTGCACACCTATCTGGCGGCGATGGCGGCCGCCGGGCGACAGGTCGAGGCCCACGCACAAGCCCATGACAAACGCGCGGTTCTGGAAGCTTTCTGGTACGACTATCTTGACGATGGGGTC
>Ga0075428_100003929_pt1 | contig 16305 bp, 8 predicted proteins | sample RhiMetdeltSRZDD2_FD_75291 | JGI IMG/M metagenome (GOLD analysis project Ga0075428, IMG submission 75291) | Populus rhizosphere microbial communities from Tennessee, USA - Rhizosphere MetaG P. deltoides SRZDD2 | ecosystem: Host-associated > Plants > Roots > Rhizosphere > Soil | place: USA... | reverse complement strand
AGAAGGTTAGCACATATACGTAACGGCCGGTGACGTGGCCCGTCAGGCAGCCACGTCGCGGGCGAATTTGGGGCTCAGTCCGAGAACCCGTCGCCCATTGGTGCGGGACGGTCCTTGACACCCGCGATCTGGGAAAGCCGATAGAATCCCTGGTCGAGTTGGGAAACAAAGCCACGCAGATTTGGCCCCACGGACGACGTTTCATACCGCCCGATGACATTCGCCCATTTTTTGTCCGCGGCCGCGACCTTTTCTTTCATTTCCGCAAGTGTCGGCTTGCCCTTGCCAAGTTCTACCAACGAAGCGATCGACTCCTGAACTGCGCCCAGGTCGGCCAGCCATCCCTTGAGGGCTGCGGCGTCGGTGACGACCAAACGGAGATTGCTGGCGAGGCTGGCGGCAAGCGCCTGTTGACCGGCAACCTGCCGATTAAATGTCTCGACCGCCTGTGTCTCGTCGCCGTAGTACAGGGCGAAGTGCAGGGCCGCGTCCGCGGCCGAGAGACGGCGGCAGATCATCTTCACGCCAGCGTCGCTCGTCGCGACATCGTTAACCTCGGCGAGGATCCCCTTCAACTGTCGATCGACCTTGTCGAAGCCAAGCACCAGTTGCTCGCGGGGGGCCTTTGAACGGACCTTCTGGGCGAGTTCGATCAGGGCAGTCTGAAAGGTCATCGTATCCTGGAAGAGCCCATTGATTTGCATGAGTTGATTGCTCGCGCCATAGTACTCCTGCAACGCGCTGATTTGTCGATTCAGCTCACGGCCCGCGGCCATCATGCCGGGAGCATCGGGATCGGCGGCAGCGGCAGGGCGTGGCAACACGACCACGCTCGCCACGAGAACCAGACTTGTAATTAACGGTCGCATGACACCCCTCCTTCGAATTGTTGTGTTCGTCTCCTCAACTGGGCGGCCCGATCGGCGGCCGCCCTCAACCCGGAATTCTCAATCCCGCTCGCCGACCTTCTTCTCGGCCGCCTTCTTCTCGGTCGGCAGCATCTGGCTGGGGCCGATTTTCACTGTGAGCTTCTCCGGCTTGCCGGTGAACTTGAATGGGCAGGCGTAATCCTTGTCGTGCACCGGCGTGCCGGTGTCACTGCCCACGTCGGTGCCCTCACTTGACTCCCGACCCCTCTGCACTCACTTGACCAATTCGATCTCGCTTGGCCGCCAGGTCTTGTCGAAGAACGATTCCAGCGGGCTGTAGAGGCGCAGGATGGTGAACCAGCCTTTCTTCGGGTCAGTCTGAATCCAGTTGCCGCGCGCGATGCCTTGCGGCTGCGTGGGGCCGAAGTAGATCGTTGTCGATCCGTCGGCGCTGGCCTCTGCGGCGGGCGAGGGATACGACTGGCTGCCGGCGCGCGGGTAGCGCTGCGGGGTGTCGAGCATCGAGCGCGTCATGTTGTCGTAAAGCGTGAACGACCAGAAGTTTGCTTCCGGAATACCCTTGGGCAGCGTCACCTTGTAGGTCTTGGAGCCGTCGAAGTAGTTCTTGTCAGCGTCCACCATCGCCAGCAGATATTGCGAGCCGATGCCGGTCATGCGCATCGCCATGGCCGGCGTGATGCCGGTGACGCCGTAGAAGAAAATCGTGCGCCCATCCAGCGTGCGGTAGCCGGTGGGCGGGAAGGGCTTGGCCGCTTCTGGAATGCGCGCTCCTCCCCGGACCGGCCCATCGATCATTGGGATGGGCGTCTCGAACTCGTAGCCGGTGACAAACAGGGAGTTCCACCATGCCGAGTTGGGATAGTAGTACCACGACGGATCGCGCGGATTCATGAATAGGCTGCGCGAGGTAGCATTGGCGACCGCCAGCGCTTCCGTGAGGATTTTCTTCATCCGCGCGTCGGGCGCAAAGGGCTTGCCCTTGATGACGCCGATGGCAGCGACCGATCCCATCTGCTCTGCGTTGAGCGAGGCGGCCGGCTCTTGCTGCACGATCTCGTCGAGCATCTCGTAGAAAGACCAGTCATTGGGCGGAACGGTGTTCATCACCTTGCCGCTGCCATCGTGGAATACGGTGGCCGGCGGGTCACTGATCTTGCCCAGTTTGGCCTTGCCGGAAAGAAACTCGGCGATGGGTGTGCCGACACCGCCAGCCTCGAAGGGGTAGAGCTTGGTGAACTTCTTGATCGACTCGACCGCAGGCTTGGGATCGTTCTTGCTCTCCAGGAACGCCCGGCCCATGATCAGCAACCGGGTGGTCCGGGACCGGGCGACGAAGTAGCCGCCCTCCGGCACTGGACCGTCGTAGCCCGGCGGCAGGATGAGATACTTCCCACCCGTGCCGCGATCGGGGCCCGGCAGGCCAAAGTCAGTGACCCAGCGGAACCACATGTCGTCCAGAGCTCCCAGCACCTTGGGCGGCACCTCGAACACCATCGGTCCCTTAGAGACATCGATGAAGCCCAGGAAGTAGACGGTGTCGGCGTTGGCGGTGAGGAACAGCGACTTGGCGTCCATCAACTCGGAGAAGATGAGGATTTCGTTGTCCTTGACGCCGGCTTCGAGAAAGCCTCTGCGTGCGGCGACCAGGCTGACACCCTGCATCGTGTTGACGAACGTGTCGTATGCGTGCGTGAAGTCGATGTGGTCGTAGGCCTTTTCCAATGTGGTCTTGCTCGGCGCGCCATCCTTGAAGTCCAGCGTGCCGATGCGCGTCTCGACCTTGTCGGGCGTGGAGATCGACGCCGGAATACCGGCGTTCTCCTGCGCAGCGATCGGAGTCGGCGTGCCCGTCGACGCCAGGTAGCCGAGCAATGCTCCGGTAACGAGTACGACGAAGATCGGTAGTCCCTTGTTCCTGAACATGGCGCGTCTCTTTTGGTGAAAGGCGAGTTGCTTCGGGCTCCTACTTCTCCTACGCAAAGATCTGCTTCCAATTATCTTTCATGCTGATGACGGTCCAGCCGCGTTTCTTGGCTTCGTCGAAGAGCGCTGGCGAAAACGCACCGACCTTGGTGTCCGGCAGTCCCTTGGCCGGGCCGTAGGCGTACTCGCGTTTGTCGTCGTCGTGCAGCATCAGCATGTTCGTGTTGAGCGGCTCCTGAATATGGAAATCCACTGGACAGCAATTGGCGAGAACTTGGTTGCTTCAAAGTCGAGCGCCCGAGCGGGGCGCTCGACTCCAAGCCGCGGGCGACTCGTGCGGACCGCCCGCTTCGTTAGATCTTGCTCGTCACGGCTTCCTACTGGCTCGGGTGCTGATGACCCATCTGCTTGATCCGTTCCAGGATCTGGTCGAGGTTGTAGCTCGCCGCCTGTTGCAGTGGCGGGTAGTCCTTGTAGGACATGAGTTCCTTCTCCCAGAGCATCTGGCCGATCGGAAGCAGGTTCCAGTCGTAGAGGTATGCCGTGCTCGGGGCGGCGAGTGAGCCACCGAGAGACGTGAAGCCCTTCTGCTCCATTCCCACGTTGTTCTCGAACGGGTCGCGCAGAATGTTCTGGACCTGCGTCCACTTGTATGGCGTGGGCGGCAACAATCCACCGAGGGGAGTCTCGCCGGGCATCGTGTAGTAGAACTTCCAGTTCTTGTAACGCACCGCCGAGGGCACCGCCCCCATGTAGTAGAAGAAGGTGTCACGCGGCGACTTCTCCGACTTGCCGGTGAGGTAGTCGAGCTGGTTGACCCCGTCGAGCCTGGTCTTCAGGATCCCCTCGTACTTTCCGGCCATGATCTGCTCGTTCAGCGTGTTGCCCTTGGGGCCGCCGGCGATCTCGACGAGCGTGGGCATCCAGTCCAGCGCGGCGAACATCTGGTTGTAGACCGTGCCCGGCTTGACGACGCCCGGCCAACGGATCACGCACGGGGCGCGCATGCCGCCTTCCCAGGTGGTCAGCTTCGAGCCCTTGAACGGGGTGACGCCGCCGTCCGGAAAGGTTTGGGTCTCGGCCCCGTTGTCGGTGGTGAAGACCACGATGGTGTTGTCGAGCTCGCCCATGTCCTCGAGCTTCTTGAGCACGGTGCCGATGTTGTCGTCCATCTCCTTCATCCCGACTTCCTGAATTCCCCAGTCCTTGCCGCCCTTGACGCCCAGCATCGCCTCGTACTTCGGCGAGAACATCGTTGTGATGTGCATGCGCGCCGGGTTGTAGTAGCAGAAGAACGGCTTGTTGGTCTTCTTGGGGTCGTTGCGGTCGAGGAAATCGATCACCTTGGCGGAGATCTCCCCGTCAATGGTCTTCGACCGCTCCAGCGTGAGCGGGCCCTCGTCCTTGCCCATCTGGTTCTTGGCCGTGCCGTCCGGGGACTTCATGTGGAGGACTGGGCGCGGGGCCGCCATGCACAGACCGTCCTTGGGGTCGATCGCGCCCGGGGGGTCCGGGATGCCGGGGATGGGCGGCAACTTCATCGGCGGCACGACCGTTTGCTCGGTCGGGCTCTTGTTGATGTCGGGGAAGCTCACCCCCTGCATAGCGTCGAGGTGGTAGAGGTAGCCCCAGAACTCCTGAAAGCCGTGCGCCGTCGGCAGCGAATCGGGATTGTCGCCGAGGTGGTTCTTGCCGAACTGGCCGGTGGTGTAGCCTTGGTCCAGCATGAACCGGCCGATGCACGGTGTGCCGGGCCGCAGGTAGGAAATGGCGCCCGGCAGCTGCGGCAGGAGCATGCCTGCCCGCATCGGGTTCATCCCGGTGACGAAGGCGCAGCGCCCGGCGGTGCAGCTCGACTCGGCGTAGTAGTGCATGAACTGACCGCCTTCCTTTGCGATTCGATCAATGTTCGGCGTCTCACCGACCATCAGCCCGCGGTGGTAGCAGCCCGGCTGCATCCAGCCGATGTCGTCGCCCATGATGAAGAGGATGTTCGGCTTCTTGCCGTCCTTGCCGGCCGGTTCCTTTTGGCCTCCGTTCCCTCGGGCAAACAAATCGCCTTTCGCGACCTCGGCCGCATTCGACTTCGGTTTGTCCGCGGCATCGGTTGCTGAGGGCGATGCTTCGGCCTTCCAGCCGACAAACCACCCGGACGCGGAACCGTATCCCAGCAGCGCGCCGGCTGCCAGGATCAACGCGATTTGACAGGTTCGACTCCGAAACATGTTGTCGCCTCCTTTGGGTGAAACGAGCGATCGCGGTATCGACTCCAACGACTCTTCCGCACGGCAAGGCTCACTCGACCATCACCGCCGCGAGCTTGTCATGAAGCCCGAGGTACTCCTCCAAAAGACGTTGCCTCTCGGGTCCCGGCGGTAGCCCGTCGAGCTGGCTGCCGGTTTGCTCGATCGCCCGGACCAGCGGCCGCACTTCGAGCGTCTTTTCCATCCCGACCAGCGACCGGAAATTGAAACACGCGTCGCACTGACACGCCCACGTCCCCCCACCTTCAAGGTCGCGACGCATATGCGCGGTTGCCGTTTCCTTGATGTCCTTCATGGCGTTGTTCCTTGCATCTCCGGTACGGAGTTGGTGCTTGGTAATTGGGCTCGAGCACCGGCGAGCACGAAGTTCACGGTGTCAGTTGCCGTCCTTTTTCGATTGCATCCGCACCAGCATCCACTGCTGCACTTTGTCCTTGCCGATGTGAACGAGCACCGGGGCATCCTCCTTGGTCAGGTTCTCGATACCCGCGTCGAACACGCGGTCGTTCTTCTTGCCGATGGTCCAGGCAGCGCGCTGGGTCTTCTTGTCCACCGAGCCGTAGACCGGCGTGGTCACGTCCATGACGCCGTCGTAGTAGTTGCCGCGAATGATGCCGTCCTTGCTGACGGCGAGCTGGAAGACGTTGTTGCTGCTGGTTTGATCGCCCTGCACGAGAGCGAACACACCGAGTGGTTTCCATTCCTGTTCGGGAGTCGCCTCGGCTTTTTGACCCGCGTCAGCGATGGTGGCGGCTTGTTGCGTGTATTGCTGAGTCGTGCCGACGTCCTGGCCGTTCACGTAGACGGCATTGTCCTGAAGGACGACGTTGTCGCCGTAGTTGTAAGTGATTGGCGCCGCGGCAGGCAGCGAGCACCACGAGGCGAGCGAGTCCCAGGTCGCCGCGGTCCAGGCGTAGCCGGCGGCCCAACCCGCGGCCGTCCAGCAGTTGGGGTGCAAGGCATAGAAGCCGGTGTGGAAGCAGTTGTAATAGCCGAAACCATTGCGCACGAACCCGGCCTGGGCGTACGCCTGACCGTGCGAACGAAACGCCGTGGCGTAACTCGAATGCACCGCACCGACGGATGAGTAGTGCGCCAGGCCAAAGTCGGTCGACATGTGCCCGCTGCCGGCGAAGGCGCTTTGCCAGCTCGACGAAGCGGTTCCCCGCGCTCCGGAGACGGTCCGCGAGCCCTCCGCGCCGCCGACACTGCGTCCGTAAGGACCAACGGCGTATCCGCCCTCGCGGGAACCCGAATAGCTTCGCCCTTCGGGCCCGGTCGCGGTCACGTCCCGGCTTCCGCCGGCGACGGCGCCGCGCGGCCCGGCCGCGTAGCCACGCTCGCCCGAGGCGCTGACCGAACCGCCGCGCGAGCCGGTGAAAGATCGGTCGTACGAGCCGTAGCCGGCGCTGCGGCCGCCGCTCGAGGCAAAGCCGCCGGATCGCGAGCCTTCCATACCGGAGCTATGGTTCCAGCCGCCATAGCTCGACGAGCGCGAACCGCTGAAGCTCGACGACCGCGAGCCACCGAAGCTATCGAATCCCGAACGGCCGAAGCTCTCGGATCGGGAGCCGCTGAAGCTCGAAGAATGGCCCCAAGATCCGCCTCCCCCCCAGCCACCACCGCCGCGGAAACCGCCGAACCCGCGACCATCCGCTTCGCCGCCCCCGATCGCACATGTCAACATGCCCACTGCTGCGAATAGCAACCAGCGCTTCATGATGTTCTCCCTCTCGGGGTTGTCGTCGAGTTATTTGGAATCGCGAATACGAGTCAGCTTGACCGGCGCCGTATCCGGCAGCGGGTCGCCCCCGACCACTCGGTCAATCGACCGCCAGGTCAACTCGTCATTGCCCAGACGGGCCAGGACGTTGACCGCGGCGGTCTCCGTTCCGTCTCCAAGGGCGCCGACCGCGTCGAGCACCCACCGGTTGCCGTCGCGCAGCCACAGACACTGGCCGTGTCCGCCGTCGCCGTCGGAGTGCCAGGAGCGGATCTGGCCGCGCTGGGCGTCGAGGCCGATCTTCATCGTGCCGGTTGTCGCCGTCTTGCCTTCCGATTTCCGCGTGAATTTCCCGAGAATGAAGGGGCCCGTCGAGTCCTTCTCGAACGATGCGCTGACTTCCTGGCCCTTCGGCCCACCCTCCCACTTGCCGATCAAGAAAGCCAGGTCGCCGAGCCGATCCTGGCCGGTTCCCCATTCGCGGGAGTAGGCGATGAGCCACTTGCCGTCCTCGCGGACGTGGACCGTGGAATACTGCGTCGAGCCGGGGAGTCCCGGCCCGTCGGGAGTGTGCCGCAGGAATCCCTCCTCGACGGCGCTGTCGCGCGACGGGAACCGGATGGACCGGATGTCCACTTCGAGCCTGGCTCGCGACTTGTCCTTGAATAGCTCAGCGAATGCCTTCTCGATGTCGTCGCGACCGCGAACAGACACCCCGTCGTCGGACGTGTACTCCCCGCCCACGGTCCAGTGAGCGGCGGCTGTCTTCGCGTCGCCTTGCTCAAACGCCCGAGCGAAATCCTCGGCCGATTTCTGTATGGCCTCGCGGTCGGCTTCGCGGTCCTTGTCGCGCTCCGCGGCCGGGGCGCCGCTCGACGTCTTCGCTGGCGGAGTCGGTTGTCCACCCGCGATCATAATGCTCACCGGCACGGCGGCCACCAGGCCGACGGCCAGCAGCTGTTGGACTCTGTTGCGCATGGCCGGTCCCTCCGATGGGGTCGATGTAAATGGGGACTACCGCCGCTTCGTCGCGTCAGCTCCCGCCGCGACTCGACAAAACCAGCTCGTACCGTCGCGCGGAGCGCGTCGTGACACCGTTGAATTCGCCTGGGACGATCCGTGTCGCGATGTGGGAGAAGTGAACGTATGCGAACGCGCCGCCGTGCCGCTTCCATCGCGGCCCGGCATGCCGCCGCAATCTATGCCCGGACGTTCTTCAAGTTCCTGTCCTTCGTCGTCCCGTGTGTAACGGCGGAGAGTCGAGACGCTCGTCCCTGGGCAGATTTGGATCGAGACGTCTGCAACCGCACACCCACAACGGGTCGCGGCTACTCAGGAGGATGCACAGCTCCGACGTGACCTCCTGCCCGGCCTTTACATCAGACCGGCGCCGGAGCAGCGCTGGGGACTCACCATATTGACCAGCACCAGGACATGACTGCGAGTTCGCTGCTCCAGCGACCCACAGTCCTATACCGGCCAACCTCTGATTTCAAACACATTCCCCAATTATGAAGGCGCGGTGAAGGGATCTTTCCCCCACGGGATTAGGTTCGGGATTCCTCACGTCTTGAACATCGCCCGAATGTCCAACTCCCGCAGCGGCGAGATTTCGCCGCGGTCGAGGTACTCGTCGTACTCGTTGGTCAGCCGGCATCGAGTTGCGTCATGAGCGCGGGACGAGCGAGTCAGTTTGAGGGGTGGGCATAATTCCTCCAGAAATGTTGGGCTTTTCCAGAAAAGTGGAATTCCTCCAGGACAGGGGTGGCGCGCGCGCACCTGGAGGAGATTAGCCGGTGCGCACGCGGGGAAAAATGTCAGTAGGCGACCATCTTTCGATGGAGCCTGACGCGCAAGCGAAGGAAACGGCTACCTTCGCTTGCGCGTCGGGCTCCCCGAACCGAGCCGGTTACGCCAATGGCCCGTGGGCGAGACCGTGAGGAGCTGCGTCACGATCTGCTCGAGCTCGATCCTGCCCGGGTCACCCAGGCCGTTTACCTCGATCCCTTGCAGCCGTTTTGCACCTTGGCTTGCAGAAAATGCGATTGCCTGCTGGGGTGTCCGAGTGTTTTCAAGCAATCCAATTCCGCGTCGCGTAACCCCCGGTTTGGTGCCGTGATTCCGGCGGAGCGTCGCGCCGGAATAGGGTCGCGAGCGAAGCGGACGGTTAGTGATGTTCGACCGCCACTTCTCATCGGAAACTCATTTCTCAAAGCTACTTCACGTCTTCATCAAACTCTTGCTGACTCGCCATCCGGTGTTTCCATAAAAGCGGGTGCCCGCCCCGCTGAAAGTCTCGCATTCCGGCCTTTTCCTCATTCGCATCATTGGAGTACCCGGCCCCATGCGACCATCCACCCTCCGCCCCGTCATTGCCCGCTCGCGTCGTCGCTACCGCAAACAAGTCCTCCGAATCGAAAGCCTGGAACCGCGCGAAGTCCCCGCCACCCTCGACCTGTCGTCTGGCGTCCTGACCTACACGGCCGGGACCGGGATTGACAACACCGTGTCGGTGACCATCTCGGGAAACAACTTCCTGATTACCGAGTCCGGTGAGACCATCGATACCACGATCCCGGGTTCTACCGGCAGCGGGACCGGGAGCGTCACCGTGCCGACGGCCGGAGTCACGGGCATTGTGTTGAACCTCGGCGACGGCGCGAACGCGGTCAATTCGACGGGCGCCATCAACGTCACGACTCAGAACGTGACGGTTTCGAGTACCGGCAGCGCGCTGACTCTGAACGGCGCGGTCGTGACGACGGCTGGGAACATTTCGCTCTCGTCGACGAATGCGTTGAACATCGGCGCCAATGTCAACGCTGGCAGCGGAACAGTTCTCCTCGCTGCGAACACGGATGGGGTGGGGAGCGAAGGTCTGTCGCAGACTGCCGGCACCATTACCACGACGAACACGTCGGCAGCCGCGGCCACGATGACCGTGAACACCCCCGGCGGCGGGACCGGGAACGCCGTCATCGACAGTGCCAGTATCGGAAGCAACGCGGGCGGGCGGCTCACGGTCCAAAGCAACGGTGGCAACATCGTCTACGCCGGCGGGACAGCCCTGACCGCGGGGCAAATCGGGTTGAATAACGGCGGTTCAGCCCCGGCCCGGGTGCTGGTGGCGCGCGACTTCAACTTCACCGCGACCGGGGCCGGCGCGATCGGCACGACCACCCGGCCCGTGCAGACGTCCAGCTTCGGTACGGACGCGGTTGGGGGCAGCGTCTACACCCTCGCCGGCGGCAACGGCGGCGTCTTCCTCACCAAGTGGAGCGGGATCGACATGACCCTGGCCGGTGCCAGCGCCACCGGGCCGGGCGGCATCCGCGTGGTGGCGGCGGCCGCCGGGGGCAGCAACCTGTTTGTCACAGGGAACGTGAGTGCCGCGACTGGGAACATTTACCTCGCCTCGGACGACAACTTCGTCGTCGGCCCCAGTGTGACCATCGGCGGGTCCGGGTTCGCGGGCACCGTCTGGATGCAGGCCAACCGCGACGTCGGGACGGACGGCCAGCCGCTGACGATGAGCCCGACCTCGGCCATCGTCACGACCAACACGACCAACGTTCCGACCGGGACGCGCACCCCGACGACCCAGGCGGTGTACCTGGACATCGCCGGCGATGCGGGCGTGCCATCCACGATTACGCTCGGGTCCATCACCGCCGGGAACGGCGCGCGAATTATCGCCAACGCGATTCCCAATGGAATCGCGAACGAAGCCGGCGCGATCGCGATGGCAAGTCCGGACAACGTCGTGGACGCCGGCCCGACCGGGACCATCGCTCTGACCGCCGGGATTACCGACACGGCCAATAACCCGGCCGCGAGCGCGATCGGGACCGCGGCCGTCCCGGTCAAGGTGGCCGGCGGGAACGTAGTGATCGCGAGCAACCTCGGCAACGTCAACGTTTCCGCGGCAGCCGATGCCAGCGTCACGACGACGGTCACGGCGCAGTCCGGCCAGTCATCGTCCGCGCCTCCGACCGTCAGCCTGGCGACTAGGTCCGGCGTGTTGACGATTCCCGTGGCGCTCGCGAACGTGAACGGCGGAATTATCAATCTGTCCGGCGCCGGCGGCGTGTTGCTCAATGCCCAGGTGGGCGGCGCCACGACCGGGGCGATCAACATCACCGGCCCGCTCACAGGGACCGGGAACATCGTGCTCGGGTCTGCGGGCGTGACCGTTTTGCAAAATGCCAACTCAACCTATGACGGGGTAATCAGCGGCGGACAGGGCATCGCCAAAACCGGGACCGGCACGCTCACTCTGTCCGCGAATCAAACGTTTACGGGCTTCGCTGCGGTTGGAGCCGGAACGCTCAACCTGGTGGGGAGCTTGTCCGGAGCCAACGGCGCCGTGGCCGCGCTCGGCGCCACTCTGGCCAACACCACGGGTTCGATCGCGGGTCCGGTCACCATCCAGGGCACCATTGCCCCCGGCGGAAGCGCGGCCGCCATCCTCAATACCGGGGGTCTGGACCTCTTCGGTGGCGGAACGCTCGCAGCCAACGTCAACGGCGCTACCACGCCCGGCACCGACTTCGATCAGGTGGCGGTCACGGGTACGGTGAATGTGACGAACGCGAAACTGCGCATTCTGGTTGGTGGGTCACCAACTCTCACGGTTGGGCAAGCCTTTGCGGTCCTCGCGAATGACGGGGCGGACGCGATTACGGGGCAGTTTGCCAGCGGGGCAACGATCGCGGCGTTCGACAACCCCCGCTACCAGTTCACCGTGAACTATGCGGGCGGCGACGGCAACGACATCGTCCTGACCCTCGACAACATTCTCCCGCCGCAACATGTCGACGTGAGCGGCGGGGGATCCGTCCTCAGCTACCAGACCGGCGCCGGTTTCAACAGCTCGGTGTCGGTTTCGGTGTCCGGCGGCAACTACTCGATCACCGACACGGCCGGGCCGATTACCCTGAGCGCCGCAGCGCTCGCCGCCGGTTGGACGGGCGACGGAACCACCTCAGTCACGGGGCCCGCCAATGGCGTGACGTCATTCAACCTCAACTTGAGTGATGGGACCGACACGATCAACGGCCTGAATGCCGGGTCGGCGAATGTGACCGTCAGAGGAGTGGGGTCGCTGGCGACCGCCGGCACCGTGACCACGACCGGCAACCTCTCGTTCGTGGACGTCCCGGTCTTGACTCTCGGCGGGACTGTCAACCCGACGGGCTCGGTGACGACGAATGGTATCGTGGCCGTCGACTTGACAGGCACGGTCAGCCCCGGCGGTGCGGCGAACCTGTCGGCCGCGACCATCACAGCGGGCGCGTCCAGCTTGGTCGCCGCTCCCACTGTCAATCTCGCGGCGACCAGCGGGATCGGAACCGCGAGCGACCGGATCAAGACGCAGGCCGGCACGCTGACGATCGCGGCCGGCGCTGGGAACGCCTTCGTGTCCGAGGCCGACGGGGCGACCGTCAACGCCACAGCAACCCTGACCGGCAAGATCGACATCGTCAACCTGGCCGGCAACCTAAACATCGCGGCCACGACCGCCGCGGGGGACCTCGTCGTTTCCAACACGAGTGGCACGCTGACCGTTGCCGGCTCGACGAGTACGACCAGCGGGAACATCTCATTGTCCAGCGGGGACGACGTGGTCCTCGCCGCGGATTTCGTGTCCAGCTCGGGCGCGATCAGCATCGCGGCGAACACGGACGGGACCGGCAGCCAAGGTGTGTCGCAAACGGCCGGTATCTTCGGCACGCTCAATGCCGGCCCGACCGCGACGACGATCATCGTTAACACCGCGGCCGGCGGGACCGGCAATATCGCGATCGATAACGCGCTGGTCACCGGTGCGCTGGTCGCGAACAGCCACGGCGGGAGCATCCTGTACGCCGGGAACACGGCTCTCGACGCCTTCCAGCAAGGCACCCAGGGAAACGGCGGCAGTGCGCCGGCCCGAGTGCTCAAAGCGGGCAGCTACGTGTTCACAGCGACGGGCGCGGGTTCGATCGGCACCGACACCCGGCCGATTCAGTCGGATAACCTGAATCCGACCGACACCCTGACACTGTCCGCTGGGTCGGGCGGCGCTTACTGGACCGACTGGGGCACCACCGTCTTCGGTCTGGCGGGCGCCTCGGCCACCGGAGCCGGAAACGTCCGGGTGGTGACCGCGAACGCCGGTGGACACAACTTGAACATTACGGGACCGGTCACCGCCGAGTCGGGCAGCATCTACCTCGCGGCTGACGACGACTTCACGCTCACCGCGCCCGTCGGCGGGTCCGGGTTCTCGGGCACGGTCTACCTCGCCGGCAATCGTGACGCCGGCAACACGTTGAATTTGCGGATGAACGCGGGCGCCTCGATCACCACGTCGAACGCCACTGCCAACGCCGTGTTCCTCGAAGGGTGGAATACGAGCGGCACGCGCGCCGGCGGAATCACGCTGAACAATATCAAGATCGGCAGCGGCGGGACGATCGCGGCCTCGACGACTCCGGTCGCGGCCAGCCAGGGGACGATCATCCCGCTCGACACCTCCATAGTGCTCGACGCCGGGCCGACCGGGCGGCTGGTTTTGACGGCAGCCCCGCAGGCTTCGGCCACCAGCTCGATCGGCAGCGCGGCTATCCCGGTCAAGGCAAGCGCCGGGACGGTGATCGCCACCTCGAATACGACTGCGACCACAACCGGCACGACGAGCGGCATATTCATCAATACCACGGGCGCCGCGTCATTCACCGCGAGCATCGGCGGGCCCGGCACCCATGCCGGGAATATCAGTCTGGCAACGCTCAGCGGTGTCCTGACCGTCGCGGGCGCGACCAGCACGCTCGGCAGCGGCACGATCGCCCTGGCCGGGGCGGACGGCGTCGTGATCAACGCCCCGCTCGGCGGGGCCAATACCGGCAACATGACGATTAATGCCGGAACCAGTTCGGCGACGCTGAACTCGACGTTGACCCTGAACTCCAGTCAAACCCTCGCAGTGACCGCAGCGAACGGGCTTGTCGTCTCGTCCACCGGGACCATCGCGGGCACCGGGGCCGCGGCGAATACGACGCCGCTGACGGTGCAGTCCGGCGGGATCGTCGCGCCCGCCGGCGCCGGAGTTGGCACCCTGAACGTGGGCGCAACCGCTCTGGCCGCGGGGAGCACCCTACGTCTTGACCTCAACAGCTCATCGTCCGGCGATACTCTCAACGCGGTCGGTTCGCTCGACGTCAGCGGGGCGATCCTCGACCTATCGGTCAACGGCGCGCTCAATCTCAATGACGCGTTCACCATCCTGGCGAACGACGGTACCGACTTGGTGACCGGTCAGTTCGCCGGCGGGACGACGATCAATGGCAGTAACGATCCCCGGTATGTATTCAGTATCAACTACGCCGGCGGGGACGGGAACGACATCGTCGCGACGGTATCACAGATCATCGCCTCCACGGTCCTCGATGTCAGCGCCGTTGGCAAAGTGACCGTCGCCTCTGCGGACGGGCTGGCCAACAATCTGACGGTCACGCGAACCGATTCCGCGTACACGATCACGGATACCGCCGGGATCATCGCGCTTTCTCAAGGCGCGATCGCGGCCGGCTGGACCGGGTCGGGAACTCAGACTGTCACGGGGCCGACGTCCGGCGTGACTGCCCTGCAGTTCTCGCTCAATACCGGGGCCGACACGCTCAATGGCATCGACTTCGGCGGGGTGCCGCTGACAGTCACGGGAAGCGGCTCGCTGACCGTCGCCGGGTCGGTGACCGGGAGCGGCCCGGTGAGTGTCTCCGGCGTAACGGATATCGGCGGCACAGGGTCCATTCACGGCTCGACTCTGACTCTTTCGGCCTCGAACGGGATCGGCACTTCCGGCCAGCGGCTCGCGACTTCCGGCACCGCCCTGGTCCTGTCGGCCGGCACCGGCGGCATGTTCATCACCGAGGCGGACGGAGCGAACGTCACCGCGACGGCGACCGGGTCCGGGAATATCGACATCCTGAATGTCGCCGGCACGCTGAACGTCGCGGGCCAAACCAGCACCGCAAGCGGGAATATTGCTCTGTCGAGCGGTGACGCGGTCACGCTCGGTGCGGACGTCAACGCGGGCTCGGGGACCATTACTATTGCAGCCAACACCGATGGAACTGGAGCGCAAGGCTACGACCAGAAGGCCGCGTCGCTCCTGACTACAAACACCACGCCCACTGCGGTTTCGATCGCGGTCAACACCGCGGCCGGCGGGACCGGGAATGCGGTCCTCGGCCAGGGGGTGATCGGCAGCAACTCGGGCGGCGGGGTGACGGTCGCCAGCAACGGCGGCAGCATCCTGTGGAGCAACGACCCGGCGTACGCGCCCTTCACCGGCTCGCAGACCGGGCTGACCAGCGGCGGGACGAACACCCAGACCCTCCGGGCGGCCAGCTACACGTTCACGACGAGTTCTGCCGGGTCGGTCGGGACGGACGACCGCCCGCTCCAACTCGACAACTTCGGGACCAACGAAGCGCCTCACTCGTCCGCCAATCTGACGGTGAACACCGGAACGGGCGGCCTCTTCGCCACTGTCTGGGGAGTCGGGGCAGTCGATCTGACGACCGGGACGATCGCTGCCCAGGGGGCCGCGAACATCCGCATCGCCGTTGCCAACTCCAACGGGCACAACCTGTGGGTGGCCGGCCCGGTGACCACCGGCACCGGTACCATCTCGCTGTACGCCGACGACGAGCTGACCCTGACGTCGAGCGGCCTGATCGGCGGGGCCGGGTTCTCCGGCCTGGTGGACCTAATCGCCAACCGCGACGTGGGCAACGGCCAGTCGCTCAACATGCAGGCCGGGTCGGCCATCGTTACCAGCAACGCCACCGCGAACGCGGTCCGCCTGGTCTCTCTCACTGGCGGGAATGGCGCGAGCACCGGGCTTTCCGACCTCACCCCGCAGGGCGGCGTGGTCCTGACCAATGTGACTGTGGGCGACGGCGGGACGATCACGGTGGACGCCGCCGGCGGGACGTCGGCCGTGCGCCAGGGGTCCATCGTGCAGAGAGCCGATACGCTGGTGGATGCCGGTCCGAACGGCACCCTCGTCCTGCTCGCCCGGGCGAATGACACCACCGCCACCACCAATCCGCTCAACGCCGGCAACATCGGGGCAAACGGGGACATCACCAACCTGACCCTGTTGCCGATCAAGGCGCGGGCCGGCACGATCCTGGCGATGACCAACGGCACCAACCTCGGCAACACCGGAGTCATTAACGTCATCGACACGATCAGCGGCACGTTCACCGCCACAACGACCGGGTCCGGGACTGCGTTCGTCACACTGAAGACCGAGGCAGGGGTCCTGACCATGGGTGGGCCGACCAATACGGCCGGCGGCGCGATCACGCTGACCGGCGCGGGCGGGGTTGCTGTGAATGGCCCCCTCGGCAACGGCACGAGCGGGGCCATTGGCATTGCCGGACCGCTGAGCGGAACCGCAAACATCGCGCTCGGGTCGGGCGCGCTGACCGTCACGCAAGACGCCGACTCG
>Ga0075428_100003928_pt1 | contig 16311 bp, 8 predicted proteins | sample RhiMetdeltSRZDD2_FD_75291 | JGI IMG/M metagenome (GOLD analysis project Ga0075428, IMG submission 75291) | Populus rhizosphere microbial communities from Tennessee, USA - Rhizosphere MetaG P. deltoides SRZDD2 | ecosystem: Host-associated > Plants > Roots > Rhizosphere > Soil | place: USA... | reverse complement strand
ACCGCAGGGCCTCTCCTTTCGAGGCCCTGCGGTTGTTTTGTGGAGGAGCTGCATTTCCCTGCCTTAGACGGCTCAGTAAAATGTTCCTCAGAGAAACTCGCCGCGCCGTCCATGCTCGCAGGAATGAAGAAGCCTTATGAAATTGCCTCCGCAAGCACGGAGGAGCGCGCGGCGAGGCTTGCTGGCAAACCGGAAAGCGCACTGCAGAGCGCGACTCCGAAATCGCCTCTCTTCCAGGGGGCGTCTACTTTTTTGCGCCGCCGGATCTGGCGCTATACGCTGAGCATCCTGCTCGTCGGTGTGGCGCACGTCTCCGTCCTTCTCACGTGGCATTCGATCGGGCCTGCCGTCACGCTCTTCCTCGGAGCCGTCGTGATCTCGGCGATGTACGGGGGGCGAGGCCCGGGGCTCTTGGCGACCGTGCTCGCGAGCCTCGACCTCGACTACACGTTCATGCCGCCCTACAACGCCTTCGTTCTCGACTTCGACAACTCCCTCTACCTGTGCACTTTCCTTGCGGTCGCATTATTGACGAGCTCTCTCCAGGCCCGGAGGAGGCGCGCGGAGGAGTCGCTTCGCGCCGCGCAAATCGAGCTGGAGCACAGAGTCAGGGTCCGCACCGCGGAGCTCGTCCAGAGCCAAGAGCAGTTCAGCCTGCTCGTGAACGGAATGACGGACCACGCGTTTTTCATGCTGGATGAACAAGGCGCCATTTCGAGCTGGAATGCCGGAGCCGAGAAGCTGCTCGGATTCTCGCCGAAGGAGATTCTCGGCCACCCATTCGCGAAAATCTGGCCGCATGCTCCCGCCTCTCCGGCGCCGAGCGCTGACCTCAGTGCGTCGGCTCCGGAGGATCGTTGCGAATACCAAGACTGGGTCCTGCACGCCGACGGCTCCGAGATGTGGGCGAGCATCGTCCTGACGCGAGTACATGATCCGTCACAGCAGTTTCGGGGGCTGGCGGTCGCGCTCCGCGACATCACAGAGCGGAAGACGCTCGAGCGCGAAATCCTCGAGATCAGCGAGCGGGAGCGGGAGCGCATCGGCCATGACTTGCACGATGGGCTGGGGCAGGAGCTGACGGGCATCGCGCTCCTCAGCACGGCGCTGGCCGAGCAGCTGGAGATAGCGGGCGATGGGCGTTCCGAGCATGCCGAACAGGTGGCGGATCTCGTCCACGGCGCCATCCAGCACACGCGGGAGCTCGCGCGTGGGCTCTGCCCCGTTGATCTCGTGGACGAGGGGCTGCCCGCGGCGCTTCGCCAGCTTGCCGATCGACTGGGGAGAGTGCCGAACATGCAGTGTTATTGCGACATGCCGCGAAGCCTCCGGATCGACACGTCCGTGGCGTTCCACCTCTACCGGATCGCGCAGGAAGCGATCAGCAATGCCGTGCGCCACGGCAAAGCCACGCGGATCGTCATTGTGCTCCACGACACGAACGCCCGGATCACGCTCCGCATCAGGGACAACGGCAGCGGCATCTCCGACAGCGTTCATGAGAAAGGGTTGGGCCTCCGGCTCATGAAATACAGGGCGAAAGCCATCCGCGGGACGCTCGACATAGAGCGGGCGTCCCCCTGCGGCACGCAAGTCACCTGCACGCTTGAGCCCGGCGACAGGGGGGCTTCATGACGAAGCCAGAGCCTCCCCCGGCCGCCGCCGAGCGCGCCCGAATCCTGCTTGTAGATGATCACCCCGTGGTGCGTCAGGGCCTGGCCCGGCTGATCGAGCAAGAGCCTGACCTTTGCGTTTGTGGTGAAGCGGAGACGGCCGGCGAGGCGCTGAAAGCGGTGGCGGATCTCGGTCCGGCGCTCGCTCTCGTGGACCTCACGCTGCGCGACAAGCCGGGGCTCGAGTTGATCAAGGACCTGCGCAAACAGCACCCCGACGTGAAAGTGCTGGTCGTCTCAATGCACGATGAATCGGTCTGGGCGGAGCGTGTGCTGCGGGCGGGGGCGTGCGGCTACGTCATGAAGCAAGAAAAGCCGCGCATGTTGATGGCGAGAATCCGTCAGGCGCTGGCGGACGGGCTCTGCTTGAGCGAGCGCATGTCCGAACGGCTGCTGCGAAAGTTCACGGGGACACGCGGTGCTCGCTTGGAGCCCGCCACCGAAGGGCTGGGCGATCGCGAGCTCGAAGTCCTCCAGCTGATGGGGCAGGGGTTGAGCCCGCGCGAGATCGCGACCGCACTCAACGTCAGTATCAAGACTGTGGACGCTCACAAGGAAAACCTCAAACGGAAGCTCGACCTCGGAAGCGCGGCCGAGCTGCTCCGCTACGCGGTCATCCGCTTCATGAGCACGGGCGAGTAGGAAGACCACGCTCGCTTTCCAGTGCTGGGGGATTCAGGTACCATTCCGGCCAGTCCGCGCAGCGGTTTTGTCCCCCCGAGTGAGCCGGAATGGAAATTACGGATCGCACCCCAACCCCTGGAGAGAAGGCAGCCGATAACGCAGCAGAGAAAGCGGCCTTCATTCGCGGCCTCGGCTTCTGGGACTGCACGACGATGGTGGCGGGGTCCATGATCGGATCCGGCATTTTCATCGTCTCCGCGGACATGTCGCGGCAGTTGGGTTCCTCCGGGTGGCTCCTCGCCGCCTGGGCGATGACGGGGGTCCTGACTCTGGCCGCCGCGCTCTCCTACGGCGAGCTAGCCGCCATGATGCCTCAAGCAGGAGGCATGTACGTTTACTTGCGGGAGGCTTACTCGCCGCTCTGGGGGTTCCTCTACGGCTGGACGCTCTTCCTCGTCATTCAGACGGGCACGATCGCGGCCGTCGCCGTCGCGTTCGCTCGCTTCCTGGGGGTCCTGCTGCCGAGCGTTTCGGCCACGGCCTGGATCGTCGAGCCCATCCGGCTGTCGCCTTCCTACGCCGTCAGCCTCTCGACGCAGCAGCTCATGGCCATCCTGCTGATCCTCGTGCTCACTTACATCAACACACGCGGGCTCGAGCTGGGCCGGTGGATCCAGAATGTTTTCACCTCCGCGAAGACTCTTGCGCTGCTCGCGTTGATCCTGGCTTCGCTCATCCTGGGATGGAATGCCGACGCCGTGCGCGCCAACTTCACGGACCTGTGGACGCCCGGAGGCGCTGCGGCGGGCGGCGGGATCGCATTTCTGACCGCTTTCTGCGCCGCCCAGGTGGGCTCCCTCTTTTCGGCGGACTCGTGGCACAGCATCACGTTTGCGGCCGGAGAGGTGCGCGACCCTCAGCGGAACTTGCCGCGCGCTCTCGCGGTTGGCGCGGGCCTCGTGATCGGGCTCTACCTGCTGGCGAACGTGGGCTACCTCGTCACGCTGACGCTCCCCGAAATCCAGAACGCAGCCGATGACCGCGTGGGGACGGCCGTGCTACGCAGAATTTTGCCGCGCGGCGGAGAGGTCGTCATGGCGGCGGCGATCCTGGTGTCCACTTTCGGCTGCAACAACGGGCTCATCCTCGCTGGCGCCAGGGTCTACTTCGCGATGGCCCGGGATGGGCTCTTTTTTCGACCGGCGGGGGCGCTCAACTCGAAGCACGTGCCAGCAGCAGGCCTCGTGCTGCAAGGGCTCTGGGCCTCGATCCTCGTTCTGCCGCGCACGATCGACGTCGACGCGCGGACGGGGGCGACAACCTACGGGAATCTCTACGGTAACCTCCTCAACTACGTCGTCTTCTCCGTGCTCATTTTTTACGTCCTCGCGATCGCCGGCATCTTCGTCCTGCGGCGCAAACGGCCCGACGCGGTGCGGCCCTACCGCGCAGTCGGCTACCCGTTTCTGCCGCTGGCGTACATCGTGCTGACCTGCGTCATCCTGAGCGTGCTCCTCGTCCACGAGCCCGAAACGACGGGCCCTGGACTCGGCATCGTCCTTTCGGGCATCCCCGTCTATTACCTCTGGCAAAAGCGCGGATCGCCCGGAACCAACTCTGGGAGAAAGTGCTGAATGGAATTCAAGCAGCTCTTCGCGAAGAAACCTCTCCAGCTCCTGCTCGACGAGATGCGAGGCGAGCATCGGTTGCGGCGGGTGCTCGGTCCAGTCCAGCTCACGAGCCTCGGGATCGGCTGCATCATCGGCACGGGGATTTTCGTGCTCGTGGGCAAAGCGGCCCACGACACATCCGGTCCAGCGCTCATGCTTTCGTTTGTCGTTGCGGGGCTGGCCTGCATCTTCGCGGCCCTCTGCTATGCGGAATTCGCGTCGATCGCACCGGTCGCCGGATCGGCTTACACCTACGCGTACGCGACTCTGGGTGAGCTGTTCGCCTGGATCATCGGCTGGGACCTTGTCCTCGAATACACGGTCGCATCCGCCACCGTCTCGCACGGCTGGTCGAAGTATTTTCAGGACTTCCTGAAGATTTTCGGGGTGACGCTGCCGGAAGCGATTCGCACTTCGCCGATCGAGTACAAGAAAGTCATCGAAACCGTCCCCGAAACGGGCTTGCCCACGGCCGTCTACCGTTTCTTCGAGACGGGCTCGGTGCTCGACCTGCCCGCACTGATGATCGCGCTCTTGATCACGGCCGTGCTGGTCAAAGGAATCCGCGAGAGCGCGAGTTTCAATGCGGCGATGGTGATCACGAAAGTCGCCATAGTGATTTTCGTCATCGTGGTGGGGGCTTTTTACATCAACCCCAGCAACTGGACGCCTTTCGCTCCTTATGGCTGGACGGGCATTAGCTTTTTTGGCTGGACGGTCGCGGGGCAGTCGACAGCAGGCGGCGATCCGCTCGGAATCCTCGCGGGCGCCGGCATCATCTTCTTTGCCTACATCGGTTTCGATTCGGTCTCGACGCACTCCGAGGAGGCGCGCAACCCGCAGCGCGACGTGCCGATCGGAATCATTGCGTCCCTCATCATCTGCACCATTCTGTACATTGCCGTGGCTGCCGTGCTCACGGGCATGCTGCCCTACACGGACATCAACATTGACGCGCCGGTCTCGGACGCCTTCGGTCAGAAAGGGCTCACCTGGGCGCGCTTCGTGATCTCGCTCGGCGCCATGACGGGCATTACGTCGGTGCTGCTCGTGCTGATGCTCAGCCAGCCGCGCGTGCTCCTCGCGATGGCGCGCGATGGGCTCTTGCCGAACAGCTTCTTCGGCGCCGTTCATGAACGGTTCCGGACTCCCTGGAAGTCGACCATCCTGACGGGAATCGTCGTCGCCATCATGGGGGCTCTTTTGCCGCTCGGCGTGCTCGCCGACCTGACGAACATCGGAACGCTCCTCGCGTTCGTCATCGTCTGCGCGGCCGTCCTGATCCTGCGCAAAACCCACCCTGACGCCGAGCGCCCTTTCCGGGTGCCTTTCGGGCCAGTGTTCCCCGTCCTCGGGATCTTGACGTGCCTTCTCCTCATGTTTTCGCTGCCGCCCGAGAACTGGGTGCGCCTCGGGGTGTGGCTCGGAATCGGCCTGCTGATCTATCTCGGATACGGAAAGAGCCGCAGCGTCATGGCAAACTATCTGCGACTCGAGGAAGCGAGGCACGGCCTATCCCCCGGCGGGCACATGGTTACCCAACCGGATGAGCCCGCCCGGTAGGCTCCTGCTCTCGTGGACGTTTTGGGCCGCTGAGTGGCCGGGCCCCGTCCCCCTCATTGTTCAACTTCGACAGTCAGGACTCATTCCCATGTGCCGGACGACCGTGGCGATCTTCATCTCGGTGTTTCTCTTGCCGGCGGCTGCTGCCGGCCTCGACGCGCAAGGTTCTGCCGCTCCCGCGGCGGGCAAGACGTCGCAATTGCAACCTCAGGCGGACGCTGCCGAAGCCGGCCAGGAGCAGCAAGACTCCTCGAAACAGGCTCCTGCCCGCAAGCAGCCCGAAACTGTCCTCGAGTTTGCGGTAGCGGGAGGCGTGATGATGATTCCCCTCAGCCTCGCCAGCGTGGCCATCATGGCGTTCCTCATCGAGCGGATCCTCGTCCTACGGCGGAAAAACATCATCCCCCAGGCCCTCGCCGATCGACTCAAAGGCATCCTGAATGCGAAGCCCGTGGACGTGGCGTCGGCGCAATTAGCCGTTCGCGAACACCCCTCGGCCGCATCGAGAATCCTCACGGCCGTGTTCGAGCGGCTCGGATCCGAACGGCGGGAGATCGAGTCCGTCGTGAACGACGTCGCTCAAGCGGAAGGCTACCAAATGCGAAGAAACGTCTGGCTCTTCGCGGTCATTTCGAGCCTCGGCCCCCTGATGGGCCTCCTGGGCACCGTGGCGGGGCTCGTCCAGGCGTTCCGTGAGGTCGCGATTAACGGCCTCGGTTCCGGTGCGACGCTCGCGCCGGGAATTTATGAAGCCCTCGTGACCACGGTCGCTGGGCTCGCCGTCGCAATTCCGGCGATTTTCATCTACTACGCCATCAATGCCCGGGTCGACTCCTTCCTCTTCGAGATCGATCGCTTGGTGGCAGGCTTCGTCAACGCAAGCGATCGAGGCCGCGCGTGATTCTCCGGCAGACGAGGCGCGACGAGCCGCAGATCAACGTCACGCCGATGATCGACATCATGATCTTCTTGATTGTCTTCTTTCTGGCCGCGACGCAGTTCACACAGAAGGAAAGAGAGCACGACGTCCAGCTGCCGGAGACGCGCGGGACGGGCAGCCTCTCGAAGGCTCTCGACAAGAACTTGGTCATCAACGTGAAGAAGGACGGTACGGTTTTCGTCGACGGGAAGCATTACGGGCTCGACGAGGTCACCGCGATCGTCGCGTCCCGTCGATCCGCCATTGGGGCCGGCTTCAAAGTGAAAGTCCATCCCGACAAGCGCACTTCGTACCAGAGCATCGCCGAGGTCCTGACGTTGGTGGAAAAAGCGGGTGTCCACGGCCTGTTGTTCGACACCAAGCAAGAGAGTTTCGAGCCCTGAGGGAAGCCGCGGGCCGCACGCCGCCAACGCCGCCGTGGATTCCGGCTCGGCGCTGGCAGACAATAGCGTCATGAACGGAGCGCGCCCATGTTCCGCCTCCTCCTGACGCTCGGTCTCGTGGAATTCGGAGGTCCGGCTGCGGATCGTTCCGGCGTCGAGTTTTTCGAGCAGCGCATCCGGCCGCTCCTCGTGGAGAACTGCTACGCATGCCACGGCCCCGCCAAACAGAAGGCCGGACTGCGCCTCGATCACGTGTCGACGATCCTCGCAGGCGGGGAGAGCGGGCCCGAAATTCTGCCGGGCGACCCGGAGCGAAGCCGGCTCGTGGTAGCGGTGCGGTACACGAACCCCGAGCTGCAAATGCCCCCCAAAGGCAAGCTCGGCGACGAGGCCATCGCGGACCTCACCGAGTGGGTGCGGCGCGGCGCGCCCTGGCCCGACGAGCCCCCTCCCGGCACATCCACGCGCTCCGGGGGGGCCGCGGCGCGAGTGTTCGACCTCACGAGACGGCGGAGCGAGCACTGGGCGTGGCGGCCCGTGCATCCGGCCGGCGCTCCTGCGGTGAACGACGCGGCCTGGTCACGGGGGGCCGAGGACCGCTTTGTCCTCGCGAAGCTCGAGGGCCGCGGGATCGAGCCCGCGCCCGAAGCTCCCCGGCGAACACTGGCCCTGCGCCTCGCCTACGACCTCACGGGGCTGCCTCCGGCGGAGGATGAGCTCTCCGCTTTCATCGAGAACGATGCGCCGGATGCTTACGAGCAGGTTGTCGATCGGCTCCTCGCCTCGCCGCGGTTCGGGGAGCGGTGGGGACGCCACTGGCTCGACCTCGTGCGCTACTCCGAGACGCTCGGGCACGAGTTCGACTACGCGCTTCCGAACGCCTGGCGGTACCGGGACTACATCATCCGCGCGTTCAACGAGGACGTGCCTTATTCGCAGCTCCTGGTCGAGCACCTGGCAGGCGACCTCTTCGAGCCGCCGCGGCGAGGACCCGACGGAAGCAACGAGTCCGTGATCGGCACGGCTTTCTACTGGTTCGGGCAGCAAGTCCACTCACCCGTCGACCAGCGGCAGCAGACCGCCGATCGGATCGACAACCAGATCGACGTCCTCGCGAAGACTTTCCTGGGGCTCACCGTCGCCTGCGCCCGGTGCCACGATCACAAGTTCGACGCGATCGCTACGAAGGACTACTACGCGGTCTACTCGATGCTGATCAGCTCGAGGTACACGCAGGCGGCCATCGATCCTCCCGCGTTCTGGGAAGCTCCCGCCGCACGGCTCGAAGACCTCCTTGCGCGCATCATGAAGCGGGCCGCGAAAAGCGCCGCCCCGACCGAGGCGTCGAGCCGCACGCTGCGTGCTGGAGATGTTCTCTTCACGGATTTCGACGGCCCGGACTGGGGCGACTGGCTGCCCGACGGCCCCGCGTTCGGGAAAAGGCCGCTCGGCGACGGCGAGTCCGTGCTCGAGCTCGAAAGCGGCCCCGCGCTCATGAGCTATCGCGGCGGTTGGGCACACAGCGCCCGACTTTCCGCTCGCTTCCAGGGCGCGCTGCGCTCCCCGAGTTTCACGATCGAACGCCGATTTGTGCACGCGCGCGCGGCGGGCAAGTCGACCCGGATCAATCTGGTGATCGACGGCTTCGTCATGATCCGCGATCCGATTTACGGGACCTTGAAACGCGTCATCGACGGCGGCGAGCCGCACTGGATCACGATCGACGCCGAGCGATGGCGCGGCCGCCGCGCCTACCTCGAGCTCTCCGACCTCGAGCCGACGGACCTCGGTGATGACGGCCACGGTGAGGGCTATGGGCCTGGGGGAGAGCTCGCGGTCGACTGCGTCGTCTTCTCCGACGACCCCGCTCCGCCGCCGGGCTGGGAAGCGCCGGTCGTGCGGACGCCGATCGCGGAAGACTCCGTGGCAACGGCTGTCCGTCCGGCGGCCAGCCCAGTCGCCCAGCCGACCGCAGGCGGCGGATCCGCGGGCGCCGACGAGCTCACGCGCCTCCTCGCCGAGTACCGCGCAGTGGAGGCGTCGATCCCCGCGCCGACTTTCGTGCCGGCGATGGCTGACGGATCGGGGGAGGACGAGCGCGTTTTTCTGCGCGGCAATCCGAAGACTCCGGGGGAGCTTGCGGAACGACGGCTCCTCGAGGCGATCTCCGGGCGCGACCAGCAGCCCATCCGTCGCGGAAGCGGCCGCCTCGAAATCGCCCGGCGCATCGCCGATGCCGCGGGCATGCTCGTCGATCGCGTGATCGTGAATCGAGTCTGGCACCACCTTTTCGGGCGCGGGCTCGTCGCATCGGTCGACAATTTTGGCGCGCTCGGCCAGCCGCCGTCCCATCCGGAGCTCCTCGACACGCTCGCGGACCGTTTTCGCCGCGAGGGCGGATCCGTGAAGCAGCTCATCCGCCGTCTCGTCACGTCGAGCGCGTATCGGATGGAGAGCCGGCCGCGCAACGCTGCCGCCGAAGAGCTCGACCCCACGAACATCCTCCTCCACCGCATGCCGATCCGGCGCGCCGACGCGGAAGTCCTTCGCGACAAGATCCTCGCGGTCTCCGGCCGGCTCGACCTCGCCGCCGGGGGCGCGCCCGTGCCGATCCACTTGACGTCCTACGTCGAAGGGCGCGGGCGTCCACCTCGCTCCGGTCCTCTCGACGGCAACGGAAGGCGCAGCATCTATCTCGAAGTGCGGCGCAACTTCCTGAGCCCGCTCCTCGTCGCTTTCGACGCTCCTCTGCCTGCCAGCACGGCCGGCCGGCGAAGCGTTTCCAACTTGCCAGCGCAAGCGCTGATCCTCCTGAACGATCCGTTCATCGCGGCGCAGGCACGGGAGTGGGCCACTCGCCTTTTGCAGCCCGGTTCCCAGGTCGAGGCGAAACGCAGCCCAGCGGCCCAGCTCGCGGCCGCTTATCGTGGAGCTTTCGGTCGCGCCCCGCGCCCGGAGGAGCTCGAAGACGATCTCGCTTTCATCGCGGCGCAGTCGAGCGACTTCGCGAGCTCGGCCCAGCCCGGGGAGGCCGCCGACGCCGAAGCGCGCGCCTGGTCCGACCTTTGCCAGGTGCTTTTCAACGCCAAAGAATTCCTCTACGTGGACTGAAGCCCAAAACGCCGCCATGCACTGCAGGAGATTTCGAGAGCTGCCTCCCACCCGCCGCGAGCTGCTGCGAGGCGTCGCCGCGGGGTTCGGCGGCGTGGCGCTGACCGCGCTCCTCGCCGACGAGGCATTCGCCGGCGCTCGACCGGGGTCGCTCGCTGCCCCGCACCATAGCCCGCGGGCGCGGAGCGTCATCTTCCTCTACATGGATGGCGGCGTCTCGCAGATTGACAGCTTCGACCCCAAGCCTCGGCTCGCGCGCGAGCACGGTCAGCCTTTCAAGATGAAAATCGAGCCGACCCAGTTCAACAACAACGGCGCGACGCTGCAGAGCCCCTGGCAGTTCGCTCCGCACGGCCAGGCCGGCATCCCCATCAGCGAGCTCTTCCCACACGTCGCCCGTAGCGCGGACGACCTCTGCGTTATCCGCTCCATGACGTCGGCGTTCTCGGAGCACACGAACGCGAACTATTTTCTGCACACGGGCCTCGGCCTGAGCGGCCGCCCCAGTATGGGCGCCTGGGTGAGCTACGGCCTCGGCAGCGAGTCGAGCGACTTGCCCGGGTTCGTCGTGGTCAACGGAGGGCTCATTCCTCCCGGCGGCATCGACAACTTCGCGAGCGGATTCCTGCCGGCGGCCTACCAGGGCTCCCTTTTTCGGCCGCAATCGCCGGCGCTCCCCAACATCCAGCCGCTCGAGCCGCGCCCCAGCCTGCAGAAGCGGAAGCTCGCGTTGCTGCGGCGGCTCGACGAGGACGTCGCCGCGCGCTGGGGCCACCCGGACGAGCTCGAGAGCGCGATCGCGAACTGGGAGCTGGCTTTCCACATGCAAGCCGCCGTCCCCGAGCTGACGGACCTGAGCGGCGAGCCCGCGAGCCTGCGCCGGGACTACGGCCTGGAAGCGCAGTACGCGCCGACGCGCACTTTCGCCGCGGAGTGCTTGATCGCGCGCCGCCTCGTGGAGCGCGGCGTGCGGTTCGTGGAGCTGACCTGCCCCGCCGTGTCCGGCGACCGGTGGGACCAGCATGCGAACCTGCGCGAGGGGCATTCCAACAACGCCCGCGCTGTCGACCAGCCGATCGGCGCTCTCCTGCGCGACCTGAAATCGCGCGGCCTACTCGACGAGACGCTCATCGTGTGGGCGGGTGAGTTCGGCCGAACGCCTTTCGCGCAAGGCTCGGACGGTCGCGATCACAACCCCTTCGGCTTCTCGATCTGGCTCGCCGGCGGCGGCTCGAGAGGCGGTTATATCCACGGAGCGACCGACGAATACGGGTACAAGGTGGTAGAGGGCAAGATGCAGATGTACGACCTGCACGCGACGATCCTTCACCTCCTCGGCGTCGACCACAAGCGTCTGACCGTGAGGTTCGGGGGGCGCGACATGCGGCTCACCGACGTGCACGGTGAGGTGGTGCAGGAACTGATCGCCGGGTAGCGCGGTTTCTTGCCGCTAAGCCCTGAATGGAACCTTCGGATTCTCTCGACCTGCTGTTCCGTGAAGCGGTAGCCGCCATCGACCGCGGAGACCTGCCGAAGCTCGAGGGCCTCCTCGCGGCGCACCCCGAGCTCGTGAGCCGCCGGCTCGCTGCGCCAGGGGAGTGGCTGCGCGGACAGGTCGGCGGCGCCCTCGACGGCTTCTTCCACGAGCCCTACCTCCTTTGGTTCGTAGCGGAGGATCCCGTGCGCAACGGCAAGCTGCCGGAGAACATCGCGGCCGTCGCTCGAGCGATCGTCGCGGCAGCCCGGCGCCACGCAGCGGACAGTTTCCAGGAGCAGATCGACACCGCGCTGCAGCTGACTTCCTGGTCGTGGATCGCGCGAGAATGCGGCGTCCAGATCGCGCTCATGGATGTCCTCCTCGACGCCGGCGCATCCCCCCACGGAAATCCGGATGCGGCCATCGTCAACGGAAACTTCGAAGCCGCAGAGCACCTGCTGGCGCGCGGCGCTGCCCTCACGCTGGGGGCTGCGCTTTGCCTCGGCCACACGGAAGACCTGCCGCGCCTAACGCAGGCGGCGAGTGATCGCGAGCGGCAGTATGCGCTCGTGCTGGCTGCCCTGAAGGGAAAAGCCGACGGCGTCCGATGGATGCTCCAGCACGGCGCCGACGCGAACCGCCCGAGCGACATGCTGTACGCGCACGGCACCCCGCTCCACCATGCCGTCTCCTCGGGATCTCTCGACACGGTCCAGGCGCTCGTGAAGGCGGGAGCGAGCGTGCGGACGCAAGACAGCGCCTGGAAGAGCACACCGCTGGGTTGGGCCGAGCACAACCTGGAGGATGACCAGCGCAAGGAAGGCAGACAATACGCAGAGATCGCCGCTTACTTACGAACGAAGTAGGAGCGGTTGAACTCTCGCCTCAACGCTTCCGCGCGCGCAACTCGAGGGCAAGCCACGCGCCCAGGGCGAGGACGAGGGCTGCGGCCGCGCCGAGGCGCGGGTAGGCATCGGCGCGGGTGTAGGCCAGCTCGAGCCGCGCCTCCCCACCCTGATGGACGAACGTGAACACGGTGCCCGCTTCGGGCGTAGGGGGAGGCGCCACGCCCGGCGCGCTCGCCGGACCCGCCGCCTCCGGCAACGGTTTCAACCCCGGCGGAGCTACCGGCTTCGCCGCATCTTCCTCCGGCCCGGCGGCGCGCAGCGTGAAGCCGGCCTGCGGCGCCGTGGAGGCGCCATCCAGGAGCTCGTCGAGCCGCTCGACGCCGGGCGGAGCAGCGTTCGGAGCCGCGGCGGGAGGCTCGGCGCGCACGCTACTGTTGGTTTCCCAAGACCGCTTGAGGTAGTTCGTCGTGTCGAGGAAGGCCTGCTCTTCTTTCGACTTCGGCTCGCCGCCGCGCGACTTCTCGCGCTCCTGGCGCGCCTCGCGCAGACCCTGGCGCGCCGTCTCCGATCGCTGGATCAAGGCGTCGTTCGAGGCCCACTGCCTTTCGACGTCCTTCTGCCCGATGCGGGGGGCCTGCGCCGCTTCCGCGGCGCTGCGGTTCGAGGCGGCCAGCTCGGCCAGGTTGTCGCCGAGCGCCTGCTCCACACGCGCCATCTCGCGGATCGCCTGATCACGAACTTTGCTCGACTCGGAGTCGGTGGCCGCTTTGGAGATGCGGTCGAGCTGCTCGAGGAGGTTTCCGGTCCTGCGAGCGTAGAGCGAGCTCGTCGCGACCTCGCGCATGTTGCCTCCCGACCTCGAGAGCGAGTAGCCGTCGGGGAAGAGCACGTTCCACACCGTTTCGACGACCTGCACGTCGAGCACGCTCGGCGACGCCAGGCTCGAGCGCCCGCGAAGCGACGGCAGATCGAGCGGACGCTCCTCGTAATGGATCGTCACTTCCAGATCGAGACTGGCCGAGCCAACGTATTCGAGCGGCACGCGGATGCGGCGCTCTCCACCGCTGCCCGCCGCACCTCGACCCACGGCGGCGGGCCGGCCGTTGAGCTCGACGCCCCAGAGCGTGGACCCCTCGGGCATCTCGACCGAAAGGAACTGCAGTCCTCGGTTGCGTACCGTGTAGTGCGCGCGGGTCCGTGCGATGCCGTCCCCGCCGATGACCGTCGTCAGCTCGGCGAGCTCGACCAGGGCCCCGGAACGCGCCACCTCGATCACCCTCTCCTCGATCTCGAGGCTCCAGTCTGCGCGAGTCGCGCGATACACCGGGCGCAGGCTCGCGGCGGGCACTCCGCCCGGCAAGAACGGCAGGCTCTCGGCCTCGGCGGGGACGAGCCCGTCGACGGCGCCCGCGGTGATCAGCGCAGCGGACGACTGGAGCACGGCGACGAACTGGTCCGCCTCGGCGGGGCGCGTCGCATCGTCGAGCAGCGTCGCCGGGACGAGCCGCGCGGCCGCGCCCTGCGCGCGGGGCAGGCGGTACGAGAAATCGATCGCCTGCTCGCCCGTCACGGGGGACTGCAGCGCGATATCGATCACGAAGACCTCGCCCTCCCGGCGCACGGCCCGGCTGCGCTCGTTGCGCGTCTCAAGGCTCGTCAGGTCAGCTCCCGGCGGAAGGCGCAGCTGGAAGCGATCTCGTCCCCCGAGGCGCACCCGCGCGATGGCGCGTGCGTTCACGTGGATGAAACCCTCGGCGAGGCGCGCGACGGAGATGAGAGTCGCTCCGAGGAGGCTGCTGCGTCGCGAGAGCCCTATGCGCGGAGCTACCGGCAGTGCCTCGCCGCCAGGGCGGGTCGAACGGAATGCGAAGCGCGCGGAAGTCAGCGCCGGCAGCTCGATCCACGAAGGAGCGGACTCCAAACTGACGGGGACGAGGCCCGGGCCGGCGCGCGGCGAGAGCTCGAGGTCGTCGCTCGCCGCGAAAGTCCATTCGATCGACTCGCGCTTCGCTGCTGGACCGACGTCAGCGGACGCGAAGCGCGGTAGCTCAAGCTCCGCGGGGACGCCGTCGAGCTTCCGTTCGGCGGCCCATACGATCTCGGTGCCCGACGTGGCGCGACCGCGCAGCCGAAGGACGAGCCGTCGCTCTCCGTCGGCCACAACATCCCACGACGCGAGGTCATCCGACTTCACGGTGCGCACCGTCCAGCCCTCGGGCAGCGCCACCTCGTGCCGGAGAGGGCCGAGCTCTTTCACCGTGTAACGCGACCGGGCGCTCACGGCCGCGCGGCCCGGCTCGATTAGGGCCAAGAGTGACGTGGCGATCTCGACGTCCCCACGGACGGCTTCGATGGCCACGGTCTCTCCTTCTCCGGTCCCGTACGCGTGGTAGATGCGGTCCGGCGCGCCGCCGGGGCCGAGCGCGAAGACGCGTTCCAGGTCTTTCTGCGACGCGCGGCTCATTCCGTCGAGGATCTGGTTCGAGAACCGCCAGCGCTCCGAGCGGTTCAGCCCGACGAAACCTTCTTGCCGTGCTGCGCCCTCGAGGATCAAACCAGGGACCTGCACGCGCCCCGTGACCGAGGCGAGGACGCCGCGCACGCGGAGCTCCACTTCCGCAGCTGGCCGCGCGAGCGAGATCTGCAGCACGGCGGGCGCCCCTGCCGGCGCGCCGCCCGCGAGGTTCCACGCGGCGAGGCCATTGCCGGCGACGTCCGTGACCATCCAGCCGCCGAGCACGCGCAGGTTGATGGCCGCCACCGGCTCTCCCGACACGCGCACGCGGTCGAAGCGGATGACCTCGAGGCCGTTCTCCACGGGCGCCAGGAGCGTGAGCGAGGTCGACTCGAGCTGCGAGCCCTTCCTGCCTTCAATGCTGGGAAGCGTCCACTGCACATCGATCCGCCCCGCGGCGCCGACGTCGAGGACGAACGCGTCGGGCTCGCCAGGAGCCGGGAAATACGCGCTGGGCGATGTGATTCTCGCTCCTTTCGGGCCGGCGAAGACCACGCTGGTCGCTGGCGCGGCAAGCACCCGCGTCGCGACCTGATGGACGCCGGCATCGCTTTTCACCTCTCCCGTCGCCTCGATCACGATCTCGTGCCGCCCCGCCGTCTGCGTGGGAAGCGTCGGCGTCGGCCCGGAGGACGCATCGCCTCCTGCCTGGGCGATCCCGGCCTCGCGGCCGTCGATCATCACGCGCGTGATGCGGCCGTCGAAAGGCAACGGCAATGCAGTCCACCGGTCTTCAAGGACGGTCCAGTCGAGCACGCCCCGAAGCCGCCACACGCCGCCATCGACGTCGATCCGGTAGCGCGCGTTCGTCAGGACAGACTGCGTGGGAGCCGCCTGCGGGGGCTCCAGCTCCGGATGCGCCAGCCTCCAGAGCTCGAGGAACTTGCCGCGCGCGATGTAGACCTTGTCCGCACCTCGGCCCGCGTCGCCGGGGCGCGCAGGATCGTAAGGAATCAGCACGACGTCGTCCGCTGCCTTCTCTCCGGCCTGCGCGGACGGCGCCGCCGTGAGGAGCGCAGCGACCGCGAGAGCCACTCCGCTCAGCGCCGCGCGACCGGCACGCCGCCGGCCGACGCCATACCGGACGAGCGCAGAAGCGATGGCCACCGGCAGAACGGCCAGGACGCCGGCGGCCACTGGGGCCGCGAGGAATGCGATCGACGGAGCGCCGCCCAGTGCGATGGGCACGACGATCGATAGCAGCAGGAGGGCGAGCACGCCGCGGCCGAGGGTCCGCCAGGCGGCCGCGAGCGCGAGCAGGCTGCCGAGCACAAACGTCGCAAGGAAAGCCGTCCGCCGCGCGGATTCCTCGAACCGCTCCGAGCGGTAGGCCAAAAGGATCGTGCCATCGCCGCCTAGCTTTGCGAGCTCGAGGGCTTTTCCACCGGCCAGTGGCAGCCCTTCGAACGAGGGCGCGTCGCCCCGGCCCGGTGCCGGCGGAAGGCTTCTAAAATTGCCGCCTTCGAGCGAGAAATCGAATCCCGCCGGCGTACGCAAGCTCCACCGG
>Ga0075428_100003926_pt1 | contig 16330 bp, 11 predicted proteins | sample RhiMetdeltSRZDD2_FD_75291 | JGI IMG/M metagenome (GOLD analysis project Ga0075428, IMG submission 75291) | Populus rhizosphere microbial communities from Tennessee, USA - Rhizosphere MetaG P. deltoides SRZDD2 | ecosystem: Host-associated > Plants > Roots > Rhizosphere > Soil | place: USA... | reverse complement strand
TTGGAGGGCAGCGGCTGTACCAATATTCTGCACGGTATTGGTCACGGTAAACGGGTTGCCCGTACACCACTCGCCGGGTCCGGCCACGACGGTCATCGCCAGATCGATCAACGGTTGGATGGTGACCATGTTGCCAACGCGCGCATTGTTTGTTTTAGTGATTTCCTGCACGCCGTTGGTGTGGTCGGCGACCATACCCCAATAGTAAGTGCCGGAGGTAAAATTTCCGGCGATGGTGACGAGCGTCGCGCCGGTGCTGCTCGAACCTGGCGCCAGGCCGGTGAGGTAGCGAACACCCACCAGGGTATCGCCACTGTTAATAGTTTGGTCGCTGGAAAGATAAATGCCGACGCCGAAGGGCCCTGGATTTCCGAAGCCGTTGTTCCTCACCACAGTGGTGACCTGGACGCGGGTGGATTGCCCGATAATGTTCGGACCCACCACGGTTGTGGAGGCAATGTCCGGACCGATGCCGATCGAGACCGGATTGCCGATGGCCCAGTTGTTGGTTTCATTCGGCTCCGGCAAAGCGTTGGCATAATCCGCGATGGCACCGAACCAGTACTGGCCGGGAGCGTTCGTGACGGGAATGGTGACGGAGGTGGCATTGGTGTTCTTTGCGCCGGCAGCCAGGGGTCCCGTCACAATGCGAGTGCCAATGCGAGTGTCATTGGTGGCGATAAACGGATCGGTTGAGATGTAGTATCCAATGGTGAAGTTTGGTGCGTTATCGATGCCGATGTTGTGCGCGACGTTCGTCAACAAAAGGGTGGCACCGGTATAACTGTTCGTCGGCCCCTTGACCTCCGCCATGGTCAAGTCAAAGCCATTGAGAATCTCAACAGGAGTGCCAATCACAATCGTATTGTTGGTCTCGGTAATTTCCTGAATCGCGTTCACATAGTCGGCAATGGCGCCAAGATAGTAAGTGCCCTTTGGAAAGGTCGGACTTAAGGCGACGTTCACAACGCCGGTACTGTTGGTCGCCGCTGCCAGGGAACCCAGAGTGCGGACGCCCACGCGCGTGTCGGCAGTGGTGACATCGGGATCGACTGAGAGATATATCCCGACTGAAAATGCGCTGACGGGCGTGCTGCCGACGTTGGCGACCACGTTCGTAACCAGCATGTTGCCGCCGGGAGATCCGCGGACCGGTCCGGTGAGGGCGGTCATGGCCAGATCTGGCCCGACGGTGATCTGAATGCTATTACCCCGCAGGATATTGTTGGTCTCGCTGACCTCTGGAATCGCATTCAAGTAATCCGCGATACAACCCAGGTAGTATAACCCGGGGCGATTCGTCAGCGGGATAGCAACTGTCAGCACGTTCGTGACTTTTGCGCCGGCAGCGAGGAACCCGATGTTGCGCGTGCCGAGGCGTTGATCGGTGGCGGTAATGCCGAGATCCGGTGAGAGATACCAGCCAAGGCTGAACGTCGCCGCATTGTTAGAGCCAATGTTCTCGACGACGTTTGTAATGTTGATCTGGCGGCCTGTGGGAGCATTGGTGGGCCCCTCGACGCTGCGGACCATGAGGTCAACCCCCAATTTGATTTCGATGATGCTGCCGAGCAAAGCGTTATTCAACTCGTCCCTTTCGGCGACGGCGTCGCTGAAGTCGGCAATGGCTCCCAAATAATAGAATCCGGGTGTGACGGATGAACTGATCGCCGCCGAGACCGCGCCTGTTGTAAATTGATTCGGTGGCAGGGTGCTGACGAGCTGCGAGGAAATGCGCAAGTCGTTGGTGGTGATGATCGAATCTGTAGACAAGTAATAGCCGATGGCAAAGTTGCCCGGGTTACCGGTGCCGATGTTGTCCACCTTGCTCTGGAGTTGAATGGTGCCGCCGATGGCGCCCACCGCCGGGCCGGTCAACGAGGTCATTGTCATGTCCGGCCCGAGGACGACCTGCATGCTGCCGGCGAGGATGGTATTGTTTCCTTCGTTTAACTCGAGGATCTCATCGTTGAAATCCACGACCGCGCCAAAGTAATACATGCCGGGATCGAGATCGACGGGGATGTTGCCCGGGGTAATGCCAATGCTGGAGTCGTTGGTCGCCAGTCCAAAGACGGAACGCGAGCCCAGGAAGATGTCGTTGGTGGTGATGATATCGTCGGGCGAGAGATAGAATGAGATGCGGAAAGTAAGGACGGCATTGCTATAGCCGATGTTGCGCACTTCGTTGGTGATAAGGAGGGAGCCGCCGGTGCTGCCGATGACCGGCGCTTCGAGCAAGGTTCCGATCAGGTCCGGCACGCCGGCAGTCCTGATAACGGTCTCGCTGGTGATGGTGTTGTTGAGCGGTTCGGCATCAGGCTCGTTGCCTTGCACTGTCGCGACGTTTATAGCCGTGCCGATCGTGACGGCGCGAGTGCTAATCACGACGGTGGCGATGCTGCCGGGGTTGACGGTTCCCAGATTGCACGAAATCTCCTGACCGGTTTGGGTACAGGCGCCCTGGCTGGGTTGAATCGAGAGAACGCTGACACCCGAGGAGATGGTATCGGTCAAGATAACGCCTGTGGCGGCGGCAGCCGAACTGTTGAAGACGGTGACGGTGTAGGTCAGGTTGCTGTCGATGATTACCGGATCGGGGATATCGATCACGGAGAGGGACAAGCCGTCGGGCCGGCAGCAATCGAAACCGTCCTGGATGACAACCGAATCCACATGCCATCCGCTGCCGCCGGTTTTATTGTCGGTCACCAGGCGCCATTGAAACTGAACACCCTTGCCCGCGGCGATGGATGGCAGTTGAACAATGGTGTTGATAAAGCCGCGCGAATTGCCGGACCAACCCGCACCGGTGTACGCGCCCTGGAGGAAGCGTCCGCCTGCGACGCGAATATCAACCCAGGGCCCATTGTCGATGGAGATGAGCAGCGTGCCGCGATCGCAGCAGGTTTCCGTGTTGTAGCTGTGGCGGAAGGAGAGTGTGGCGGCGGGATCGGTGACGAGCACAACGGGCGAAATCAGACGATTGTCGGTCACGACGGCAGGACTCGGGGCAAAGGCCGCGTTCGCAGAGCTATCAGCACCGCCAGCGACGGTGGTCCATGCGGACGCGTTGCCGCTCAACTCGACCGTCCAACCTGGCGGCAAGTCTCCAGGGGCTCCGGAGTCGAAGTTCTCGCTGAAGGCGACGCGTGGCGTGCCGAGCGGAAGGACAAAGCTTGCCACCCCCATGTCGTTGGTGCCGTCCTGAAGCTGGAACTGCACAGGAATGTCTGCGCCACATTCGCCAACAACCTTGAAGGTAAACCGGTTGGTCGAACTGCCGGAGGGCTGCAATACGCCGAGGAGTTGAGGGCCGCTGGGGTTGACGATATTGGCCGAGGGCAGCAAGGTCGCGGTCAGGTCGGTGGTCGGGATGGCGCCCGCATTGCGAAAAACGAAATCGACGGAGACAACTTCATAGGGATCGGCGACGCCGTTGGGGGTGCCACAGCTTTCACTGGCGACCTGGAAACCCGCCGGAGTAATCACCGCGCGCGGAATGCTGTAAACCAGGGTAAAGGTTTGCGGACCCTGGGGAACGTTGCGCCCAACGACGCGCACGGTCCAGGCGCCAGGCTGAATCCCCTCGTCGGCATAGACTTGCTCGACGACGTTCACGTGGTCTTCGGCGTTGCGCACCGCGGGCAGCGGGGGATTGGCCGGGTCGAGCGTCCACGGAAATCGGCGCGCATTGACGGAATCGTGAACCAACAGGTCGAGGTCGTTAACGAGAGCCACGGCGGCGTTTTGCAAGCCCGCGGGGTCATCCCAAACGAGCGTCATCTTCACGTCGTGGATGCCGGCGGGCAAACTGAAGACGAAAGTGTTGGTCTCGCCGTGGCCAACTTGCCCGACGATAAATCCTCCATCACGAATTTGATCGATGGCCGCCTGGGCCTGCAAGCGGCCGTAACCGGAGGCGTAGTCGGGGCCTTTGTTGTACCACGAGGTTGCGCTGTCGTTGAGATCCTGAGCGGTGTGCAGCAACAGGGCTTTGACGGTTGAGGGCAGCGGGTTGGTGCCGAAGCGGGAGCGATAATCCTCAATCATGAGCGCGATCACACCTGAAACGGCCGGCGCGGCCATGGACGTGCCGCAGAAGAGGTTATTGCCGTAGGCATCTCCGGGAAGCGCGGACTTGATGAATCCTTCGCCGCCGGCCTCGCAACCGGGCGCCACCATGTCAGGCTTGATGCGCCCATCATCCACCGGGCCCCAACTGGAGAAATCGGTGATAGAACTGTCGTCGGAATTGATCGCGCCAACACTGATGATGTTCTTGGCGGTAGCGGGTGGACCGACGCAACGATAGTTGAGGAAGCTGGGCGGGCCGCCGTTGAGACCGCAGTCCTGGCTGTCGCGGGAGTTGCCCGCGGCGAAAACCACGCTGATCCCGCGGCCATACAGGCCGGTCACAATGCGATCAAAGTCGGGCGCGAGCGAGGCATAATCGCCATAGAGCGAGCAGTTGCCGAAGAAGCTGTCGACCACGTAACCCCAGGAATTTTGCGAGAGCATGATCGATTGGGAGGCAATGGGTGTGTTGTGTTCGGGGATCACGTTGCCGTAGAAGTCATAAGACACCAGCGTCGCTCCAGGAGCCATACCGCGCCATTGCAAGGGAGTCCCGCCTCGTGAAACGCTCAGCGCGCCGCTGCCCGCCATCGTTCCCGCAACGTGGGTGGCGTGTTCGTCAACATCGCTGGCTTCACCAAGCGTGAGTCGTCCTGCAAAGTCATCGTGGTTGAGATCCACGCTTCCCCCATCCCAGATGCCCAGCGCGACGCCGTTGCCGGATAAATTGTAGGGAGCGGCCTGGACGATGTCGGCGCCGACGTTGGCGCGGGAACCATCGTTCATGGCTTTGGGGGGTGGCGGAGCGTCTTCGATCCATTGCACGTCGTCGCGATCGGCGAGTTGATCGATGACGGCGGCTGGAACTATCGCGGTGACGCGATGGAGTTCGGGCGTCGTGTTGACGACCTGGCCGCCAGCGGCAGCAATCGAGGCAGCCAACCCTCCAAGGTCCGCATCGTCAAAACACGTGAGTTGCAGTTCGGCATTGCCGCCCGGGCGCATCGCCCATCCGCCCACGCCCTCGGCGCGAATGCGCGGTGCGATTTTATCTTCTCGATATATGGCACCAGCCCAGCGCACGCGCAGGGGTTGCAAATCCGCGGCTTTGACCTGCGCAGGGAGGGAAGCGAAATAGGCGTTGTCGGGCAGGTAGCCGAGCAACTTAACGCCGCGGGCGCGGAGTTCTTTGCGGCGGGCCTCGTTGGGCAATTCATCGAATTGCAGAATCACGTGGAGGACAGGACCGTTGGCGTGCCTCGCCTTGACGCGATCCAAATTGGCGTCGGTATCGCCGGCGGGAAGGAACTCTTCGGATTTCAGGCGAATGGATTTCGCAGCGTTTCCGGCGACGGCGGCCTGGACGGCGGGCTTCGGCGCGCGGTCGGGTTTTGCATCGGCGGCGTGCAAAACGGGGGCGAACAGCGCGAAGGCGATGAAAAAGAAGGGCAGCTTCCGGTCCATGGTCATGGGTCCTTTCGTGGTTAGTAATGTCCTACGAGTGCAAGGGCACACATAATTCCTATCGGGGTTCCCCGGTAATGCTTTAGGTATTTTTACGTACCGGCCAGGGCACGGGGTGGACGGTTGATTCGCGACACTCGACTTGCCCGCTATTCGTGCCTAAGCTGATTCGATGCAGTCGGCAGCGCCATTGACCATCGCAGGGCGGCAGTTCCGGTCACGGTTGATGATCGGGACGGGCAAGTTTTCCTCGCCGGAAGCGATGGCGGACGCCTTGGAGGCCAGCGGGACGGAGATCGTCACGGTGGCGTTGCGGCGCGCGGATTTGAGCGGTAAGAAGGACCCGTTTGCGAACATCCTGGAATTCATTGACGCCGAGCGCTACCTGGTGTTGCCGAACACCAGCGGGGCGATGAATGCCGAAGAAGCGGTACGCCTGGCGCGGCTGTCCGCGGCCGCTGGGCTGCCGAAATGGGTGAAGCTGGAAATCCACCCGGACCCCCGCTATCTCCTGCCTGATCCGGTTGAAACTCTGCGCGCGTCTGAAATCCTCGTGAAGGAAGGGTTCACGGTGTTGCCATATATAAATGCTGATCCTGTGCTCGCCCGGCGGTTGCAGGATGTGGGGACGGCGACGGTCATGCCGCTGGGCTCGCCGATTGGGTCGAACCGGGGACTGCGCACGCGCGATCAACTGGAGATTATCATCGAGCAAGCGATCGTTCCGGTGGTGGTGGATGCCGGGTTGGGGGTTCCCAGCCATGCCGCCGAGGCGATGGAGATGGGTGCTGACGCGGTATTGGTGAACACCGCGATTGCGGTGGCCAGCGATCCGAATCGGATGGCGATAGCTTTCAAGATGGCGGTCGAGGCCGGGCGCGCGGCTTTTGAATTAGGGGTCGCAGGCCAGCAACACTACGCCCGCGCCACCAGCCCGCTGACGGGATTTCTCGACCACAAATGAATTTGGGTTCAAGGGAATGAAAAAGCTCAGTGCTCAACGCGTTCGCCAACTGCTCCACTCGGCCCAACAACGGAGAATCGTCGTGGTGGGAGACGTCATGCTCGATCAATTCATCTGGGGCAACGTGGCGCGCATTTCGCCCGAAGCGCCGGTGCCGGTAGTCGAATTCCAGCGCGAAAGTTTTATGCCGGGCGGGGCGGCGAATGTGGCGCGGAACCTTTCGGCACTGGGCGCGCAAACCGAGTTATTCGCCGTGATCGGACGCGATGAGGCAGCAAAAACTCTGGAACAGATTCTGAGCGAGCAGCGCGTCGATTGCCGGGGACTCATCCCGCAAGGCAACCGTGCGACCAGCATCAAGACGCGCATTGTCGCGCACCAGCAGCAGTTGGTGCGGGTGGATCGCGAAACGCGGCTCGACCTCGACCGTCCAACAACTCGGCGGCTTCTAGCCACACTTGAACCGGCGATCCTCGCCGCTGACGCGGTGATTGTTTGTGATTACGGCAAGGGAGTTGTCACGCAAGCACTGCTGGATGAATTGCGAAGGTTTTGCCAGGCGCGCGGCGTGTGGCTGAGCCTGGACCCGAAACCGGTTCATGCACTGAACCTGTCGGGGCTGTCGTTAATTACGCCCAATCGAAAAGAGACGTTCGAATTGGCCAACTTGCCGGATAACAGCCGCGCGGCTGACCCGCTCCAGGACGAGGGCCTGCTGGAGGCGGCCGACAAATTGTTGACGAATCTGCAACCCGCCCTGCTCCTCATCACGCTGGGTGACCAGGGCATGCTCCTTTGCCAGCGCAAGCAGCAGCCGTTTAACATTCCAACGGTAGCGCAAGAGGTGTTTGATGTTTCCGGCGCGGGCGACACGGTGATTGCTTCGTTCACGATCGCGATCGCGGCGGGCGCTTCGCCGGTGGAAGCGGCCATCATTTCGAATCACGCTGCGGGAGTCGTCGTCGGCAAAGTGGGCACGGCGACGGTCACACCGAACGAACTTCTGCAGAGCTTTTCGAGCGCACGATGACGAAGGTCACTCCAGAAATGATTCGCGGCATGAAAGGGCGCATGAAGGTTGCCGCGCTCACCGCTTACGATTATCCGAGCGCCAGATTGCTGGACGAGAGCGGCGTGCCGTTGATTTTGGTGGGCGATTCCGTGGGCATGGTTGCCCTGGGCTATCCGGACACCACGCATGTGACATTGGCGGACATGGAACATCACGTGCGGGCCGCCGCGCGAGCACGGCCAAGAGCGTTGCTGGCTGCGGACCTGCCGTATCGCACGTATGACACACCGAAGCAGGCGGTGGAGGGCGCGCGTCGTTTGCTGGCTGCCGGCGCTGAGGCGATCAAGGCGGAGGGAGGGCGGGCGATTATCGAACAGGTGCGCGCGATTGTTGCGGAGGGAATTCCGTTTATTGGGCATCTGGGAATGTTGCCGCAGCACGTTCTTGAAGAAGGTGGCTACAAAATTAAGGGCAAAACTGATGCGGAACGGCAGGGTTTAATTGATGATGCGATCGCGCTCAATGAAGCGGGCGCGTTTGCGATTGTGCTCGAACTGGTGAAAGGCGAAGTGGCGCAGGAAATCACCGCGCGCGTGCCGATACCGACGATCGGTATCGGGTCGGGGCCGAATTGCGACGGACAGATTCTGGTCACTCACGATTTGATCGGAACCTTTCCATGGTTTACGCCGCGGTTCGTCAAGCCGCGCCTGAATTCCGCGGAGCAGATCAAGACGGCAGTGACTGATTGGATGCAGTCGCTTTAAATGAAAGGCTTGACGCACATCGATGCCGAAGGTGACGCGCGCATGGTCGACGTTTCGGAGAAGCCTGTCTCAAGGCGTGAAGCGGTGGCGCGGGGGGAGATCAAAATTTCGATGGAGACGCTCTCGTTGATCGAGGCGCAAAAGGTCGCGAAGGGGAACGTCCTGGCCACGGCGCGACTCGCCGGCATCATGGCTGCCAAGCGCACGGGGGATTTGATTCCGCTCTGCCATCCCCTGACCATCACACACTGCGAAGTTGATTTTGATATTCCCGCATCGCGAGATCGCATCGTCATCACGGCGACAGCGCGCATCACGGCCCAAACGGGCGTGGAGATGGAGGCCTTGACGGCCGTGAGCGTGGCAGCGCTGACCATTTACGATATGTGCAAGGCGGTGGATAAAGGAATGGCCATTTCTGAGATTCGACTGTTGAAGAAAACGAAGACTGCGGTTTAACCATGCAAATTTCAGTGGGCATTATCACGATTTCTGATCGCGCCTCCAAAGGCTTATACGACGATCTGGGCGGGCCGGCGTTAAAAAAGGCGGCGGAAAGTTACGGGTGGAAAGTCGCGGCTGAACTGCTTGTGCCGGATGAGAAACGCGAAATCCAGCGCGCGATTCGCGAACAAGTAAACAAAGGCTGCGAACTGATCCTGACGACCGGTGGCACTGGTGTGGCGCTGCGCGACGTGACTCCGGAGGCGGTGCGGGAGATCGCCGTGCGTGAATTGCCGGGTTTCGGCGAAGTGATGCGCATGGAATCGATGAAGATCACGAAGAATGCGATCTTATCTCGGGCACTCGCCGCGGTGGTGGAGAAGACCCTCGTGATTTGTCTGCCCGGAAAACCCAGCGGCGCGGTCGAGTGCCTTGGTTTTGTGGTCGGCGCGATCCCGCACTGCGTCGAGGTGCTCCAGGAAGTGCCGACGAGTTGTTGAGTATGCGAGCGATTCCCTTGCTGCTTCTTGCGATCGTTTTGGCCGGTTGCAGGTCGACACCGCCCATCCAGATTGTCGCTCCGCCTCCGGAGCAGAAGCCGATGGTGTGGATTCGCGGAGACGTAAAGAATCGCGCTGTGCCCTGGGACGAGGAACTGACGCTCTCGCGCGCGATCATAGCCGCCGAATTCACCGGACTGTGGGACCCTCACGCGATTTCGATTGTCCGCTCGGGGCAAAGCTACAAAGTCAACCCGCGTGACCTTCTCAAACAACGCGATGATCCCGCCCTTCAACCGGGGGATGTCGTCGTGATCGAACGCTAAGAAGCATTTCGCCCAGGCCCGTCATCCGTTCTTTAAAGGCTCGAATTTAGCTCTTGCAAATCCTACACGTGTAGGAGATAAAGCTTACATCTGTAAGCCATGAAACGGGACCGCCAACGTCTGCCGTCGATTTCCGACGCGGAATGGGTTGTAATGCGCGAAGTGTGGGAGCGCGGGCCGATGACGACGAATCAGGTAGTGGCGAGCCTGGACAACAAGACGCATTGGAAGCCCAAAACCGTTCAGACGTTGCTCGCGCGCCTGGCCCGTAAGGGCGCGCTGGGGTTCGAGAAACAGGGACGCGAGTACCTTTTCCGCCCTCTGGTTACGGCGGCCCAATGCGAGCACGCGATTACGCGTTCGTTTCTGGGCCGATTTTTCGGCGGGGAACTTGCGCCCTTTCTCTCGCGTTTCGTCGAGAGCGAACGGCTTTCACCCAAAGAAATCCGCGAACTGAAGCGCATCCTGGACCGCGGCAAGCTATGAGCCCTATTCAAGAATTCGCCGTGGACGCGCTGAGTTGGTTGGGACAAACCAGCCTCGTCGCGGCAATTCTCGTGGTCATCGCGTTTGTGGCCCAGCGGCTGTTGGGCAAATACATTGGGCCGCGCTGGACATACACGTTGTGGTTGTTGGTCGCGCTTCGTCTGGTCCTGCCGTTTGCTCCTTCCAGTGACTTCAGCCTATACAATTTCTATCCGTCGAGTTCGCGCAGCGCTCCGATTCCGATTGATAACATCGAACTGAAGCCGGTGCTGATTGCGCCGATCATTGCGCAGAGCAACGCGCGGCCGACCTCGCTTCCGCCAGCGCTCAATGTGGCAGGAGCCGCAGTGATGATTTGGTTCGCAGGAGCGATGATCTACTTCTTGATTTGCGTGATCCAGTATCGGCGCTTTGCCGCGTGGTCCAGGCTGCAGCCATGTATTTCGGATCCAAAGACATTGCAGGCACTGAGGGAAGCCCAGCAATTGCTCGGGTATGCGGGCGAGATCCCTCTGCTTGCGACCGCCACGTTGTCCGTTCCTGCGCTCTTTGGCGTGGTTCGACCGCGGCTGCTGGTGCCACAAACGATGCTCGACACGTGGACTCCTGAGGAACTCAGGCATGCGCTCCTGCACGAACTGGTTCACGCGAAGCGCCGCGACCATTTGCTTAACTGGGGGCTCATTTTTGTGCAGGCGCTACACTGGTTTAATCCGATTGCGTACTTTGCGCTCAAGCGTTTGCGCGCTGAACGCGAACTACTGTGCGACGCAATTGCCCTCTCGCGCATGAATGTCGAGCAGCGGCACTCCTACGGCGAAGTTTTGATCAAAGCGGCGCAACAGTTCGTTCGCCCGAGATTTTCATTGGCTGTCGTTCCCATGATCAACCAAAACAATGAAGTGAAAAGGAGAGTCTCTATGATTGTGCAATTCAAACCAACGCGCCGTGTCGTGTCGATTGCGGTTATCGTTGTATTGGCGCTACTGGCGTGCGTCACGTTTACCAGCAGGGCGCAAAAAGCGAAGCCGCCCCCACAGTCCTCCACCACGCCGCCAGTGCTTACGGCCGAGGGCGAACAGCAATCCATCAATGCGCTTCGGCGGGCTTATGATCGATTAACACAGGAAGTGGAAGTGGGAACAAAACGTCTGGAAACACTCCGTCTTGAGCTGAGCATTCCAAGCTATCTCGCCGCCGGAGACGGCAACCAACCGGGGCCGGACACCGAAAGCATTCGCCGGCTGGAGGTATTGCGGTCGGAGGCGGTCGGTCAATTCCGCGAAATTGAATCGCTGCACAACACGCTCGCGGGCTTGTCTCTTGCGGAACTGCGAAAGGCGGTCATGATCGCGACTCCTGACGCGCAACTCGGTTCGCTGCTGGAGCGCCAGGCCGATGCGGTGCAAAGGCTGGCTGGATTAAGCGAGACGCACGCGCCTGAGCACCCTGACATGGTCAGCCTGAAACGGACCCTTGAAACTATCAATCGTCAAGTAAGCGAACGGCTCGTGGATATTGTGGCCGGGCTGAAGGTGAGAGTAGACCACACTAAAGCGCGACTCGAAACCTACGATCAGGAACTCGAAAAGCTAAGACACCGTGACCTGGAAGCGCCAATCCGGTATCGCGAGTATTTCAAGCTCAAGCGAGAGTTGGAGAATATCCAGGCGGTACGCGATCGCTTGCAGATGCGAATCCTTGAGGAAGAAATTAATGCTGGGCTGTCGGCGAGTTCGCCTCCCTCGATCAAACCCGGAGCTCCGGCCGCAAAACCGTAGTCGACACCCTTACGGCGCGGGCGCTTGCCAAACTTCATCGGGAGCGTCGTGGACACGCCTATGCCCTGACCCGTCCCGTAGTACGTAAACGCGTGTCCACTTGCCGTTCGGCATTTTGATCGGGACGGTGCGTGCGATGATGGTGTTGAGATCGACCTTGCGAATGTCCGCAGCATCGGTAATCAACAACTCGACATCCGGCCACACGGCATTGAAATCCATTGTTGCTGTTGACTCGTCTTCTTTGAGGATCTTTTCCCATTCGCGGCGCAGCTCTACTGTCAGATGCCCATCCTTGTCGACAATGGGAAATTCACCAGCGACGCCCGCCTGTTCGCGGTCGTCAGCAACGGACAGGATTGCCAAAACCAATCTCATCATTCCCCGGGTATTTTGCTGGATGCGAATTTCGAAAGGCAGTTTGTCTCCGTCGGAAGAGCTGACTTCAACCCTGGGGTTTGAGTTGGGCGTAGCGCGCGCGAGTTCGGCTTTCCGCCGCCTCAACTCTGCGACTTCGGCGCGCAGGCGGAGCAACTCGGGATTGGCAACAGGTGGTGCCGCGGGCTTTGCTGGCCCGGCCACCGGTTGGCGTTGCACGCCGGCGAGTTGCGCCCGCAGTTCGGCGTTGTGTTGATTCAGTTTTGTAATTTGTGTTCGCTGCCAGATCAGGAGCACGACAACGGCCACGCAAAGCGCGAATAACGCAAAGGATTTTGCCCGGCGGTTCACTGTTGCTGCTTGCGCCGATTCTGTTCGATTACTTCGGCGATCTTCACTGGCTTGCCGCCCTCTCGCTTGCTTTCGTCGGCGGCTTCCATGAAGGCGAACATCTCGATGGTTTCGTCGGGCGAGACCGGCGACGCGCCAGTCTGAAAGAATTTTATGATCTCGCGCACGAGCGGCGCGTAACTGCCGCTACCCTTTTGCTCGGCCACAGCCTTCGTGCCGAACACGGTCACTTTGTGCGGCGTGGCGCTGGTGCGCAACCCCACGAGCGTGCCAATCCGCCCGCCAGACCACGTGCCGGTGATGACGTCGCTGTCTTTGGAGGTCGATCGTACGACGTTCTCGCAGCCCGTGCCCATGATCGTGAAGAGGGCTTCCGTCGGGTGCACGCCGTACCAGAACATATCGGGATGGTGCGATTCCAGGTGCGCCGGGCCGTAGGAGATCACGTTGCGAATTTCGCCTACGTTCGCGTTCTTGACCTCGATGAGGCTGTCGTAAAAGCGATACGACGAGGAACTGAACACAGGCACGTTGTTCTCTTTGGCGAGACGATAGATTTCGATCGCATCGCGCAGGGAACCGGCGACTGGTTTGTCGATGAACATCGGCTTGCGGGCTTTGATCACTGGTCGCGCCTGTTCGAGGTGCGGGCGACCATCCACACTTTCGATGAGCACGGCGTCAACCTGACGGCAGAGTTCCTCGATGGAATCCACAATCTTCACTCCAAATTGCTCCTGGAGTTGCTTCGTGTACTCGTCAACGCGCGTTCGGCTGGACTCCACGTCCGGACTTCCACCTTTGAACGCGGCCACGATCTTGCCGCCTTGAATGTAATCCTTGTTGTTGGTCTCATTGAGGAGTTTGGTGAAAGCAATTACATGGGAGGTGTCGAGGCCGATCATTCCTAGTTTTAGGTCAGCGGCGAAGACCGAAGAAGTGACACAGACCGCAAGGAAAGAAAGCAGGCGATTCATACGCCTGAGGAAAACCGATTCAGGGAAACCGCTCAATAAGAAAGCCAGCGTGACAGGTCGGCGTCACGCTGGCAGCACCCTTACATGCCTCCTCCTTTGGATTACAATTGAGCAACGCCCGACCCTAGGACTCCCAAAGAAGGCTGCCTATGGGGTCTTTAACCCAGCCTCGACCTGAGGCGGAAAGAGTGCGATAAACGCCTCGGGCGAGAGCATTGTTTTGAGTTCTTCGTGCGCACCGCGTGCTTCTTCAGGTCGTCGTTCCAGGGTGAGGAGCGATATCTCAAACAGCAAGTCTCCCGCGGCTCGCCCGCGTTTTTGGGCTTCGCCCGGATCTCTGTTGGTCCCCTGCTCCATCTTCTGGCACCACGCTTGCAAGCGGCGTCCCGTCATCAGCACGTCGGGGCGCTCGCCGGAGTGTGCCATGGGCGCAAGCAGTTCGATCCAGGGGCGGTCTTCGGTGTTGATGCGGCCCGCGCGCAGTTGCGGATTTTCCGAGTCGATCCACCCGAGAAAGTGCATCCAAAAAAGTTCGGCGTGCTTGAGCTGCGGATTTGCGGGATCCGGCTTCATTTCTGCGAGCCGTCTCTCGATTACGTCTGCGTCGAAATTTCCACAGACAAGTCCCAACGCAGGTTCGGTCGGCGAAAAGTCGCCGCGCCAAAGGGCCACGCGCGGAAACACCTGGAGGATCGTGCGGAGCACGATTTCCAACTCCGTTTCTGAAAGTTGAAACAGCGGCAGCCACTGACAGAAGATTCCGTTCGTGGCCAGGCGGCTCTTCGCGATGTCGAATTGCTCAAGGGTAAACAACGCTCCTTCGCCGGGCCGCCACGGGACGACGAGATCTCCGACAATGACGTCAAACTTTTCTTGAGACCCGCGCAAAAAGTTGCGCGCATCGTCCATGACAACCGTCGTTCGCACATCCTCCAGCACCTTAAGATTTGCCGCGGCAAAATGTTCGCGGGCGACGCGAATCACCTCCGGGACCAACTCGACGGCCGCGAGACGCTCAATGGGATGGAACAGCGCTCCACTTGCGGTAATCCCAGTGCCAACGCCGAGCAGGGCCACGCGGCGTGGCGCGGGATGCAGCAGCAGCGGCAAGTGACATTGCATCCGCTCATCGCCCGTCGCTGCACTGCCTCCAAGCACGTAATGATTGTTCAGTTTGAGCCGGCGCGAATTAGGCCGTTCGGTGACCGCAACGATGCCGTGCGCTCCTTCGGAAACGCTGATCAAGCGCTCGCCGCGAGTGGCAGCGATTCGCACCCGCGGTAAATTCGCCGCGCCAAGGACGAGGAGAATGGCCGCTATGGTTCCAGCGATTCGCAAAGACCACCGCGGCTTAACATAGTGCAGACCGACGAGCGCGAGGATCGCACCCGCCGATACAATGCTGCTCCACAGGCCAAGCACCTGCGGCAAAACGAGGGCAGCCAGGAGCGAACCGACGACGGCGCCCGCGAGATTGACCGACAAGACTTTGCCGACAACCGCTCGTGACGGAGCGACGACGACGCGTCCGGCGTGTTCGAGCAACGCGGGAAATCCAACACCAAAAATGCTCACCGGCACGACGACGGCCGCCAGAATCAACGCAACTAAATGCGTCGAGTAAGTTGTCCATTCACCGCCTGCGCCGATATAGTTAAGCGTGTTCGTGAAGCGCAGGAAAATCCATGGGGTTGCCGTCACGAGACATCCGCCCATCAGCCAAGACCAACCAAGCACAGTAAGAGGCGCTTTCTTCCTCACTAGAAGCCGTCGCGAAATTTGACCACCGATCGCGAGCGCGAGGATGAAACCGACAGCAATGATTGCAAAAGAGTAAATCGAGTTTTCGTGCACTTGCGCAAAGGCGCGGTTCCAAAGCACTTGCAAAATGAAGGCCAGAGTCCCGGAAAGAAATGAGAGCCATAAGACGGCGACGTGTCCTGGAGCCTGGGGCACGCGAACATCAGCGCGTTGGACCGCGCGCGGAGGAAGGGCTTTCGCGATAGCGAACGAAACAACAGCGATAGCCACGTTCAGGGCCACGCAAAGGCGCAATGCATTCATCGCACCAAGCTGTGGCAGTAAAACGAATGGCACCGACAAAGCGCCCACGGCTGCACCGGCAGTGTTGACGACATAAAGCCAGCCGGCGGAAACTCCTAACGCGCGTTCGCGCCCTGACGCGATCTCGGACAGGACCGGGAGAGTTGCACCCATCGCGGCCGTCGGAAGTAACAGCGCTACGGTCGCCACCAGAAGCTTCGCTATAAAGGTCAGGGCGGGTTTGTTGACCAGTTGGGACAAGAAGGCGGGAAAGAAGTTCAGGAGAATGCCGACCAGGAAGACAACGAGCGCACCCATCGCGATAAGGAGTTCAAGAACCGCGTAGACGCGCAATGGATTGTAGCGCTCGAGCGAGAGCCGCTGCGCCACGATGTTGCCGATGCATAAGCCCGTGAAAAAGGCCGCGAGCACGGCTGCTGTTGCGGGCGTGGCGCTGCCGAACATCAATGTGAACAAGCGTTGCCAAAGAACCTGGTAGATCAGAGCGACGGCCCCGGAAAGGAAGAATATAAATGACAGCCAACGCGACGTGCCGGGACGTAACTGGGGCGTCATTGCTCGCGCGCAAGAGATAGCTTTGCGACACCCGCCGCAAGCAAAACACGCTCGTTTACTCGCGCAAGGCGATTAGCGTGCGCACGTCCACGGCATCCATGCCCGCTGCACGGATGGCATCGAGGCCAATGTCGGTATCTTCGTACGCGCGGCAGTTTTGCGGCGGCACACCGAGGCGACGCGC
>Ga0075428_100003924_pt1 | contig 16334 bp, 13 predicted proteins | sample RhiMetdeltSRZDD2_FD_75291 | JGI IMG/M metagenome (GOLD analysis project Ga0075428, IMG submission 75291) | Populus rhizosphere microbial communities from Tennessee, USA - Rhizosphere MetaG P. deltoides SRZDD2 | ecosystem: Host-associated > Plants > Roots > Rhizosphere > Soil | place: USA... | reverse complement strand
CCACGCGCTATCGGTATCGCGATGCTGGCGATCACGCTGCTCTATGCGGGTCTTCAGTTCGTTGCGCAGGGCGTGCTGGGCCCGGCGCTGGCCAGCGCCAAGGCAGCGCCCCTCGCCGACGCTGCGGGCGTCGCGCTTGGGTCGTGGGCGCGAACGCTGCTCCTGACCGGCGCGGTGGTGGCCATGTTCGGGCATGCGGGCGCCATGATCCTCGCAACGCCCCGGACATTGTTTGCGTTCGCGCGCGACGGCTTTCTGCCAGCGCCACTGGCGCGGCTTCACTCAGTCCATCGAACGCCGGCCGTCGCGATCCTGCTGCAGTGCGCAATCGTGCTCGTGCTCGCCATCACGAGCACGTTCGAGCGGCTCGCGATCGTGGCAAACCTCTCAATCCTGGTCGTGTATGGCACGTGCTGCCTTGCGACCTGGCAGCTCCGGCGCCGCGATGTGCGTTCAGGCAGCACCGCGTTCAAGGTGCCGGCAGCGTCTCTGGTGATCGTGCTCGCGTGCGCGGTGATTGGCTGGATGCTGACGAGCGTCACGCTCGCCGAATGGAGCGCGTTCGCGATTGCGCTGGCGATCGCCGCCGTGATGTTTCTGCTGCGTAAGCGTTCAGCCCAGCTCCCGAGACCCTTTCAGGTCGCTGACTGACGCCGCGCCGCGCCAACCTATCAGAGGTGCAGGATGCCTTTGACGACGTTCATGATGACGTCGTCCAGTCGATATTTCACGAAGACGAGCGGCACGACGGGAACCGCAACGGCAGCAAACAGCAACAGGATCTGGGATGCCGCCATTGGAAAGAGGCGCATGCTGCGAATGACGTCGAAGCCACCCGACAGATCGGCCAACGACTGGATGTCTGCGGTACCCAGCATCTCTTCGTCCGACTGCCGTGATCGCAACCATTTGGCCTCAAAGGCCCTCGTGTAGCCCGTGGCCATTGCTCCGTACTCGAGAAGCCCTCGCTGCTTGACGGCCAGCAATTTGGGAAAAAAGATCGCGAGCGGAGAGATCAGCAGGAGCGTTACCCCGACGATCGTTGCGCCAAGCGGAACTACGAACGCGCTCGGATCCACGCCGCCGAAAAGGACTTGCTCGGCGTAGCTCGCCGAGAGCATGGCTGTTGCCCCGAAGCCGAGGGCTCCCAGCTCGACGTGCGCGATCCCGAAGCCGCCGAGGCCGCCGGCTCGATCGGGATGCGTGGCAAGGAGGTGCAGGTTCAGCCGCGCAATCGACCAAAGAAGCCCTGTCCAGATGATCAGCCTGATACCCCAGCGCCACAACAAAAACTGAAACACGCAGATACTGATCGCGCCATACCACCAGCCCGCCAGCGTGGGCCGGTTGGCCGCGTCCGCCCTCCACGTGGACAGGTCGAGCGGCAGATCCACGCGAATGCCACCGGCGATCGTGATTACCGTCACGAGCGCGAGTGTTGCCTCGAGGACCCACGAGTCCGTCGCGCGCGCCGTTCTCCGCAGGGCGCGCCAGAAGGACGGATGCTCGTCCCGCGGAATGACTCCGCTCTCGAGCAGTTTCTGCAGCACTTCGACGGCGCGAACATCGAAGAAGGCTTCTGCCACGAAGAAGAATGGGATCGCGAAGAGCAGGCGCGTGTGCGTGCCCAAGCTCTTGTGAAAGGAAATCGTTGGGCCGTCGAAGAGCGTCCGCTCGAAGCCCGTCAGCACAACCAACGGCAGCCACGCGATGAGACCAATCAACATGCCCAGCCAGATGAGGCCGACGCGCCCAGGCGGCAGGCCGATCGATCGCGCCAGCCGATAGAGCGGGCCGGTCTCGCAAATCGAGTAACCGCGCAGATCGTTGGTCTCGAGCAGACCGTCGGTCATGTTGCGTGGCCATCATAGTCCCGGCGGACCTTCGCCACGAAGCGCTGCCTGAAGCAGCGGATCGGAGTGCATCCGGGTGTTGAGCTTGTCGTCGATCGACTCGGGATCAAGTTGCGCTCCGGCGCGGACCAGCATCGCAACCATGGCGCAGGCTCGCTCGCGATCCCGGCTGTCGCTCGCATTCGCCCATGCAAACACCGCCCAGCGCATCGGCGTCGCATGAAACGCGTCATCTTTCACGTTCAGGGGCGCGCCACGTTCCAGCAGCAGATCGACAATCTCGACGTGCGGGCCGTACGTGGCCCAGTGCAAACCCGTTTGGCCGTCGGGATTACGCACGCCTGGATCCACGCCTTTGTCGAGGAGGAATCTCACCACTTCGGTCCGGCCATACCCACAGGCGTAGAGGAAGCCTGATTCGAGTTGCTCCTGTGTTGCATCGGACGTGAGCGTGCCGTCCTCACGAAAGTATCGGCGGACGACGTCCAGGCGACCTACGCCAGCGGCGTCCTCGAGGTCCATCGATGCGCCACGGTCTGCAAAGAATTGCGCCGCCGTCCCCTGGCCATTAGCAAGGCAACCCTTGATGGCCAGGTGCTGGTTTCCGGCGAGCCCGGGCCGCTCGATGTCTGCGCCGAACTCCAACAACGTCTCGAGCAGCGAGATCTGCACGCCCGCCGCTTCCGGATGCACGCTGGTTGCGACCAACCCCAGGCTGGTGCTCTGTCCGCCATACGCATCCGACTCCGCGTTCACGTCAGCGCCTGCAACGAGCAACATCCTGGCAATCGCCACGATATTCTTCGGCGTCTTCTGTCGAAAATCCTCGACGCCATTCGCGGACACGTAGTGCAGCAACGTTGAACGGTGCTCGCGGGTTGAGCGCGCACGCACGAGCTCCGGATGTTCATCCAGCAGTTGCTTCAGCGTCGCCGCGTCGCCCGCGACGATCGCGTCGACCGCTGCCTCGAAGTTTGAGACCGGCGAGTTGCCCCGCATGATTGCTTCAACGTGAGCGGCAAACTGCGACCAGCTCGCAAACCCGTGTTCGCGCGCGATGAAGAACTGCGCGTCGGCCAGCACACATGTGCCGGCGCGCTCGTGCGTGTCCTTGAACATCTGCCAGCGGCGATCGATCCGGGCGGCTTCCCGCTCGACCTCCTCTCGAGCCTCTGGTGTGAGCGGCATGCCTTGCAGTCTGCCAAGCGCCTCTATCCACGCCGCGGCCCAATCACGTACCGCGCTGGATTCGTTGGAGCGGCATGCGCGTTGAAGATCTCCGGCGAGCCGGTTGTACTGATCGAGGTGTGGGCGAGGGGGAAGCGGAAGGGCGTCGGACATACGAATCTCCGCGCGCTACGGGTCATTATAGCCACGCGTCCGTCGTTGCGGGCGTAGAATCCTGTGATGACCAACGAGCAACGACGGAGCCTCGACGAGGAGGGATTTGTTCTCCTCGACAACTGCATGGGCGAGGAACTGCTCGGTGAACTCCGGCATCGCATCGGCGAGGTCTTCACGCAGGAGGGCGACCGCGCTGGGCACGAGTTCCGAACCGAAGCGCATGCTCATCGGCTGGCCAACCTCGTCGACAAGGGGGAGGTCTTCGAGCGTGCGATCCTGCTTCGTGACGTGCTGGAAGGCGTGCGCCAGGTGCTAGGCCCCGAGATCAAGTTGAGCAGCCTCAACGCGCGATCGGCGGATCCGAACTCGGATGTGCCGCAGCCGCTGCACGTCGACATGTCTGCTATCCCCGACGAGCGCGGCTACTGGGTCTGCAATGCGGTCTGGATGCTCGACGACTTCACGGCGGAGAACGGCGCGACGCGCCTGATTCCTGGATCCCACAAATGGGGACAACGTCCGCAGGACGTGCTCGAGGATCCGATGGCGCCGCACCCGGCGGAAATCCTGGTGTTGGGGAAGGCCGGCAGCATCGCGGTGATGAACGCGCATCTCTGGCACGGCGGCACTGCGAATCGCACGTCGGCGCCACGCTTGGCCATGCATGCGTTCTATTGCCGCCGCGACAAGCCGCAGCAGCAGTATCAGAAGAGGCTTTTGCGCCAAGAGGTGCAGGACCAACTGACGCCGGAGCTGCGTGACATCCTCGCCCTCGACGATCCGCTGAACGACGCGATCAGCGCGGACGTGGCTGTACGCAGCGGATTCATGAAGTGAGGTACTTCACGAAGACGACCTCGTTGCGGTGCTCGTTGTAGATCAGTTCGTCAACAATCGATCGTACCGACAACAGCCCGAAGCCGCCGGGGCGCAGCCCTTTTTCTTCGCGCACTTTCATGTGCGCGATGGGATCGTCAGGAGACTGACCGATGGCGGCGTGGGGCAGTTCGTCGACTTTGAAGCCGACGCCGGGATCCGCGATGCGGTAAAGGATCATCCGCTTGGCGCGAAGGCATGAGATCCGAACCTTGCGCGTCGGATCGAGTTTTCCACCCCACTCGACGGCATTCATCGCCAACTCGCGAAACGCGAAGCCGATGGACTGTCGCAAATCTGTCGGGAGGTCGGTTTCGAGATGCTTCATGACCTCCTCGATGCGATCGACAGATTCGCGCGAACAGGGCACGAGCAGCTCGACCCAGTCAGCACGCGCCGAAACCACTTCAATTTGCGGTGGCTCTGGCGCCTCGAGCGCCGCGCGAACGGTGGCGAGGAGCTGTGCCGGCTCGACGGGCTTGTGCACGTAGCTGAATGCCCGCTCTCGCACGGCCTTGAGCACCGTTTCCGGCGCGTCGTCGGAGGTCATCACGACGACCCTGGGAGCCTGTTGGACAGCCTTGAGCTCCGCGAGCAGATCGAGGCCGGTCATGCGTGGCATCCAGACGTCGAGCACCATCAATGCAAATTGATCTCGACGCAGCGTCTCCAATGCCTCGACGCCGTCCTTCGCGCCAGACACAGAGAAACCAGCCTTCTCGAGTAGCTTGCTCACCACGAGCCGAGTCGTGTCGTCGTCGTCAACAACCAGGATTCTGGTCATGACCGCCTCCGTGTCCGCCGAATCTGAGGCCGTCGCCGCGAGCGTGGCCGCGGTCGCAGGCGAGGCGCAAGCCGTGCATCGACCAGTGCGGTGTCGAGTTTGGCGATGCACGACCGAAGCGACTCATACGCGGCGGGCGCTGAGTCGAAATCGCCATCGCGAGCAAGCTGCTCCAGCCGGGCCGCGGCTTCGCGGCCGGCGGACGAACCGAGCGTGGCAATCGCTCCCTTCAGTGCGTGCGCCGCCATGCGCAACGCTTCAGCGTTGGTTTCTTCCAGCGCGGCCTCAATTCGCTTCTGATAGTCCACACAGCTCGTGCAAAAGGTCACCGCGACTTCTGCGAGCAGATCGCGATCCCGACCGACGCTGGCGAGTGCGGCCTGCTCATCGAATATCGCCAGGGGGGCTGGAGCGGGCGCGCTCGGAGAGTCGACGCCAGGTGCCTCAGCCAGCTGCTCCACGGTCGCGATCAATTGCGTGACGTCGATCGGTTTGGAAAGATAGTCATCCATCCCGCCCGCAAGGCAGCGTTCACGATCGCCCTGCATCGCGTGCGCGGTCAACGCAATGATCGGCAAGTGCCGGCTTGTCCCGGATTCGCTCGCGCGGATCGCGGCGGTAGCCTCGAGGCCACCCATCTCTGGCATCTGCAGGTCCATCAACACCACATCGAACCGGCTGTTCTGCTTGCGTATCGCATCGACGGCCAGACGCCCGTTTTCGACACCCGTGACCTTGTGACGCCGTTTCTTGAGAAGAGTAAGAACGAGCTTGCGATTCACGGGATTGTCTTCGGCGACAAGGATCTTTAACGTGCGGCGAGGCCGTCTGCCTACTGCTGGCTTTGCCCTGCCTTTCGCCTGGGCGTATCGCGTCGAAACGCCGATCACGCTGGCCAACGCGTCCAGCAGGTCCGAGTCTTTGACCGGCTTGCTCAGAAACGCATCGACTCCGGCCTTGGCACCGCGAACGGCGCCCGCGTCGCTGCCGATCGAGGTCAGCATCACGATCTTTGTTTTGGCGAGCCCTCTCTCCTGTCGGATCCACCGAGTCAACGTGAAGCCGTCAACGCCAGGCATCTGGCCGTCCGTTATGACGACGTCGAACCGCTCACGAGCTGCGGTCGCCCGCTTGAGTATGGCCATCGCGGACTTCGCATCCGCCGCCACGGTTGGCTGCATGTGCCAACTCAAAAGCATCTCTTCGAGGATGAGCCGGTTGGTCGCGTTATCGTCAACGACGAGAACCTTCATTCCATCGAGTGCCCGTGGCCTGACGCGGACGGATTGAGTCGAAGCGGCTGGCCGATCGAACTTTGCCAGAAAGTAGAAGGTGCTGCCTTTGCCCACGTCGCTCTCGACCCACAAGCGTCCTCCCATCAGCTCCACGAGGCGCAGGGCAATCGCAAGGCCCAGGCCCGTGCCGCCATAACGCCTTGTCGTCGAGCTGTCGGCTTGCGTGAAGGCCTGGAAAATATGCTGCTGCTTGTCTTGCGGGATACCGATTCCCGTGTCGCTGACAGCGAACCGCAGGCAAAGTTGAGCAGACTCCGACGCCTCCACGGTGACGCGGGTCACGACTTCGCCCTCGTCGGTGAACTTGACCGCGTTCCCGACGATGTTCAGCAGCACTTGCCGGAGACGGGCAGGATCGCCGACGAGGTGTTCTGGGACATTGGAAGACACCTGGTAGGCGAGTTCGAGATCTTTTGCCGCGGCGCGCAGCGCCAGCAGCTTGGTCGCCTCGCCAACTTCCTCGCGGATATCGAACTCGGTGCGCTCGAGATCAAGTCGACGCGCTTCGATCTTGGAAAAGTCGAGGATGTCGTTAATGAGCTCCAGCAGCGTCTCCCCCGACTGCTGAACCGTCGTCAGGTACTTTCTCTGCTCCGGCGACAGCCGGGTGCGCAGCGCCAGTGTGGTCATTCCAAGAATTGCGTTCAGCGGCGTGCGTATCTCATGGCTCATGTTGGCCAGGAACGCGCTCTTTGCCTCGGTAGCCTCCTCTGCTCGATGTTTAGCGATCTCCAGTTCCCGAACGAGTTGCGCGAGCCGGGACGCCTGATCGCCGAGTTCGCGCTGGCTGACCTCGAGCTGCCTGGCATAGGTCGCCAACGTTTCCTCCGCCGCTTTTCGATCGGTGATGTCGCGGGCGGTGGCGTAAACGATCTTCTGCTCCCTATCCGGCGTCGACGTCCACATCAGCCATCGGAGTGTGCCGTCGCGATGCAGGTAGCGGTTCTCGAAATAGATGACATCTTGCCCCGCCAGGACTTTCTGAAACTCGGCAATCGTCGCGGGACGATCGTCAGGATGGACGAAGTCGAGAAATTGTTTCTCGAGAAGGTCAGCCTCGCTGTAGCCGAGCCCTCGTCCCCACGCTGGATTGACACGGCGGAACGAGCCATCGAAGTCGACGATGCACAGCAGGTCCAGACACAACGTAAAGAAGCGATCGAGTTCTTCCTGCGCCCGCTTGCGATCGGCGAACAGACCGATCTGGTTGCCGACACTGGCCAGCGTTGACAGCAGGTCCTCTTCAGGAGGCCGGATCTCGCCGCTGAAGAACTCCAGGACGCCGAGGACTTCACCACGGAGGAGGATGGGGAAGCCGAGGGCGGCGTGCAGGCCTTCGCGCTTGGCAACTTTGGCTCGGGGAAAATTCCCGTCCTCAACGACGTCAGGAATCCAGGTTGGCTGTGCGTCGGCCCAGACGCGGCCTGGAAGGCCCACACCGCGGACAAACGTCGTCTCCCGGCTGAGCGCGACAAAGTCCGGAAAACTTGCTGAAGGAGCGGTCCAGATGTCGAGGCACCGTAATACAGCCGCATCGCGATCGACCATCCACAAGCCGCCGTGTTCCCAATTGAGCGACTCGCAAATGGCTTTGAGGATCTTGGGGGCCGCCTCAGCGAACGTCGCCGCATCGACCAGCGCCCGGGCCGAAAGGTGCTCTGCTGTCAGTAGGCGGATGCCAGATCCGCTGACTGATGTCGACGCATCGAAAGCCATTGTCTTACTCCGGCCTGGACTTGCGCCATCCGAGGCGGAGACTTACGCAGGCGCCCGGAACGCGGCCCAGGCCGCTTGCATGCGCTCGACCTGCCCCGGGGTGAACATGAACATGCACGAGTCCTGCGAGTAGTCCATGAAATTGAAGATGGGATCGACGCCCGGCCTGGAGCTGGCGGTGCACGTGTCACGGCCGATCGGACAGTTGAACGCCGGCGAGCGTTCCGCGGCCGTGTCGGCCACGAGGTCGCCCTTTGCGCTGCAGCCGCCGTCGAACGTGTGGAGCAAGGCCAGCCAATGTCCGACTTCGTGCGGCGCGGTGTCGCCTTCGCTGTAGAGCGCGAACGTGCCGCCCGGCAACGAGCGCCAGTCGAGAACGACGCCATCGAGCACGGAAAACTGTGCGTCGTTCACGATGTCTGGAAAGTAAGCAAATCCGAGGTAGGGCCCGCCGTCAACCGTATAGATGTTGAGCACGTTGGGGCCGCCGCGCTTCAGAGCGCGTTTCGCCTCGAGCTCGACGGTGAAGTTCACCGCCATCTGCTCGAACCACACCGCATTCGTCGTTCGGGTCACGCCGGCAAGTTGAAACGCGAATGGACTGGCGGCACCGCCCGTGCCTCCGCTGAACGACTCCGTCAGCACACGGATCTGGTTTCGGATCGTCGCCTCCGAGAGATCCCCATTGGCGAACCCAGAGCCTCGAGTGATGACGTGCACCCAGACGGGAATTGTTTGCGTCGCCTTGATCTTGCCCCTGGCGCGGGTGATCTTCTGGTCGATCTGATCGAGAGCCTCGATGCCCGGTGTCCGCGTGCCACACCGCTCCTTCTGCTGAGCCGCACCGCTCTGCGCGAAAACCACAGCCGCCAGAACGATGCTCAGTGCCGCACGTGTCTTCATGGGACCTCCAGGGAATAGGTTACTTCGCGCGCCAGGCGGAATCTCTAGAAATGATCTCAGCGGTCAGGTATCTGTGAAGGCGCGCGGACCGACGTGCCACGGCGTTTCACGGTGACGTTGAAGCGGCGATCGGGCTTGACGCCATCTGGGAGTGTGTACGTTATCGCGTACTGGGATCCGAGATCGGCGGCAATCTGCTGCGTCGCACGGAGGATCTGCAGTGTGGACGTCACTTCTATCCGCCGGCCTCCCGACTGTTTCGGACCGTCGCCAAGCACCTGCTCGCGGCCGCTCTGATCGCTCATCGATCCAAGCGGTGTGACCTGCGTCGAACCGGATATCGTGATCGAATGCATCAGCGCGCCGCTGTCGCGCAGCTTGTCGAGGACGGCTCGCGGCGCAACGCCCGCCTGACCACCCGAGAAGGAGATCACCACAATCACCGGACGCTCGGCTTTGCTCTCGATGAAACGAGTGGAGAGATCGAGAATGCTTTCAGCCACGGCCGAGTCAGGCGGCGGATTCATCGACAGCTTGTTAATCCCACCAACCAGCGCTTCGCCACTCGACGTAAAGTCCACGACCACGTTGTTGCGCAGGCCGATGGTAATCAGCGCGATCTGCGAACGCTCGATCATCAGTTTCATGAATTCGAACATCGCCTTCCGAACGTTGTGATCCGCGACAAGGCGCTCCTCGACCGCCAGCGCAAGACGCATGGGCGTCGTTGCCGGCACCGCCTTGACGATCTCGCGATCTTTGCCGCCCTCCTTGACGACAAAGTCAGCCGCCGTGAGATCAGGCACCGGGGCATCGTTCGCGGTCACGGTGACGTACACGGTCCGCTCGGTTGGCGCGGCGACGCGCGGCCCTTCACCCGCAGACACCGACGCCGCTAACAGAACCCCGACGAAGCCCACCGTCATCGGTCGCATAGCACCTCCCTAGTCCGCTATCCGCAGGCCGCTGGCCGCTCACAGCGCGTTATTTCGCACAATTGCCAGGCGCCACGCCGGCCGCCCATTCGATGCCGCCGAGAAGATGCTGCACGAAGAGCGGCTCGTCGCTGAACGCCGACGGTGCGTGCCCCAGGCCGGTGTACCACGATCGTCCGCCGTCGACGTTGTGGCACCACACGATCGGATGATCGGGCCCCATAGTGTGGCCCTCATAGCTCGCCGGGTTGTAGGTGGCGAGCACGTGCACACGGCCGCGAGGATTCAGCACGAAGTCGTACGGCTCCTCCGTGCGAATCCACGACTCGGGCAACTTGCGCGTCGAGGGATGCGCTCGATCCTCGACCTTGATCTCGAGCTTCTGAATCTTGGGATGCACTTTGAAGAAGGCGCCGACAAGGTTACCGTACCACTCCCAGTCGCGCTCGGTCCCTGACGCGGAGTGGATCCCGACAAAGCCGCCGCCACCGCGAATGTAGCGTTGAAACGCCGCGCGCTGCGCGGCGTCGAGAAGTGCGCCTTTCTCCGGCGTCGAGTTCGTGTTGTTGAAGATCACAACCTTGAAATTGGCGAGCTGTGCGTCCGTGAACTGCGCCGGATCGTCGCTGACGACGACATCGAAGCCATGCTCGGTCCCGAGCTTGCGAATGGCTTCAACGCCAGCCGGGATCGACTCGTGGTAGTAGTTCGTCACCTTCGAGAAGACAAGCGCCCGGAAGCGCGGCTTGGATGCGGGCGTCTGAGGCGGCGCGAAGGCCGCAACCAGAAAACACGACAGCAAGAGGCCAATACAAACGAATCCCAGATGGTATGAACGTTTCATGGAGATAACTTCTATTGCTCACCGCGCCGGCGATCAAGTGATTTCTGCACCAGAGCGTAAGGGAACCGGGGACGTGCGCGTCCCCGGTTCAACCACTGAATCAGGTCCGCAGCGCCTCGACCGCTGTACGTTCCGCTTCGATGATTCTGCCGAGCGCATCCGCCATTTCCGCGTAGATCCCTGCCGCATCGCTTTTTGAGATACGGCACTCCTTCGCCAACTCGACTCGTCGCCCCCACGGCTCGACGGCGTCCTTCGCGGCGTCTGTGTCGTCGCCAGCTTCCAATCGACGATCGGCTGCATTACACGCGGTGCGCAGCGCCTTGTCTGGCGCGTTGGCGACGACAGCCGCCATCGCTGACCATTCGGCGGCAGCTGTACGGTACGCCGACGCGGCGGACGCAAGGGCTGGACGCGACAGAATCGAAGCGGCCGATTCGAGGAACTCGGCATAAAACGCCCGGCCCGCACCAGGCGCCGCGTGACACTCGATCGACTCGTACGTTCGCTGAAGGCCCGCATGCGCGCGCGCGCCTTCGGCAAAGACGACGGACCAGCTCTTCTTGTCTTTTCGATCGGTGAGCATCTGGCGCCACTTCGCCAGACCACTGAAGCCGCAGTTGACCCAGAAAGACTTCGGCACGGCGGGCTCCGTATATCGCTTCGCCGTCGTCGCAATCGCGGTAGCGATCGCGCGGTGGGGCTCAGCGCGCGGATCCACCTCTTCGATCGTCGTGAGCCGATTTCTCGCCTTTCGATAAGCGTGCCGCGCGCTCGCCAGCACGTCGCTGTCGACGGCCACTGCATGCGACACGCGATCGTCGAGCCAGTAGCTGTTCCCGTCGCGGCCCGCAACCGTGACGACGTGCGGCCCGCCACCGACGAACTCCTTCGGCAGGCCGTACCACGGAAGCGATGCGATGTCGACGACGCAGATCGCCGCCTTGCCGTTCGACAGCGCGAGGTCGAGCGCTTTCTTTGCCGCGACTTTGCTCGTCGTCTCGTGCTGAGCGATCCGCACGCCAAGCCGTTCCAAGCCCTCCTCAATGTAGGCGTCCGGCATCGAACGGCTCTGAAACGCGAGGCTGAGAATCGGCGGCCAACCCGTGTACTCGAAGACGGCGTACAGAAATCCTGGCCCTCCGCACAGACCGTTGACGATGGCTTCGTTGTATGGACTGCTCGTTATGGGGAAGGTGATGCCGGCGTGTCGAAGTGCGTTGACGAGCGCGCTCGTGCCCGGCTGAATTCCGCCGAAGCGATCGTATCCGCTCAGCACGCCGGGCTGCCTGCTCGACGTTCGGTCTGTGTGCTTGGTAAGAAGTTGCGCGCGGGCGGCGGAGTATCGTTCGCCGGTCTTGGTCATGCGCTCGCGCACGAGCGCTTTGAAGTCACGCTGCTTGGTCATGACGCGCCTCTTGTTCTCCACGCGAGCGTGCGCTCGCGAGGAAACACGCCTTCGCCACATGCCTGCCCGCACATCAGCGTCGGCTCCAAAAGGCAAACCACGACACAGGATCCGGAAGAGATGCCTCTCCTTTGCTCCGTGAGAGGTCCAGGGCAGTGGACCAAGAGGAGTTGGGCGACGGATCGATCGCCGCCCAGCATCTTACTCCAGGTTCTTCGTTCAGTAGGCTTTGAACTATTTCGCTGCGCGTTTGAAAACGAGCGGCAGGTTGAGCGGACCCTGGGCCCATGTCCCGGTCAGCTCTCCGCCCTTCAACTCGCCATCGAACGTGCCGCTGATCATCGTGATGAGCAGCTTCACCTTCGAGCCGTCTTGCGTGATGGTTGCGATGGGGATCTCGATGTTGCCCTGATCGAGGCTGACGATCGTTCCGGTTGCACCGTCGGCTCCGTTCGCGAGCTTCAACGCCAGACGAAGCATTGTGCCTTTCACGTCCAACGTGCCTTCCCAGTTGCCGACCAGATCTTTCGTAATCGGTGTGCTCTTCTGCGGGACCTCGAACTTCGCGTCGCCCTTGCGCTCGAACGTCAGCGGCAGCGAGCCGCCTCCCTGACTGAACGTGCCGGTAATGGTCTTGCCATCAGCCGACAGCGTTCCGCTGTAGCCCGGATCGCCGGGTGCACCCTTGATCGCGAAAGTGATCGTGTTGCCTTTGACGACGACATCGGATAGCGGCAACCCGCGCGTGCCCTGCGTGGGGATGGAAATCGTGCCGTACCACGCGCCTCCATTCTTCGTGGCAAGGTCAATCTCCATGCCGATCGTCTGTCCGGCTTCGAGCGATCCGACCCAATGTCCCGACGGCCCTTGCGTCGCTTGGCCAGCGGACGCCCGCTCAACGGATCCGAACAGAACGAGGAGTAAACCTAGCAGTACGCGCGGCAATCGGTGCATGACGTTCTCCTGGGGGCTGAGGCTATCACGCGATCGATTCAGCTGCCTATTCGCGTTCCTCTGCCAGACGGGCTGCCTGGCTCGTGAGGTAGTGGCGTTCCGGCATATTCGCCGTCCGGCTTGCCGCCGCGAAGTAGTGCTCGATGGCGCCCCGACGATCGCCAGCCATCTCGAGCAGATGAGCGCGAACGGCGTCGAGGCGATAGTGGCCGGCGAGCCGGCCGTCCTCGTCGAGCGTCGCGACGAGTTCGAGGCCGGCCGACGGACCGTGCACCATTGCTGTGGCGATCGCGTACGCGAGCGTCACCATCGGGTTGTCCGTCATCCGCCGCAGCAACCCGTACAGCGCAAGGATCTGGGGCCAGTCCGTCTTGTCGGCGCTAGAGGCCTGATCGTGAATCGCCGCAATCGCGGCCTGTAGCTGATACGCACCCACTGCGCCTTTCGCGAGCGCTTCCGTCACGAGAGCAATCCCCTCGTCAATCGCGGCGCGGTTCCACAACGTTCGATCTTGCTTGTCGAGCGGAATCAGGTGACCTTCCGCGGTGGCGCGCGCCGGCCGCCGCGCATCCGTCAGCAGCATCAGCGCGAGTAGTCCTGCCACCTCGCCATCGTCTGGAAGAATCTGCCGAACCGCGCGCGTCAGCCGGATGGCTTCGTTGGACAACTCGACCCGCTGCAATCGCGGGCCGATGCTGCTCGCGTAGCCCTCGTTGAAGATCAAATACAGAACTTGCAGCACCGCGCTCAAACGCGCTGCTCTCTCATCGTGCGTGGGCAGGCTGAAAGGAACTCCGGATGCCTTGACGTTCTGCTTGGCGCGGCTGATTCGCTGCGCCATCGTGGCCTCCGGCACGAGGAACGCCTTGGCAATCTCCGCCGTCGTCAGACCGCCGACAGCGCGCAGCGTCAGCGCAATCGCGGACGCTGGGGTGAGCGCGGGATGACAGCACATGAAGAGGAGGATCAGCGTGTCGTCGTGATCCGCGCCGTCCACGTCGGCGTTGTCAGATGGTGGCGCGAACTGCTGGTCGAGGGGCACGTCGCCGGCGGCGATTGATTCGCGCCGGCGACGGCTGATCTCGCTGCGAACGTGATCCGTCATGCGCCGTGAGGCCACCTGGATCAGCCATCCGCGCGGGTTGTCGGGAACGCCTTCCTCCGGCCACTGGAGCGCCGCTGCGAGCAATGCCTCTTGAACAGCGTCCTCGGCGGAAGTGAAGTCACCGTAGCGCCGGATGACGGCGCCAAGCACCTGAGGCGCCAGGTCGCGCAGCAGCTTCTCGCTGCTTGCGTCCAACGGCGACGAGCGTTTGGTCACATGTCCACGGCCGGCGCGCTCATGACTTGCCGTACCTCGATCGGGATGTTCAGCGGCGTGCCGCCAGGTCCAGGCGCAGCAGAGGTCCGGCCGGCGATCTCGTACGCGCGCTCCGGCCGATCGACCTCGACGATCAAGTACCCAGCCAGAAACTCCTTGGACTCGGCGAATGGCCCGTCCGTCACGGCCGGCGTCCCGTTGGGCTGCGCTCGCACGATCCTGGCTTCGTTCGGCCCGGCCAGACCTTCGGCGCCAACCAGTTCACCGCTTTCGGTCAGTTCCTTATTGAGGCGCATCATGAACTCAATGTGCGCCTTCAGATCCTGCGGCGGCCAGTTGAGCGTGGCCCAGTCGCCCTTTCCCTTCGGTGCGTGCATCATCAACATGTATCTCATGAGGACGTTCTCCTTTCGTGGAGAAGTCGGAGCACGAGCGACGTTCTCGACATCACTGAGAAGCGAGCTTTCGCGCTTTCTGATCTTTTCCCAGCTGATGAAGGATGAGGTGAGTCACCGCGCCGGTATCGTCCTTGACGAACGTCACTTGGGCGTCGACAACCTTTAAGAAGAACTTCGTCTCGGACTCGGGGAACAGCGGGAACTTCGGCTGCTTGGTGGCCTGCATGTACAGTTGATCGCCTTCGCGCGTGACCGTCATCTGGAAGGCGGGGACGATCTCGTAAACGCCCACCAGCGAGTCCAGGATCTTCGGATTGATCGTTGCCGTGGTTCGCTCGACCGCAACGGTATACGGCTCGCCGAGCATGATCGCCACGAGATCCTTTGCGATACGTCCTGTGGGTGCCTGCATGCTATTGGCGAGGACGATCGCGGTCAGGTTCTCGTCTGGCAGCCGGATGATCATCGTCGAGAATCCATTGATGCCGCCACCGTGTTGCACGAAGGTCCGGTTGAACGTGGCCGGCGACGCTGGCGGAACGATCCACCCATACGCATAGTTCCCCTTGAATGGCGTCCACATCGCCTTGCGCGCCGCCTCGGGCAAGAGTTTGTCGGTGTACAGCGCCTGGTCCCACTTCAGGAGATCTTCAACCGTCGAATACATGGCGCCGGCGGCATATGGCTGCGCCATGTCGAGATATGGCGCGTTACGAACTGTCACGCCGTCACGTGAGTAGCCCGACGCTCGCTTTGGGAGGACGATCTCAGTGCGGTCGTAGCCGGTATCCGCCAGGCCGAGCGGTGTCAGGATTTGATCGCGGATGACGTCCTCGTACTTCTTACCCGTCAGCTTCTCCAGGATGACGCCCAGCAGGAAGTAGCCGGAGTTGTTGTACTTGTATTGCTCTCCTGGCGCGAATTCCAACGGCATATCGCGGAAGCTGCCGATCATCTCCTGGCTCGTCTTCGGCACCATCATCGTGCGCATGTAGGCGGGCGAATTCGTGTAGCTCGGGATGCCGGAGGTGTGGGTGAGCAAGTGATGCACCGTGATCGGCTTCCATGCTTCAGGGCATGGCGTCAGATGTTGGCAGATGGAGTCCTCGACTTTCAGCTTGCCCATCTGCTGCAGCTGCATGATCGCCATCGATGTGAACTGCTTCGTGATCGATCCCAGCCTGAATTTTGTTTGCGGCGTGTTGGCGATCTGCCATTCGATATTCGCCATCGCAAAGCCCTTGGACATAATGGGCACGCCTTTTCGAGCGAGCAGCACGGCGCCGGTGAATCCGTTCACCTTGACTTCGGCGTTCATGAACTCGTCGACGCGCGACGACACGACCGCGTCGGTGGGCGGGGTTGGCCGCGGCGGCGTGGCCACTTGCGCGCTCGCGGCGGGCGCGAGTAACAGAGCGAGGAGGGCGAGTGTTGCGGCTAACGCATGCATGACGCGCATTCTACCTCTGACATTCAATCGTCCGCGGAGTTTGCAGAGGCGCGGAGACAGAGCTCACGCAGAGTTCGCTGAGGAGCAGAGGGGGCGGGGTGTGCGGGCGGGCGGGCGGCCGGCAGCCTGGGCAACGCCCAGGCTGGTGTGAGGAGGAGTCAGGACATCTACACGTCGCTTGGTTCGTCTGTGCGACGCGTAGATGTCCTGGCTCCTCCTCACACCCGCGCCTACGGCGCGGCCGGCCGGACCT
>Ga0075428_100003923_pt1 | contig 16334 bp, 15 predicted proteins | sample RhiMetdeltSRZDD2_FD_75291 | JGI IMG/M metagenome (GOLD analysis project Ga0075428, IMG submission 75291) | Populus rhizosphere microbial communities from Tennessee, USA - Rhizosphere MetaG P. deltoides SRZDD2 | ecosystem: Host-associated > Plants > Roots > Rhizosphere > Soil | place: USA... | reverse complement strand
ACCGAACGACCGCGGGGTCGTTTCGACCGCGTCCTACGAGGCTCGGAAGTTCGGGATCCACTCGGCGATGCCGCTTCGAACCGCCGGCCGGCTCTGCCCTGACGCGATCTTCGTGCCCATCGACGGGGCGAAGTACCAGCGCGTCAGCCGTGAGGTCCTCGAGATCCTGCGGCGGTTCACGCCACAGGTCGAGGCGATCTCGATCGATGAGGCCTGGCTGGACGTCTCGGGCTCACGGGCATTGTTCGGCGACGGACCGGCGATCGCGAAGCTCATCAAGGACGCGGTGCGGGACGAGGTCGGGCTGACGATCAGCGTCGGCGTCGCGACGACGAAGCTCGTGGCCAAGATCGCGAGCGACCTCCGAAAGCCGGACGGGTTGGTCGTCGTGCCGCCCGGGCAGGAGGCGGCGTTCCTGGATCCGCTGCCGATCTCACGGCTGTGGGGCGTCGGAGCGAAGACCGCAGCGGCGCTCGTCGATTACGGCGTCCGAACGATCGGCGACCTGCAGCGGCTCGAGCGGCAGCACCTCGTCCGGCGTCTCGGTCCGCACGGCTCGACGCTCGTCGATCGCGCTCACGGGCTCGATCCGGACATGGTCCACGGGGGTGACGCCGCGAAATCGATCGGGCATGAGACGACGTTCGACGTGGACTCTGCGGATCCGGAGGTCATCGAGCGGACGCTCCTGGCGATGGCCGACGGCGTCTCCGCGCGGCTGCGGGTGGCTGGCTACAAGGCCTCAACCGTTGAGGTCAAGATCCGCGATTCGGCATTCAACACGGTCACGCGGCAGAAGACGATGGCCGAACCGACCGACCTGACGGACCCGATCTGGCGGGTCGCGGTGGAGCTCGGGCGGCCGCTCTATCGCGGCAAGAAGATCCGGTTGGTCGGTGTCACGGCCTCGAACTTCGACCAGGGCGGGCAGCTCGAGATGTTCGATGCCGAGGATCCGAGGCAGCGCGCGGCGGTTCGGGCGTCGGACGCCATCCGGCGGCGCTGGGGCGAGCGAGCCGTGACGCGAGCGCGACTCATCGGGACGCGCACGCCGGTGCCGTTCGAGCGCGATTTCGGGACGTCGGCGGAGGCGCGCGGCGAGCACGCCGCGGACGTGGTTCGGGGGCGAACGAAGCCGCTGCCGCCGGGCCATCCCGACGCCCTGAAGTCGAGTGACACGCGAGCTGACACGGACGTCGACGACATTTCGCCCGACGACGTCTGAGGGCTCGTCCGGGTCTTGACATCGAACACATGTTCGATCTAGTCTCGGTCCGTAATCGAACACATGTTCTGGGTCGAACGACGTGCCCCGGCCGACACAGAGACTGACTGGTAGCCCCCGAGAAGGAGGGCCGAACCGATGGCCATGATCCGTGTCGAACCGGTCCATGTCGACGTCCGAACCAACTGGTTCGACGGTCGACCCACCCAGATCAACTGGGGGGAGCGACGGCTTCCCGTCACAACCCTCGTTCGCGTGCGCGACGAGACGGCCGCATTTCCGGCGGTCGTGGGGCCGCGCACGGTCTTCGAGGTGCAGACCCCGCTCGCGCGCCTGACGCTGGCGTATCGCCATCGAACACGGCGCTGGACGATCGAGGGCCTGGACGAGGTGGCGAGAGCCGCCTGACGGCGAACCTGCGACTCCCCGCGAGGCGGCGACTCCTCCTCGCCGCCACAAGGTCGAGGATGCGGGGCGGGTGCGTCCGGTACCGCGCCCGCCCCGTCCCGACCCCGTTTCGCAACCTACAATCCGCGCGTGCATCAAGAGGCGGAGGGATTCCGAGAGCTGACGCTGGCCGCATTCGTCGATCGGCTGGCATCGTCTGATCCCGTCCCCGGTGGGGGATCGGCGTCCGCCGTGGCGGCGAGCCTCGGCGCCGGCCTCGTGGCGATGGTCGCGGCGCTGTCCGAGGGCCGGCCGAAGTACGCGGACCACGTCGACCTCCTGGCCTCGGCCGGAGCCTCAGGACGACAGCTCGCGAAGCGGTTCCTCGACCTGGCGGATGAGGATGCCGCAGCGTATGCGGAGTTTTCGAACGCGTTGAAGCTCCCGAAGGAGACGGACGCTCAGAAGGCAGCCCGGTCGACAGCGATGCGATCCGCAGCGCGCGTCGCCGCGGAGGTGCCACTGCGCTGCGTCGAGGCGTGCAGGGAGCTTGTGCTCGCCGCGGAGAGCCTCGCTGGTCGAAGCAACGTGAACGCGTCCTCGGACCTCAACGTCGCCGCGCTCCTCGGCGAGGCCGCCGCGCGAGGGGCCGCGGCCAACGTGCTCGTCAACCTGCCGTCTGTCGGCGATGACGCCTGGGCCGCGGAGACCACGCGTCGCGTTGACGGGCTGCTGCACGAGATCACGACGCTCGCCGAGCAGACCCGGCAGGTCGTTGCCGGCGGTGAGGCACGCCCGCCCGTCGAGGCGGAGCTGGAGCCATCCGGAGCTCCGCGCCCGTGACGTCTGCCGCTCCGACGGGGACCGCCCGCCTCCTCGAGGGCGGCCCGATCGCCGAGGACATCCACGCTGCCAACGCGTCGCGTGCCGCTTCATTCGCTGCGCGCCAGGGTCACCCGCCGGCGCTCGCAGTCGTCGTCTGTGGCCGCACGGCACCGTCGATGGTCTACCTCCGGCGGATCCTGGCGGCGTGTGCTCGTGACGGCATCGACGGCCGGCTCGTCGAGGTCGGCGGAACCGAGGGCGAGCCCGGATCGGACATCGAGGCCCAGCTGGTCGAGGCCATCCGGAGCCTCAGCGCAGACCCGACGGTTGCCGGGATCATCGTCCAGCAGCCGCTCCTGCCGAGCGTCCGGCTGCGCTCGGTCATCGACGCGATCGATCCGGCAAAAGACATCGACGGCATCCATCCGCTCAACGCCGGCCTACTCCGCATGGGCTATGAAGGCTTCGTCCCTGCGACTGCCCACGCCACGATCGAGATCCTCCAGCGCTCGGGTGTCGAGATCGCCGGCCGGCACGCCGTCGTCATCGGCCGGAGTGCGGTCGTCGGTCTGCCCGCCGCGTTCATGCTCGTCAAGGCGGATGCGACGGTCACGGTCTGCCACTCGAAGACGCGCGACCTGCCGGGGCGCGTGCGCGAGGGCGACATCGTCGTCGTGGCCGCGGGACGGCCCGGCCTCGTGACGGGCGACATGCTCAAGCCCGGCGCGGTGGTGGTCGACGTCGGCATCAACATGGTCGACGGCCATCTTGTCGGCGACGTGGAGTTCGAGTCAGCGCGCCTGGTCGCATCTGCGATCACGCCGGTCCCTGGCGGTGTTGGCCCGCTCACGAACGCGCTGCTCCTGGCCCATCTCATGCGGGCTGCCGAGCGCCAGGAAGCGACCGAGCGGGGCGGAGGGTACGAATGAGCTTTCCGTCAGACCTCGAGATCGCTCGCTCCGTGGCGCCGCGCCCGATCGCGGACGTCGCCGCGGACCTGGGCCTGCGCGACGAGGAGATCGAGCCATACGGCCGGACGAAGGCGAAGGTCACGCTCGAGGCGATCCGGCGGCTCGAGAGCGAGCGTCCGCACGGCAGGTACGTTCTCGTGACCGCGATCACGCCGACGCCGCTCGGCGAGGGTAAGACGACGACGACCGTCGGCCTCGCCCAGGGCCTGAACAAGATCGGCAAGAAGGCCGCCGTCGCGATCCGCCAGCCGAGCCTCGGACCCGTGTTCGGCATCAAGGGCGGTGCCGCGGGTGGCGGCTACAGCCAGGTCATCCCGATGGAGGACTTCAACCTCCACCTGACCGGCGACGTCCACGCGATCGGAGCGGCTCACAACCTCGCCGCCGCATTCGTCGACAACCACATCCATCACGGCAACGCCCTGGGCATCGATCCGCTCGCTGTCCCCTGGCCACGCGTCGTCGATATCAGCGACCGCGCGATTCGGAAGGTCGTCGTGGCCCTCGGCGGCCGCGAGAACGGCTATCCGCGCGAGACCGAGTTCGTGATCACGGTCGCCTCGGAGGTCATGGCGATCCTCGCGCTCGCCTCGGACCTCCAGGATCTGCGCGCGCGGCTGGGACGGATCGTCCTTGCGACGACGCGCGACGGGAAGCCGATCACCGCTGAGGACCTGAAGGTCGCCGGAGCGATGACGGTCCTGCTGAAGGACGCGCTCAAGCCGAACCTTCTCCAGACGCTCGAGGGCGGCCCGGCGTTCGTCCACTGCGGACCGTTCGCGAACATCGCCCACGGCAACAACTCTGTGCTCGCCGACCGCCTCGCGCTGGCGACGAATGATGTCGTCTGCACGGAAGCCGGCTTCGGGGCCGACATGGGCGCCGAGAAGTTCTTCGACATCAAGTGCCGCGCATCTGGCTTGCGGCCTGATGCCGCCGTGGTCGTCGCGACGATCCGCGCGCTGAAGATGCACGGCGGCGTCGGAAAGATCGTCGCGGGCAAGCCGTTGGACCCGGCGCTCAGCGTCGAGAACGTCGAGGCGGTTCGGGCGGGCGCCCAGAACCTCGCAAAGCAGATCGAGAACGTGCTGCTCTTCAACGTTCCGGTTGTCGTTGCGATCAACTCCTTCCCGACCGACACCGCGGCGGAGGTGCGGGCTGTCCAGGAGGTCTCGCGCGCCGCGGGCGCTCGCGACGCGGTCGTCGCCGAGCACTTCGGCAGGGGCGGAGCCGGTGCGGAAGACCTTGCGCGTGCCGTCTGGTCGGCGGCCGAAGAGGGCGCGCCGGACTTCAAGCTCCTCTACCCGGATGAGATGCCGCTCGCTGAGAAGATCGAGACCATCGCGGTCAAGGTCTACGGCGCCGATGGCGTCGACTTCCTGCCGGCCGCGGCGAAGCAGCTCAGGGCGTTCGAGGACTCCGGCTACGGCCACCTGCCGATCTGCATGGCGAAGACGCAGTACTCGCTGAGCCACGACGCGGCACTGAAGGGCCGGCCGTCGGGCTTCCGCGTGCCGATCCGCGAGGTCAGGCTGTCCGCGGGTGCGGGCTTCGTCACGCCGCTCGTCGGCGAGATGCGGACGATGCCCGGCCTGCCCTCGAAGCCCGGCGGCGAGAACATCGACATCGACGCCGAAGGGAACATCGTCGGCCTGTTCTGACCGCTAATCGCCGGCTTCTGTCGCCGGGCCTCGGGCTCCTAGAGGTTCGACCAGGCGAGGACGAGGGCGACGGCGAGGCCGGCGGCGATCCCGAGCGCAGCCGCTCCCCAGGCGACGATGTCGACCGAGCCGAGCGCCATCGCATCGGCGCCATGCGCGTGGTCGTCGTGACCGTGCGACTCGCCGTGATCGTCCATCGAGCCATGCGGGCCGGCCATGGCGTCGCTTTCGTGCGGCATCGCGGGCTTCTGATCGGGCATGGCCGCATCCTACACTCGGCCGATGAGCCGGGATGCCCGCCTGCTGTTCGCCGCGCGGGCGATCCGAATGTTCGGCTACGGGGCGGTCGCGGTCATCCTCGTCCTGTACCTCGCCGCGCTCGACTTCAACGGCTTCCAGATCGGGCTTCTGCTGAGCCTGACGCTCGCCGGCGACACGCTGATCAGCCTCTGGCTGACGACGCGGGCCGACCGCGTCGGCCGGCGCAAGGTTCTCGTCATCGGCGCGCTGCTCATGGCCGGCGCCGGAGCCGTGTTCGGAGTCGCCGGTGCGTTCTCGGTCCTCGTTCTCGCCGCGACGGTTGGCGTCATCTCGCCGTCGGGGAACGAAGTCGGGCCGTTCCTTGCGGTCGAGCAGGCCTCGCTTAGCCAGACCCTGCCGGGTTCGAAGCGCACGTCGGTCTTCGCCTGGTACAACCTCGTCGGCTCGGTCGCGACTGCCGTCGGCGCCCTCGTCGCGGGTCTTGTCGTTGGGACCTTGCGCGACCGCGGCTTCGCCGACGTCAACGCCTATCGAGTCATCGTGGCTGGCTATGCGGGGCTCGGGCTCGCGATGGCCGCGCTGTTCGAGCTCGTCTCGCCACTGGTTGAGGCACGTCCCGAGGACGCCGGAGATCCGTCGATTCGGCGACGACTGGGCCTGCATCGCTCGCGGAGCATCGTCACGCGGCTGGCAGCGCTGTTCAGCGTCGACGCGCTCGCCGGCGGCCTCGTCATGCAGAGCCTGCTCGCGTACTGGTTCCACGTCCGGTTCGGCGTTCCTGAGGCGACGCTCGGCGCGATCTTCTTCGGGGCGAACCTTCTCGCCGCGGCTTCGGCCCTCGCGGCCGCGCGAATCGCCAGTCGCATCGGGCTCATCAACACGATGGTCTTCACGCACCTGCCATCGAACGTGCTGCTCATCGCCGTGCCGCTCATGCCATCGTTGGAACTGGCAGTCATCGTGCTCCTCGCCCGCTTCTCGATCAGCCAGATGGACGTCCCGACGCGTCAGAGCTACACCATGGCCGTCGTGGATCCCGACGAGCGTTCGGCCGCGGCCGGTGTCACCGGCATCGCCCGTTCCATCGGCGCGGCCATCGGTTCGGCGATCGCGGGGCCGCTCGTGGCCGTCCCGGCTCTGGCGGCGCTGCCGTTCTTCGTCGGCGGCGGGCTCAAGATCGTCTACGACCTGGCGTTGTGGCGGGCGTTTCGGGCTCGGCCCGCGCCCGAGGATCCGCGCGGGTGAGCCTTGAGGCACTCCGGCGCGCGAGTGACGAGAATGTCGTTGCCGCCTTCGAGCTCGTCGCACCCTATGCCGGCCTGGGCGGCGAGCGCCGGTCGTTCGGCGCGGCCGGCGCCATCTTCAGCGGCATCGACCATCCGTTCTACAACGCCGCGTTTGCGCTGGATCCGAGGGTGACGATCGAGGACATCGACGCAGCAATCGCGTGGATCCGCGAGCGGGGTCAGGAGCCGTGTATCCAGGTGCGCGTGGACCTACGCAACCGCTTCGACGCCCATCTCGCCGCCCGCGGCTTCACAGCTGACCCGCGGGTCACGCCGGCGATGGCGCTCCAGCCGATTCCCTCAGTCGTGCCGGACCCGCCCTCCGACGTGGCGATCGAAGTCTTCGGAGGCGGAAGAACCCGGACGCGATCGGACCGGCGGCGCCTGGACGACTGGCTCGCGGTGTTCGGGAACAGCGCATTGTTCAGGCGGCTGATTCCACTCGAGGCCCTGTCGAACCCCAACCTGCTGTTTGCCGTCGGCCACGACGCGGAGGGCCCGGTCTGCTGCGCGATCGCTGCCCGCTCAGCCAGCGCGCTCGGGATCTATGCGGTTGGGACGCAGGAGCGGGCGCGGCGGCGCGGGTACGGGACGGCGATCACGTGGGCCGCGATCGCGGCCGGGCGCGACGCCTGGGGCATGACGACGGCGGTGCTTCAGAGCAGCGAGATGGGTCTTGGCGTCTACGAGCGGATGGGCTTCGAGACCGTCACGGGCTACGTGGAGTTCAACACCCCGAAACGAGAGGCTCCGTCCGCGGGCTGACGCTCAGGCAGTTCGGCTGGGCCGTCCCGGCATCCCGAGCCGCCACCAGATGAAGAGCGCGACCAGCGCGATCACGCCAATTGCGATCGCGAGGTCGAACGGCTGGAGGGCGTGGCGGATATCGGTCCAGCGCGAGCCCAGCTGCTCCCCCGCGAATACGAGGAGGAACGACCACGGGAGCGCCCCGGCGGTCGAGTAGACGATGAACTTCCCGAGCGGCATCCGGGCGACGCCCGCGGGGAACGAGATGAACGTCCGGACGATCGGCAGGAGGCGGCTGAAGAAGGCGGTGGCGGGCCCGTACTTCTGGAAGAAGTGGTCCGCGAGCTCGATCTCGTGCGGCCGGATGAGGAGGTACTTGCCCCAGCGCAGGAGGAACGGCCGGCCGCCCCAGGCACCGATCGCGTAGCCGACGAGGGAACCGATCGTGTTGCCGATCGTCGCGACGATGACCACGATCCAGAACGACCAGGCGCCGCCCGTGAGCGGCTCAACCTGCGACGGGTCGGAGACGAGGAAGCCGGCGTAGGGAAGGATCAGCTCGGAGGGCAGCGGCACCATCGCCGACTCGATCGCCATCGCCACCATCACCCCGACGTAGCCGACGGCGCCGTACAGGCCGTTCAGGAACGGGATGACGATCTGGTCGATGAACGCCAGCAACCGGCGACCTCCGAACGGCGGGCCTAGGGTCGACCTCGGCATCGGCCGCGTGATCGGCCGGGGAACGCGGGCCAGTCTACCGACTATCCTCGGCCGGTGACCGAGCCCGCGATCGAGCCCCATTTCGCGCCCGATCGAGCTCCGGCACGTGGCCGGGGCGATGTCGTCGTCCTGACCGGAGCGGATCTCACGATCGCTGACGTCGAGGCGGTCGCCCGCGGCGGCGCCTCGGCGCGGCTCGACGTCCATGCCCGCGCGCGCATGCAGGAGTCACGTGACGTCGTCGAGCGGCTCGTCGCCTCCGGCGCCGTGGTCTACGGCGTCACGACGGGCTTCGGCGACCTCGCGTCGGTCTCGATCCCGGCCGCGGACGCCGAGCACCTCCAGGAGAACCTCCTCGTCAGTCACGCCGCCGGCGTTGGCGCCGCGCTGCCGCGAGACGTGGTCAGGGCGATGCTGCTCCTCCGCGCGAACACGATGGCCCTCGGCCACTCGGGCGCGCGGCCGCTGATCGTGGACCGCCTTTGTCAGTTCCTCGAGAAGGGCATCCACCCGGTTGTGCCGGAGCAGGGCTCGGTCGGGGCGTCCGGCGACCTCGCGCCGCTGGCCCACCTTGCGCTGCCGCTCATCGGACGCGGCCAGGTCGAGCTCAACGGCCACGTCGGGCCGGCGCTCGTCGCGCTCAAGGAGACGGGGCTGGAGCCGCTGACGCTCAGCTCGAAGGAGGGCCTGGCGCTCCTCAACGGGACGCAGCTGATGAGCGCGCTCGGGGCGTTGCTGCTGGCCGATGCAGACCGTCTCGCCCGAACCGCGAGCGTTGTGGGCGCGATGTCGGTGGAAGCGCTGCTCGGGACCGATGTCGCGTTCGCGGCCGCCTACCAGCTGGCCCGCCCGCACCCGGGCCAGATCACGGTGGCGGCAGAGCTGCGGCACCTGCTTCGGGACTCCGAGCTGCAGACCGCTCATCACGAGACGAGCCACAAGATCCAGGATCCGTACTCGCTGCGCTGCATCCCGCAGGTCCACGGCGCGGTCCGCGACGCCCTCGACCACCTGAGGCGCGTGCTCGACATCGAGCTCAACTCGGCCACCGACAATCCGCTCGTCTTCCCGGAGGGCGGCGTTGCCTCCGAGGACACCGTCGCCACGGGCGGCGGGACGGTCATCTCGGGCGGCAACTTCCACGGCGAGCCGATCGCCCTCGCCCTCGACTTCGCGAAGCTCGCGATCGCCGAGCTCGGCTCGATCAGCGAGCGCCGGACGGCGCTCCTCCTCGACGCCCGGCTGAACGGCGGGCTGCCGGCGTTCCTCGCCGCTTCGGGTGGCCTCGACTCGGGCCTGATGCTGCTCCAGTACACGGCCGCCGGCCTCGTTTCCGAAAACAAGGTCCTCGCCCACCCGGCGACCGTCGATTCGATCCCGACGAGCGCCAACCAGGAGGATCACGTCTCGATGGGCCCGATCGCCGGGCGCCACGCCCGGCAGGTGCTTGAGAACGTCGCTCACGTCCTTTCGATCGAGCTGATCTGCGCCGCGCAGGCGCTCGAGAAGCGCGTCGAGCTGATGGACGGCGCGGCCCCCGGTGCCGGCGTAGGCGAGGCGTACGCGCGCACGCGCGAGCGCGTGCTGCCGCTCGACCACGACCGCGAGCCCGGTCGCGACCTGACTGCCGCATTTGCCCTCGTCCGCGACGGCGCCCTGGCCGACCTCGCGGCCCAGGGGAGCGGCGGCTGACGGTGACGGAGTTGCGGGTCATCGACGTCGTCGATGGCGACGGGTTCGCCCGGCTCCCGTTGTGCGCGGATCCCGGTTTCGACCACCGGAGCTGCGACTACTGGGAGGACGCCGACCGCGGCTCGAAGGCGGCGCGACTCGCGTGGTTCGACCCGTCCGCCGCGGAACCTGCGGCGCGTCCCAAGGCCGCGAACCCCTTCAGCAGCGACGCCGAGCCGGCGTTCAACCCGTTCGCCTCGGCCGGATCGAAGGCGCCAGCCTTCAACCCATTCGCACTCGACGACGCAGGCGACGAAGACAACCCGTTCGCGCCGAAACGCGAGGCGCGACCCGGTGTCGCCGCCGGCGCGCCACGGAAGCTCCAGCTCCTCGGCCGCGGGCTCGCGGTCTTCGGCTCGTATGCGAAGGTCCTGCTGCGAGACGACGAGCCGGCGGTATACGCGCAGTTCGGCCCGCTCTCGGCGTACCCGAGGGCGCTGCGGGTTCGCGAGCTCTACCCGCGGCTGCCCGCATCTCCGCTGCCGGCGGTCATCACGTGCATCGCAACGACACGCGAAGCCCGCGGCGCAGGTCTTGCGAAGACGCTCGTCGCGGCGATCTGCGACGACCTCTCCGGCCGTGGCTTCTCGGCGGTCGAGGCGTATCCAGAGCCCAACGCCCGGCCGGACGCAACGAGCGCTGCCACGCCGGCGTTCTGGGTCGGCTGCGGATTCGAGGTCGCCGTCGACGATGAGCGCTTTCCGGTCGTCAGGCGCGAGCTGTGAGAGGGCTTCGACCGTTCGCGCTGGCACTCCTTCTCGCCGCGTGCACGCCGAGCGCATCGCCGTCATCGACCCAGCTGCCGACACCCTCGCCGTCCTCGTCGCCCGCCGGCTCGCCGACGGCGCCGCCCTCGAATGCCCAGGGCGTCGTCATCGATTCATCCCTGCTCGGTGTCCTCCCGGCCGAGGTCGACGGACTGGCGCTGGCTGAATCGCCCGAAGCCGAGGCGCAGGGGCTCTCGGATCCCGAGCTCGGCGAGGTGGCGGACGCGATTGCGGCAGCGTTCGCCCTCGATCCGGCAACGAATGACTACGTCTATGCGGCCGTGATCCACCTCAAACCGCGCGTCATGGGCGACGAGCGCTTCCGCGACTGGCGTGACTCGTTCGACGAGGGAGCGTGCTCGCAGGCCGGCGGCGTCGCCGGTCACGCCGAGACCGAGATCGACGGTCGAACCGTGTACATCGGAACGTGCGCGGGCGGCGTTCGGACCTATCACGTCTGGCTGGCGGAACAAAACCTCATCGTTTCGGCGTCTGCGGTCGGAGAGGAGCGGCGCCTCGGCGAGAAGCTCGTCGAGAACCTCCGCCCGTAGCTCGGGAGGTCCGGCGATGGTTCGCTTCCGCACGCTCCTCGCTGTCTTCGCCCTCGTCGGGCTCGGCGGTCTGGCCGGGCTCGTCGACCCGAATTCGACCTACGCCTGCTCGTGCGTCCAGCCGCGACCCATCGCGGAGTACCGCGGAAATCCGGAGTACGCGGTCCTCGTCGGGCGTGTCGCATCGATCGATGCGAACCAACGCGGCAGCTTTGCCGTCGAGCAGTGGTTCCAGGGCGGCAGCGATCCGATCGTTCCCGTCCAGGGTGGCCAGGGAGCGGACTGCGGAATGCCGCTCGCGACGGGCCAGCACCTCGTGCTCATCGCATTCGTGGAGAGCGGCATCGTCCACGCCGGCGTCTGCTCGCCCTCCGGCGACCTCAACACGCCCGAGGGCCAGGCGCTCGCTCGCGAGGTGGTCACGGCGTTCGGTCCGGGGGTTGCCGTCGGAGCCGATGACCCGTCCGACGCGAGCGGCCTGCCGGTCGGCATCCTGGTCGGCCTCGGCGCGCTTGCGGCGCTCGTGATCGGAGTCATGCTCGTCGCTCGACGCGAGCGGGCGTAGTGAAGCGCCGGTGGGGGCTGAGCCCGCCACCGGCGCCCGGATCCGATCGGGTTACCGCGACTACCTGAAGTCGAAGGACTCGACGATCGGCATGGCTTCGCCGATGAAGCCATCGAACGTCGTCGGGTCCTGCGGATCGATGAAGATTGCCACGGTCGTCCCGGCGGGTAGATCGAGCAAGATGATCCGCATCCGGTCGTCCTGCGCGATCGCCCAGTGGTACCCGCCGACCCCGCCGACGAACAGCGGTGCCGCGATGAACGGATTGACGCTGTCGCAGGTCTCGCTCCAATCGGGCGTGACCTCGACGTCGAGGACCGTGGCCGTCATACCGTCAATCGTGATGTCGGCCTGCTGAGTCTTGACGAGACCGGGATGGGCGAGGAGCCACGCGGTGAGCGCGCTTCGGTCCGACCCGACGCCCGTCTCGGGCACGCCGTCCGGGCAGCCGGCGTGCAACGCTGCCGCCATTGGACGAGCGAGGAGGGTGAGGTTGTCAGGCGGATTTGGCCCGGTGTTCTGCCCGCCCGCCGCGTAGCTCGCCGCGCGCATTAGGCCATAGAGCGATCCCTCGTCGCCCTCGTTGGCCCAGCCGTCGGGGACGGTGTACGTCAATGCGCCGAAGTCCGGAACGGCCGCTTCGTGGGTGGCGGCAGCCGGGTTGAAGTATTGGCTTAGGTACGTCCCGGCCTCGACGATCCCGAGGCACCGGCGTTCGGAGATGCGGCAATCAGAGCGCTGCCACGTTCCAGGTACCGCGGCAAGGCGCGCGGCACAGTCGTCGCTGCCGGCTTGGATCGTCAGGATGGAGCCGCCAGGAGAGATCGAGAACGGGTAGCGACCCTCGTTCCCAGCCTCGCAGCCGATGTTGGGCGCGTCGTTGCGAAGGATCAGCTCGTCGCCCTCGACGCCGGCCTGGGAACGGAGCAGCCCGCCCGTACCGTTGTCGTAGACGAGGATCCGCCCGGAGACCACCACATGGGAAATCGGCCCGTCGGGAAGCCCCTCGACGGAGCGGAGCGGACCGATGAATCGGTGCTGGAGCGCGGCCGGAGTCACGCCCAGCGGCCCCGACGGAGTCGAGGATTCGGTGGGTGAAGGTGTTGGTGACGTGCCGACGTTCGCGTCGGGGGGCTTGATCAGAGCCAGTCCGCCAACCACGACCACCAGGGCCGCGGCAGCCAGGGCCAGCCATCGAATGCGGGAGTCCATTGCAGGGAACCTCAGGGTGAGCGGGATGCGCCGCTGAGGGAGGCGATCGACGCGGGCGAGCACGTCGTCGAAGAGGCGGTCCGGCATCTCGGTGGGCCCGGGTTCGAACCAGGCGTCGAGGACGCGTTCGATGTCTCGTTCTCGCGTCATGCCGAAGACCCTCCGACGGCGGTTGCTCGAGCGTCGGCCTCGAGGGCAGCGCGCATCGCGCGGTGGGCGTGATGGAGTCGGGATCGGGCCGTGCCGGCGGGAATGCCGAGCGTTTCGGCAATCTCCGCCGGTTCGAAGCCCGCGTAGTGTCGAAGGGCGAGCAGCACGCGCTGCTCGATGGGCAATCGTCGGAAGCCGCGCTCCAGCTGGTCCCGGTCGGCGACGCTGAGGAACTCATCGTTCGCCGATGGCAGGTCCATCGGGAGGACGCGGAGCTGGGAAACGAGGCGGCGATTGCGCGTCGCCTCGGCGATGCAGGAGCGGACGACGAGGCGGTGCAGCCACGCGTCGAAACGGTCCGGATCGCGGAGCGTGGGCAGATCGCGCCAGGCGATCACCAGTGCTTCCTGCACAGCATCCTCGGTCCGATCGACGTCGCGGAGGATCCGCTGCGCGATCGCGTAGAGGCGGTCGCCGCGAACACGGATCAGGTCGGCATAAGCCTCCCTGTCACCGCGTCGAGCTCGCTCCACGAGATCGTGATCCACTGCGCCGTGTACCTCGTCACGCCCAGCGGGGGCGTTGTCCGGACCCTATGGGAGCCGCGAGTGCGCGAGCGTTCAAACTAGGATGGCCGGGTGACCGTCGACTCGCGCGCTCTTCCCGGTGCGCGGCTTGTCCGCGCCCCTCGCGGGCCGGAAATCTCGTGCCGCGGCTGGGGCCAGGAAGCGGCGCTCCGAATGCTCATGAACAACCTCGATCCGGAGGTCGCCGAGGATCCCGACGCGCTCGTCGTCTACGGCGGGACCGGGCGCGCGGCGCGCTCCTGGGCCGCCTTCGACGCGATCGTCCGCGAGCTGCGTCGGCTCGCGGACGATGAGACGCTCCTTGTCCAGTCCGGCAAGCCCGTCGGCGTCTTTCGAACGCACGAGTGGGCGCCCCGCGTCCTGATCGCGAACTCGAACCTCGTCGGGCGCTGGGCGACCTGGGAGCACTTCCGGGAGCTCGAACGGGACGGCCTGATGATGTACGGCCAGATGACCGCGGGCTCCTGGATCTACATCGGGACGCAGGGCATCCTCCAGGGCACGTTCGAAACGTTCGCGGAGCTCGCGCGGCAGCATTTCGGCGGAAGCCTCAAGGGTCGCGTGACGCTGACCGCCGGGCTCGGCGGCATGGGCGGCGCCCAGCCGCTGGCCGTGACGATGAACGACGGCGTCTGCGTCGCGATCGAGGTCGACGAGGCGCGGGCGCGGCGGCGCCTCGAGATCGGCTACGTCGACGAGCTGACCTTCGAACCGGACGAGGCGCTCCGTTCCGCGCGTGCGGCGGCGGCAAACGGCCAGGCGCGCTCGATCGCGCTCGTCGGCAACGCCGCGGAGATCGAGCCGGCCTGGGCGCGAGCAGGCGAAACGTTCGACGTCGTGACCGACCAGACCTCGGCCCACGACGCGCTCGCGGGCTACATCCCGGTCGAGATCTCGCTCGGCGACGCCGACGTCCTCCGAAGAACGCAGCCGGACGAGTACGTCCGACTCTCGATGTCGGCGATGGCCGATCACGTCCGGGCGATGCTCGCCTTCCAGTCGGCAGGGGCCGTCGTGTTCGACTACGGCAACAACCTCCGTGCGCAGGCCCAGCAAGCCGGCGTGGCGAACGCCTTCGACTACCCGGGCTTCGTGCCCGCGTTCATCCGGCCGCAGTTCTGCGAGGGCCGCGGCCCGTTCCGCTGGGCCGCGCTGTCCGGCGACCCCGAGGACATTCTGCGAACGGATCGCGCGATCCTTGAGCTCTTTCCGGAGCAGGCGTCCCTTCGGCGCTGGATCGAGATGGCCGAGGCTCGGGTGCCGTTCCAGGGCCTCCCGGCACGGATTTGCTGGCTCGGCTACGGCGAGCGTTCGAAGGCCGGTTCGGCCTTCAACGAGCTCGTTCGAACCGGTGAGGTCAGCGCGCCGATCGTCATCGGCCGCGACCACCTCGACTCAGGCTCGGTCGCATCACCGAACCGCGAGACCGAGGCGATGGCCGACGGGTCCGACGCGGTCGCGGACTGGCCGCTCCTCAACGCGCTCGTCAATACCGCCGCCGGCGCTACGTGGGTCTCGATCCACCACGGGGGTGGCGTCGGGATCGGGTATTCGCAGCACGCCGGCATGGTCGTCGTCGCCGACGGCACGGATCTCGCGGCCCAGAAGCTGGAGCGGGTGCTGACCTCAGACCCAGGCATGGGCGTGATCCGCCACGTCGACGCCGGCTATGAGCGGGCGATCGAGGTGGCCGAGGAGCGCGGCGTCCGGATCCCGATGCGGGAGACCTAGCGACTAGGCTCCCGCGGCCGCTGGTGCGGCGGGTTCGGCCGCGTCGTCGCCGACCTGCTCCGGCATCGTCTTGAGCTTGCGGACCTCCGACAGCGCGACCGGGAGGAACGCCACGAGGCCGCCGAGGGCGCCGACGACGATCGTCGGGTAGAGCCCGATGACGCCGCCCAGAAAGCCGCCGACGAGGTTCCCGATCGGGATGCCGCCCCAGACGATGAAGCGCATCGTCGCGTTCATCTTGCCCTGCATCCGGAGCGGGGTGATGGCCTGGCGGAGGCTGACCTGGTTGATGTTCCAGACGACACCGAAATAGCCGCCCATGAGGATCGACAGCGCGACCGCATAGAAGAGCAGCTCCGGGGGCGACACGACGATCACGAGACCGGCAGCGCTGAAGCCGAGCGACGAGATGACGAGCGTCCGGCCGAGGCCGAGAGCCTTCGAAACGCGGCCAGCCGTGAGCGCGGCGCCGAGGACGCCGAACGAACCCAGCGAGAACGCAAAGCCGAGCTGCTCCGGCGAAAAGCCGTGGTCGCGGACGAGATAGAGCAAGAGGATCGCGCCGCCGAGATTCCCGAACAGGTTCGAGACGCCGGTCGTCGCCGCGATCGAGCGGAGCCAGCGGTGGCCGGTGACGTAGCGCAGTCCGCCGGCGATCTCCGACCGCATCGAGGGCCGCGGACCGGTGTCCTCGTTGTGCGGGACGATCGGTGGCTCTGGCTTTCGGATCCAGAACACGAAGATCGCCGAGACGACGAAGCTCAGCGCGTCGAGCAGGATCGCGAAGGGCGCCCTCACGAGGCCAATGAGGACGCCCGCGAGGCCCGGCCCGGCGATCTGCGAGGCCGAGCGGGTGATCTCGAGCTTCGAGTTGCCCTCGACGAGCTGGTCGCGCTCGACGAGCGAGGGCAGGTAGCTCTGGTAGGCGACGTCGAAGAAGACCGTGAGGCAGCC
>Ga0075428_100003919_pt1 | contig 16349 bp, 21 predicted proteins | sample RhiMetdeltSRZDD2_FD_75291 | JGI IMG/M metagenome (GOLD analysis project Ga0075428, IMG submission 75291) | Populus rhizosphere microbial communities from Tennessee, USA - Rhizosphere MetaG P. deltoides SRZDD2 | ecosystem: Host-associated > Plants > Roots > Rhizosphere > Soil | place: USA... | reverse complement strand
GGACGTTTCGGGCAGGTTTCAGGCCTCTGCTTCACCTTCGATATTCAGGGTACGCCTGCCTCGTTTGGTACCAATCTCATCATGATTCCCGGCACGGGCAGCCGCGTCGTGAGCGCTGTGCGTCAAGCCGCCGACGGAAGCTGTACGGGTGCTCCCATCAGCTTCAGCTCGGCTGTGAACTACACGTTGACCACCAATGACTTCACCGCCTCGGGCGGCGACGGGTATCCAAACAACCGCAGCCGTATTACGACGCGGGATATCCTCGATCAGGACCTCGCCGACTATCTGGGGTCTGTGCCAGGTGGTGTGGTCAGCCCAGCGATCCAGGGCCGCATTCACTGCACTGACTCGAATACGAGTGTAGCACCAGCTTGCCCGGTCGGTTCGCCGTAAATAAATTTATGTAGATCAAGTAGAATTTTGCGAGCCAGAGGCTACCTCTGGCTCGCAATCCATTTGCTCATGCAAAAAAGAATCTTTGCATCCGTTTCATTCATATTTGTTTTACTCTTCGCTGTATTTGTCACAAGCTCCGCGTCTGCTCATGGGGGAGAGCCGCGCCTTGAGATCAGCGCAGAAAGGTTGAGTCCGGGAGAGACGCTCCAGGTTCGTGGAGTTGAGTTCGAGTACGATCAGGAAGTGACCATCGCCTTGATTGGTAACCAGGTCGATATTTCATTGGGGACATTAATTGCCGACGCGGAAGGAGTATTTATCCAAAATATTCTCCTGCCGGATAGCCTGGCAGAAGGTACTTATGCTGTGCGTGCCAGGACCTACGATCACGTAGTCATCAGCCCACCCATCACTATTTGGGGTATTGCAGTTGTGGGCGAGGATAGCAATACATTTCGAGATCAATCTGACGTTGAACTTGGACCTATACCGACTTTCGTACCTGCCGGGCCCGGCGTTTCAACTGCGTCTGCCCCCATCGCTTCTGCGCGGGTGGAATCGCCCCCCGCCTCTTCAGGTTTGAGCACAAATCTGTTCGTCCTGGCAGCGTTGATCGTTTTCGTCATTGTCTTTGTGTTCGGTATGCTCAGAAAGAGACCGCGCTAAAGAGGCATTTGTGCATCGGCCCATAATTATCTATAAGGAGAGCGAGACGCTGAAGCGAGTCTCGCTCTCTTTTACTTCCCACTTCACCAGGTCCGCCGGGTTAGCCGCATTCCACTTCCAACATGCTTTTCTTGACACAAGGCAACGAGTAGCTGTATATTTACTCTATCCTCCCGGGGGATGGCACAGTGCAAGCTGTTTTGTACAGAAATTCAGAGATATTTAGGGAGACCAAAAACACACTGCTTTCAGAGATTGATTATCCTGTTGGAGGATGGATCTCACTATAGTATTTGGACTTTTGCCCGAAGCATGATAGAAGATGGATAATTCTCAGAACGATCATAAACATCATGACCATGCTCAGCATGGCATGAAGGAAGAAAGCCAGCCCGATATGGACTCAGATTATACTGCTCACGGAATGGGGAAAACAGAGGAGCAGGCGGGGCACGTAGACCATAGCGGTCACGAAGATTTGTTCCGCAAGCGTTTTTGGGTATCGCTCCTGTTAAGTATTCCTGTTCTACTCTACACCCCCATGCTTCAGATGTGGTTCGGGTTCAGGATGCTGGACTTCTCAGGCAGTCAGTGGGTAATACCTCTATTTTCCATCATCGTCTTTTTGTATGGCGGCGTGCCGTTCCTTCAGATGGCCGTCCCAGAGGTTCGTAATCGTCAGCCAGGCATGATGACTTTGATTTCGCTCGCCATCTCTGTTTCTTTTATCTATAGTCTAGCGACCATGTTCGTGAATTTGGGCGAAGGCTTCTTCTGGGAGCTGGTAACCCTCATCGACATCATGCTTTTGGGGCATTGGATCGAAATGCGCAGCGTCCGCCAGGCCTCTGGAGCGTTGAATACACTCGCAAAATTGATGCCGGATACCGCCGAGCACATTATGCCAGATGGCAATATTCACACGATGCCAGTATCTTCTCTAAAAGCTGGCCTCCTGGTGCTTGTCCGACCTGGTGCAAGTATCCCTGCCGATGGAATTGTCGAAGAAGGCGAATCCCACGTAAATGAGTCTATGATCACGGGCGAGTCTACTCCCGTAAAGAAAGCTTCAGGCTCAAAAGTCATTGCCGGCACCATAAACGGGAGCGGTAGTTTGCATGTTAGAGTCTCTGCAGTGGGAGAACAGACTGCGCTGGCGGGTATTATGCGTTTGGTGAGAGACGCACAACAAAGTAAATCCCGCACGCAGATTTTGGCAGATAGGGCCGCAGGCTGGTTATTTTACCTGGCAATTGGTGTTGCCCTGGTGAGCGCCATTGCATGGACCATTGCCATCGGTTTTAACCTATTTACCTTGCAGCGGGTCGTGGCTGTTTTGGTGATCGCATGTCCCCATGCATTGGGGTTAGCCGTTCCGCTGGTCGTTGCAATTAGTACCACCTCTGCCGCACAAAATGGCATCTTGGTCCGCAATCGGCTGGCTCTTGAAGCTGCCCGCGAGATTGACGTGATAATCTTTGATAAAACAGGCACGCTTACGAAAGGTGAGCAAGGTGTAGTAGCAGTTAAAGCGAAGAAAGATGAAGCTGGGGCGCTAGCACTGGCAGCAGCAGTTGAAACTGATTCAGAGCATATCATCGCCCGCGCTATCCATAAAGCTGCACAAGACAAGAAATTGAAGCTGCCTGCTGTTTCAAATTTTGAGGCGATCAATGGGCGCGGTATCCGTGCCAAAGCAAATGGCAAAGAAGTATGGGTAGGGGGGCCGAGATTACTCGAACAACTTGATATAAAGCCTGATACAGAAATTGAAGAGTTTGCCAAATCCGCGGGCTCAAAGGGTCAGACGGTTGTGTACTTGGTGGAAGAACAGCGTATCACTGCTGCGTTCGCGCTGGCGGATGTTATCCGCCCTGAAAGCCATGAAGCCATTAAGAAGCTAAAAGAAATGGATATTGAGGTTGCCATGCTCACTGGCGATAGCAAGGAAGTCGCCAAAGCCGTAGCGGAGGAACTCGGCATTGACCTTTACTTCGCCGAAGTGCTCCCTGAACATAAAGACCAGAAAGTGATCGAACTGCAAAAGAAGGGTAAAAAAGTGGCTATGGTTGGGGATGGGGTCAATGATGCCCCCGCCCTGGTGCGCGCGGATGTGGGCATTGCCATCGGCAGCGGCACGGATGTCGCGGTTGAATCAGCTGGCATCATCCTCGTGCGAAGCAATCCGTTGGATGTCGTGAAGATCTTCAAATTGAGCCATGCCAGTTACCGCAAAATGGTTGAAAACCTTGTCTGGGCTTCTGGCTACAACGTGGTAGCCTTGCCTCTGGCAGCAGGTTTGCTCGCAGGCGTGGGAATATTGCTTTCACCTGCTGTTGGTGCACTTCTCATGTCTCTTAGTACCGTAATTGTAGCCATCAATGCGCAAATGCTCAGGCGTGTAAATCTGTCTTCTTAGCTCATTCAAATAAAGGTAAGTGTTGGCAGTGTCTACTGTAGTTGCTCAAACAAAAGCTTCTACATCTCAATCTAGCGGAAAATGGCTTGCCGATCACTGGTTTGAGATGTTTCTTTTGATCTATGGTCTTTGGGTACTGTTGCCATTTCTGGCACCAGTGCTAATGCAAACAGGCTTTGGCGGTGTGGGAAAAGCTTTATATTTTTTCTATGCCTTTTTCTGTCACCAATTGCCAGCGCGGTTGCTGTTTCTCTTTGGCCCAAAGATAATGTATTCCCTTACAGAAATTCAAAACGCATGGCAAAATACAAGTAATCCTTTGGTCTTGCGCCAGTTTTTGGGAAACGAACAATGGGCTGGAAGATTGCCTGGTCTGACCGTATGATTCCATTTTATACAAGCCTGTGGTTGTTTGCTTTGGTGATAGGGCCGTTCAGACAAAAGGTAAAACCAATTTCTTGGCGGGGATTTGTTCTTCTTGTGCTGCCCAGCATTGTGGATGGTAGTGCCCACCTGCTCAGCGATTTGGCTGGGATTGGTGAGGGTTTCGTGATACCAACCAGGGGTTAGCTCTTCTAACCAATAATTCATGGTCTGCCTCATTCTATACAGGTGACACACTTGGTTCATTCAACTAATGGATGAGACTCATTCCTGGTCTTCTGGCAGGGTTTGGTATTGTCTGGTTTATCTTTCCATATGTTTTTCCGGCAGAAAGCGAGGTGCCACTATGAAACAGCACGAATCAAAATATATCCCTGCTTTTAGTTTCAAAATACTTATACCCCTTTATGATACATTCTTCAAAGCGACAATGCGGGAAGAGTTCTTCAAGGATCGGTTGATCAAAGAAGCAAATATTCAACCTGGAAACCGGATGCTTGTTTGGGTTGTGGTACAGGCACTCTGACCATAATGGCCAAAAGGCTCACCCAGATAGCGAAGTAATTGGGACGGACGGTATCCGCAAGTTCTAAAAATTGCACGGCACAAGGCAAATGAGGCCGGTGCATCCATCCGATTTGATAAAGGGATGGCATACAAAATGCCCTACCCAGATAACTGGTTTGACCGTGTTCTTTCAAGTCTGGTCTTTCATCATCTTACAACTCAAGATAAAGAAAGAACCCTTGACGAACTATTTCGCGTTCTAAAACCGGATGGGGAATTACACTTGGCAAATTTCGGTGAGCCGAAGGGTTTGTATGCAAAAAGCGTACCTTGGATCATACGCAGGTTCGAGCGCGTGGATGATAATATCAATGGAAGTATTCCAGAAATGTTTAGGAAGGCAAAATATTCTGTAGTGGAAACGTTTGAGTTCCTAACTCTCTTTGGTACGTGGGCCTTTTTGTGTGGTTCAAAGTCTTAATGAGCGAAAAGTAAATTGGTAATACTTCAAAAACCCATTCGGTCAATGAAATAAGAAAGGAATAAATAATATGGCTGATACATATAAAGACCCCGTTTGCGACATGGATGTAACTCCGGAAACGGCCGCAGGGACATCAGAATACAAGGGGAAGACGTATTACTTCTGCTCACCCGGATGCAAGCGGTCTTTTGATAAAGACCCTGAGAAGTATGTGAGCGCAACAGAAGCAGGCGAAAGCGTTTCGGAATAAAGACTCTTCCACATCCAAATAAATCAAAATCCCAGATGAATGTGATTCAATCTGGGATTTTGATGTTTCGGTCCAATCGGTGTCAGCCTCCAGCAAATTGAAGGCCAAGTACCTGTTCAAGCAGGCTTAGTACTGTCTCATCGCTTCCAACATAGAGGACCATGACGCGGCCACTCTTATAAAAGTGGGGCGTATCCATCCACATCATCATAGACGTCCCAACCGAACCGCCATCAGGTGCCACCTGGGAAGCTTCACTTTCCATGGCTTCTTTGCTTTCATACTCGAAGACCTGCACATCCGCCCCATTCACCCCGAGGATGCTTCCCTCCGGTTTGAAGAACTCCTGAGAAACTTTGTCACCAGTTTCCACCATTACGCCTGCAGCCTCTAAAGCAGCAATTAAGCTGGCTATGTCCTCCACAGCAAGAGGCTCCGAAGACATGGTGGATGATGGCGGTGAACTGGGTGGAGAAGCATTTGCACAACCACTTGCTATTAATGCGAAAATCACCAGTGAGACGAGCAGAGTTTGGTTTTTCATAAAGCACCTCCATTCGAATTGATTATATTGCAGTGACTCTTGTTCGACCTGAGATGTTCCCGCGAAATACAGTTCTTTGAGACTAATTCCTTGGAGGGTATTCACGCAAATAAAAACAGGCGATTGGAGCAAAGCCCAATCGCCTGTTGCAATCATGCGGGCTTTTTATTCAGCCCAGAATACGAAGGTAAACACCTTGTTGCCGTTGCCAAAATCGAGAACATAGAGTGATGAGCGGCCATCAGCTGAATCGCGGACTTTCTCCCCCCAGTTTTCCTGAGCGTGTACATCGGCATTTGCAAATCCTGCCGGAGCACCCTCAGGGATCGCCATGCCAACCGTGCTAAACCTGTCGGTGTGAGAGTAGATGCTGACGAGTTGATCATAGTCGTGTTGGTTGGGATGCTCATTGCTCGGGGGACCCAATGGATTGCTGGTGTAATCCATGCAGGTACCCAGATTTGGATTATTGAAATTTTCATCTTGGTGATCAAGCCCAAAGTCGTGCGCAATTTCCTGGCACATGACTAGTCTTCGCCATGCCGGCGTGTTATATTGCGCCATGTTGAAGTAGGTATCGTTCACTTTGGTCGTCGCCTGGGCGATATGAGAACCGCGAGTGGTCCAAATCTGGGCCACACCCAGCCAGCCTGTGGCGCCGTACGCAGCGTTGCAGGCTTCGATCCGGCCCTGGGTGGGAGCGCAGGTAGATCCACTGGTAGAGCCAGCCACCTTCGTTAAATTGAGCACGGACGATTGGGTCCAATCACTGATGGCTTCATTGAGATAGGAGTCCCAGGCTGAGTTAACATTATCACCCACTTTCAAGGTGAAGGGATTACTGGTGCGCGCCCAATGATACTTTCCCCAGGAATGGTTGGCACTTACCCGAAAGGGGAAAACCGCCAGCATCGCGATCACAACAAGGATGGAAACGAAAAGCAACGAACGTTTGTTACGCATTTTTAAATCTCCTCATAAGGTTGAAGTCGGTTACAAACCTGCTAAAACCAGAAGATTTTAAAAGTATTTGCTTTCCTGCACCTCCTTTCGCTCACGGGAGCGAGGCACATGTGCAAAAGCCATCTTGCGTAAACCGGGAAAATCCCCATTTACGATCCATTATAAGTGAAAACTAGGACACGGAGAATAAGAATTAGTTACAAATCTGAATGGGACAGGTCTTGCTAAGTCAACAATTAGTTTGTAGTAGTTGGTAAATATGCAAAAGCAACCCCACAGTCAGCTATTTAACTGTGGGGTGCTTCGTTGATAATTCGATGCTCTACTAATCTGTCCTACGCAAGATCCACAAGCCAGAGTTCATGTCGCTGGCGTAGATCAGGCCGCTCGCTTCATCATAGGCAACACCCCATATCTGCGGTGCATTCGAGAGCACACCGCGCTGCGAAGGTTTCACGGGGTTATTGGCAGAGGGCGGTACAAAGTAAGCTACCTCGCGAATAGCACGCGGGTTGCTTGCATCCACCACCCGAATCCCATCTGAGTACCAGGACATGTAAATATCGGTTCCAACCACTAACGCATTATGGAGCGAATAATCCCCTGCGGCCTGGGTATTGGTGCCGATGGAATGGGGGGTGCGGAACTCACCGATCTGTACTGGGGCGGCCAGGTTCGAATAATCATAGACGCGCAGATAGCCCAATCCCTTTTCAATACCGCGACCAGAGTTCTTGCAAAAATCCTCATCGGCGCTGAAAAGCAATTTTCGGGCATCATCGTAGGAAGCGGAGTGGGCATCCCCGTCCGCGTTGGCCGGGTATACGGTGCGTCCCTTGAAGATCGGCTGAGTTGGGTTGGTTACATCCAGGGCAATGAAACCGCTGTCCCAATAAGAAACGAAGACCAGCTTGCCATCGTCGGATGGCTCTGCTCCATGCCCATAGTTGGGATCAGCGTCGCAGCCTTGGCCCGGGTAGAAAGGTCCGCCGATATCTTGGATGCCCCAATCCGAAACTTGCACTGGATTCGCCGGGTCGGTGATGTCAAACAGGCGAAAGTCACCATCTCCGTTCTGATCGCGATACCCGCTTGGGGTGGCCGAATCAGGGTAGCGGCTGGTTGGCACACTGGCATATGCAAAGGTGCGCTGGAGGTCAGCCCGGTGCTGGATTTCAAACTCATGAACGCCACGTGTGCAGCAGGCTGTTTTAAGATAGCCAACCTGAACCGGCGTGGCGGGATTGGTAACATCCCAGAGCATGAGCCCGCGGTCAGCACTCTGATCGTAGCGAGAATCACCACAAAATTGAATGCCACCTGCAGCAATATCACGACCCGCGAACGGTCCATACCGGGCAGTATATACAACCACATCTTCAACTGAGGTGTTGGGCGGATTCTGAAGACGCCCGACCACCTGCGGATTGGAGGGATCGCGTGCGTCGAGAACAAGAATGCTGGTATTCGATCCCGTCGGACAAAACCGGTCTTTTGCCCCAGCTGCCCAATCGCCGAATCCCCATTGTCCGACATAACCATATCCTTTATGTACCCAAACGTCTGCATTAAAGCCGCGCATGCCTAGGTCATTGTGACCCACGACCTCCATATTGAAGGCTTCCCCGGCATTGGAGCCACCGCTATCGGCGCGCGCCGTGGCGGGGAAGCCCAGGACGAGCATAGCCATCACGCTCAACCAGAAGCGAAGGTTGCTGATAGGTTTCATCATATATCCTTTCCTGACAAGTGAGAAGAGTAGTCTTTAAATGTCATGGAACAAGTACTTGTCCATTTGAGGTGTGAATGACACTCCTTTCCCGGCCTTGTGCATCACGGTCGCTGTATTGTTCAGCCGAAACGAAAAACTTTGCGTTGTGGACTTCTAATAGGCATCCGCTTGGTGAAGAGTCGAATCAAAAGGATGTCCTGGAAGCTGGCTTGCCTCTCAGTGAATTAAGGAAGCACTGTCATTATATACTTTCTTAGTAACGTTGCAATCCTTAGCCAGTCGCACCAAATAGAAGGCTGATAAACATATTGACTTCAATTTGACCTTACTACTGTTCTAGCTCAAGCAATTTGGCCTTCCTCTGATCAATTTCTGCCTGCTGGCTTGCGATGATATTTTGACAAAGTTCTTCAATCTCAGCATCCTGTAGAGAGGCGTGCTCACACATGAGGATTGCGCCCGCGTGATGCGGGATCCTGGATCGCAAGAATTGTTTATCTGAAATTGCATTCTGCAGCAGACTGCATAGGAAAAAAAGAAGAACTGCAATGACGGTCGCTGCAATAATTAGCGCATTCCTCCTTGCATCCTTATACATCGAACGCATCACGATCAGCTCTATGATCACCATCGGACCTGTCATTCATCCTGCCATGTAAAGCTGATTGTAATTGTTGTATGCGTTGCCTAGAGTATCGACCATGGCATACATGAGAATGTACATGGCTATGAAAGAAACGACTGCCATGATGAGCAAATGCTGATAATGATTTTCGCTCATCGGCATCGGATGATCTATGTGTGTATTCATAACGTACTCTCCTGTACAATACTGAATTAACGTCTATACAGAGAGCATGGTTATTGGGGTTTCTATACTTTTGTGTACGAGTTTATTCATATTCGCCCAACTTGGAAGCTACGTTTGTGGCGGTATGCGCTCCTCATATTGTTTACGCCAGCCATAGGCAGTCATACCCCGCGGCTTGTATACGGCGAGCGCGGTAGCAACGAGTAGAGCCATCACAGCAGCTCCAGACGCGGCGACCATTTGTATTCGCAGGCTGGAGTCGGCGCCTGCTAATATCCCATCCATCGCCAGGTGTGAGAGGTGGCTGATGGGTTGCATATGTATCAGCAAGATGAAGGTGGAAAGAATGGTTATGAACAGTTTCGCCAGAATCCAATAATGACGAAAAAGACCCCAAGGAGTGCCGAGTGAGAGGATAGGGCCTGTAACCAGAGGGGCAAAGCTCAAAGGAAGGATAATGAACCGGGCGATCACATCCATTCCGAGATAGGCAGAGTTCATGACCTGAGTATCCTGGCTTTTCAGACCGACGATAGCCAGGGCCAGAAAGCCAGCCACCGCCCCAAGCCAACTGACTGCAAAAGTAATATGCGCGGTGAGAACAAATTTACGTAATAGAGGCGGCATGGCTATAGTTGTTTCAATACCTGGGCGATCAGCCATGAAGCTTCACCGATGCCATGACCGCCCATCCCAAACCCCATGAGATGCAGAATAATAACAAGCAGTATCAGAAGAATGAAAATACCTACCGAGATTTTCACCCAGCGCGGCATAGGGGGCGGTGAATTCGGATCGGGGCGATTGGTAGACATGTTTTTCTCTCCAAGTATAATTTGATGCGAATCTTAATACGGTTTGCGGATCCGGACAATAATCAAAGCCGAAGCTTTGTTCATTTTTTGAACAGCCTGAGCGATTTGTTCAGTAAATGCACGTATTTCTTTTGACCAGACAGCGCATATTTTCCATGACCAGAACTGACCGGCGGGCGCAACGCACCCGTAAAACGCTGCAAGAGACACTGATTGAGCTTATGAGTGAAAAGGCCTATGATGCCATCACGATTCAAGACATTGCCGATCGCGCCAATATTGGGCGTACGACCTTCTATCTCCATTTCAGTACGAAAGACGAATTATTCATCAGTTGCCATGAAGCGATGGTGAGACAATTTCCTATCGCACCACTCCAGCCCTTATCGCGCGAAGAGATGCTCTCGCCCGAGGCACCGGTGGGAATGACTTCTGCATACAAACATCTTGAAGAGGCACGGCCATTTCTGTATGCGATTTTTCAAGGCAAGGATAGCTTGTTCATTATGCGGCGAATCCGGGATTGGAACGCTCAGGAAATCGAAACGAACTTGCGTACGGCGTTTTCTGAAGCCGAGAGCACCATCCCTTTGGATGTGCTAGCGAATTACCTGGCAGGGGCGCAAATTGCTCTTTTACACTGGTGGTTGGAGAAGCGACGACCTCATACACTCGAAGATCTGGCGGAAATGTTCCACCGCTTGCAGCGTGCTGCAATTCGGGATGCATTTGTGGTACGTGAGGTTGAGTAGTAGTGGGAATAAGAAACATTACGCGGGTAGGGGGTTCAGGTATGTTGACAGGAATAAAAAGAGAATACAATCCCGGGCTATCTGAACCGATCAGGAATTATGCAGACGATTTTAGAATTCTATTACGTGAGGATCGTGGATGACCCAAGGGTTCGCTATCAACACAAACAGGCGAACCTGAGCAAGAGGGGCGGCGACCGCAATGCCATGATCCAATCACTCATCCTGGAGAAACTTGACGATGCCAAAGAGTCTGGCAAGATCGAAAAAGCGCATACTAACGAAATTGTGTAATGCCTGTCCACCCTCCCCTCTGGCTGGATCTAGCCCACAAGCGGCTCGATGAAGCCGGCTTTGCCGCATATGGCTGGAAGAGTGATTTGAGCGATGAGGAGATTATGGAGAAGTTACTGTGCCTGAATATGGAGAAGGCAAGGCCTGAAACAGGAGATTAATATGACGACTCATGCACAAGTTTCAGAGCAAAAGCGTTTTTATCAGTACGCACTATGGCTGGCATTTTTTACAATTTTCTACAACGCCCTGGAAGGGCTGGTCTCTGTCTATTTGGGCGCACAGGACGAAGCCCTGACCCTTTTCGGTTTTGGTATCGACAGCTTTATCGAGGTCATTTCAGGGGTAGGCATCATGGCAATGGTGATACGCATTCGTCAGAATCCGGGCACGCGGCGCGGTCAATTCGAACGAACAGCGCTGCGTCTCACTGGCCTGAGTTTTTATCTTCTGGCAGGTGGCTTGTTCCTCACCGCGATTTATAATCTTCTCACGGGCCATAAACCTGAAACGACCCTCAGTGGTACGATCATTTCACTCATTTCCATTGTGGTCATGTGGGCGCTCGTTGCAGGCAAACGCAGGGTTGGGAATGCACTGAATTCAGCACCTATCCTGGCAGATGCGAACTGCACCATGGTATGTATTTATATGTCGCTGATATTGTTGGCATCCAGCCTCATCAACCAATTGACTGGTTTTGGTCTCGTGGATAGCCTCGGCGCCATAGGTTTGATTTACTTCTCCATCAATGAAGGGCGCGAGTCCTTTGAGAAAGCTTCTGGCCTAGAAGGTTGGGGGATGAGGAGATTTTGGTGAAGTTGTTGTCTCTTGATGCCGGGCGATTCGCTCCGCTCACACACTTGCCTTGTTTGCCAAGCAAACCACGGGCAGTGCCAGGGTCGTCCCGACACGGTACCTGCGTTCCGTGCAGCTGCGTCCCTCGGAAGAGTGGCATGAAACAGGTACAATAAGTCGTATCTACGACCGTAAACACCTTATTAAACGCTTTACCAGCAAATACATTCTTTAATTTCTGGTTTGCTATGAATCGACTTCAAGCGTGCACGCGGCTCTCGAACAGGAAAAACAGCTTATATGTTGCACTCCATCGTATATGATCCGCAAGGCATCATTGTTGTTAAATTTCAGGGTCCATTGATCCTGGCAGAAGTCCGTCAAGTGATGGCTGAAGTCGGGCGGCTGGCACTTGAACATAAGTGTTTTCGTCTGCTTTCCAATACGCTGGGGATGGAATTGAAGCTTAGTATGGCGGAGGTTTACCATTTGCCGGGCATATTTGCAGAGCGGGTCTCCGGCCTGGGTTTGGAGGTGCACAAATCTAAGCGTGCCGTAATCGTCGCACCGGATGATCAAATACTTCAATTCTTTGAAACCGTTTCAAGAAACCGTGCGCAGGACGTGACACTACTCCACGATGATGAATCGGCCAGGCACTGGCTGCTGGCTACCTAATATGATTCCCCATATCAATTCCAAATTGAGGGTGGTAATATAGCCACATTCAGGAGCATTGACAGGCGCATGCCAAACTTCAAGCGCGCTCGACCCACGATTGGCATTCTACCAGGGTGGTCGGGGCTGGCCGGCATCATTCCAGATCGTTATCTGGCGTCGGTATTGAAGGGCATTCAGTCAGCAGCGCGCGTCAAGCAATGTCATCTCCTGCTGGGCTGGGGCCTGGGTCGGGTGGATCAATCGAACGGCGCCACCTATCCCGCCTGGCCCCAGGTGACTCCTGATTCAGACTTTGTTCCCGTCGGTCCCTGGAATACCGATGGTCTCATCGTTTTTGCTCCCCTGCGCCATGAGGCTCGCTCGCGCTACCTGCAAGAGCTGCGGGACCAGGGCTTCCCGGTTCTCTCGATTGCCACAGGCGAAAAAGGTCCCACGATCTCAACCGACAATGCGGGAGGCATCCATCAGGCAGTGGCACACCTGGTTGAGCATGGGCATCGCCATATTGCTTTTGTTGCCGGCGACCCAACGGATAAAGGCGACAGCCTGACCCGCCTCCAGGCGTTTTATGCTGCGCTGGCCGGGCACAACCTGGAAACCGATCCGGCGTTGATCGCACACGGCTGGCACACGTTCTCCGGTGGTTACGCAGCCGCAGAACATATGATCGATGTCGGCGTCAAATTCACGGCCTTGATCGCGAGCGACGATAATTGTGCCGTGGGCGCTATGCATGCTATCCGCGACAAAGGCTTGCATATCCCTGACGATGTAGCCGTCATTGGTTTTGACGATCAACCGGACGCGATGGCCCAAATCCCACCGCTGGCGAGCATCCACGTCCCTCTCGCCCTCATCGGTGAGCAGGCCCTGGCGCTGATGTTTGACCATTTGGTGGCAGGGTCCGAGCTTGCATCCGTTCAGATACCGACCCGGCTCGTGCCGCGTCAATCATGCGGGTGCATGCCAAAGTTCGTATCGTTAGCGGGGAAACGCAGACAAACGTCTGAGCTGTTTGCCAGCCACGCCGACTCGGAGGTCAATGATCTCCAAACCATCCAACAGAAGATCGTGGCTGAAATGCTTGCCACGCTGCCGCCTGCCTCTCTCTTCCCCCTGGGAGAACGAACCAACCGGCTTTGTACCAGGCTGGTGGAGGCCTTTCATATCAGCCTGAAGGAGAAAGGTGCCGCTCCATTTCAATCCGCGCTGATGGCCATTCTGCAGGATCTGGAGTCCGCCGCGGAAGATATCGATTCCTGGCAGAATATCGTCTCGGTGCTGCGGCGCGAGATGACGCACCTGCCAGTGGTGTGGAGTCGGGCGCGGACACAACATCTGGCAGAGGACTTGCTCCATCAGGCGCGCACCGCCATCAGTGAAAGCGCACAGCGGCAGGATAATCGTCATCAATATGAATGGGAAATCGCGGCACAGGCCATCAGTGAGTTGACGGCCCGGCTGAGCGCCAGCCTGGACGAACGACAGGCTGTGCAGGTCCTGGAGGTGCAGTTACCATCTGTGGGCATACGGCATGTACGGGTCGCACTCTACGAAAGGGACGAGGTGGATGCCGTGACCTGGAGCCTCCTGCTCAATTCGCATGCGGAAGAGGCGAGTCAACGCTTCCGCACGCGTGAGTTCCCACCCGTGGGCCTGTATCCAGAAAATGAATTGTTGAATCTGGTCCTTGTGCCGCTGGTGTTTCAGGATGAATCGTTTGGATATGTAGCTTTCGATGCAGGGAACCTGGGACCTTGTGAGATTCTTGCCAGGCAGCTTGCGGCGACCTTTAAAGCGGCACGCCTGCACGCACAGGTGCTTGAGCTCTCGCTCACCGATGCTCTGACGGGAGCCTATAATCGGCGTTATTTCGACTTATTTCTTAATAATGAGGTGGATCGCAGCCAGAGATTCGGCCGAACGCTGGGCATCATGATGCTGGATATTGATCACTTCAAAGCCTACAATGATACGTTCGGCCATCAGGTTGGCGACAAGGCCCTGCAATTGATCGCACGCTGCCTTCAGCAGGAACGCCGCACGGCCGATGTGGTCGCCCGTATCGGCGGCGAAGAGTTCGCGCTTATCCTGCCCGAAACGGGTGTTCTGGGAGCGATCCTGGTGGCCGAAAAAATTCGGGTTGCCATTCAGCAGGCTAGTGCTGCACTCAAGCGCCCTCTTACCCTCAGCATTGGGATCAGCACGTTGCAGGGAACAGATATCGACGCGGAAGTGCTCGTTCAGCAGGCAGATCTGGCCCTATACGAGGCAAAGGGGAAAGGACGCGATCAAATCTGTGTTTTTAATAACGCCAAATCATTCCACGAGCAGACGTAAATGGGATCCGTAACAAGTAGCACCACATGTGGCCGGCCCGAATCCAGGAATCGTCGCTGTCACAATCTAGTGTGAATCTACTTTGAATCTACTGTGAATCTACTCTGCCCAAATCCCCCTTTTACACAAAAACAAAAGTCAACTCGTCCATATTTGGGGGCTCACCTTGCATAAAGTTCAGGGCGCTATTATCTGAGAATACGGTCTCGGTGGCAAGCATGCTATTTGCCGGTTCAGTCACTCCAACTACCTATCCATCCAAATAGAATTCGCTCTTATAATTCGCATGAAATTCATCATGACAAAACAAGGTAAAACCATGCACAAAAGTAAACTATGGACAGCCGGTCTGATTGCGGTGATTGCCCTAACCTTCAGCTTCCAACTTGCGCTTGCCCACGAGTCCGTGACAGCCGGCGATTACGAGATCGAAGTCGGCTGGCTCAACGAGCCGCCGATTGCGGGACAAATGAACGCCATCGCCGTCCATGTAACGAACACCGCCGGAGCGGATGAGCAGCCCGTAGAAGATGTTTCCTCCTTGACCTTAAGCGTCTCCTACGGCGGGCAGAGTAAGGCTCTGACCCTCCAGCCACTGGGCGAATATACGCCAGGCCGATTTGTTGCTCCAATTCTGCCCACGCTCCCCGGAGAATACGAAGTGCTCTTTGGCGGCAGCCTGGGTGACACCGCCGTGGATGCGCATACGCATGTGGAAGAAGTGGAACCTGCTGATGCGCTGGCCTTTCCATCCATGGACGCGTCAACCAATCGTTCCACCGCCGGGCCAGACTGGCTTGTATGGTTAAGTCTGCTCATTGGTCTCATCGGTGTAGGGCTGGGCGTGACCGCGCTTCGCAAGGTGGGCTGAAGCGAAATCCAGGTTGAAGTGAAGATCAAGAAGCGAGGCTTGTGGATTTTTATTGTCGTGCTGCTCTTTAGCGCATGGACAGCAACCTCTGTCGCCGCGCATGCGGTCCTGCTTCGTTCCAATCCACAGGCGAACGCCGTCCTGGACAAATCGCCCGCACAGGTGGAACTTTTCTTTAGCGAACCGCTCGAACCAAATCTAAGTTCGGTATCGGTCATTGACTCGAACCTGGTTGCTGTAGACGCAGGCGATGTACGCGTCGATGCCGCTGATCCGACGCGGATGACCGTTACCCTGCATGTCCTGCCAGACGGGGTTTATACCGTCAGTTGGAAAGCGCTCTCCGCGATCGACGGACATCAAACGGTAGGAACTTATCCATTCGCGGTGGGGGATGTGGATATCGCGGCGGTCCAGTCCGTGGTACAAAGCTCCACGGCCAGCCTGCCGTTCACCGCGCTGCTTTCCAAATTCCTATTGCTGGCTTCGCTGGCCATCCTGGTGGGGCAAAGGCTCTTCATCGCGTTGGTATGGAACCCTGCGCTGAATGTGCAGCGTGTTCCGAAACCGGCCGTTTGGATTCAACTCTATCGTATCGGGCTGATCGGCCTCCTGCTCTCCATTGGCGTCGGGATCTTA
>Ga0075428_100003915_pt1 | contig 16361 bp, 13 predicted proteins | sample RhiMetdeltSRZDD2_FD_75291 | JGI IMG/M metagenome (GOLD analysis project Ga0075428, IMG submission 75291) | Populus rhizosphere microbial communities from Tennessee, USA - Rhizosphere MetaG P. deltoides SRZDD2 | ecosystem: Host-associated > Plants > Roots > Rhizosphere > Soil | place: USA... | reverse complement strand
TGCCGCGCTGGAACGGCGACACCAACTTCATGACCGTCGTCGGCGAGACGCGGGTGTTGCCGGAGGATCTTGCGACCAGCGCCGATCGGCTGCGGCCGATCTTTGCGCGGTTGAGCACGCCGGCCTAGGAGTCGGCGCGTATGGACTTCAATCTTTCACCCGCCCAGCAATCCTGTCGGAGCCGCGCGAGCGCGCTGGCGCGCGACCTCGGCCAGGATGCGCCGGCCGGCGGCGCCGTGAGCGCGGCGGCGCGCGCAGGCCTTCTCGACCCCGGTCTCGATCTGCTCGCGGTGGTGGCGGCGGTCGAGGCGATGGCGCTCGAGTCTGCCGGCGCGGCAGTGGCCTTCGCGCTGCACACGAGCGTTCTGCGGAGCGCCGCCGGGGCGGCGTCGGGCGATGGCGTGCGGGGGCTGGTCGAGGAACTGATCACCGGCACGTCCGTTGGCGCTGTGGCGCTGTCAGCCGATGATGTGCCCTTCCGGGAGCAGGATCAGGTGAGCGGTCGTGCGTGCTGGGTCACGCCGCTGACGGACCGCGGCGTCGCGATGGTGGGTGTGTGGACGCCGGAGACCGCTCGAGGCCAGCGAACGCAGCCCGCGTGGGGGATGGAGGACGCGGCGAGGGATCGCATCGCGTGCCTGGTACGACTCGATTCGCCAGGCGCCCGCACCGAGCCGATCGACGCCGCCGGACTTCGCAGCCTGGTGTGCGGACATGTGGTGTTTGCCAGCGCTCCCAGCGTGGCGCTCGGAGCAACGCCGCCGATCATGTCGATGGTGCGGATCCTTCTTGCGGCGGTCGGGCTGGGGATGGGCCGCCGCGCCCTGCGTGAATCGATGGACGCCGCGCGAGCGTTCGGTCGCACGGGGGCAGGCGGCGAGCAGACCGTGCAGGGCTTGCTCGCCGACGCGGCAACCGAGCTCGATGCGGCGATGCTGCTGACGTGGAAGGCCGCGCTGTCGCCGACGCTGTCGCTGGCAGAGGCCTCGATGGCCAAGCTCGCGGTGACCGAAGCCACACAGCGCGCCGTCACCCGCGCGACGCAGGTCATCGGCGGCGCGTCGTTCCGCCACGGTCACGTCATCGAACGGCTGGCCCAGGACGTCCGGGCCGTCGAGCTGTTTGCCGGTCGTACCGAGGCGCTGCGAGAGGCGGTGGCTCAGGAGACGCTGCCGAGGGGTGATTGACGATTTGGGATCTGTGATCTCTGATTCGTTGACGATTGGTGATTGGTGATCGGGCGAAGCATCGTTGAATCGGGATTCTTGATTGTGTTCTGCCGAGCTGTCGAGCGAGAGCGTCTCAGAGCAGCGGCCGCGCAATCATCGAATGGAGAATCCTCAAATACTTCTCCAATCGCAAATCTCGAATCACCAACGAATCACTAATCCAACCTCACCAATCATCAATCGCATGAATCAGAGGATCTGCTTGGCAATCGTCTGCAGCTGCAGGTTGGACGTGCCCTCGTAGATCTGACCAATCTTGGCGTCGCGAAAGAGCTTTTCGACGGGATAGTCCTTGACGAATCCGTACCCCCCGAACAGATTCACCGCGAGCGAGGCAGCGCGTTCGGCGACTTCCGACGCGAAGAGCTTGCACATCGCCGCCTCTGTCAGGAACGGCTGACCGGCGTCGCGCAGCCGCGCGGCGTTGTAGACGAGCAGGCGCGCCGCCTCGATCTCGGTCGCAGCGCGTGCAATCTGGAACTGCACGCCCTGGAAGTCGGCAATCGCCTTGCCGAACTGCTTCCGTTCCTTGGTGTAGCGCACGGCGTGATCGAGCGCGCCCTGCGCGAGGCCCACCATCTGCGCACCGATGCCGATGCGTCCCTCGTTCAGCGTCTCGATGGCGATGCGATAGCCCTTGCCCGGCTCGCCGAGCACGCTCGCGCCGGGCACCCGGCACTCTTCGAGCAGCAGCTCGCAGGTGCTGCTGGCGCGGATTCCGAGCTTGTCCTCCTTCCTGCCTACGGTGAACCCGCTCATCCCGCGATCGAGCACGAAGGCCGTGATCCCCTTGTATCCGGCGCTGGCGTCGACGGTCGCGAACACGATGAACACGTCGGCCTCGCTGCCGTTCGTGATCCAGAGCTTCCTGCCGGTGAGGATGTAGTCGTCTCCGCTTGCGGTCGCGCGCGTGGATAGCGCGAAGGCGTCGCTCCCGGAGCCGGCCTCGGAAAGCGCGTAGGCGCCCACCGCGCTCCGCGCCAGCCGCGGCAGGACGGCGTCCCGAAGGTGGTCGTCGCCCCAGCGCATCAGCGCGTTGACGACCAGCGTGTTCTGCACGTCGACGAGCACGGCGACTGATGGGTCGACCCGCGAGAGCGCTTCCACCGCGAGCACGGCGTGGAAGAACGTCGCTCCCGCGCCTCCGTGGACCTCCGGAATCTCGATGCCCATCACGCCGAGCTCGAAGAGGCGATCGATGAGCATTCTCGGCATGTGCGCCTGCTCGTCCATTTCCCGGGTCGACGGCCGAATCTCCCGGTCGGCGAACTCGTAGACGGTGTCGCGAAACAGCCGCTCGTCGTCGTCGAGCGTGCTCAGGGCTGCACGGGATGTGTCCAATGGGGGCATTCTGGGTCGGGGCTCGGGAGTCGGGATTCGAGGTTCGAATTGGCGTCATGCTCGGGATTCCCGCGCCTCGGCCGACCTGGTGCGAGCGCTTCCGGCGAATCTCGAATCCCGACTCCCGAGTCAGGGCCGGATGCTATCATCGCCGCAAGGCGGAGCAACATGTTCAAGTCCAGGCTCGCGGCCACGGCTCTTCTGCTCGCCGGCCTCGTCTGCGCGGGCACGATGCGCACCGGCGCCTCGCCGCAGGGCGGCGCCGCACAGGGCGATACGCCGGCTCAGGGCGGAGCGACCGCGCAAGGCGGTGGGGCACAGGGTGGCGGCGCTCAGTCGGGCGGCGCGACCGCACAGCCGCCCACCTTCCGCGGCGCCATCGACTTCATCCGCGTCGACGTGTTCGTCAGCGATCGCAGCGGCAGGCCGATCACCGACCTGGAGCAGGCCGACTTCGAGGTGATCGAGGACGGCAAGCCGCAATCGGTCCAGCAGTTCCGGGTGATCAAGATCGAGGGGAACACCGTCCCGGGCGACACCTACATCCGTCAGATTCATTCGCCGCTCGAAGAGGAAGAGGAGGCGCGGCGCGACGACGTGCGCCTCTTTGCCTTCTTCCTCGATGACTACCATGTCCGCGATCGCAACGCCATCGCGGTGCGGGCGCCGCTGATCAAGTTCATCGAGACGCAGGTGCGGCCGACCGACATGCTCGCGGTGATGTACCCGCTGACGCCGGTCTCGGATGTGCTCTTCACGCGCGACCACGAAGCGGTCATCAACGCCATTCAGCGCTTCGAAGGGCGGAAGTACAACTACACCCCGCGGAACGAGGTGGAGCGCCAGCAGGTCGATCGGAACTCGACCGACACGGTGGAGAAGCTGCGGAACCAGGTCGTCTACACCGCCATCGAAAGCTTGACGCTGCACCTTGGCGCGCTTCGCGACTCGCGGAAATCGGTCATCTTCGTGAGCGAAGGGTTTACCGTGCTGCTGCCTCCGCAGATGCGCCGGCAGTTCGCTGAGGGAATTCAGCCGCTCAACAGCGGCGCGGGCGCCAATCCCAACGTCGAGGCACAGCTGGAGAACACCGCGCAGATGGATCTCGACAACCGCATGCGCGACGTCTACAAGTCGGCCAACAGGAACAACACCGCGTTCTATCCCCTCGACCCGCGCGGGCTGGCCGTGTTCGAGTTCGACCTCTCCGATGGCAGTACTGGCGGTGTCATCGACCAGGGGACTGACGCGAGGTCGCTCCGTTCGACGCAGGAGACCCTGCGCAACCTCGCGCTCGAAACCGGCGGCCGGGCCATCATCAATCGCAACACGCTGACCGACGGGCTCGCGGAGATGATGCGTGATTCGAGCTTCTACTACCTGCTCGGCTACACCTCGCAGGCGCCGGCGGACGGCAAGTTCCACGAAATCAAGGTGCGCGTGAAGCGGAGCGGTGTCGACGTCCGGTCGCGACGGGGCTTCTGGGCGTACACCGACGCCGATATCAAACGGTTGAACGCGCCCAAGGCGCCGGAGATGCCGAAGCCGGTACAACAGGCGTTGGCGACACTCTCCACGCCTCTTCAGGCCGCCAGGTTCGTGCGGACGTGGGTCGGTACCGAACGGGGAGAGAACGGCAAGACGCGCGTGACGCTCATCTGGGAGCCGCTGCCAGTCGTGCAGGGGGTTCGGCGCGAGCAGGCCGGGCGCGTCTCGCTGCTCGCCGTCGACAGCAGCGGGTCGCTCGTGTTCCGCGGACGCAGCCCCGACGCCGCAGCCGGCCCGACCGCGCCGGCCACGACGCCAGCCAGCGCACCGCAGCGTTTCGTCTTCGAGGCGCCCCCCGGCAAGCTCGAGATGCGGATGCAGGTGGACGCTGCCGGTGGTGGCAGGCTGGACGACGAGACGAGGATTCTCGACATTCCGGATCTCACGGGCGCGCAGGCGCGGCTCAGCACGCCGAGGGTGTTTCGCAGCAGGAACGCGCGCGAGTTTCAGAGCGTGGTATCCGACCCGGACGCCGTGCCGGTGGCCTCGCGCGAGTTCTCACGCGTCGAGCGGCTGCTGATCCGCTTCGACGCGTACGTGCCCGGCTCCGAGAAGGCAGCCCCGGTGGCCGTGCTCCTGAGCCCTGGCGGGCAGAAGGTGGCCGACCTGACCGTCGCACCCGCCACGGCGGGCGGCACGCATCAGATCGACTTCGCTCTCAATGCCAGGGCGGCTGGCGAGTACGTGGTCGAGATCACGCTGAAGGATGGGACGGGCACCGAAGCGAAGGAGTGGATCGCGATCAGGGTCGGAGCGTAATGGACCGATGATGAATCTATGGATCGATGAACGATGACGTGATCATCGATCGATGGTTGGACCGGTGAATCTATGGATCGATGAACGATGACGTGATCATCGATCGATGGTTGGATCATCGTTCATCGATGAATGATCACATCATCGTTCATCGATTGTTCGATTCTCATTACGCATACATCCCTCTCAGCTTCGTGACCGTTCCGACCCGCGAGATGGCAACGATGTAAGCGGCGGTGCGCAGGTCGACCTTGTATTTGAGCGAAGTCTGCAGGACATCGTCGAAGGCCTCGCACAACTTCTTCTCCAGCCGCACGTTCACTTCTTCCAGCTCCCAGAAGTAGCCGTAGCGGTCCTGCACCCACTCGAAATAGGAGACGGTGACGCCCCCTGAGTTCGCGAGGATGTCGGGCACCACGAAGACGCCGCGCTCGTGCAGGTGCCTGTGGGCCTCGGGAGTGGTCGGGCCGTTGGCGCCTTCCACCACGATCGACGCGCGGATCTGCGGCGCGTTCTCCATCGTGATCTGGTTCTCGAGCGCCGCCGGGATCAGCACGTCGACGTCGAGGCCCCACAGGTCGTCGTTGGCGAGCGGCTCCCCGCCGGGGAACTCGTCGACGGTCTTGCGCGTGCGTGCGTAGTCGAGCAGTTGCGCGATGTTCAGGCCGGCGGCGTTGTAGACGCCGCCCTTCCAGTCGGTGACGGCAACAATCTTCGCGCCGATGCCGGCCAGGAGCTCGCCCGAGACGGAGCCGACGTTGCCGAATCCCTGCAGCGCCACCCGCGCGCCCTTGATGTCGAGGCCGCGATGCGTTGCCGCCTCGCGCGTGACGATCATCACCCCGCGCCCGGTCGCCTCGCGGCGGCCGAGCGAGCCGCCCATCTCGATCGGCTTGCCGGTGACGACGGCGGTCTCCGTGTGACCGACGTGCATGCTGTAGGTGTCCATCACCCACGCCATGATCTGGTCGTTGGTGTTGACGTCGGGGGCCGGTACGTCCTTTTCGGGCCCGATGGCGTCGATGATCTCGGCCACGTAGCGCCTCGTCAGCGCCTCCAGTTCGCGCGCCGACATCCGCGTCGGGTCACAGATGATGCCGCCCTTGCCGCCGCCGAAGGGGATGTGTGCGACCGCGCACTTCCACGTCATCCACGCCGCCAGCGCCGTCACCTCGTCGAGCGAGACCTCGGGATGGTACCGGATGCCCCCTTTGGCCGGGCCGAGCGTGATGTTGTACTGCACGCGATAACCGGTGAAGACCTCGATCTCGCCGTTGTCCATCAGCACCGGGCACGAGACGATGATCTGGCGCTTGGGTTGCGTGAGGATCCGCCAGATGCCGGGATCCAGATTCAGGATGCGTGCGGCGCCGTCGAACTCCTGGAGCATCGCGGCGAAGATCGGTCCGTGTTCCGCCATGAGGGCCAATTGTAAGCTCGGGTACACGAGCTCGGCGCCGAATCACGGCAAGTTCCAGGCGATCGATGGTTCACGTGCGCCGTCCGGGCGTGCGCGTTCGGTCGCGTTCCGGGCTATGTCGTTTGCCTTCTGCCCGGGATTCTGGTCAGCCGGAGCTGGTGGCACTCCACGTGCGTTGAGGAAGCGGAGAACGCGGAGATCCGTCATTACAATGGAACCATGGAGCATGGCCGGCCCGCCCCGGAGCGCCGCGAGTCTTTCAGGACCGTGTCGGGCCGTCCGATCGAGCGCCTCTACACCCCAGGCAGCCTGGAGGGCCTCGAGCCGCCGCCCGATTCGAGCGTCCCTGGCGAGTTCCCCTACACGCGTGGCCTCTACCGCGACGGCTACCGCGGCAAGCCGTGGACGATTCGCCAGTTCGCCGGGTTCGGCACACCCGAAGAGACCAACCAACGGTACAGGGCGCTGCTGGCCGCCGGTGGAACCGGCCTGAGCGTCGCGTTCGATCTCCCCACGCTCATGGGCCGTGATCCCGACCACGAGCTGTCGGTCGGCGAGGTGGGCAAGTGTGGCGTCAGCGTGGCGTCGCTGGCGGACATGGAGGCGCTCTTCGAAGGCATCGATCTCGGCACGATCACGACGTCGATGACGATCAACTCGCCGGCGCCGATGATCTTCGCGATGTATCTCGTCGTGGCCGGGAAGCAGGGCGTGGACTGGCGCTCGCTCTCGGGGACGATTCAGAACGACATCCTCAAGGAATTCATCGCCCAGAAGGAGTACATCTACCCGCCGCGTCCGTCGATGCGCCTCGTCACCGACGTCTTCGCCTTCTGCGCGGAGCAGGTGCCGAAGTGGAACTCGATCTCGGTGAGCGGTTATCACATCCGCGAGGCAGGGGCGACGGCCGCCCAGGAGCTGGCGTTCACCCTCCGCAACGGCATCGAATACGTGCAGCACGGCATCGACGCCGGGCTGGACGTGGACGCCTTCGCGCCGAGAATTTCCTTCTTCTTCAACGCCCACAACGACTTCTTCGAGGAGATCGCCAAGTACCGCGCGGCGCGCCGCATCTGGGCACGCGTGATGCGCGATCGCTTCGGCGCGAGGAACCCCCGTTCGTGGCAGCTCCGGTTTCACGCGCAGACGGCCGGCGTCTCCCTGACGGCGCAGCAGCCCTACAACAACGTCGTACGCACGGCGCTGCAGGCGATGGCCGCTGTGCTCGGCGGCGCGCAGTCGCTGCACACCAACGCGCTGGACGAGGCCCTCGCGCTCCCGACCGCCAAAGCGGCGACCCTCGCCGTCCGCACGCAGCAGATCATCGCCCACGAAACCGGCGTCACCGACATCGTGGATTCGTTCGGGGGCTCGTACTTCGTCGAGCGGCTCACGTGGGACCTCGAGCACGAAGCGCTCGCCTACATCGAGACGATCGACCGCATGGGCGGGATGGTGCCGGCGATCGAAAGGGGCTTTCCTCAGCGGGAGATTGCGGACAGCGCCTACCGTTTTCAGCAGGCGGTGGAGCGGAAGGACGCCATCGTTGTTGGCGTGAACGAGTTCGTCTCCACGGCGCCGGAACCGCCGCTGGCCACCCTCTACATCGACGAGACGACCGCCGCCGCGCAGGTGGGTCGGCTGGCGGCGTTGAAGCGGAGCCGCGACGATCGCGAGGTCCAGAGGGCGCTCGACGCCGTCGGCGAGCGGGCAGGGTCGGGAGGCAATCTGATGCCGGCGCTCATCGACGCGGCGCGCGCTTACGCGACCGTCGGAGAGATGTGCGACGCGCTCAGGCGCGTCTGGGGGGAGTGGGTCGAGGAGCCTGCGCTCTGAGGCCGCCTGCGCCTGTAAACTGTCCGTGATGAGTGTCCCCCTGCGAGTCGTCATCGCGAAGCCGGGCCTCGACGGCCACGACCGCGGCGCCAAGGTCATCGCACGGGCGCTGCGCGACGCCGGCATGGAAGTGATCTATACCGGGCTCCGCCAGACTCCGGAACAGATCGTCGCCGCCGCGCTGCAGGAGGATGCGGACGTCATCGGCTTGTCGATCCTCTCGGGCGCACACATGCATGTCTGTCCCCGCGTGATGCAGCTGCTGCGCGAAAAAGGCCTGGATGATGTGCTGGTGGTGGTGGGTGGGATCATTCCGGACGTCGACCGTGCCCGGCTGAGCGAGATCGGCATCGGCGGCGTGTTTCAGCCCGGCACGCCGATGCAGGAGATCGTGGACTTCATCACCAGCCATGCCCGCACGCATGCTGGCGAACCCGGAACGCGGCGATGAGGATTGGGCATCTCTGAGCGATGCGAACCCTGCTGCTCGTCGACGCGAACCCGATGATGCACCGGATCATCGAGCTGACTTTTTCGCGCGAGGACGTCCGCGTGCTGGCGGTGCGGGACGGCGACGAGGCGATCGCGTTGATGCGCGTCGAGCCGCCCGACCTCGTGCTCGCCGATCACGCCGCGCACGGGCGCAACGGCTACGAGGTGGCGGCGTTCGTGAAAGGCAGCCCCGAGCTCGCGCACGTACCCGTGCTGCTCATGGCGGGCGCCTATGAGCCTGTTGACGCCGGCCGCGCGTCGGAGAGCGGCTGCGACGGCGTGCTCGTCAAGCCGTTCGAGCCGGCGGACGTCCTGTCCCGGTTCCGCGCCCTCGTTCACGAGGAGACAGACGCGTCGGCTTCGAACACGGATACATCCGGCGCGCATCCGGACCCGCTGAAGCTGGTGGAGCCGGCGGTCGTGCATCCTGCGACGAGCGCCGCTGCGACCGAGCGTGCTGGCGGACCCGAGCTCGATGTCTACTTCGACCGCCTGGACGCCGCGCTGCTCGGATTGCAGCGGCCCGGTCCGGAGCCGGCGCGGCGGGCGCCCGACCGTCTGGCGGCTGACGCCGACGATCTGCCGACGGTTGAACGGCTGCTGGCCGGCGTGACCGACGAGAGGACGGTGGAACCATCGGGCGAGCCGCCACCGGCTTCGTCCGTCTCGACGCCGGTCGAGCGGCCGGACGATCCGGGAGACAAGACCGATCTCAGCGCGCTGGCAGATGCGCTCGGCGCCCGCCTCGGCGGCCGCCTCGGCGGCGGCCACCGTGTTCCGCTCCACGACCCGCCGGCCGTTGCGGAAACGCCGGACGAGCCATTCGGCGAGGCGCTCGCCGAGGAAGTGACCCGGCGGGTCATGCTGCGGCTCGCGCCCTCGGTGGTCGACGACGTGGTGACCGAGGCGGTCACGCGCGTTGCCGAACGAATGGTCCGCGAGGAGCTCGATCGCGTCCGCGACAACCACGAGTAGCCAACGCGCTGCCGGGAGATGACGCGGGACTCCTGGCTGGTTCGTACAATGAGACCGAATGTCTGACCTGAACGACGCATACCCGATCACGCTTCCGGAAAAACCCGCGCTCGAAGGCCTCGAATCGAAGTGGGGCGGCACATGGGAGGCCGACGCCACGTATCGATTCGATCGCACACGTGCGCGCCACGAGATCTATTCGATCGACACCCCGCCGCCGACTGTCAGTGGCTCGCTGCACGTCGGACACGTGTTCTCGTACACGCACACCGACGTGATTGCGCGCTTCCAGCGCATGCGCGGCAAGGTGGTGTTCTATCCGATGGGCTGGGACGACAACGGCCTGCCGACCGAGCGGCGGGTGCAGAACTACTATGGCGTCCGCTGCGATCCGTCGCTGCCGTACGACCCGAATTTCAGGCCGCCAGACAAGCCCGACAAGCCGGTGTCCATCTCGCGCCCGAACTTCATCGAGCTGTGCAACCGGCTCACGTCCGAGGACGAGAAGGTGTTCGAGCAGCTCTGGCGGCACCTGGGGCTGTCGGTCGACTGGTCGATGACCTACGCGACGATCGATCGCGGCGCGCAGCGAGCGTCGCAGACCGCCTTTCTCCGTCTCCTGGAGCGCGGTCAGGCATATCAGCTCGAGGCGCCTACGCTCTGGGATGTCGACTTCCGCACCGCGGTCGCGCAGGCGGAGCTCGAGGACCGCGAACGTCCGGGCGCCTATCACCGCCTGCGCTTCGCCAGACGGTCGTCGGGCGGGTTCGTCGAGATCGACACGACCCGCCCGGAGCTGATCCCGGCCTGCGTCGCGCTCGTCGCGCATCCCGACGATGAGCGCTACCGGCCGCTGTTTGGCGCCGAGGTCATCACGCCGCTGTTCGGCGTGCCGGTGCCGGTGAAGCCGCATGCGCTGGCCGATCCCGAGAAGGGAAGCGGCATCGCGATGATCTGCACGTTCGGCGATCTCACCGACGTGACCTGGTGGCGTGAGCTCTCGTTGCCGGTTCGCGCCGTGATCCAGCCGAACGGCGCGTTCCGGCCGGTCACCTGGGGCGAGCGTGGATGGGAATCGACGGACGTGCCGCGGGCGCAGGCCGCTTACGATCAGCTGGCCGGACTCGCGCCCGAGAAGGCGCGCACGAAGATCGTCGAACTGCTCCGCGCCTCCGGCGATCTCATCGGCGAGCCGCGACCCATTACGCACCCGGTGAAGTTCTTCGAGAAGGGCGATCGGCCGCTCGAGATCATCACGAGCCGGCAGTGGTTCATCAAGACGACCGAGTTTCGCGAGGCCATGCTCGCACGCGGCCGAGAGCTGAAGTGGCATCCGGAGTACATGCGGCACCGCCTCGAGAACTGGGTCAACGGTCTCACCGGCGACTGGTGCGTGAGCCGGCAGCGGTTCTTCGGCGTGCCGTTTCCCGTGTGGTACCCGATCGGAGTTGACGGCGTCGTCGACTACTCGCGTCCGCTGCTTGCGGACGAGGCGAGCCTGCCGATCGATCCGTCGACCGACGTGCCGCCGGGATACACGGCCAGCCAGCGCGGCGTCCCGAACGGTTTTGCCGGCGATCCGGACATCATGGACACATGGGCCTCGTCGTCGCTGACCCCGCAGATTACGGGGCGATGGCTCGACGACCCCGACCTCTTCGCACGCGTGTTCCCGATGGACCTTCGCCCGCAGGCGCACGACATCATCCGGACCTGGCTGTTTTCCACGGTCCTGCGATCGCATCTCGAGCACGGGTCGCTGCCTTGGAGCAACGCCGCCATCTCGGGCTGGGTGCTCGATCCCGACCGCAAGAAGATGTCGAAGTCGAAGGGCAACGTCGTCACGCCGATGGCGCTGCTCGAGGAGCATGGCGCCGACGGCGTCCGTTACTGGGCGGCGAGTGGACGGCCCGGCACGGACACGGCCTTCGACGCCGCCCAGATGAAAGTCGGGCGCCGGCTCGCGATCAAGCTGCTCAACGCGGCACGATTCGCCCTCGGCTCCGCGGACCCGCGCGGGGCGATCGTCGAACCGCTCGACCGCGGCATGCTGACCAACCTCTCGGTCCTGGTCGAGGAGTCGACACGGCAGTTGGAGGCGTACGACTATGCGCGAGTCCTGGAGCAGACCGAACGATTCTTCTGGAGCTTCTGCGACTTCTACCTCGAGCTGGTGAAAGCCCGCCGCTACCAGGACTTCGGGCAGGAAGCGGCGGCCTCGGCCAACAGCGCCATGCTCGTGGCGCTCTCGACGCTGCTGCGCCTGTTCGCACCGTACCTGCCGTTCGTCACGGAGGAGGTGTGGTCGTGGTGGCGTCCGGGATCGGTGCATCGTGCGTCGTGGCCGACCGCTGAGGAGGTCGTCGCGCCGATTGGCGGGCGCGATCCGCAGAGCGCGGTGGTGATGGAGCACACGGAGCGGGCGCTCGGAGACGTGCGGCGGATCAAGGCGCTGCTGAAGAAGCCCGTGAAGGCGGTCATCGAGCGTGCCGTGCTGCCGATCGTGCTGCAGCCGTTGACACCGGCCGCGCGCGACTTCCAGGCCGCGGCGCACATCCGCGCGTTGACCTTCGACAATCTCGAGGAGAGCCGGCTGGAGTTTGCGGAAGAGAGCGGCGCTCTGTGAAGCCGACGCCCTTCGAGCCGCTCGACCCTGGTCTCTACAGGGAACCGGTTCGTCGGGCGCTGGCCGAAGACTTCGGGTGGGGCGACATCACCACCGAGTCGACGGTGCCGCGTGACGTGAGGGCCCGGGCCGTCATCGTTGCGAAGTCCGACTGCGTGATTGCCGGGATCGAGGTGGCGTGCGAGGCGTTTCGGCAGCTCGATCCGGGCGTCACCGTGACCGTACACCGTGGCGATGGCCAGCGCGTCGAAGCGGGTGCCGAGGTCGCCGCGCTCGAGGGACAGGCGGCGGCGCTGCTGACCGCCGAGCGGACCGCGCTGAACTTCATGCAGCGTCTATCGGGCATCGCGACGCTGACGCGGCGGTTCGTCGACGCGGCCGGTGGCCGCATCATCGTTCTCGACACTCGAAAGACCACGCCGCTGCTTCGAGCGCTGGAGAAGTACGCGGTGCGCGCGGGCGGCGGCACGAACCATCGGTTCGGCCTCGATGATGCCGTGCTGATCAAGGACAATCACATCAGGGTCGCCGGCGGGATTGGCGCCGCTGTGGCCGCGGTACGAGAAAAGATCCGCGACATGCCGATCGAGGTCGAAGCGCAGAGCCTCGCGCAGGTCGAGGATGCGCTGGCGGCGGGGGCAGACATCATCCTGCTCGACAACCTCGCCACGGCTGACATCATCACGGCGGTCGCGCGCTGTCGTGGCCGCGCGAAGACGGAGATCTCAGGCGGCGTGACACTGCCGCGGATGGCGGAGCTGGCCGCCACCGGAGCCGACTATGTCTCGGTCGGCGCGCTCACGCATTCGGCGCCGGCTGTCGATCTGAGCGTCGAGATTGAGCTGCCCTGAGCGATCCTTCGCCCCGCGTCGGATACCATCGAACCGACCTGAGGTCGGTTCTGCGACCCCCGATGTTCCAACCCCTCCCGGACGACATCGCCAGAGCGCTGGTCAGCACAGGTGACCGCCTCGGCGCGTTCGCCGGGCGTGTGTCATGGTGCGACGAGATCGGCTCGACCAACGACATGGCGCTGCGGCTCGCCGCCGAGGGAGCCGGCGAAGGCCGGGTCGTGGTGGCAGGCGCGCAGCGGAGCGGCCGCGGGCGCCACGGCCGTGCGTGGGCGTCGCCTCCCGGCGCCGGCGTGTACGCGTCCGTGCTGCTGCGGCCGGAGTCGCGGGCGCTGCCGCTGCTGACCCTCGCATCCGGTATCGCGGTCGCCGAGGGCATCCAGGCGGCGAGCGGTCTCGACGCGGCCGTCAAATGGCCGAACGATATCTGTGTGACAGCGCCCGCCGGAGGCCTGCGCAAGCTGGCAGGCATCCTCACCGAGGCGGCGGTCTCGCGCGACGAAGCGCCGCATGCAGTCGTAGGGTTCGGGATCAACGTCGGCCTCGCGGCTTATCCCGCCGAGGTCGCCGCCCGGGCCACGTCGATCGAGCTCGAGCTCGGGCGGCCGATCGATCGAGGGCTGGTGCTCGCCGAATGCCTGGCCGCCCTGTGGCGCCGGTACCAGGATCTCCAGCACGGCCGCGTCGGCCCGGTGCTCGATGCCTGGCGGCAGCGCGCGCAGAGCACGCTCGGACGGCGGGTGGAATGGGACGGCGCGGACGGTGTGCGTTCCGGCGTCGCGGTCGCGGTGGACGACAACGGGGCGCTGCTCGTTCGCTCGGCGTCGGGAGAGAGCCGCGTCATTTCGGGCGAAGTCCGGTGGCTCTGAAATACGGAACCACGAAGGGCACGAAGATCACGAAGGACACGAAGGACACGAGGTTGCTCACCCTCATGATTCATCACCTTTCCCGCGCCTGTGGCGATGACCCGTCTCGGCCTCCAGTGACTGGCACTGTGATGAATCATGAGGCTCTCGGGGTCAGGTCGCGACGGCTGGTGTGATGCACGTGAACGAGGATCTCGATTACTGTCGGACGATTGAGACGTATCTCTGCCGAAAGAACGATGGCCACCTGATTCGCATCGTGGGACCGGCGTTCGAGCTGGTCTCCGGCTGGGCCGAGAAGGGTGTGCCGATCAACGTCGCCTGCCGCGGGATCGATCGGTATGTCGAGCGGTACTACGCGAAGGGACCGCGCCGGCGCCCGGTTCGCGTCGAGTTCTGCGAGGCCGACGTGCTGGCGGTCTTCGACGAATGGCGGCGGGCTGTCGGCGTACGGGCGATCGACGGGGCAGCTTCGGGTGAGGAACACGCCGACGGCGACGTCGGCGCGCCGCGGACATCGCTGCCCGCGCATCTCGATCGTGCGGTCGCGCGACTGAGCGCCTGGCACAGTGGAGACGCGCGGCTCGAGGAGCTCGCCCGCTCCGCCGTCCGCGAGCTGGAGGGCATGCGCGCGTCGGCGAAAGGCGTGAGGGGGCAGGCGCGGCAGGCGATGTGCGATCGTCTGCGGGCGCTCGATGGCGAACTGCTCGAGGTCTTGCGACAGCAGGTTCCGACCGCGGAGCTTGAGGAGATCGGCGCCGAGGCGGATGCGGAGCTCGCGCCGTTCAGGTCGCGAATGCCGTCGGATGCGTACGCCGGAGCCCGTGCGGCGTGCATCGACCGGATCGTTCGCGAGCGGGCCCGGCTGCCTGCCGTGACGTTCGACCAATGATGTGCGTGGCGATGGCGATCACCTCGTGGCGTGAGCGGTTCGGACGCCTGCAGCCCGGAGTCCGGAGGCGGCTCGCACATGCCGTCTGAGTCCGATGTCATGTTGACGCTCGAGGTCGAGAAGGCGGCCGCGGGCGGGCGCATGCTCGCGCGCCACGACGGCCGGGTGGTGCTGGTGGCCGGCGCCATTCCGGGAGAGCGCGTGGTCGCCCGCCTCGAGCGTGACGCCAGGGGTGTTCGCTACGCGGAGGTCGTGGACGTGCTGTCGGCATCGCCGGACCGCCGCCGCGTGGCCGCCGACGTCAGGTGTGGCGGCAACGCCTACGCCTACATCGGCTATGCGCGGCAGCTGCAGCTCAAGGCCGACATCGTGTGCGACGCCTTCGCGCGACTCGCCAAGCTCCCACTGCGCGATCGTCCATCGGTGCAGCCGTCACCCGAGACCGGATACCGGATGCGCGCCCGCCTGCACGTGCAGGGCGACCGTATCGGCTTCTACCGCGAGGGGTCGCACGATCTCTGCGATGCGGCCGCGAGCGGCCAGCTCTCGGCGGCCGCGTCCGCCTGGATTGCAGAGGCTGAAGAGATCCTCGGGCGGCAGGGTCTGACCGGTCTGGCAGCGATCGATCTGGCCGAGAACATTCGCGGAGATCAACGGGCTTGTCACCTCGAGCTGTCCGATCGCGTCGATCCCGCCCGCTTCGCCCCGCTCACCGCTGGTCTCGTCGGGCTCACCGCTCACTGCCCGCCGCACCAGGCGGCGATCGATCTCGGCGGCGCGACGGTCGTCAGCGACGTGCTGCACGCGAGGGCGGACGATCCGGGATCGGCCTTTCGGCTCCGCCGCACCGCCCGTTCCTTCTTTCAGGGCAACCGGTTCCTGCTCGAGCCGCTCGTCCGACACGTGCAGGCGCTCGTGCCGGACGGCCCGGTCGTCGATCTCTATGCGGGCGTCGGCTTGTTCGGGCTGTCGTTGGCCGCGTCGGGGATCGCGCCGGTCACCCTCGTCGAAGGCGATCCGATCAGCGGCGCCGACCTGATCGGCAACGCCGAGCCGTTCCGGGATCGCGTGCGGGTGGAGCGGCGGAGCGTGGAATCGTACCTTGGGCACGTAGCATCCGGCTTTGGCCGGACCTCGGCCCCCGGGTTCGGAGCGTCCGACCTCAGCCGGACTTCGGGCGCCGACCATGCAGCATGGAGTCACACCACGGTGATCGTCGACCCTCCGCGAACGGGACTGTCGACAACCGCCAGTGCCGCGCTCACGCGCGCGAAGCCGGCGCGGCTGATCTATGTGTCGTGCGACGTCGCGACGCTCGCGCGGGACGTGAGGGCCCTGACCGCCGCCGGATATGAAATGCAAGAACTCAGCGGGTTCGACATGTTTCCGAACACGGCGCACGTGGAAGTCGTGGCTGTGATGACACAGGGGAAATCTGAGAATCGATGAATGATGATTTGAGCATCGATCGGGAGATTGGGCCATTGGGCTTCATCGGTGCATCGGCGTTCATCGGTGCATCG
>Ga0075428_100003914_pt1 | contig 16364 bp, 14 predicted proteins | sample RhiMetdeltSRZDD2_FD_75291 | JGI IMG/M metagenome (GOLD analysis project Ga0075428, IMG submission 75291) | Populus rhizosphere microbial communities from Tennessee, USA - Rhizosphere MetaG P. deltoides SRZDD2 | ecosystem: Host-associated > Plants > Roots > Rhizosphere > Soil | place: USA... | reverse complement strand
GCGAAGCGGGAGGCACGAGCCGACCTGCCCGCCACATTAGCCGCTGAACGCGCGCGGCCGTTTGCCCGGCAGACCAGCGGTGAGCGTGGCGACCCGGGCCCTTACCCCTATCGCGTACCCGTCGCGCGCTCGAACGCTGCCGCACCACCAACGACGGGCAGCCGCAAGGACGTGGCCTCGAGATCGATCGTCAGCTCCGTCCCCGGCTTCGGCCACAGCGTGAAATCGCGGTCGCTCGAAAAAATCATGAGGCCGATGCGCGCACCGGCGGGAACGATTTGATCGTCGGGTTGAAGGTCGAACGTCAGTGTGTAGAACTGACCCGGCTCGAGCGGGACACCGCGCGCGCGCGAGTCGTAGTTGCCGCCCTTCGTGAGCGACGCGTGATTCTGCGGATCTGCCCAGCCGCGGGTGATCAGGTTGGCTGGGCTGATTGGCCCGTCCGTCCACGGCAGGATCACCAGCCACACCGATAGATTCGCGGCCGGCTTGCTGGACGCAAGGCGGATCGTGATCTGTGGTGTGCCAGACATATGCACCGGCGCCGTCAGCTCGTGAGTTGAGTACAGCAGCCGGTGCTCGGATGCCGGTGCGGCGGCAAGCGCAGGTCCGCCGATGTCGACGTTGTCGACCAGCTTCTCGCGCATCTGATTCGTGACGTGCCCCGTGGAGAGGAGTCCGACGCGATTGCCGCCGGCCTGCAGGTGCAGGGTGACCGGCGACGCGTCGGGATTCGGATAGTCGGCGTACGGAACAGGTGGCGGCATCGGGCCACGCCCGCGGCCGGTCGGCGCTGGGCTGTCGGGCCGGCCCTCACGCACAATCCACGCTTTCGGCTCGCGTTCGACGCCGTTCTCGATCCCGTAGAGGTATCGCGTGAACCACTTGTTCATCATCTCGAGCGGCGGTGCGCCGCCGTGGCCGCCCTGGTGGAAATACGCGTGAAGGGGGACGCGCCCCTTGAGCGCCTGATAGATGCGGACGCTGTGTTCCGGCACGACGTTCCAGTCGTTGAACGCATGCGCCATGAACACCGCCGCGCGAATGCGATCCACGCCTGACAGCAGATCGCGCACCGCCCAGAACTCGTTGTAGTCGCCGCTCGATCGATCGCGGCCGCGCGCGAACTCGCCGTCGCGAAACATCGCATTGCAGTTGTCGCGCCTGGACGGATCGCCGCTGTTCACGTAGTCGTAGAGAAAGTCGATGTCTTCGCCGAGCCATCCGCCGGGATGGCGAACGAGGCCGTTCGATCGATAGTAGTGGTAGTAGGACGTATTCGGCGCGATCGGAATAATCGCCTCGAGCCCCGCCACACCCGTGATCGCAGCGGCAACCGGGATCGTGCCGTTGTACGACGTCCCGGTCATCCCGACTCTCCCGGTCGACCATGTCGCCTTGACCTCTTCCGATCCACCCGCCGTGGTGAATCCCTTGGCCCGCCCATTCAACCAATCGATGACGGCCTTCGGCGCGAGCTGTTCCGGCGCCGAGCCGACCGTTACGCAGCCCTGCGACAGGCCCGTACCGGGCGCGTCCGAATGGACGACCGCAAAGCCGCGCGGCACCCAGGTGGTGACAAGCGATCCCGAAACATTCTCTCGCGCTGGCTTGAAGGGAATCGACGGCTGCGACGTTCGCGGCGGCGGCGCCGCCCCAATCTCCTGCTTCACGTCCCACAGGAACTGACGATTGCCCGACGTGCCGGCAAAGTACGGCGACGACTCGTACAGCACCGGCACCTTGAGTCCTTCGGTATCGGTCTGGCGGGGACGCGTCACGTCGACGAACATTCGATCGCGCTTGCCGTCGCCATCCGAATCGAACTCCGCCTCAACCCACAACTTTTCTCGAATCCACTGCTTCTCGTCCTCGAATGCCGGCACGAGCTGCGCCTGACCGTCGACGAAGATCGGCTTGGCCGGCGGCGAGGGTGCGGTTTGTCCCGTCACGATCGCGCTGAGCGCGGCGATCGCTGCTGCGGCGGTCCCGATACGTGCGATCAGTCCGTGGGTCATGAAGATGAGCTCCAGCGTTGATGTAGTCTAATGCACTCCCGTGCCGCTCATCGCGCTGGCGCTCATCATCCTCCTTGCCGTCATCGCGCTGATTCCTCTCTCGATCATCGGGCGCTTCCGGATGGCGACCATGCGCCGGCCGGCGCGCGGCTGGATGATCACGACCAACGTCATCGGCCTTGCCGTCTCGGTTGGAATGTTCCTGTTCAGCGCGATGATCGTTAGCCGGTGGGTACCGGATGCGCTGCCCTACACGCTCGCCGGCGTGACGGTGGGCTCGCTGCTTGGTTTTCTCGCAACCAAGCTAATCCGCTGGGAAAGCATCCGCGGCAGGCTCTATTACACGCCAAACAAATGGCTCGGTCTCTCGGTCACGCTTCTCGTTACGGCGCGGCTGCTGTATGGATTCTGGCGGAGCTTCCGCGCGTGGCAGTCGGCCATCAGCCACACCGAGTGGGTGGCAGCGTCCGGCGTTGCGGGCTCGATGGCCGCGGGCGCCGTCGTTCTCGGCTACTACTTGATCTTCTGGGCCGGCGTTCGCGGCAAGCTTCGTCAGGCTCGCTAGAAGCCGTCTCATAAACTTGGCGTCCACCGTAGCTTTAGCGGAGGTGGAGAGTCCGAGGGGCAAAGCCCCTCGGATAAGGCTAGTTCGCGCGCAACGATTCGATCGGGCTAATCCGGGCCGCCCGCCGCGCGGGTATCCACGCGGCCAGAACTGCGGCAACGAGCACCGTCGCGGCACCGATCGCGTACGCTGGTAGATAGCTTGGCCCGACGTGGTAAAGCTGGACGCGGATCAATTGAGCGGCTACCGACGCGGCAAAGGAGCCGATCGCGACTCCCACAGCCGCGAGCAAAACGGCATTCCGCAGGACCAGGCCGGCCACTTGTCGGGGCTGCGCACCAAGCGCGTAGCGCACGCCGAACTCGGAGCGTCGCTGCGCGGCGTTGTAAGCCGTGACGCCGTAAATGCCAATTGTCGCCAGAATCAACGCGGACGCGGCGAAGGCAAGGGCCAGGACCATCGTAAAGCCGCGTGTCGCGCGGGCGTGCGCAGCATACGACTCGAGTGGCCGAGCGTCGTAAATCGGCAGCGTCGGATCGAGCTTGGCAATCACCGAGCGCACCGACACCATCACGTCGGCTCCATCGGTCGTAGTACGGATCACGTAGGCCATGGGATTACGGAGCGATTGTTGAGCGGGAAAATAGATTTGCTCCCGCACGTCGCGCGTCACCTCGCGATGCCTGATGTGACGGACCACGCCCACGACCGTAAGAGTGACGTCGGGCCGTCCTGTTGTCGCCGGACCGGCTTTCACCTGCTTGCCAATCGCGCTTTCCGTGGGCCAGAGGCGTGACGCCAGCATCGTATCGACGATCGTGACCGGAAGGGAGTTGTAGGCGTCCGCATCCGTGAACCAGCGTCCTTCCATCAGCTCCGCGGCAACTGTCTCGAAGTATCCCGGCGTGATGGACCGCGCGTCCGCAAGGCCGGCGCGCGTTTCGTCGCTTTCGTGCGCTGCGAGGTACGGGCTGCCCCAGTTAGGCACCGTGTCAAAAGGCAGGTGGCTCGTCGCTCCCACCGCGGTCACGCCAGGGATCGCCGCAAGCCTGTGACGCAGCTCGGTCGAGAACGCGGCGATTGGTGCGGCGCCGCGCAGCCGGCTTCCGGCAAGCGACAGCTTGAACGTGACGACGTGCTCCGGGTCGAAGCCGTACTTCGTCCTTTGTAGTTCGTAGAAGCCTTTGGCGAGCAGGCCGGACGTGATCAGCAAGACGCTGCTGATCGCGACCTGAAATACGACGAGCCCGGAGCGGACGCGAGACCCCGCTGGTCCCGCCGTGCCACGGCCTCCGCCTCGCAACACGCTGAGCACCGTCGTGCGAACCAACTGCGTCAGCGGCGCCAGCGCGAACATCACGCCCCACGCGATCGCAAGGACAGCGGCGAACGAGAAGACTCGCATGTCGAGCACGGTGCCATCGATGCGGGCCAGCGCTGGCGGACGCACGGACACCAGCGCGGCCAGCATGGCCCTCGCCACCAGCAACCCGAGGCAACCGCCGATCGCCGACAGGATGAGTCCCTCCGCGAGGCACTGGCGAAACAGCCGGAGGCGGCTCGCGCCGACAGCGATACGGACGGCCGTGTCATGGTGCCTCGACGAGGCGCGCGTGATCAGCAAGCCCGCGACGTTGACGCACGCGATGAGCAGCAGCAGGCACACTGCAGCGAAAAGACCCAGCAGCGCGGGGCGGATTTCGCGCGTCGCATCAGCCTGCAGGCCGACCGCGTAGAACTTCGCGCCGTCCTTGCCGTAGTCGGAGTACTCGCGACCGACCTGTTCGCCAATGGCCGCGACTTCTCGTTGCGCATCGGCGAGCTCCACGCCTGGTTTCATGCGACCGACCACGCGGAGAAACTGTTGTTGTCGGGGCCACGTGAGTGCGTCGCGACCGAGCAGTACCCACGCCTGCTGATCGTCGGGAATCGCCGCGTCCTGAGGCAGCAACAACGCAAAGGACTCCGGCATGATGCCGACTACTGTTGTCGGCCGGCCGTTCACGCGAATGCGAGCGCCGACCAGCCGTGGATCGCTGTTGTAACGGCGCTTCCACACGGCATGACTCAGCAAGATGGCGGGAGGCGTCTCTGGGCCATCATCGCCAGCACGAAAGGTCCGGCCGAGCATCGCTTCGGCACCCAGCACCTCGAAGAAATCCTGCGTGACAAGTCCGCTCCGCAAGAGTTCGGGCTCCGGCCCATCGGTCAGTGCCACCGTGTTGGCCCAAATTCCTGCCAAACCAGAAAACAGCGTGCCGTGCTGCCGGAGATCCTCGAGTTCAGGCCCGGCCAGCGGCGCCCGCGGATAGCCGGCTGCGGTGAGGTCTTGCCACACGAACACGAGGCGATCGGCCGAGCGGTAGGGCAGCGGCTCGAGGAGCAACGAGTTGACGAGCGAGAAGATGGCGGTGGCCGAGCCGACGCCACCCGCAAAGATCAAGACGATGACAGCGCCGACGGCCGGCGTCCGAACCAAGCCGCGGAACGCCTGCCGGATGTCTTGCCAGAGAGTGTCGAATGTATGCGCCAAGCCGTAACTGCGGACCTCTTCTTTGATGAGGTCGATGTGGCCGACGTCCGACTGCGCGGCCCGTCGCGCGGCGTCCGGCGATAGCCCTCGCGACTCATATCGCTCGGTCAGCTCTTGCAGCGCCGAACCGAGCTCGTCCTCGAGATCGCGCTCGACTTGTTTGCGCCGCATCACGGATCGGTACAACGCTCGGGCACGCGCCAGGATACGCATCGATTACTCCGCTTCGAGGACCTGCCCCATCGCCACGCTAATCCGTTCCCAGTTTCGTTTCTCGATGCCCAGCTGCTTCTTGCCAGCGGCGCTGAGCGTGTAGACGCGAGCGCGGCGGCCTTCGGGCGTCTCTCCCCACTCGCCCAGGATGAAACCGTCGGCCTCCAGGCGGTGGAGGGCTGGAAACAGCGATCCAGGCTTGATGACGAACGTGTTGCGAGTGATTTGAGCGATGCGATCGGCGATGGCTACGCCGTGCCGCGGGCCGAGTTCGAGCGTTCGGAGAATGAGCAGGTCCACTGTACCCTTCAGCAGCTCGGTCGAACGAAAGGCCATCGACTCACTCCTCGCACACACGCAATATCGACGAGCGATATTGTACATCTATATCGAGCGCCAGTAACCGCTAACCTCAACCGCAGCTTCGCCGGATATAATCGCGGTGACTCGTGGCCCAAGCCGCCCCCGCACCCGCCGGACGCAAACCGCCCGCTCCCGCCTCCTGGCGATGGACCGTTCTGCTGGCGATCAGCGTGGCGATGTTCGGCAATTACTACGCCTACGACTCCATTGGCCCGATTGCGGATGCCTTACAGCGCTACCTGGGCTTCAGCGACACCCAGATCGCAACTCTGAACGCGATCTATAGCTTCCCCAACATCGTGATGGTGCTCATCGGCGGCATCATCATCGATCGGTTCGGTGCGGCCAGAACGACGCTCGCGTTTGCGATCATTCAGGCCATCGGCGCAGTACTCACGGCAATATCGCCGCTCTTCCCGGTCATGGCGGCCGGGCGCCTCATCTTCGGCCTTGGCGCCGAGTCGATGATTGTGGCGATTACCGTCGCGATTGGTCAGTGGTTCGTCGGCCGCCAACTTGGATTTGCGTTTGGCTTGAACCTGAGTCTTGCGCGGCTGGGTTCTTACAGCGCGGACATGTCCACGACGTGGTTCAAGCCGCTATACGATCGCGGCTGGCAGCCGCCGCTGTGGTTGGCCACCGTGTTCGCCGCAATTTGCGTCGCTGGCGCGTTGGTGTATTACGTGCTCGATCGCAAGGCACAACAGCGATTCGACCTGCCGCAGCCCTCACCCTCCGATCGCTTCTCCTGGAGCGATCTCTGGAGCTTCGATCGCTCCTACTGGTACATCGTCGGCCTGTGTGTGACCTTCTACGCGGTCATCTTTCCGTTCCGTAGCACGTTCGCGATCAAATACTTCCAGCACGCGCATGGATTGTCGCTGCAGGAAGCCGGCTCGATGAACGCCTATGTGTTCCTGGCGGCGGTCGTGGCAACGCCGGCGTTTGGATTGATGGTGGACCGCATCGGCCGCCGCGCCGCGTTCATGGCGGTCGGCACGGCCTTGCTCGGCGCCGTGTTTCCGATCCTTGTGTTTACGGACAAACTCTGGCTGGCGACCGTGCTCATCGGCATCGCGTTCTCGCTGGTTCCCGCGGTGTTGTGGCCAGCGGTGCCTTATGTCGTCACCGCCACCCGGCTGGGGACCGCGTACGGTCTGATGACGATGCTGCAGAACATCGCGATGATGCTGGCGAATCTCGGGGCTGGTGCGTTGAACGATGCCTTTGGCGCCAGCCCGGCGAACCCCGGCGGATACCAGCCGATGCTGTGGTTCTTCTTCGTGCTGAGCCTGTTTGGATTCGTCTTTGCCGCTGCCCTGCGGCTTCGCGAGTCCGGATCGCGAGGCCACGGCCTCGAGACGATCAAAGCGAGCGGGCTCTAAGTTAGTTTTCAGCTATCCTTTGCGCGGGACGCTACGTCGATGAGTTGCGAGCCACCGCTCCCGCGCGAGTTTCGCCAGGCCGTCGTCGTGATCCATGGGATCGGCCAGCAAGAGCCGATGGATTCGCTTCGAGCGTTCGTTGGCGGCCTGTACGGCAAAGACTACGAGGTCTGCGGGAAACCCGATCGCATCTCCGATTCGCTCGAGCTGTACCGGCTGTCCGCGCAGAAACAGAAAGGTATCCCCCGCACTGATTTCTACGAGTTCTATTGGGCCTACTTGATGGAAGGCACCACGTGGGACCACGTGGGCGCCTGGGCGCGAATGCTTTTGTGCCGCAAGCACAAAGATGTGCCTGCTAGGCTGCGTCCGTTCTGGTGGAGTCTCTGGCTGCTCATTGTGGGTGCGGCGGTCGTCGCGATGTTCACGTTGCCCTGGAATACGCCGGCGGCGGTGGGCGCCGGCGTGCTTGGCGTTCTAAGCTTCGTGCTTCTCAAGATCGCTCGCGCCGCCCTCGGCACCTTCGGCCTCCACTATGTCGGCGATGCGGCTCGCTATCTGAGCCCCACTCCTGCAAACATTCGCGTCCGTCACGCCATTCGGACCGAGATCCTCAAGCTTCTTCGAGGGCTCCACAAGAACGACTACCACCCAACGCAGCACTACGATCGCATCGTTGTCGTCGGCCACAGTCTCGGGAGTGTCATTGCCTACGACGCGCTTCGCTATTACTGGCAGGAGGTTCACAGTTATCCGTTGAAAATGCTGCTGACAGACGACAATGACCGGCCGATATTGCCGTCGCACACAGACCGTCAGCAGCCCGTGTTAGCCGAGATGCAACAGGCCATCAAGCACCGCGACACCAAGGAGGCAGAGTTCCTTCAACTTCAGCAAGATCTCTGGAAGGAGCAACGGCGGCTGGGGATCGCTTGGAAGATCACCGATCTCGTGACCCTCGGAAGTCCGTTGACGTATGCCGCTTTCCTCATGGCCAAAAATCCCGACGATCTGAAGCGACGCCACGACGACCGGGAGTTTCCGACGTGCCCGCCAATGCCGGACGATCATCGCGATGCTGGATTGCTCGCGAAGCACGTGACGATCGGCAATGAAGACGCGACGGTTTGTGTGCTCCATCATGCCGCGCCATTCGCCTGCACGCGCTGGACGAATCTGTACTATCCGAGCGACCTTATTGGAGGCGCAGTCAGGTCCCAGTTCCGGAAGTTCATTCAAGATCGCGAGCTGAAATCTCCGACGCGGTGGCCAGGATCGCACGTGCGGTACTGGCACAAGACCAACACTCACGCGTTAAGCCACTTGAGGGCCGCGCTTCGCCTCGAAGACGCGGAGGCGTTCGCTCCTCACCTCCATACCGACGTGGGAGCGGGCTGACCGCACTCCTCACTCAGGCGGGCCGCGGCATTCGAAACGTCTTCTTCACGTACTCGATATTGGCCCGCGTGTCCGCGACGATATCCTTTGACGGCGCGCCGGTTTCGAGCACGTACCAGCCGCGATAACCGATGTCGAAGAACTCCTGCGCCATCCGTGTCCAATCCAGCTTGCCGCCGGGGCTGGACAGCAGCATGTTGGCGTTCTTGACGTGGATCTGGTGGATGCGCTTTCCGAGCAGCTTCGGCTCGGCGTAAATGTCCTTCGTTGCGCCGCGAGAAACGATGTTGTGGGCGTCGTAGTAGACGGCGATGTGATCGGAGCCGATCAAGTCGAGCAGCTTGATGTTGTCCTCGGCCGAGATCCAGTCTTCTATCCCCACCACAACATCGTGCTTCTCCGCATAGCGTGCCACTTCTTTCATCATCACCACGAACGTGTTGACCTGCGACTGATTGGTCATGTCGATGTGGCTGTCACCAAGGATCGGGAGCAGGATGTTGTTGGTGCCGATATTGCGCGCCACCTCGACGGCTTCCACGAGGAGAATGGCGGCAGCCGGATTCGTATGCAGCGGCAACCGCACCTTCCCGGGAGAGCCAATCGCCAGGGAACAGATTTGGATCCCATTCTCGAGCGCGGAGGCACGGAACGCGGCCTGCGTTTTGGGATCGCGCAGCGACGGCGCCCCGTCGGCTGGGAATTGCAGGCTGACCTGAATGCCGTCGAGTCCGATCTCGCGGGCGAGCGCAATCTTCGCGATGTCGCCACGCTGGCCGAGATTCCAGTCCGTCATGCCGACGCGGACGGGAACGGGATTCAGTGCTTGCGTCGCGCCCGTTGGCTGCGCCTGGGTGAGCGCTGGAACGAGCGCCGATGCGATGGTGCCCTGCTTCACGAAGTCGCGGCGCGTGATCACCATTTTTTTCGCCTCTCTCATTCGCGTGGTCCGGATTAGCCGTGGCGCAGAATGTCGTCCCAGCCTTTGCGATATTCAGGGCGCTTGATGAAGGGCGCGGCTTCCGGCGCGTTGCGCGCTTTGAGATTCTTGTAGTCCCACTCGATTTTCTTTCCCGTCCGATAGGCAACGTTGCCGAGATGATTGGCTTCCGTCGTCCAACCTGAATACTGGAAGTTCGAGCCGGGCACGGGACCAAGGCCCTTTGCGTAGTTGACCCACTCCACCCAGTGACCCGGGGATCGCGGGAGCGTTTCAGCCGGCTTCTGGAAGTCCTTGAACTTCTCCTCGGGCAATAGCGTTCCGTTGCCGAGCAGCATTCCCTTCTCGCCGATGAAGAGCTGCGAGCGTCCGCCCCACTCGGGCACCCAGCCTGGCGGCTTGCTGTCGCCCTGGTGCCAAATCAGCTTGACCGGCGGCGCGCCTGACGGCGATGCCGCAAACTCGTACGTCACCCTCATCGTGGCCGGCGCAAGCTCCTTGTGAGCGGTCGGCACGTTCGGTGACGTGGCTTCGATCGTCAACGGTTGCTTGATGTCGAGCACCGTGTACGGCACGTCGTTGTCGTGGCTGCCGAGGTCGCTCATCGTCCCATTGCCAAAATCCCACCAGCGGTACCAGCGCGGGCCCGGGAAGTACGTCGCGTGGAACGGGCGCGCGGGTGCAGGACCGATCCACAAGTCGAAGTGATTCCCGGGTGGAACCGGCATCTCTTCCTTGAACCGATCCACGATCTGGATGCCGTTGTAGAAGCCGTGCGGCCGGTCGTACCGGTCGGCGGATTCCGCATCCTGAAGTCCCCACGACCGATCCGCCCACACGTGAACCTCGCGCACGGGACCGATCACGCCCGTCATGAGGATTTCCTTGATCGTGCGGCGCGCGGCCGATGCGTGCCCTTGATTGCCCATCTGTGTCGACAGCTTCGGGTACTTCGCGGCGGTCTCGCGAATGAGGCGCGCCTCCCAAATGTTGTAGGTCAGCGGCTTCTCACAGTAGACGTGCTTGCCGTGCGTCAGTGCGAGGTACGTCGCAAACGCGTGCGTGTGCTCTGCGGTCGACACGACGACGGCGTCGAAGCCGGTCGGCTTGTCGAAGACGCGGCGAAGGTCGATGAACGTGCGGGCCTGCGGAAACCGCTTCGATGCGGCGTCGACGGCATTCTGATTCACGTCACAGAGCAGGACGACGTTCTCGTCGGGATGCGATGGGCCCGTTCCGGCACGGCCCGGCGTCAGCGTGAGCTCGTTGATGTTGGTGAGACCGCGCCCGCCACAGCCGATGAACGCGATGTCCAGCTTGCTGTTCAGGTTTTGACCCCGGAGGAGCGCCGGTGCACCGGCGACTATGCCTGCCGCCGTCAATGCCCCGCCGACGAACTCCCGCCGGCTAATTCTGCGATTCTTCATGGCTGCTCCCTCCAACAAGAATCCGCCGGACCGCTGCGCCTGACACGCCGGAAACTCACGTAGTGTAAGCGCAATTTGGGTCAGACCAGCACATCTACTGCAACGTCAAAAGGCAGCATGAGAAAGAACGTGGCCGTTACCCTTCTGGTCATTTTTTCCGGCCTGTCGACGTCCGCCTTTGCGCAGCTTGCGAAAGATGCCGCAATTGCAAAGGCCGAACTCGTGCTCACGAACCTCCAGTCCGGAAACATTGCCGACGTCGCCAAGGAGTTCGACGCGCGCCTGGGCAAGGAGATTCCGGAAGCCAAGCTGAAGCCGGCCTGGTCAGGCATGCTGGCGCAGTTCGGCGCGTTCAAGGGAATCGAGGAGCGTCGGGAGGGGCAGATGGAAGGCCGTCAGGCCGTCGAGCTCATTCTGGCCTTCGAAAAAGACACGATCGTTCAACGTGTCGTCTTCGATCGCGAAGGGAAGATTGCGGGGCTGGTGTTCCGGCCCAAAGGCATGGCCGTTCTTCCTCCCAACAAAGCGCCCTAGGTTTTTGCGACGAGCAGCGCGAATCGGGTGCGGTCGAGGAGGTGCACGGTGTGCAGATCGGGAAACGCGACGATTCGCCGCCGTACGAGTTCGCGCGTAGCACGGCTCACGGCTTCCGCCGAGAGGCCAAGGTAGTTGGCTATATCGGCACGGCTCATTGGCACCTCGATGCGATCTTCGGGCTCGGCATCGCCGGCCTTCTGCTCGAGCATGCTGAAAAACGTCGCGACCTTGCCGATCGCGTCACGCCGCATCAACGCGATCTTCTGACGTTGCGCTTCGCGGAACGCGTGCATGACCTTCACCAGAAACTGGAACTGCAGTTGGCTGTCCTTCAAGAGCGCATCCTTGAGTGGCGCTACGGGGATCCGGTGCAGTGCCACGGCCGTGACGGCTTGCGCCGAGTACACATACTTGCCGCGCTCGGCCAACCCGAACACGTCCCCCGGCTGCCAGAACCCTACGATGCGTCGCTTGCCGCTCGGCAGATCGCGGAAGGTTTTGACGACGCCGGAACCGATGACGAAGATGTGCTCGGCGGCGCTGCCTGCGCGGTAGATCGTCACGCGTGGCGCGAGCTCGACGCGCGTCGCCAGCGCCGCAAGCTGCTCGCGCTGCGCGTCGGTCAGGATTGGCTGTGCGGACGCGTCATCCGGCGCGAATGCGCGAATGGCTCGCAACGAAGGTGTCAAGTTCTCCATAACCGCTCCAAAGAGCACCTGTGCCCCGATTGTATCTCCGCACCCTTTGCTGGCGCGAAGGATTACAATCGTCCCCGCGCGCGCGAGGCGCGCTGATGGACGAGCTGCCCCAGAGAGTCTCGGATGTGCCGCGGACCGAAACGCGGCGAGCGATACCCAAGCTGCTAGTAGCGGCTGTCGTCGTGGCGATGGGCTACTACCTCGGCGCCCTGCTTGGGTTTCGCCTGCGGTTTCCCTCGAGCGGAATCTCGTTCTTCTGGCCGCCAACGGCAGTGCTCACGGCCGCGTTGCTGCTCGGGCCGGCCGGCGCATGGCAGGTGTTCCTCCCGGCCGCTTTCTTCGCACATGCCGTCGCCCACTCTCAGAGCGGCGTCCCCCTCTCCGCCTGGCCGATCCAGTTTCTCGCCAACGCTGTTCAAGCGCTGCTGGCCGCGTATCTGATCCGCACCTACTCCGATCCGCGCCGACCATTCCGGAATCTTCAGTCGGCGACGGCGTTCATCATCGGTGCCTGCATCGTGGCACCGTCGCTCTCCTCACTTCTTGTGGCAGCGGTGTATGTCAGTCAGCGTTGGGCGCCGACCTTCGCGGAGGCGTGGAGCGCCAGGACCGTCGCGAATGCCATCGGCTCGTTGACCCTGGTCCCACCCATGGTCATGATCTGGCCGCACCTGTTTTCGCACCCCAAGCTGCCGCCGGCACGACGCATGGTCGAGTTCGCGTTCGTGATCGCGGGAATGCTGGCGGCCCACACGATGGTGCGGCAAGTCGATCAGAGCGATTCCATGGCCTTGTCGCTGGCGCTGTATACACCGGCGCCTTTTCTCCTGTGGGCGACCGTTCGCTTCGGCGGTCTCGGACTGTCCGTCACGGTGCTGGCCACGACGTTGCTGACGATTTCCAGCGCGCTCCGCGGCGAAGGAGCGTTTGCCAGCGAGACGCCGATGGACGCGGTGGTTCGCGTCCAGTTTTTCATCGCCATGACGGCTGTTCCGCTCATCCTGATCGCAGGACTGATCGAGCAAAACCGCGACGAACACTGCGCGCTGCTGGAGGCGGAACGTCAAAATAGCGCCACGCTTCGCGCGCTGCCTGACTTGATGTTCCTGCAAACGCGCGACGGGGTGTACCTGCAGCACTACGCGCGGCACCGTCCGGACCTGCTCGTCGCACCCGAGGCGTTTCTCGGCAAGAACATGCGCGACATTCTGCCGCCCGATCTCGGCGCAAAGTTCACCGCCGCGTTCCAGGCGGCGACGACGGACGAGCCGTCCGTGGTTGAGTACTCGCTCGACTTGAACGGCGACTACCGGCACTACGAAGCGCGATTGATTGCGCTCGACGGCGACCGCGTCCTCAGCGTCGTGCGCGACATCACCGATCGGCGGCGCTCGGAAGATTCCCTCAAACACGCCAACGACGCGCTCGTGCGCATGGGGCGGGTCAGCGCACTCGCCGAGCTCAGCGCCTCCATCGCGCATGAACTGAATCAGCCGCTCACGGCCATTGCCAGCAACGCCAGCGCCTGCCTGCGCTGGATTGCGTCCGGGAACACCGATGGCGACCTCCGGGGAGCGCTCAAGGACGTCGTCAGCGACAGTCATCGCGCCAGTAAGATCGTTCAGCGTACCAAGGAGATGTTCACGAACAGATCCGTTCAGAAGACGATCATCGACGTGAACGAAGTCATCCGCGACGTCATCGAGCTCACCGAAACACGGCTGCGAAAAGATGACGTGCGTCTCGAGACCGACCTTGACACGGACGTGCCCGCCGTCGAGGCCGACGCGATCCAGATCAAACAGGTGATGTTGAACCTGGTGCTCAACGCCATGGACGCAATGCTGGAAGTGCACGAACGGCCGCGAATTCTTGCCATCGCATCGAGCCGGGACGAGCAGGGCGCGATCATCACCGTCCGCGACACCGGAGCCGGGTTCCACGCGTCGGACCTGGAACGTGTGTTCGAGCCGTTCTACACGACGAAAACGGATGGCATCGGTATCGGCCTGGCCATCAGCCGGTCGATCGTCGATTCGCACGGCGGCGCGCTATGGGCCGAACCGAATCCTGCCGGTGGCGCGACGTTCCGGTTCACGCTGCCGGCGCATGACGAGGCCGGCCCGCCGATCATGTCGCAGTCGTGACCCAGACCTTCCGGCCTTCCGGACTTCCGGATCCCGGACCCCGGACCCCGGACCCCGGACCCCGGAATCTAGACCGACCGTATCAACCTGACGAGAACATCGAGATCCGTTTCCTTGGGCGCGTACCCGGCACATCCGAGGCGTTCCGCTTCATCCCGTGCGCCCGCATCGTCAAACGCAGTCATCAGAATGATTGGCAGGATCGATCCGCGGGAACGAAGGTGACGCTGCAGATCCAACCCCGACATGCCGCCGAGGTGATTGTCGACCAGCAAGCAGTGTGCGCCGGTTGGCGGCGCGGCGAGAAACTCCTCTGCCGAGCGGAACGCGGCGGTCGCGAAACCCGCCGCCCGCAGGGCCCGACCGAGCGCCGACAGCAGGCCGGCGTCGTTCTCGACAACGGCGATGAGCGGAGCGGTGAGAGTCATCTCGCCGGCGCCCAGACTACGCCTGTTGTGGCGAGGGATGGATAGCGTCTTGGTACTATCGCGAGGTGCCGGCAGGGGCAATCTGAAGATCGGCGGCCATCCTGACAAGCGCCGCAATCGAATCGGCGCGCATCTTCTCGAGCACTCGATGGCGGTGAATCTTGGTCGTCTGCTCGGAGATTCCGAGGTCGAACCCGATTTGTTTGTTCAGCTGGCCGCTGATGAGATGCGCGAGCACTTCGCGTTCACGAGGCGTCAACCGCATATACCGGTCACGTAACGCGTTCAGATGCTCTCGGGACGTTCGGGCCTCCCTGTCCCGGGCGACCGCCGTGGCCACTGCCTGCAGCAGGACTTCCCCACTGACAGTTTTTGGCAGGAAGTCGACCGCGCCGCATTTCATCGCCTGCACGGAGGCCTCTACGTCTGCATGGCCGCTCACGAAAACAATTGGAAGCGCCTCGTCGCTCTCGGCCAGTCGATGTTGGACGTACAGGCCACTCACGCCAGGTAACTGCAGATCGAGGACGACACACCCAGGGCCCTTGGCGCGTGCGGCGAGAAACTCCGCGCCATCCGCATAGGCCAGCACCAGATAGCCCGCCGCCTTCAACAACCGCGCGGTGGCGCGCCGCGTGGCGGCATCATCTTCGACGAGATGGACGATCGGTATGCCACTCTCGGCCCCAGTGCGCGTCAACATGGTCGATTGATCGCAGCCGGGAGGGCGAGACGAACGGTTGCCCCCATGTCCGCATTGTTTTCAGCGACGATGCGCCCGCGATGCGCCTCGACAATGGTTCGCGCGATCGCGAGGCCGAGCCCGAGGCCTTCGGGTTTGGTTGTCTCGAACGGCTCGAAGATCTGTTCGATGCACTGCTGCCGGAATCCTGGCCCGTTGTCTCGCACCGCCAACGTGACGAGGCGGCCTTCAACGCTCGTCGTCAAGAGCAGCTGGCGGTCGGCGTCGGTGACCGGTGAGACGGCGTCTACCGCATTGAGCATCAGGTTGAGCAGGACCTGCTGGAGATGCACGTCATCGCCGGCGACGATGGGGGGAGTGGCCGACAGGTTCACGTCAATGCGAATCGCTCGCAGCGCCGCTGCGCGCTGGACGATCGCCACCGTCTCGCGAACAACCTCGTTCAAATCCACGGGATCGTGTCGCAGCTCGCCCTTGCGAACCAGCGACCGCATGCGTCGAATCATCTCCGCCGCCCGTTTGTCGTCTTTCCGGATGTCCTCGACGATCTCCTGCAGCTCGGCGATCGACACGTTCTCCGACGCCAGCATCATTGTCGCGGCCTCGGAGTTCCTCAGGATCGCCCCCAGCGGCTGGTGCAGTTCGTGGGCGAGGGATGCCGACAGGTGACCCATGATCGCGAGCCGGTTCATGTGAGTCATCGCGGCAAGGTGCAGCTGCGAGGCGGTCTCGGCGGTGCGGACGCGGCGGTGCTCGATCCAGACACCTACGGCGAGGATGCCGATGATGAGGCCGCTCACGACGAGCAACACGTCGAAGGGGTTCGAAGCAGCCATCTACTTGCGCGCTGGGATCGCGTGCCTTACGAATCGAGAGTAGGAGAAGCGGGGCTGCGGCCGAAAGCGGGAGACTACGGGAACCGAGACCGAAGAATTACCGCTGGGGCCAAGAAAAACTACGTTGAGGTTTGACCAGTATTTTTCATCGTTGTAACACGTACTTCTCCCCC